>Ga0335076_10005166_pt1 | contig 13211 bp, 12 predicted proteins | sample Lox_Sample_25_FD_206717 | JGI IMG/M metagenome (GOLD analysis project Ga0335076, IMG submission 206717) | Soil microbial communities from Loxahatchee National Wildlife Refuge, Florida, United States - Lox_Sample_2.5 | ecosystem: Environmental > Terrestrial > Soil > Wetlands | place: USA...
TTGCGGTGCCGTGCTGATCGTCATGGAACACCGGGATTTTCATCCGCTCGCGCAGCTTGCGCTCGATGTAGAAGCACTCCGGCGCCTTGATGTCCTCCAGGTTGATGCCGCCGAACGTTGGCTCGAGCGCAGCGATGATCTCGACCAGCTTCTCCGGATCGCGCTCGTTGATCTCGATGTCGAACACGTCGATCCCGGCGAACTTCTTGAACAGCACGCCTTTGCCTTCCATGACCGGCTTGGCCGCTAACGGACCGATCGCACCAAGACCCAGCACGGCCGTGCCGTTGGTCACGACACCGACCAGGTTTCCGCGCGCGGTGTAGCGAAACACCGTCGCGGGATCCTCGTGGATCGCCTCGCTCGCCGCGGCGACGCCGGGCGAATACGCAAGCGCAAGATCGCGCTGGTTGCTGAGTTGCTTGGTCGGCGTGACCGCGATCTTCCCCGGCACCGGCTGTTCGTGGTACTCGAGTGCAGCGCGGCGTAACTCGTCGTTGGTCGTGTTCATGGCGGCAGCGAGTGAGGAGCGAGGGTCGCGGATTATGGACCCTTGACCCGCATCCCGAGCGTACGCACCGATCGGCTGAACGACGCACACCGATAACATTCGCTGTTCGCCAGCGTTAGCTGATTCGGGGGTGGAGACGATGGCTGTGTTTGCGGGACCGATGGCCGCGCGGCTCGCGCAGATCGAGCCCTTCTACGTGATGGAGATCATGAAGGAGGCGGCCCGCCTGCAGGCGAGCGGCCGTTCGATCATTCACCTCAGCATCGGCGAACCGGACTTCACCGCGCCTTTACCGGTCACGCGTGCGGCGAGCGACGCCATGGCAAGCGGACGGCTGCAGTACACGCCGGCCACCGGCCTGAATTCGCTGCGCGAGGCGATCGCTTCCGACTACGCGCGCACTTTTGGCGTTGTGGTCGACCCGTCGCGGGTGATCGTCACCGCCGGCGCGTCGGCGGCGCTGCTGCTGGCGTTCGGATCACTGGTCGATGTCGGCGCGGAAGTCTTGATGCCGGACCCGAGCTACCCGTGCAATCGCCATTTCGTCGCGGCGTTCAACGGCGTGGCAAAGCTCGTCCCGTGCGGACCGGCGACGCGTTTTCAGCTGGATGACGACTTGGTGCAAGCGAACTGGGGTCCGAATACGCGCGGCATCCTGCTCGCGACACCGTCGAATCCAACCGGCACGTCGATTCAGCCGGCCGTGCTTGCACGCACGATCGAAGCCGCCCGGCGGCACAACGGATTCGTCGTCATCGACGAGATCTACCAGCGACTCGCTTACGACGCCGCACCGACCACCGCTCTCTCGTTGCGTGATGACCTTTTCATCCTCAACAGCTTCTCGAAGTACTTCAACATGACGGGGTGGCGCCTTGGATGGATGGTGGTTCCGCCGGCCTGCGTCGCGGATGTCGAGAAGCTGGCACAGAATCTTTTCGTATGTCCGTCCGCGCTCGCGCAGCATGCAGCCGTGCAGTGTTTCAGCAGCGAGGCGCTGGAAATCTACGAAGCCCGTCGCGCCGAATTTCGACGGCGGCGCGACTACCTTCTCACGGAGCTGCGTCGACTCGGCATTGAAGTTCCGGTCGTGCCGGATGGTGCCTTTTACATCTACGCCGATGTCCGCCGTTTCAGCGACGACAGCTGGCGGTTTGCCTTCGACCTGCTGCAAAGCGCCGGGGTCTGCTTGGTGCCCGGGCGAGACTTCGGTCGTGCGGACACAACTCACTATGTCCGCATTTCGTATGCAACCGATCTTGCGCGACTACAGGAGGCGATCCAGCGTATCGAGCGATTCATCGCCCAGCGATAAAGCAAAGCGGCCGGGCAAGCCCGGCCGTTTCTTCCCCGCACCTGCGGCCTATGAGCGTCCGCTATTCGTTGCATTGAGCGACACGGGCAACGCCTGTGCCGCCGGTTTCTGATCCATGCCACCCGCGCGCATCGCGTTGGCAATCGCCAAGTCGACCTTTCCACTGGCTGCCAGGCGCAGGCGCCCGTGCTCGGACAGGACGCGCGCGCCGTAGCCACCGTCATCGCCCATGTTGCCGGCACCGACATAGAGTTGCAGGCCGCGCTCGACGGAACCGCCGCGGCGGATGAGATCGCTCAGGATCGCCGAGCCGACTTTGATATTCGCGATCGGATCCAGGGCTGCATCTTCGCCACCGTGCGCTTCGAACTTGTCGGCATGGACGCGGGTCATGACTTGCATGAGGCCTTGCGCGCCGACCTGGCTCTCGGCGAACGGGTTCATGCTCGATTCGATCGCCGTCACCGCTAGGATGAGCAGTGGATCCAAGCCCAGTTCGCGACCCGACTCGTATGCGGCGGCGACAACCGGACGGAGCGCACCGTCGGCCACGCGATAACGCCGCGCCAGATACGTCACGACGTGACGTTGCGCCGGCTCGATGCGCGCTCTTGCAGTGCTTGGCACCTGCGGAGCGCTTCCCGTCGGCATCAGCGCCGCCGGTTCAGCGGCCGCTTCCTTCGCGACGAAAGTCGCCGCGATTGCTTCGAATTGCTGGACGGCTGCATCGCGGATGCGCGGGTCGCCCACGGCAATCGCTATTGCGACGAGTGAAGTACAACCAGCAAACGTTACGATGAAGCGAGCGGCGAACGCCATGCCACTTGCAACGTCCTGTGCGAAGACCCGCAATCCGTTTGGCACAAGCGGAGCCTGCGGCACAAGAACAAAACTCGTGGAACTCGACATGCGTGCCTCCTTATGCTGAGCGGCCACCTGCTTTTGACGCAGGCAAGTCCTCACTCACAGGTTGGTACGAAAACCAGGATGCCCACGTTGCATCTCCGGTCCCAACGACGGCGAAACAACCGCCACCTCAAACTCGGGGCACCATGCCCCTTTCAAAGAGCAAAACGAAAAAGCGAACGGCTTCCGGCAACCTGCCACCCCAAAGGCATCGCGGAAATTTGGGATGGCCCAACGCGATCGGCGGATTCTAGAGCCCTTCCCAACTCGGTCAATGGCTGCGGTGCAGGAATAGTCAGCACTGTTCGCAGGCAATTTTCCAAGTCGGGACCGCAGTCCTTCTTTGGTGAATTAGACGCTTACTATTCAACAACTTAAACCGCATCCTTATGGGACCTTTCAGCGCCACTCAGCGTGCCTTCCACCTGGCATTGCTGCCATGCAGCAACCATGCAGTATAGCGATCTCAGAGACTTTCTCGGCCAACTCGAACGCCGCGGCGATCTGATTCGTGTCGCCTCCCCCGTCTCACCAATCCTGGAGATGACGGACCTTTGTCATCGTACGCTGCAAGTAGGCGGTCCCGCCCTGCTCTTCGAGAAACCCGTCGGCTCTACGTTGCCGGTGGTCGGCAATCTTTTTGGAACCCCTGCTCGGGTCGCCGCAGGGATGGGCGCCGACTCGGTTGATGCACTGCGCAACATCGGCGAGTTACTCGCGGCACTCAAGGAACCCGAGCCTCCCAACGGTTTTCGCGATGCGCTCGCGCAGGTAGGCATCCTCAAAGCCGCGCTTTGGGACATGGCGCCGAGGACGGTGCGCAGTCCTACGTGCCAGTCGATCGTTTGGGAAAGGGCGGACGTTGATCTGGCCAAACTGCCAATCCAAACCTGCTGGCCGGGCGATGCGGGACCGCTGATCACGTGGGGACTCGTGATCACCAAGGGCCCCCACAAGAAGCGCCAGAACCTCGGGATCTATCGACAGCAGGTCATTGCTCGCAACAAGTTGATCATGCGCTGGCTGCCTCATCGCGGCGGCGCGCTCGATTTTCGCGACCATCGCCTGGCAAATCCGGGGCAACCGTTTCCGGTGACGGTCGCACTTGGAGCCGACCCTGCGACGATGCTCGCCGCCGTCACACCGATTCCCGACTCGCTGTCGGAATATCAATTCGCAGGCCTGCTGCGCGGTGGAAAGACCGAGGTCGCGCACGGCATCGGCAACGAGTTGCTGGTTCCCGCAAAGGCCGAGATCGTTCTTGAAGGGCACATCCTGCCGCAGCCACGTAGTGAGGCGGCACCCGCCGGGAATCAACCCTCCGTGCCCGCGCGTCCACGAATCGACTACGAGGTCGCGCTGGAAGGCCCCTTCGGCGATCACACCGGCTACTACAACGAGCGCGAGTGGTTTCCGGTCTTTAGCGTCGAGCGCATTACGATGCGACGCGAACCGATCTACCACTCGACCTATACCGGCAAGCCTCCCGACGAACCGGCGGTGCTGGGCGTCGCGCTCAACGAGGTCTTGATCCCGATTCTTCGCCGCACGTTTCCGGAGATCGTCGATTTCTACCTGCCGCCCGAGGGATGCAGCTACCGGATGGCGGTCGTGTCGATGCGCAAGCAGTACCCAGGGCACGCCAAGCGAGTCATGTTCGGCATCTGGAGCTTCCTTCGCCAGTTCATGTACACGAAGTTCATCGTGATCGTCGATGACGACATCAACGCGCGCGACTGGAAGGAAGTCATCTGGGCAGTGACCACTCGCGTCGATCCGGTTCGCGATACGGTCATGGTGGAGAACACGCCGATCGACTATCTCGACTTTGCATCGCCGGTCGCCGGGCTTGGCTCCAAAATGGGCATCGACGCGACCAACAAGATGGCCGGCGAGACGCAGCGCGAGTGGGGCCGTCCCATCACGATGGATCCCGCCGTCAAGGCTCGCGTCGACACGATCTGGAAGGAACTGGGTCTGTAGTCCGAAATCCGAGCACCCGGAGGCAAGGATGGCCATCGAGCGCAAGCTCATTCAGCGCGGCGGCATCAAATCGGCTGGTTACGACCGCGCAAACCGCATCCTCGAGATCGAATTCGACAACGGCTCGGTCATGCAGCACACCGCTGTCGGCGAAGAGATCGCGCGACGGTTCCTCGCATCGTCGGCGCCGGCGAGTTACTACAAGGACAACATCCAGGAGGAGTTCACGATCAAGCGCGTCAAATAGCGCGCGCCCGCCGCGGGAGACTCAGCGAAAGAGCAACGTCGCCAGACCGAGGAAGATGAAGACGCCCATGCTGTCCGTCGTGAACGTCAACAACACCGAAGAGCCGAGAGCCGGGTCCCGCCCGTAACGATGGAGCGCCAGCGGCACCGCCATGCCGACCAAGGTGCCGACCAGCATGTTCAACGTCATCGCGATTAGCATCGTCAGCCCGATCAGCCAGCCCTGCGGCGTGTTCGCATAGATCCACCATGCCACCAGACCCGCGATCCCACCCCAAACCAGCCCGTTCAGGGCTGCGATCACCAGCTCTTTCAGAATCAGTCGGCGCGTATTTCCGCTCGTCACCTGGCCGAGTGCGATCGAGCGGATCATCAGCGTCATCGTCTGGTTGCCCGAATTGCCGGCGATCCCCATGACGATGGTCATCAGCGTCGCGAGTGCAACAACGGTCGCGATCGTGTTTTCAAATGCGCCGATGACGCGCGAAGCGAAAAAGGCCGTGCCGAGATTGACGGCCAGCCACAGCCAGCGATTCTTCGCCGAGTTCCAGACGCTGGCGAATAGATCTTCATCGTCGCGCAAGCCGGCTTTGGCCAGCGCGTCCTGTTCGCCCTCCTCGCGGATCACGTCGACCACCTCGTCAACGGTGAGGCGCCCGATCAGGCGCCCGTTCGGGTCGACCACCGGTGCCGAGACGAGGTCGTAGCGTTCGAACGCCTGCGCGGCCTCGCGGACGTCATCGAGCGCCGACAACGTGAGGATGTCGCTCTTCATGACGCTCGAGACCTTGACGTCGGGCTCGTTGAGGAGCAACCGGTCCAGAGGCAGCGCGCCCTTCAGCACATCGCCGTGGTCGACCACGAACACTTGATCGGTATGGTCAGGCAGCGTGTCGAAGCGCCGCAGATGACGCAGCGTCTGTTCGAGGTCGACGTCATCGTGGATCGTGACGAGTTCGAAGTCCATCCGCGCGCCCACCGACCCTTCCGGGTAAGACATCGCCGCACGCAGGTGCGCGCGCTCTTCGTTCGTAAGGCTGCGCTTGACTTCCTCGACGACATCGACCGGAAGGCTCTCGGCAAGCTCGGCGATCTCGTCGGCTTCGAGCGTTTCTACCGCGCCGACCAGTTCGTTGCGATCCATCGACGCGATCAGCGTCTCGCGCACGCTATCGCCGACCTCGAGCAGGATCTCGCCGTCGCGCTCCGCCTTGACGCATTCCCAGACGACAAGCCGGTCATCACGCGGAAGTGCCTCGAGGATGTACGCCACGTCGGCCGGATGCAGCCGGTCGAGAATGTGTTTCAGCTCGGAAAGGTGCCGTCGATGCACCAGGCCTTCGACCAGCGCTTTCTTGTCCTCATCTGGGGACGGTTCGCGATGAACCAGCGATTCGACGCGCCGTTGCTTCTCGAGCAGGGCCTGCACGCGTGCCAACGCGCGCTGCGCCTCCTCGGGGTCACGCGTAAGCGATGCCGAAATCGTGCTCGGCGCCGCGAGCGGCAGGTCGTCGCGATCGTTCATGGTCGTCGACGATTGTAGGCGGCGATATGGCCGCTACACGAGTCGTGCGCGGTGGCGAACCTATGGAACCGGTACAGCAGGCATGTAGCGCAGGACGTGCTCGGTACGCCGATCGAGGAAGGGACCGGTACGCAGGCGACCGTAGCGTTTCGGATTGGGAAGAAACGCCGCCATGCGCGCGGCCTGGTCCGCTTCCAATTGGGCAGCCGACACGCCGTAGTAGTGACGTGCCGCAGCTTCCGCTCCGAAGATCCCGTCGCCCCACTCCGCCACGTTCAAGTACACCTCGAGAATGCGCCGCTTGTCCCACGCGAACTCGAGCATTTCGGTGATGATGAATTCCTCGCCCTTGCGCAGATAGCTGCGCTCTGACGAGAGAAAAAGATTCTTCGCGAGTTGCTGGGAAATCGTGCTTCCGCCCTTTACGGGGCGGCCGCGCCGCGCGTTCTCTTCATAGGCGCGCTGTATGGCCTCCCAGTCGACACCTTCGTGCTCGATGAACCGCGCATCCTCGGCGGCGATCACGGCGCGTTTGAGGTTGTTGGAGATGCGGTCGTACGGCAGCCATTGCTGGCGCAGACTCGCCTTCGGATCCTTGGCGCGCAGGCGTTCAAGCTCATGCTGCATGAATGCGGTCTGCTCGGGATTCTGGAACTTCCAGTACAGGATGTGCGCGAAGAACCAGACCTGCACACCCACGAATACCAGCAGCGCCAGCAGGACGAGCCGCCAGGCCCAGCGAAGGGCCAGACGCCGTGCCCTCATCGCGCCGCGGTGGCGGCGTCGCTCCGCTCGCTCGTCAGCAAGCGGCGAAGTTCCTTGTAGACGGGGCCGGTGTCCGGACGCACCGCGCGCCAGACAAAATACGACTCGGCGGCCTGCTCGATGAGCATGCCGAGGCCGTCATCGACACAGCGTGCACCGCCCCGTTTCGCCAGTTCCATGAATGGCGTGGGCGTGGGGGAATAAACAAGATCGTAGGCAAGCGCGCAGTCGTCAAACGTTTCGGGATCGATCGGCGGTGCGTCCTGGCTGAGGCTGCTCGAGGTGCCGTTGATCACGAGATCGAAATGTTCAGCCGGAACCTCGTCGAAGTGAATCGCCTCGACGCCGAACTCGTCAGCGAGTTCCTGCGCGCGCCCGAACGTGCGGTTGGCGACCGCGATCCACTTCGGCCGCGCATCCAGCAGCGAGCCGATCAGGCCACGTACACCTCCGCCGGCGCCGAGGATCAGGATCGCGGAGCCTTCAACCGGAAACTTCAACCGTCCGGAAATATCGCGGACGAAGCCGATCCCGTCGGTGTTGTCGCCGATGATGGTGTCGCCATCGAACTTCAAGGTGTTCACTGCGGACGCGAGCCGCGCGCGCGGAGTCAGATCATCGGCGAGCTTGGCCGCATCGATCTTGAACGGGATGGTCACGTTCAGCCCGAGATAGCCTTTGTCGCGCAGTGCGAGCGCGAAATCCTCGAACCCGTCGATCGGCGCTTCCAGCCGCTCATAGCTGATGGCCTGCTGCGTCTGGCGCGCGAACAGCTGGTGAATCTGGGGAGACTTGGAGTGCCCGACCGGATTGCCCACGACGCCATAGTGCGAGACCGCGTGGTCCGTCGCCTTGGTTGCGCTTCCATTGTCCTTGCGCCGTGTCATTGTTTGTCGTTGCTGCTTGCTACGCCCGGAGCCGAGCGGGTCGCGAACTGATCGTTAGTGAACACCCATGTGCGTGTGATCTCAAGAATATCCGTATCGCGCGCGACATCCGGTGGAAACGGTGGATACGGCGCGGCAAGCTTCACGATACGCCGGGCCGCACGATCCAGCACGGCCGATCCGGAAGACTGATTGATGATGGCGTCCATCAGCGATCCGTCCTTGCGAATCACCACCGTCATTTTCAGGTTGCCATAGATCTTGCCACGCGCCTCCTCGGGATAGTTGTCGTTGCCGACCTTTTCCACGCGGCCGCGCCAGTCCTCCACATAGCGAGCAAAACGATACTCCGAGGTGCTCGGCATGAAGAAGTGCTTGCGCGGCCGCTTCTGGTAGTCGGAGATCGACTTGTCGATGATCGCCTGCTCGCGCGCGAGTTGCTGACGCGCCTCTTCGGCCGAACCCATGTCAGCCTGCATCGGCTTGGCGTCCTTGGTCGGGAGCGGGTCCTGCAGGTCGCCCTGCTTCAGCTGCGTGAGGAGCTTCTTCTGCTCGTCTTCCAGCTGCGCGACCGTGCGCTTCGCCGTTTCCAGCGTATCGCCGTCGCGCACCTCGAAGGAATTCGGCAGTGGCGACGTGCGCCGGCCTTGGTCGTGCGCTCCTCCGCCCTCGAGATTCGCCTGGGCCAGCGCCTGCGCATTGGTTGGGGCGGTCTCGGTGCGTGCATTGACTAGCACGATCTCCAGCGGCGGGGCCGCCGCTCGCCAGCGCAGCGCTTCCGGGTCGACGAAGTGCACCGCCAGCGCGGCCGCATGCGCACCCAGAGACAGCGCGAATGCCGCCATCAAGAACTTGTCGCCGATGACACTGCCCGGGGTGTGCACGAAATTGCCGTGTTGCCAGCTGAATCGACCGATCGGCCTCGACCGGACCTCGCGTCGATTGTAGCCAGCGCATGCGCGTTTCCTCGCTGGGAAACGCCGTGGATACGTCAGGAAGTACCGCTGATTGTGTCGTCGGACGCGGGTTTGTCGACCGCTTCGCCCGGCGCAACGATCGTTGTCTCGATCGCTTCGGGAGCCAACGCGAGTGTTTCAGCGGGCGAGCTTTCCTCACCCTCGTCCGATGCGTCGAGGTCGGTCTCCGGCACAGGCTCGCTGGTGAGAACCTTGTGCAGCCGCGCTTCCAGCGTCAACTCGATCTCGTCGATGCCGAGCACGTCGAGCTCGATCCGCTGGCCGCGAGCCAGTACTGGTATACCGGGCACGCGCGTCACGAACGGCAGGCCGTCGAGGCGCAGAACGTCCTCCTTCAGCACGGTCGCGCCGATCCGCGTGACCTGCTGCTGTTGCAACCAGCGCAGGCACCAGTAGCGTTCCATGCGTGTCTGGAAGGCGGCATACGCCGAATAGGCAACGTCGAACGCGGAAACGACGGCGAAGATCTCGGCGTCATTCGGCGCATAGGTCGGAGGTGCTTCGCGTACCGCCGCGATCAGCTGGCGCTGGTTGACGAGATCGACGTAGCGACGCAGCGGTGAGGAACTCCATGCGTAGTGCGCCACGCCGATGCCGTCGTGCGGGGCCGGCGTGGTGCTCATCAGCACCTTTCCCGCCATGCGCCCGCCGACGCGCGACAGCGATTGCGAGCGATAGATTCCGGCACGCCGCTGCTCGGCCAACCACCCGCCCCAGTGGCTATTGGCGAGGATCATCAGTTCGGCAACGATTAGGTCGAGCGGCGCGCCACGCCGGCGCGTGCGGATTTCGACGCGCACGTCGGGGGTCACCTCAGCGCCCTCGCGCACGACGTCGATCGTGTAGTCGATGCGCCCCAGCGGCTCGCGCTTGCCGCGCACTCGCTCACGCTCCCCCAATAGCGCGTTCGCGACACGCCAGAGCAATGCCAGCTCGCCCGCGAACGGAACACCGACTTCGGTAAGCGCACTTGCGGCGATTCGCTCGGGCGTAACGACCTTATCGAGTTGGTCGTGGCGGAGATTGGCGGCGATCCGGACGCGCTCCAGGCGAGTCTCGAATTTCGTGGCGATGCCGCTTTCAGGATCGACATCGACGTAGAGCGAAAGCACCGGCGCATCGCGCCCGGTCACGAGCGAATACGCGTCGATCCAGGTTTCCGGCAGCATCGTGATCTTCACCGCCGGCGCATAGACGGTGGACATGCGGCCGCGCGCGACGGCATCGACTGCGTGATCGCGCGGTAGGCCTGCGGCAGGTGCACTGATGTGGATACCGACGACAGTGCGCCCGTCGACTCGCTGCACCGAAAACGCGTCGTCGATTTCGGTAGTCGTCGAGTCGTCGATCGAAAACGCCTGCACGTTCGCGAGCGGCAAATCGTCGTGCACGGGCGGCGCGGGAAGGTCGGCTGGGAAGCCGGCTCCGCGCGGAAAGAACGTCGCGAGAAAGCTGTCCATATGCCAGCGCAACGGCGATGCAATCGCGCCACGCGCCAGCAGCAAACGCAACGGGTTCATGTGCAGTTGGCTTGCGGCGTTCTCGAGCGCCTTGTACTCGACGCCGTTGCGATCGGGGTGCGTCAGGAGATGGATGGCCTGACGCGCGATCGGCTCAGGCAGCCGGCCCGCGACGAGATCCGCCGCGAACGAGTCCATTCGCTCCTGCTGCTGGCGCTTGCGTTCGACCGCCGCCAGCGCAGCCTTGAGAATTTCCGGCGGCGCCGGACGGAAGCGACCGCGTCCCTTGCGATGGAAGTACACGGGCGCCGAATGAAGGCGCAGCAGGATCGCCGCGGCCTCCACGGGTGTCGGGGCATGACCGTGGTACTCGCGCGCGAGATCCTCGAACGCGAATTCATCCTGCGGGGCGCACTCCCACAGGAAATCGAGCTCGATCGCCTCAGCATCGCGCTGCGCCGTCGCCATGAGCTGCGCGGGCGCCGGTTGATCGAACCGCAGCAGCACGTGCGAGCTTTTTACCTTGCTGCGCTTGCCGCTCGCGAGCTCGACCTGGTACGCGGAATCGGTCGCGCTGAGGACTGTCCCGGCCTTGAAGGCACCCTCGTCTTCGAACAGGAGATGCTGCGCCATCGCTCAGAAGCTGGCCACGAATTGCCTGACGCCACGAAGCATGAGCTCAACCGCGATCGCGGCCAGGATCAGGCCCATCAAACGCTCGAACGCGACCGTCACGCGCTCGCCGAGCCAGCGTTGAAGTCGTTCCGCGAACGCCAGGATCAGCGTCGCGCCGCTCATTGCTACCGCAATCGCGGCGACCCACCACCAGGTTCGATGCGGTTCGCGCGAGACGAAGAGCAGCACGGTCGCCAACGCGGATGGTCCGGCGAGGGCAGGCACCGCGAGCGGAACAATGAACGGCTCGCCGCCCGGCGCTTGTCCGTAAACGCCGTCGGCCGTGGGAAACACCATGCGAATCGCAACCAGCATCAGAACCACCGCCCCGCCGATCTGCAGGCTCTGTTCCGACAGACCGAGCAAATCGAGGAACGGCCGCCCGACGAAAACGAAACAGGTGAGGACCGCGAATGCGATCACGCACTCGCGCAGGATGACGCGGCGCCGGCGCTCGTGCGGCACCTCGCGCAATGCGCTGATGAAAATCGGAACGTTCCCGAACGGATCGCAGACGAGCAGCAACAACACCACCGACGAAATGAAATTCGGCTCCATCAGGCAACGTCGACTTCGGTTCCGCCGCTGACGCGCACGAGAACATCGGGCGCGATTGGAAATACGCAATGCGGCGTCCCACCCGCAGCCCACAGCATGGAAAAACGCCGCAACGACATATCGATGAACGACACCATCGAGCTGGCATGTCCAATCGGCGCAACCCCGCCGATCGCAAAACCGGAGTGCTCGCGCACGAACTCCGGTGCGGCGCGCTCGATCGATTCGCCCAGCAGCGCGGCGATCTTCCGTTCATCGACACGCCGGTCTCCGGCAGCAATCACCAGCACCGCGCGACCCGACTGCGCAGCGCGAAACACGAGCGACTTGGCGATCTGCCCGACATCGACACCAAGCGCAGAAGCAGCCTGCGCCGAGGTGCGCGCCGCGATCGCCAGTTCGACGACACGCGCGTCGACCCCGGCGGCGGCGAGTGCGGCCTGCACCCGTTGCGCGGACGCCGGAAGCGTGCCCGACTGCTCGGCCATCAGACGATCATCCCGCCGGCCACCTCGATCACGGCGCCGTTGATATAGGAGGCTTCGTCCGAAGCGAGGAACGCGTAGACATTCGCGACTTCGTCGGGACGGCCGAGCCGTTTGAGCGGAACCCGGTCGGTCAGCTTGCGCATGACATCGTCGGGGATCGTGTCCAGGATCGGTGTGCTGATGAATCCGGGCGCGACCGCGTTGCACCGGATCCCTTTGGGTCCGACTTCGCGCGCCCACGTCTTGACGAAGCCGATCACACCGAACTTGCTCGCCGCGTAGTTCGTCTGCCCGAAGTTTCCATAGATGCCGACCACGCTCGATGCATTCAGGATAACTCCGCCACCCTGCTCGATCATCGTGTCCAGCACGGCCTTTGCGCAGTTGTAGACACCCTTGAGATTGACGTCGATGACGCGGTCGAACTGTTCGTCGGTCATCTTCTGCAGACGCGCGTCGAGGGTGATTCCGGCGTTGTTCACGAGCACGTCGACGCGCCCATAACGCTCCTTCACGCGCTCGACCATGGCGTCTATCTGCGGGCGCTTGGTGACGTCGACCTCGAAACCTTCGACGACCTCGCCATTCACCTTCAGCTGCTCGATCGCCTCGCGCACGGCCTCGTCGCGAACGTCGGCGACGGCAACCACCGCGCCCTCATCGAGGAACTTGCGCGCAGTGGCAAGCCCGATTCCCTGCGCGGCGCCCGTGATGATGGCCACCTTGTCTTTCAGTCTCACTGGTTCTCCCCTGTCATTCGACTCCGCAGAACGCGAGCACCTCGCCCGAGTACTGCGCAAAGTCGGAAATTTCGTGATCGGATCCTTCGATGACGTGCTGGCGGCAGCCGGCATAGCGCTCGACCATCGTGCGCCAGTCGATCACCTGGTCGCCGGTCGCGGCGACCAGAAAATA
>Ga0335076_10005168_pt1 | contig 13209 bp, 12 predicted proteins | sample Lox_Sample_25_FD_206717 | JGI IMG/M metagenome (GOLD analysis project Ga0335076, IMG submission 206717) | Soil microbial communities from Loxahatchee National Wildlife Refuge, Florida, United States - Lox_Sample_2.5 | ecosystem: Environmental > Terrestrial > Soil > Wetlands | place: USA...
GTATCTGCTTCGCTTCGCGAAGCAGATACGCAGGGGTGGGCGGACGGAACGTCCGCCCATGAAATCATTGCCGCGCCCTGCGCGCCCGGGCGGGTGAGGGCACCCGCCCCTACGTGGCCTGTGCTAATTGAAACCGAGTGCTCCTCACAATGACGACTCGTAGCCCCGGACGCCGTCGTCCGGGGTGGGCGGACGGAACGTCCGCCTATGGATTTTGCACGACGTCCGCCCATGAATTAGCAATCGCGATGCACCGCATCATCGTTTAGCCGCGCACAGCGCGGCCGGGCGGGTGAGGGCACCCGCCCCTACGTGATTCGTGGTCAACACAAATCCCCGAATCTTCAGCACCGCCCCCACGTGGTCTGTGCTGGCGAATAAGGGCTCTCAACCGCCTTCCGCCACGACCACGGATATTCACTGGCCAATCTCACCAACCCCGCTCGTACCGGATTCTGCAAAACATAATCAATCTTCGCGTCGAGACTTTCCGATGAGTGCAGCACGTGATCAAACGACTCCTCCTGCCAGACTGGCTCGTGACTAAGCAGCCGTCGATTGATCGCGGGTGACGACGCTCCTTTTATCGCCTTCAAAATTTCCGGAAGAGGGAACACTCTTTTTCCAACTTCATCGATCATCGGCGTGAGAATCGTGTGGACGTGATCAGGCATCACTACAACCACGCGCAGGTCGTATTTCTTTTCGTGATCGTGAGTACAGCAGTCAAGCACAATTTGCCGCGCCCAATCCGGCAGCACCCGGCGACGCCTTGTGACAAACGTGATGAAGTGGGGTTTACGGTCGCGCTGCAGGTGAGGCAGGTTGCGGCGGTAGAAAGTCACCGCATATTTTTGCTCGCACAAGGCACATCCGGCTAGATACTACCGAAAGAAATCAGGGACTTTTTCCCGATTTGAATCTCCCTTATGGCTCATGTAGGGGTGGGCAGGGCGTCCCGCTCAAACGCGGTGCTGGCTTCAATGGGGATTGGGTGCCCCATTCTTGTCTCGCGACTTTGTGCGAGACGGGGCGTGGACTTTGAACAAAATTAAATGGGCGTCATCCCGACGTCCCGCGCTTTCACCAGCGGGGCGAGGGATCCCGCGTGCAGCTTCACAGGTCTACCGCAAGCAGAGGAGGTGATCCGCGCAAGATCCCCATTCGACTCCTGCCGCCTCCGGCGTCAGTAGCTCAGGGCAGGCTCTCACTCGGCTGGAGAAAACGCCGAGTTTCGGGATGACGCAGTCCAGAGCCGCGACTTCCAGTCCATGTCCCTGTCATCCTGAGGGGCGCAGATAATAGTCAAAGAATTATTGCCGTTCTTCCCGCCGCCACAACATTCCATCAACACTCAGCGGTCCTGCGCCGCCCATGACGAGTGTGGCGAGGCAGGCAAGATACAGAAGACTCACCTCGTAACCTGGCGGGCCAAATTGCGCGTGCATATTGACGAAGGCCTGCAGCTTGATCGAGGCGAAACCGTAAGGCAGATGCACCGTGAACATCGCGACTAGCAACACCGCCGCCATGGGAATGCTAACCAGCGGTATAAACGCGCCCAACAGCACGGCTGCTCCGCCGATCAGCTCCGTAAGAATAGTCAGCCAAGCCATTAATTCCGGAGCGGGTACGCTCATGGCGTGAAGAATCTGGGCGAAATGCGCGGAGCCGTGCGCGAGCTTGGTATACCCGTGTTCGATAAAGCCGTAACCCACAATCAGGCGTATCGGAATCGGCGCCCATCGCTTCAGAGAATGAATTGTTCGTGTGTAAGTCTGCAATTTACTCACCTCTCGTATCTGATACCGCAGCGAGGGTGAAAGTTACACGTATCAATCTGCGCAAGGGATGAAGCCCTTGCTGTAGACTGCGGAGCGATGCCCAGCCGACTCCTGCGTCTCGCGCGTGAGCTGATTCATCCCAAGCCCGTGCCGCTGCAGGAGGTGATCAGTGGACGGATCGAAATCGAGCGCGACGGAAAGGTTGCTTACCTCGAATACAGCCTTGGCGGCGGAGTTCTAGAGTTGATCCACACTGAAGTTCCGAAAGAACTGCGCGGCATGGGACTCGCTTCTGCTCTCGCGGAACGCGCTCTGAACTGGGCCCGCGAAACGGGCTACAAGGTCGATGTCGTCTGTCCGTTTGTCCGCGAATACATTTCCAAGCACCCCGAGTACGAAGATCTCGTAATGAAGTGAAACGCAGGATTCGCCTGAGAGTCGGGTTAGCGCACGAGCCTGTCCAAGTCCTTCCACTTGACGAGTACGACGTGGTTGTCTTTTAAGGCCTGGCTGAATTCCGCGCTGGTGACTTCATCGAAGTCGCGCTGGCGCCAAGCTGAACCGTAATCGGGATGGTCAACGGTAATCGCCTGCAGTTCGGCATTGTCATGACCGAGGTGCACGATCATTTCGTTAAAGCCGGGCTTCAGGGTCTTGATCGCATTCAGATAAAACTCTTTCCACTGATCGGCGTGCACCGTTGGAGTGGCGATCACAACTGAATCCAGGACGACATCTTTATCGGAGAGATCGGCAAGCAGCCGTTCGGCGTCGGGAAATTTCACCGCAAGAAATGGAAGATGGTAATCGTGCGCAACTTTGACGTACGCGGCAAAAATCTCCGGCGTTGCAAGCACCGAACCCATGTGCGTATCGAGGTGCGTGGGATGAATGCCGACGGCCAGTGCACGCTCGACCTGTGCGCGAAGTTCTAGTTCAACCTGATCGGCCTTGTCATGCTGAGCAACTGGTGGCACATCGCTCCAGAAAGTTCCGGCAGGATCGAGCAAGCTCGGGACCTTATCGGAAGACGCCACGCTGCCCCAGCGATAGGTCTTCCATTCACTAGTAAGGGTAAGGTGCAGGCCGAGATCGGCATCGGGGTGGGCTTTCGCATAATCTGCGACTTCCGTCAGCCATGGGCACGGGACCATGATGCTCGCCGAAGTGACGGTGCCTTTATCGAGCGCCTCAAAGGCCGCGGAATCGACCGAGTGTGCAACCGCGAGGTCATCGGCGTGAATGATGAGCAGCTTCGCGTCTGCTGGATAACCCAGGCGTTCGGCCACGTTTTTCGATTGTGCCCACATCGGTGCGGAAATGAGTAAGAACGAAAAGCAAAGTAAAAACTTTCGCGAGTGCATGAGCGCTCCCAAGATCAGAGAAAAGATCAGTGAGAGAGTAGCAGAACCCAAGAGTTTTCTTCCATGCTAGACCCGCGTACAGCGGTGCCCTGCCTCACAGCTTTGTTTCTGAATATCGGGGATCCCGACCACCGCAGTAATCAGCCGCGTTAACCTGCACGGCGCGCCGCACTGAAGCGTCAATCACTGCCGATGATAAAATCCAGCCAACTCCGAGCTCCATGACCTTTTATGAGCGACACCGCCGCGATGAACGCGCCCGCAATTCCATTCGTTAAGGCGAGCGCTTGCGGCAATGACTTTCTGATCATCGACGGCCTGCATGCCCCGCCTGATCTTTCCGGCTTCAGCCGTGCCATTTGTGAACGGCATAACGGGGTGGGCGCAGATGGGGTTGAGTGGCTGTTTCCCGCGCAGGACGCCGACATTCGCGCGCGGCTTATCAATGCCGACGGCTCGGACGCGGAGATTTCCGGCAACGGTACGCGCTGTGTGGCAGCATATTTGTGCTCGGAAAATCCGCGGCACAAGGTCGACATTCGTACCGGCGCTGGAATCAAAACCTGCGAGCTGATTTCTCACAACGAAAAGTCATTCGAATTTGAAACCGCCATGGGCGAGCCGCAAATTGGGGACGAATTCTCCATCAGAGTTGCTTTTGGCAATGCACGCGGAATTCCGGTATCGATGGGCAATCCCCACTTCGTTGTTTTCGTCGACGAATTCTCGCCGGGATGGCAAGCGGACGCGGCTGAAATTGGCAAGCACCACGATTTCAAGCACGGTATTAACGTCGAATTCGTTCGCATTCGCGATAACCAAAACATAGAAGTCCGATTTTATGAACGCGGCGTGGGCGAAACGCAATCTTCCGGGACGGGATCGTGCGCGGCCGCGGCAGCATCCATTTTTTCCAAAAAGGCGCAGTCGCCGGTCCGCGTGCATGCCCCGGGAGGCACACAGACGGTGCGTTGGGACGGTCAGGTCTTTTTGCGTGGCCCGGCGCAACTCATCTGCCGCGGAGAATTTCTGCTTTAATGACGATGCCTGCGCGCCAAGTTGAACGCATTAAGCCTCCGGCGCTGCGGCCCGGAGACAATATTGGCGTCGTTGCGCCTGCGAGTAATTTCAAGCGCGACGATTTTGAAGCTGGATGCGCGGCGCTGCGCGATATGGGCTACAACCCGGTTTACGATGAATCCATTTTCGCGCGGGAGTTGTACTTCGCAGGATCGTTTGATCGACGCGTGCGTGAACTGGAAGGCATGTTCCTGCGCGATGATGTCAAGGCGATCGTTTGCGCACGGGGAGGATATGGATCGAATTATCTTTTGCCCAGATTGAACATGAAGAAAATCGCTGAGCGGCCGAAGGCTTTTATCGGATACAGCGACAATACCTCGTTGCTGACTTATTTGTGTGACGCCGCGAACATCGTGACCTTCCACGGGCCGATGGTGGCGAAAGATTTCGCAGTTTCAGACGGAGTGGACGCTGAATCGTGGCAAGCGGCGCTGGGCGCGCGGGAAAATTGGCGTCTTGATTTCGATTCGAATTCCGGAGTGAAGCCGCTGCAACAAGGGACAGGCGACGGAATTCTCTACGGCGGCTGCTTATCGATGTTGGCGGAATCGCTTGGCACTCCTTATGAGATCAACACCGAGGGAACGATCCTGTTTATCGAAGATGTGGCAGCCAAGCCGTTTCAGATCGACCGCATGCTCATGCATTTGAAGTTGGCGGGCAAGTTCAATGGTGTGCAGGGAATTATTTTTGGCGAGATGCTGGAATGCATTCAATCGGCGAATCAAGGCTACACTTTGGAAGAAGTGGTGATGCGGGTCGTCGCGGACTTGGCAGTTCCGGTGGCATACGGCGTTCGATCCGGTCACGTTTCGCGCCGGAATATGACGCTGCCGATCGGGGTAAGCGCTCGGTTGAGTGTCAGTGGTAACCGAGTGACTCTGGAAATTCTCGAACCTGCGACAACCAAATGAATTCCACAAAGCACATCCATTTGATCGGCATCTGCGGCACGGCAATGGCATCCCTCGCCGGAATGCTCGCCGAGCGCGGCTTTCACGTGACGGGATCCGATTCCGCCGCTTATCCGCCGATGTCAGATTTCCTGAACTCGCTGGGGATTCCAGTCGCGCAGCCATTTGCGGCTGAGAATTTAAATTCGACCCCGGACTTAGTTGTCGTCGGAAATGCGATCTCGCGTGGCAATGTTGAGTTGGAGCACGTTCTTGATCAACGCATTCCGTTCTGTTCGCTTCCCCAGCTTCTGCACGATGAATTCCTGCGTGGCAAAGAAGTGCTGGTTGTTGCAGGCACTCACGGAAAGACAACCACAACGTCGATGCTCGCGTGGATCTTTGAATACGCTGGAATGCATCCTTCTTTTTTGATCGGCGGCATTGCGGAGAATTTCGGCCGCAGCTTTCAACTCGGCGAGGGTAAGCATTTCATCATTGAAGGCGACGAATACGACACTGCATTCTTCGATAAAGGTCCGAAGTTCCTGCACTATTTTCCCGACGCGGTGATTCTTACGTCGGTTGAATTCGATCATGCCGATATCTACAAAGACCTTGATGCAGTTGAGACCGCCTTCAAGCGTTTGGTAAATCTGGTTCCGCGACGCGGGCGCATTGTTGCATTTGATCGTGGTGAAAGCATTGAACGCTGCATTGCCCGCGCCTTTTGCCCCGTCGAGCGTTATGGCGCCAGCGATCAGGCTACGTGGCGGATCATAAATTTGAAGTTCGACCCGCAGCGCACGTCGTGGTCGGTCGAGCGAAGTGCAAAGCCGTGGGCGGAATTTGAGTTTTCACTGGCGGGTGAATACAACGTGTGGAACGCAACCGCTGCGGCGACGCTTGCGGCGAATTATGGAATTCCGGTCGACGTGATCGGTGAAGCACTGAAAACTTTCAAAAGCGTGAAGCGCCGGCTGGAAGTGAAGGCTGAGGTCAACGGCATTACGATCATCGACGATTTCGCGCATCATCCCACGGCGATTGCGGCGACGCTAGACGCGCTGCGAGCGCGATATCCGAAACGGCGCTTATGGGCAATCCTCGAACCACGCTCGAATACTCTTCGCCGCAATGTGTTTCAGGATGACTTGGCGAAAAGCTTGGCCATCGCCGATCGGGTCATCATCGCGAATGTTTTCAAATCCGAGTCGATCCCCGAAGCCGAGCGTCTCGATATCGCAGCAGTCGCGAGGAATATCGAAGCGCTTGGCCGTCCCGCTCGCGTCATCGCCGATGTTGAAAGCATTGTGCGAATCTCCGCTCCGGAGATGCGCTCCGGCGACGTGGTTGCCATTCTTTCGAACGGCGGATTCGGTGGTATCTATGAAAAGCTGCCCGCCAGACTTGAAATGTTGCAAGCAGCAAGCTTGACCAAGGCGGGCACCCGCCAGTGAACCTTCACCTTCGATGCCTGTCCCGGTTTTTCTTTCAACTCGCAGTCCTTTTTAGTTGTTCGGCCCTTTTTGCAGCCGATCATGTCCGCTACAGCGTTTCATTGGTAAACCCAGAGAAACATTTGGTTGACGTCACCGTCGAAATTCCTCCCGGAGAAAGCGCTCGCGAACTGCAACTGCCCGTCTGGAACGCGCTCTACCAGGTGCGCGACTTTTCGCAGTACATGAACCGGATTCGCGCGGAGGATTCCACCGGTGCGCTGCTCCCGCTTCAGCAGTTGAATAAGAGCCGTTGGAAAATATCTGGCGCACAAAACGGCGGGCGCGTTCTGTACGAGATGTTCGCCGATGATCCCGGGCCCTACGGAGCGCAGCTTAACTCGCATCACGCGTTCTTCAATCTCGCTGAGATTCTCTGTTATATCGACGGCGAACGCGCCAGCCCGGTCGAGATCGAATTCCGCGACATTCCTTCCGGATGGAAAATTGCCACTCCGCTTGGTCAGCAGGATGGAACTTTTTCGGCAACCAATTACGACCAACTGGTGGACTCGCCGGTTGAAATCGGCAAATTTGATGAGAGGGATTTTAATGCTGACTGCGGAGACTATCGCGTCATCGTAGATTCCGAAAACACGAACTCAGTCTTCGACAAAATTCTTACGCCGGTTCAGCGAATCGTTTCAACCGAAACCAAGTGGATGAACGACTGTCCGTTCAAAAGCTACATGTTCATTTACCATTTCTCCGATTCGCCCGGTGACGGCGGAATGGAGCATGCCTACAGCACCGCGATTACGTTGCCGGACCAGTATCTATCGCAACATTTTGATCGCTTTACCAATGTCACTGCGCACGAATTCTTTCACCTGTGGAACGTGAAACGAATTCGACCGCAATCGCTCGAGCCAATCGACTACACCAAAGCGAATTACACGCCCGCTCTGTGGTTCAGCGAAGGCGTGGACAGCACGGTCGCAGGATACACTCAGGTCCGCGCCGGCTTGCTTGATGAAAAACATTATCTAAATCATCTCGCCCAAGAGATCACAGATATCGAAGACCGGCCGGCACATTCGATGCAGTCGGCGGAGCAGTCGAGCATCGATGCATGGCTCGAGAAATATCCTTATTACAATTTGCCGGAGCGCAGCATTTCTTACTACAACAAGGGTGAGTTGCTCGGAGTGATTCTCGACCTGAAAATGCGTGAAGCTAGCGATGACAAGGTTTCGCTGCAAGATCTGTTCCGCTGGATGAATGATCATTACGCAAAACAAGGCAAGTTCTTTCCCGACTCCGCCGGGGTGCGTGATGCCGCAGAAACCCTGACCCACGCGGATTTTGGCGAGTTCTTCCGGAAATACGTCAGCGGACTGGACGAGATTCCGTGGGACGGGTTCTTCAGCCGTGTTGGCCTGCGCGTGACGTCGGTTAATGTCGTATTTGCCGATCCCGGTTTTGATGCCGAAAGGAATTTTGATCACCCCCCAACGGTCGTGCAAGTGGAAGGTGGATCGGGTGCGGATGAATCTGGACTCAAGGCAGGAGACGTCATCATTCAGATCAACGGAAAAGCCGCCGGCAGCGATTTTGAAAAAGTAATCAACGATCTTGGTCCGGGAGCATTGTTGCGATTGCGAATTCTCCGCGCTGGAAGTCAGCATGATTTCGAATGGAAGCTCGCCAGCCGCAAGCAGCGAGTATTTCAGCTTCAAGACGTGCCGGCGATCACCGCGCAGCAAAGGTCCCGGCGGGCAGCGTGGCTCTTTGGCGAGACCGCCGGATTTTCCGCATCGAAACAATGATCCGCACCATTCTCATGCTTGGCTTTTGGGCGATCACGGCCCCGGTTGCTGCGCTGATCTTTTTCCCCTGGACATTCATCACCGGAGATGTGCTGCCGCTTTATCGCGTGGGAACCTGGATTGGGCGAACCGGAGCACGCATAGCGGGCGTGCGCGTGCAGATGGTCGGGCTAGAACGGCTGGATCCCGCGCGCACCTACATCTTCATGTCAAACCACGTTTCGAACATCGACCCGCCACTGCTCATTCCGCGCATTCCTGGCCGCACATCGGTGTTGGTGAAGCAGGAGCTGTTCAAGGTGCCGATCCTGGGCAAAGCCATGCGCATGGCCTCGCTAGTACCGGTTGATCGAGGCAATCGCGATGCAGGAATTGCCGCAGTTCGGGCCGCTGCTGATGTGTTGCAGCAGGGCATTCACATGACCATCTACGTTGAAGGACATCGGTCGTACGATGGCAAATTGCTGGCGTTTAAGAAAGGCCCGTTCTATTTGGCTGAGGAATGTAAGGTGCCGGTAGTCCCAGTAACGATTTCGGGGACGCATGAACTGATGCCGAAGGGACGGTTCGCAATCAAGGCTGGACTCGTGACCATAACTTTTCATCCGCCGATTGAACCAGCTGAATTCGGCACGCGGGATGAATTGATGGAGAAGGTGCGAGTGGCAGTTGAGAGTGGCTTGCCGCTGGAGTGCCGGAACTAACACTGGCATCCTGAGCGTATTCGATTGTCTCTGTGGCTTGTCTCTGTGAAACTCTGTGTTCTCTGTGGTTGGCTTTCTAAAATCCTCAACCACAGAGAACACAGAGGCGCACGGAGGAACGCCACAGAGGAGACGAGCTTCGCCCGCTGCATGAGATCTGGTGAAGTCCAAGGACGTACGGAACCCACCACGCCAGCTACGCGGCCTGGTCGGCATTTTGACCGCAAACCGCGTACACGCCTTCGAAGTTCACGAAGAAACAGTCCACGCCAGCATCGGGAAAGTTCTCTTTGATCAGTTCGCTGGCGCGCTTCAATTCGGCTTTGTGATGCGCCGATTCGCGCTCGCGGTCTCCGCCGAACGCAGCAAGTCCCCCATACGTCGCACAATCGGAGTGGCTCATCAGATAGACGCGTGGGCTCTTGTGCAGCAGGATCGACATGCGCACTTGCTCGAGAATGAAGTCGCGTTCGAAGTCATTGCGCGGAGATGCCAGCGTCTTCGCACCCCCGGCGACGATGATCATATCGGGACGGAGAATCCCTTGCTTTTTCAAAAACTTCTGCACGGTTTGACGAATCCGCTCGTCAAAGCAGCAGAGCACTGCGGCGTCGGCAATGTAGGGATCGGGAGAGGAGTCGAAGTGGAAGATTTTGCGCATGGTGCTCGAACTGCACTCAGAATAGCAAACATCGGTCGTGCCTATTTCAGCTCTGTCATCCTGAGCGAAGCAGAATAAGTCGCTTGCGAATTATTCTGCGCAGTCGAAGGACCTCGCGTTTTCCTGTGCCGGCACCAACCGTTGTGGGAGTTCTCGCCGACTCGGCCGAGTTGACGGTGAGAACGCATTGAAACGCACATGATACAGCCAGCAGTACAGGGGTCCTTCGACTGCTCAGGATGACAGAGCGAATGTGCTCACGCGTGCTTTGCCTTCATCTCCGCCAGCAACTGCTCGATCCGGTCTTCCTTCTCAATCGCGGTCAGGCGGTCTTCGATGTCGTCGGCGCCGAGTTCAGTTTTCGCCTGGCTTACGGCTTCATTGTGCGCGACTTTGCGCTTCATGCGGTCAAAGGCTGCGCTCTTTGAGCCGTCGCCGATTGCGGCACGCGCATCTTGCGCTTTGCCAACCGCACGCGCCCGCCGCTGCTGCGCAACCAGCAGATCAGCTTTCCCCTGTGCTTCATCGAGTTTTTGCTCGAGCTTGTGCAGCGCGGTCTTGAGGTTTTCGACCTGCGCTTTCTGATCGCCAACCTGCTGCGCAAAGCTGGCCGCGAGCTCGCGATAGCTTTCGACGCGGTGCAGTGCCCCACGCGCCAGATCATCTTCTTTCTTACCGACGGCGAGCTCGGCCTTGCGCGTCCATTCGCCGACTTTGTCTTCGTTTTCCTTCTGCTTGTTCTCGAGCAGGTGCTGGTCAGCGATGGCGATCGCCACCTGCGTCTTCACCTGCAAAAGTTGGTTCTGCATATCGAGGATGACCTGCTTGATCATCTTCTCCGGATCTTCAGCCTTATCGACCAAGTCGTTGAGATTCGCACGAATTAAAGTTGCAACGCGTTCCAGTAGTGCCATAAATAGCTCCTTTGTTAGCTATCAGCCATCAGCCTTCAGTTAAAACCTGGGGTGCCCCACTTCTCGCTCGGTTTGGGAGAAGTGGGAATATCGTTTGCAGCTTTTCTCTTTCCCATGGCTGCGCCGATTGCCACACCTATGGCGATCCCAATCGCCAGCCATGCTCCTCCGGTTCCGAGCACAATATCGACTGCAATGCCGATCCCGGCTCCTAAAGCGATTCCTAACCCGATCTGCATCGATGAACGCTTCATAGTCGTTATTCCCGATTGTGGGCCGGACAAAATGTCCGACCAGTGCTACTTTCCTGCCCCTTTCGCACTCGTGCTCGGTGGTAGCACATCCGGTTTTGGCGCTTTGTCGCCGATCGCACGTACTTTGCCGAGCAACTCGGTCATGGTCATTCCCGAGAGTGACTCGAACAGCGCCGGCACCTGCGCCGCCATCTTGGCGAAATCGCCGGTGATTTTGTTCATCCCGGTGGCATCGCCGTTTCCGGTTGAGACCACCGTGATCTTGTCCACATTAGCGAGTGGCGCGGACATCGCTTTCACCACTTCCGGCAAGCTGGTGAGCAGCTTGTCGACGACTGCGGCCTGGTTGTACTGCTGATAGGCCTCGGCCTTCACGTTCATGGCTCTGGCTTCCGCATCGCCCTTCTTGAAGATGATTTCCGCTTCCGCCTCGCCTTGCTGCCGAATGGACGAAGCACGACCTTCGGCTTCGGCCATCAGGCGCTGCTTTTCGGCAGCGGCGAGCGTCTCGATCCGCTGACGCTCCACTTCCGCCTGCTTGAGCACGGTTGCGATCAGTTCATTCTGACGGCGCGCGATCTCGGCTTCCTGCACCTTGACCTGCTGTTCCTTCTCGATCTGTTGCACCTTCACCTGCTCAGCCACAACCTGCTGCTGCATGATATTGGTCTGAATGTCGTAGGCTTTGTCGGCCTGCGCTTGCTGTCGTTTGGTAACCTCGAGGAATTGTGCGCGCTTCACTTCGAGATCGCGTTGCGCCTCGGCTTGCTTTGCTAGAGATAGATTTTCAGCGATCACGCGCTCCTGGTCGGCCTGTGCCTTTGCGATCGCAGCCTCCCTGGTTGCCAGTGCGCGCTTGATCGCCGTATCGCGTTCCGCCTCGGCCGCGGCAACATCGGCATCTCGCTTGATTCTCACCACGTCCGGTTTGCCCATGTTGAGGATGTACTCGTTCTTGTCGCGCACCTCTTTAATCGTGAACGAGATGACTTCGAGCCCCATCTTGTTCATGTCATCGGCGCAAGTCGAACGCATGCGTTCAGAGACCATCTCCGGCTGCTTCACAATTTCTTCGACCGTGAGCTGCCCGATGATGCCGCGCAGGTGGCCTTCCATCACCAGACGGATCAGCCCTTCTCGCTCAGCTGATGTCTTAGTGAGGAATTGTTCCGAAGCAGTCAAAATGGACTCTTTGTCCGATTTGACCTTGATCTGCGCGACCGCTTCAACCGTCACTGCGACGCCTTGTTTGGTATACAAGTCTTGCTGTGGCGCCACGTCGAACGACATCAGCTCGAGTGAAATGGAACGGCAAATCTGCACCATGGGAAAAACGACTTTGCCATGACCGACAACCACGTGCGTGCCACCGAACCCATAAACGATGAGCGCTTCATGCGGCCCAGCTTTCTTATAGAGGGTCGCCAGCCAGCTCATCAGCATGGCGAGGACGATCAGCCCCAGACCGATAACGACCCATATCTCCGTTGCGATGCCCAACATACCGCCTCCTCTTGGACCCTTTTAACCACGAAGGGCACCCTTCGACTACGCTCAGGGCAAGCTCCGTCACACGAAGAAGAGTCAGATGCTTCGTGTTGGCTCTGGCCGCCCTGCTCCCAGCGCACTCGACGGGTGCTTGGTCATGGTGTCCAGATCGTGAATGATTCTTCCCGGCTCGTTGTGTCCCAAAAAAACTTCGCCGTCGGCGGTCTTGATGCGCACGCCAGTCTTGCTCCACACGTAGGCTCGTTTGTCGCCGACGCCGCGAATGCCGTAGCCGCCGACAGTGCTCCAGCGATCGACCGAGTAACTCTCTATCTGGTTCGCCGGAATAGATCGCAGGCGAAAACCCAGGGTGCGTATTTCAACGCCCGAAGGACTGAACAGATAATGAAAGCCGTCCCATGCCATGGCAGCCGCGCCAAACATCAGGAGGACTGCAAAGCCCATCGCCACTCGCAATGCAACAGTCGGGATTTCGAAGGTGATCGCGAGAATTCCCAGTGCCGGCAGGCCCAGGATTGCAGCGAATATCGGCGACGAGTGCCGCTCGTTTGCGAAGATTGTAGTCGTGGGGAGCTCGCCGCCTCGGTGAGTGGCCAGGGTGAGCGCAATCACCGCGATGGCCGCGCCTATGCCCACAATCAATACAGGTGCGACTTTCACCGGCGCATGCTCGGTGTTGTATCCAATGATGGCATTCGTGGCCCACAGCAAGGTGCAAAGAATGACGTAGAAAAAACCCATCAGCGCCCACGCGGCCACGCCGGGTTTCGTAATA
>Ga0335076_10005169_pt1 | contig 13209 bp, 15 predicted proteins | sample Lox_Sample_25_FD_206717 | JGI IMG/M metagenome (GOLD analysis project Ga0335076, IMG submission 206717) | Soil microbial communities from Loxahatchee National Wildlife Refuge, Florida, United States - Lox_Sample_2.5 | ecosystem: Environmental > Terrestrial > Soil > Wetlands | place: USA...
ATGGGAGGGCCGCCGATCGTCATGGCCTCGATCCGCGTGACCTGGTCCACGTTCTACCTCACTGTTCAGACGACGCTCTGCGGCGTCCTGCTCCTCCTCCGCGGGAGGGACCGCGCGTTCGACCGAGCCACAAGAGTGGCTCTGAGGTCGGCCGGAGTACGGGGCTTCCGGACAACGAACCGGATCCAACGCCTCGCCGCGAGCGGAAGGGCAGTCGAGTCGAGCGACGCGCAGGCGGTGCGCTCGTACGTGGAGTGGAGCGCTCGGGCTTGGAATTCCTCCCGGCATCGTCTGAGGGTCCGGCTCGTAGCGACGTTCTTCATATGGCCCGTGGCGGCCAGGGTCGTGATCGCGGTCCTCCGGGGCGATTGGGGTGCGGTGGTCGAGGGGTTGTGCTGGGGATTGGCCTTTGCTGCCTTCGCACTGTTCGTCGTCCGGTGGAACAGGAAGCTGAGGCACACGGCCGAATTGAACGGGTGGGAGCTCGAGTCGGTTTAGGCCCAGGGTGGACGCAACCGCCCGAGCGGGTCGACCCGGCGGCCGGGCGCAGGGAATTCGGCCCAGGGGGAGTTGCCGAAGCGGCGCGGCCGGTTCCCGAGAAACACGTTTCTTCCGTTTCGCAGGGAATCCGGCCGCGCCGGGGCCTGCGAAATTGCCGGTGGGAAGGGCTCCGGTCGGAGGCTCCTGCTCCCGATAAGCTGTTCGGGAATACCACGTGGTTGGAAGGGATGAGATGAAAGAAGGAATCCACCCCGAATACGTCGTTTCCCGGGTCACGTGCTCGTGCGGCAACTCGTTCGTGACCCGCTCGACCAAGCCGGAGATCCACGTCGAGCTGTGCTCGGCTTGCCATCCGTTCTACACGGGCAAGCAGAAGCTGGTCGACACCGGAGGCCGCGTCGAGCGATTCCAGCGCCGGTACGCCAAGACCGGCGCCGCCCAGTCGGGCACGCCCGAACAGGCGTAGCCCGCGCCTGCCCGGCACGGCCGGGCGACAGGGAGGATCGCGAGACCGGTGGCGGACAAGGCCCATTACTACGGCGGACAGGCCGTCATCGAAGGGGTCATGATGCGCGGCCGCGACCACTGGGCTGTGGCCGTGCGCCGGCCGGACCGGACCGTCCACGTCGAGTCGCACGACATCCGCTCGAGCGAGGGAAAGAAGCGCTTCTACGGCTGGCCGTTCCTGCGCGGCGTGTTCGCGCTCGGCCAGGCCCTGTCGATCGGCGTGCGCGCGCTGACGATCTCCGCGAACGAGTCGCAAGAGGAAGACAACCAGCTGACGCCGAAGCAGATGGCGTTCACGATGGCGATCGCGTTCGTCCTGTTCACCGCGATCTTCGTCGTGGGTCCGTTCATCGGATTCCGCGCCTTGCGCGGCGAGGTCTCCTCGAGCGTCGCCCGCAACCTGCTCGAGGGTCTGGCGCGCGTCGCGCTCTTTCTCGCCTACATCGCCCTCATCGGACGTCTGAAGGAGATGCGCCGAGTGTTCCAGTATCACGGCGCCGAGCACAAGACGATCGCGGCGTTCGAGCACGACGACCGGCTCGAGCCCGACGCCGTCGACCGCTACTCGACGCTGCACGTGCGGTGCGGCACCAACTTCCTGCTGATCGTGATGATGGTCGCGATCCTCGTCTACGCGTTCTTCCCGGCGAAGGGACTGCTGATCGGGATCGTCGCGCGCGTGGTCGCGATCCCGCTGATCGCCGGGCTCTCCTTCGAGATGCTCCGGCTGGGCGCACGGTACGGCGACTCGCTCGTCATGCGCGTGCTGATGAAGCCCGGCCTCTGGCTGCAGAAGATCACGACGCGCCCACCCGACCGAGATCAGATCGAGGTCGCCATCGCCTCGTTCAACGAGGTCCTCAACCGCGAGGGGAAGCTCGGCGGGCCGGGCACGTCCGTCGCGGAACACGCCGGACCCTCGTAACCGCCGGACGGGAATCATTCCCGGGCCGTCTCCGGCCGGCCGGGATAATGATGGGGTCATGTCCGCCACCGACCGCTTCGCCGAGATCGAACGCCGTCACGAGGAGCTGACTCGGGAGCTCTCGAGCCCCGACGTCGCCTCGGACCCCTCTCGCCTGCGCGAGCTCGGCAAGGCGCACTCCGAGCTGGACGAGATCGTCCGAGCACACCGCGCGGTGGTCGAGGCCGAGCAGCAGGCGGCGGAGTGGCGGGACATGGCCCGTGCCGAGAAGGATCCGGGGACGGCCGCCGAGTTCCGCGAAGAGGCCGACGCGGCCGAGGGCCGCCTCCCCGCGCTGCGCGAGCGACTCGAGGAGCTGCTGCTGCCGAAGGATCCCAATGACGACAAGGACGTGCTCGTCGAGATCCGGTCGGGCGCGGGAGGGCAGGAGGCGGCGCTGTTCGCGGGCGAGCTGTTGGAGATGTACGAACGCTACGCGGAACGGCAGCGCTGGAAGACCGAGGCGCTCTCGTCGAGCCCGTCGGACCTGGGCGGCTACAAGGAGATCGTGCTGGAGGTGCGCGGGAAGGGCGCGTACTCGAAGCTGAAGCACGAGTCGGGCGTGCACCGTGTGCAGCGCATACCCGTGACCGAGTCGGGCGGGCGCATCCACACGTCGACGGTGACCGTCGCGGTCCTGCCCGAGGCCGAGGACGTCGAGGTGACGATCGACCCGAACGACCTCGAGATCCAGGTCTACCGCTCGTCGGGGCCGGGTGGGCAGAGTGTGAACACCACCGACTCGGCCGTACGGATCGTCCACAAGCCGACCGGCATCAAGGTGGAGGTCCAGGAGGAGCGTTCGCAGCTGCAGAACCGCGAGAAGGCGATGCGGTACCTGCGGGCGCGTCTGCTCAAGCAGGCGCAGGACGAGCAGCAGGCGAAGGAGGCGGCCGCCCGGCGCGAGAAGATCGGGACGGGCGATCGTTCGGAGAAGATCCGGACCTACAACTTCCCGCAGAACCGCGTCACCGATCACCGCGTCGGGGTGTCGGTGCACAACCTGCCCGCCGTGCTCGCGGGCGACCTCGACGAGTTCGTGGAGGCGCTCATGGCGGACGAGCGCGCCCGGCGCCTCGGGAGCACCGGCGATGGCGACTGACGCGGGCGTCGACGACGCCGCGCGACCCGGCCTGACGCCGGCCGAGGTGGTCCGCCGGTCGGCCGCCTACCTGGAGCGCCACGGCGTGGAGAGTCCCACGGCGAATGCCGAGACCCTGTTGATGAACCTGCTGGGAACGGATCGCGCGGCGCTCTACGCGCGGCGCGAAGGTCTCGACGCGCGAACCGCGCGCCTCTACGGCCGCGCGCTCTGTCGCCGGTGTGCGGGCACGCCGCTGCAGCACATCACGGGCGACCAGCAGTTCCTCGACCTTCGGCTGCGCGTCGTGCCGGGCGTCTTCGTGCCGCGGCCCGAGACGGAGATCCTCGCGACCACCGCGATCGACCTGATCGCCGGCGTCGAGGACCCGGTGGTCGTCGACGTCGGGACCGGGACGGGCGCCGTCGCGCTCGCGGTGAGGTCGCGCCGCCCCGATGCGCGCGTGCTGGCAACCGACCTGTCACCCGCGGCCGTCGACCTGGCCCGTGCGAACTCCGAGCGCTGCGGCCTCGACGTGGAGACGCTCGCCGGCGATCTGCTCGCCCCCGTTCCCCCCGAGCTCCGCGGGCGCGTCGACCTCGTCGTCAGCAACCCCCCCTACCTGACGCCCGAGGACTACGAGGAGCTCCCCGAGGAGGTGCGCCGGGACCCCTTCGAGGCGCTCGTCGGGGGCGTCGGCGGCCTCGACGTGCAGGCACGTCTCGCCGCCGACGCCCCCGCCTGGCTCCGGCCCGGTGGGTGGCTCGTCGTCGAGATGGGGGAGACGCAGGCCGAGGACGTGACCGGCCTCATGACCGGCGCAGGGTTCGCGGACATTCGCGTGACACGAGACCTGGCCGGCCGCGACCGGGTCGCCTCGGCACGTCTCGCGGTGTGAAAGTGGGCGACGTCCTGACGGTCGACCCGTCGAATCCGCGGCCGGTCGCTCGCGCCGCGAGCGCGGCGACGCGGGCGCTTCGCGCGGGCGGCCTGGTGGTCATGCCGACCGAGACGGTGTACGGAATCGCCTGCAGGCCGGACGATCCCGCGGCGACGGCGAGGTTGTTCGATGCGAAGCGACGCCCGCGCGGTCTGAACCTTCCCGTGCTGACGGCGACGGCCGACGAGGCGCTCGAGTTGGCCGACGCGCCCGAGGAGGCCGCGGCCCTCGCCGCGGAGTTCTGGCCCGGGCCCCTGACCATGGTCCTGCCCCGGTCGGCCGCCTCGATGACCTGGGAGATCGGCGACGAACGCGAGACGATCGGCGTGCGCGTTCCCGGCCTGTCCTTGACGCGCGCCGTGCTCCAGGAGGCCGGTCCTCTGGGCGTCACGAGCGCCAACCGGTCGGGGGAGCCTCCGGCGCAGGACCGCGACGCGCTCGTCGACGCGTTCGGCGATGCCGTCTCGGTGTACCTCGTGACCGGGGGCCGGCTCGAGGGTTCACCCTCCACCGTCGTCGACCTGACCCACCTCCCTCGCGCGCGCATCCTGCGGCGGGGCGGCGTGCCGCGCGAGATGATCGATCGGTCGCTGAAGCTCTCGGGGCGGTCGGTCCAGTGGGTAGACTCCCCAGCGTGAGCACCATCCTGGTCGTGTGCACGGGCAACATCTGCCGCTCGCCGATGGCCGCGGGGTTCCTGCGTGCCGGGCTCGCGGAGCGTGGAGTGTCCGGTGTGGCCGTGACGTCGTGCGGGATCTCGGGATGGGAGGGGTCCGAGGCCGTGCCGGAAGCGATCGAGGCGACGGTCGAGCGCGGCGTGGACATCACCGGCCACCGCGCGCGCCGCTTCGCTCCGCACATGGCCCGCGACGCCGACCTGATCGTGGCGATGGCGGCCGAGCACCGCGACGCGATCGCCGCGGCCGTGCCCGAGGCGGCCGCCCGCACGTTCACGGCAAAGGAGCTGACCCGGTTGCTCGATCGCCTCCCCCCCGAGACTCCGGGCGGTGGCGCCGCGGACGAGCGGCCGGCGGAGCTGGCTGGCGCCGCGGACCGCCTCCGGGCGAGCGGAACGGTCGAGCCTTCGCGCGACGAGGACGTCGCCGACCCCCTCGGCTTAGGGATCGAAGCGTTCCGGGCCACGGCCTGGGAGGTCGAGGGCCTGTGCGGCAAGATCCTCGACGCGGCGTTCGGCGCGCCGGCGGCTGCGGGTACCGACGGCGGTCCGGAGATCGGCACCACGTGGAAGGGAGGAGCTTGATGAAGGACTACGCGGCAGATTGGGGAGCCCTTCGGCGCACCGACCCCGAGATCGCCGAGGCCATGGCGAACGAGCTCGGTCGCGAGCGCTCCATGCTCCGGCTCATCGCCTCGGAGAACTACGCGAGCCCGGCGGTGCTCGCCGCGCTCGGATCGACGATGAACAACAAGTACGCGGAGGGGTATCCGGGTCACCGGTACTACGGCGGGTGCGAGTTCGTCGACGTGGCCGAGAACCTCGCCATCGATCGCGCGAAGGAGCTGTTCGGCGCCGACCACGCGAACGTCCAGCCGCACGCCGGGGCGTCCGCGAATCTGGCCGTCTTCGGGGCGTTCCTCGATCCGAAGGACGCGAGCCGGAAGGTGCTCGGCCTCGTGCTCCCGCACGGCGGCCACCTGACGCACGGCTCGCCCGTCAACTTCTCCGGCAAGTGGTTCTCGTTCGTCGGCTACGAGGTCGCCAAGGACACCGAGCTGATCGACATGGACCACGTCCGCGAGCTCGCGCTCGAGCACCGGCCGCGGATCATCCTCGCGGGCTACACGGCGTACCCCAGGACCATCGACTTCGCCGCGTTCCGCTCGATCGCCGACGAGGTCGACGCGATCTTCATGGTCGACGCGTCGCACTTCATCGGGCTCGTCGCGGGAGGCGCGTACCCGAGCCCCGTTCCCTATGCGGATATCGTGACGTTCACGACGCACAAGACGCTTCGGGGACCGCGCGGGGCGATGATCCTCACGCGGGAGCAGCACGCGAAGGCGATCGACAAGGCGGTGTTCCCGATGATGCAGGGTGGCCCGCTCGAGCACGTCATCGCCGCGAAGGCGGTCGCGTTGAAGGAAGCGATGCAGCCGGAATTCAAGGACTACGCCGCCCGGGTCGTTCGGACGGCGCGCGCGCTGGCCGCGGCGCTGCAAGACGAGGGGCTGCGCCCGATCGCCGGCGGGACCGACTCGCACCTCGCGTTGATCGATCTGCAGCCCATCGGGATGACGGGAGCCGACGCGGAAGCGCTCTGCGAGCAGGCAGGCATCGCGCTCAACAAGAACGCGATCCCGTTCGATCCGCTTCCGCCGGCGACGGGGTCCGGGATCCGGGTCGGCACGCCGGGACCGGCGACGCTCGGGATGGACGAGCCGGAGCTCACCGAGGTCGGCCACATCATCGGCGAGGTGCTCAAGGCGCCGGGCGACGACGGCGTGCGCGAGACCGCGCGCGGCCGCGTGGGCGAGATGATGAAGCGGTTCCCCCCCTATCCGGGCTGACGGCGATGCGTTCCTACCTCGGCGTGTTCCTTGCCACCGCCGGGGTGACGTGCGTCGCCACGCCGCTCGTGCGGCTCGGGGCCGTCCGCGTCAAGGCGATCGACTATCCGTCGGAACGGAAGGTGCACGCGCGCCCCACCCCGACGCTCGGCGGGCTCGCCATGCTCCTGGGCATCCTGGTGGGGTTCGGCGTCGCGCGGCTCACCCCGGCCCTTGCGCCGGCCTTCCGGTTCTCATCCGAGCTCCAGGGGGCGCTGCTCGCCGCGCTCGTGGCATGCGCGCTCGGCGTGGTCGACGACATGCGCAACCTGTCCGCGCCGGCGAAGGTGGCCGGGCAGGTTCTCGCCGCGAGCCTGTTGATCCTGAACGGGGTCGAGCTCCTCTTCTTCTGGTTGCCGCTGCCGCGGCAGGGCGTGCTGTCGCTCGGGCCCGACCTCGCCGTGCCGCTCACCATCCTGTGGGTGCTGATCCTGGTGAACGCCGTGAATCTCATCGACGGCCTCGACGGCCTCGCCGCCGGCATCGTCTTCATCGCCGCCGCTGCGTTCTTCGTCTACGCGTACCGGGTCCCGCCCGTCACGGGGTCGGCGACCCTTCAGGCCGCGCCGATTCTGTGCGCGGTCGTCGCCGGCGCCTGCATCGGGTTTCTGCCGTGGAACTTCCCGCCGGCCAGGATCATCATGGGCGACACGGGGAGCATGCTGCTCGGCATGCTGCTGGCGGCCGCGACGATCTCGGCCATCGGGCGAACGCTGCAGCCGACCGGACACGACGTCGCCGCGTTCTCGATCCCGGTCCTCATCCCCGTGCTCGTGCTGGCCGTGCCGCTCCTCGACGTGGTGCTCGCCATCGTGCGCCGCCTGGCACATCATCGGCCGGTCTTCGCGCCCGACAAGGATCACATCCACCACCAGCTGCTCCAGGTGGGCCACTCACAGCGCCAGACGGTCCTGCTGATGTACCTGTGGTCGGCCGTCCTCGCCGGGTCGGCCCTCGGGCTGACGTACGTCAGCAGCCGGGGAGTGGCCACCGCGACCGTGTTGTTCGCCCTTTTGGTGGTGGCGGGAACGCTCGTTCCCCGGCTCCTGCGGGTCGGGCGAGGAACCCGCGCCGCGGGGACCCGGGCGGCGGCCGCCCGGACGGCCGGCCGTCCCGAGGAGCCGGACCGGCCCGCCTGACGCGCCGGGTCGCGCCGAACGGGCGAGGGGACCGTTCTCGCCGGTTGTTATACTCCCCGCGCTCATGGCCGGAGAACCGGACCGCGGGGACGCTTGGAGCGGATCGGGAACGGTCTGGAGCATCATCGGAACGCTCGGCGCGGGTGTGGCGGTCTGGGGCCTCATCGGGTACGGACTCGACGTCTGGCTCGGGTTCCGGTGGTTGTTCCTGCCGATCGGACTCGTCGTCGGTGCGGCGGGGGGGTTCTATCTCGTGGTCGTTCGATATGGCAGAAACCAACCCAAGACCTGAGCGCGAGATGGTGCGCCGGGCCATGCCAATCGGCGTGGCCTCCCTCGTTGTTTCCTTCGTCATCGGCTTCCTCTTCGGCGGCTGGCCCGTCGGAGTCTCCGCGGCGCTCGGCGCGTTGGCAGTCGTGGGGAACTTCGTCGCGAACGGCCTCGCCCTCGACTGGGCCTCGGACCGGTCGCTCTCGCTCTACCAGGTGGTCGGGCTCGGCGGGTACATCGTGCGACTGAGCGTGATCGTCGGGCTCCTCTTCGGCCTGAGCACGCTCCCGTGGTTCTCGGCGCTCGCGTTCGGACTGGCGGTCCTGCCGACGGCCATCGTGGTGCTGGGCTACGAGGCGAGCCTCTGGCGCAAGGGCGTCGGCCAGCAGCTGATCATTCCGGCCCAGGTACCCGGTGGGAACAAGGAGAACGCGAGCCGATGATCGGCGGACTGCTCGCGGCCGCCCGTCCGGGGTTCAGCATCCCCGACGTCCACGAGCTGTTCGAGTACAAGCACTGCTTCGTCGGCTCCGGGTTCCTGTGCGTCAACCGGGTGGCCCTGTTGATCTTCCTCGCGACGATCGCCATCTTCCTTTTGTTCCTCTTCGCGTTCCGCGCGCCGAGCCTTATTCCGACCGGGTCGCAGAACGTCCTCGAGGCCTTCATCCAGTTCGTGCACGAGCAGCTGGTGCTCGACGTCATCGGGCACGCCGGGGTCGCGTACACGCCCTATCTCGCGACGCTGTTCATCTTCGTGTTTTTCACCAGCGTCATCGAGGTGATCCCCGGGCTGCAGTTCCCCGCGACGTCCCGGATGGCGATTCCCGCCTTCCTCGCGCTGCTGACCTGGGTGATCTTCAACGCGGCCGGGATCCGGGCGAAGGGCTGGGGCGGCTACCTCAAGGGCGTCCTGTTCCCGCCCGGCGTGCCGAAGGCGCTGTACATCATCGTCGCGCCGATCGAGCTGGTCTCGACGCTGATCTTCCGTCCCTTCACGCTGGCGCTCCGGCTCTTCGCCAACCTGTTCGCCGGCCACCTGCTGCTCACGATCTTCTATCTGGGCACCGCGTATCTCCTGCAGCCGTCGATCACGGCCCTGTTCGCCGGCGCATCCCTGCTCATGGCCATCTTCCTGACGGGGCTCGAGATCTTCGTCGCAATCCTGCAGGCATATGTGTTCACGATCCTGACCGCTGTCTACATCGCCGGCGCGATCAGCGCCGAGCACTAGGAGAAAGGGGAACCACGCAATGGGTCACATGGTCGCCACCGTCGTGGCGCTCGTCGCCGCCATCAGCGGCAACGTCGGGCTCATCGGATACGGTCTCGCAGCCGTCGGCCCCGGCATCGGCATCGGCTACATGGTCGGGAAGTCGGTCGAGTCGATCGCCCGCCAGCCAGAGGCGGCCGCGCAGGTGCGCGCGACGATGTTCATCGGTATCGCGTTCACCGACATCCTGACGCTGCTCGCGTTCGTGCTGGCGTTCATCCTGAAGTAGGGGCCGTGATCATCACCGCGACGATCGCTGCCGAATCGGGCACGAAGCTCCTGCTCCCCGCCGCGAACGAGCTCTTCTGGGGGGCGGTGTCCTTCATCGTGCTCTTCCTTCTGCTTGCGAAGTTCGCCTACCCCTCGGCATCGAAGGCGCTGAAGGACCGCACGGACAAGATCCGGACCGACATCGAGTCCGCGGAGCACGACCGGGACGAAGCCGCGCGGATGCTGGCCGACTACCGGGAGCAGCTGTCCGTGGCCCGGGCCGAGTCGAACCGCATCCTCGAGGACGCGCGCAAGACCGCCGAGCAGCTCCGGCGAGATCTGCAGACGAAGGCCGAGGAAGACGCGGCGCGGCTGCTCGATCGCGCGCGCGAGGACATCGCCGGCGAGCGTGATCGCGCCGTCGCCGAGATCCGGCGCGAGGTCGGATCGCTCGCCGTCGACCTGGCCGGGCGCGTCATCGGGGACTCACTCGACCGTGATCGCCAGCTGGCCCTGGTCGATCGCTACATCGAGGATCTGCCGCGTGCCGCGAACGGCGACGACGGGGGAGAGGGGTAGGAGTGGCCGGTTCGCGAGACACGGCCCGCGAGGTCAGCGGAAGGGTGTTCGGCGGCGAACGCGACACGCTGCTGCGCGCGGGAGACGATCTGTTCGCGCTGGCCGATCTCGTCGACCGTAACCCGCAGCTGCGCAAGGCGCTCACGGATCCCGCCACGGCGACGGAGGCGAAGCGGGAGCTCCTGACCGACGTCGTCGGTGGGAGGGTGTCGGCCCCCGCGCTGGCGGCGGCCGACGACGTCGCCGGCCTTCGCCTGCACGAGGCGGAGCTCGTGCCGCTCCTCGACGAGCTGGCCGCGGAGGCGTTCTTCGCGGCCGCCGAGCAGGGAGGTGAGCTCGAGCGCGTCGAAGACGACGTGTTCCGGTTCGCGCGTGTCTACCAGGGGTCGCCGGACCTTCGGTCGGCGCTCACCGACCCCGCCCTGCCGGCAGATCGCAAGCGCGCGCTCGTCGACGACCTGCTCTCGGGTCGCGCGAGCGACGTGACCGTGCGCCTGATCGGCGAGCTGATCGGCCGCCGCCGGACCCACGACCTCGACCGGGCGCTCGCCGGCCTCACGTCACAGGCCGCGGCGCGCCGCGGCCGCGTCGTGGCGGAGGTGCGCACGGCCGTCGAGCTCGACCCCGGCCGGATCGAGCGGCTCGCTGCGGCGCTCGAGCGCGAGGTCGGCTCGCCCGTCGAGCTGCACGTGATCGTCGATCCCGCGGTGGTGGGGTCTCTTGCCGTGCGGGTGGGCGACGAACTGTACGACGGAACAGTGAAACGACAGCTCGAGACGGTGCGCGAGCGGCTGCTCGCCGGCTGAGCCGGCGGCCGCGCGACCCGGACCGCGCTCGAGGACACGAGGAGGCAGAACAGTGGCGGAGTTGACCATTCGCCCCGAGGAGATCACGGCGGCGCTGCGCAAGCACGTCGAGTCGTTCACGCCCGGGGTCGCTCGTGAGGAGATCGGCACGGTCATCATGGCGGGAGACGGCATCGCCCGCGTCGAGGGTCTTCCGTCCACGATGGCGAACGAGCTGCTGGAGTTCCCCGGAGGTCTGCTCGGCATCGCGTTCAACCTGGAGGAGCGCGAGATCGGCTGCGTCATCCTGGGCGACGCGGCCGAGATCGAAGAGGGCGACGAGGTCAAGCGGACCGGCGAGATCCTCTCCGTACCCGTCGGCGACGGATTCCTCGGACGGGTGGTCGACCCGCTTGGGCGCCCGTTGGACGGCAAGGGGGACATCCGGTCCGACGAGCGGCGCCCGCTCGAGATCCAGGCGCCCACGGTCGTCCAGCGCCAGCCGGTCAAGGAGCCGCTGTACACGGGCGTCAAGGCGATCGACGCGATGACCGCCATCGGTCGCGGCCAGCGCGAGCTGATCATCGGCGACCGGCAGACCGGCAAGACGGCCATCGCCATCGACGCGATCATCAACCAGCGCGCCGCCTGGGAGAGCGGCGACCCGAAGCAGGTCGTGAAGTGCGTCTACGTCGCCATCGGCCAGAAGGGCTCGACGGTCCGCGAGGTGGTCAGCGCCCTGGAGGAGTACGGGGCGATGGACTACACGGTCGTCGTGGATGCCTCGGCCGCGTTCCCCGCGCCGTTCAAGTACCTCGCCCCGTATTCGGGTTCGGCGCTCGGCCAGCACTGGATGTACAAGGGCGAGCACGCCCTGATCGTGTTCGACGACCTGTCGAAGCAGGCGGAGGCGTACCGGGCGATCTCGCTGCTGCTGCGGCGTCCGGCCGGCCGGGAGGCGTACCCGGGCGACGTCTTCTACCTGCACTCGCGCCTGCTCGAGCGCTGCGCGAAGCTCTCCGACGACCTGGGAGCCGGGTCCCTGACCGGGCTTCCGATCGTGGAGACCAAGGGAAACGACGTCTCCGCCTACATCCCGACGAACGTCATCTCGATCACCGACGGCCAGATCTACCTGGAGCCCGACCTCTTCTACTCAGGCGTGCGCCCGGCGATCAACGTCGGCATCTCGGTCTCGCGGGTCGGCGGGAACGCCCAGATCAAGGCCATGAAGCAGGTGGCCGGCCGCCTTCGCCTCGACCTCGCGCAGTTCCGCGGCCTCGAGGCCTTCGCACAGCTGGGGACGGAGCTCGACAAGGCGTCGCAGGCGCAGCTCGACCGGGGCCAGCGGGTGGTCGAGATCCTGAAGCAGCCGCAGTACCGGCCGCTGCCCGTCGAGCGCCAGGTGATCTCGATCTGGTTCGTCACGAACGGCCTCATCGACGACCTGCCGGTCGTGGACGCGAGCCGGTTCGAGGAGCAGTTGCACATATGGCTCGAGGCCAACCGGCCCGAGATCGCCCAGCACATCCGCGAGCACGGCGACTTCCCCGAGGACGTCGAGTCCTCGCTCCTCGACGCCGTCGAGGAGTTCAAGCGCGAGTTCACCCCGTCGGTCGTCGTCACGCCGCAGGAGGCTGAGGCCGAACCCCTCACCGAGGAGGAGATCGAGCGGCTGAAGAAGTTCCGGCGGCCGACGGCGGAAGAGTTCGAGGAGAAGGCGGGGCCGGCGGGGGACGCCGGGGGAGCTCAGGTTCCGTAGATGGGCGCGAAACTCCGCGAGACGCGGCGACGGATCCGCTCGATCGAGTCGACGAAGCGGATCACGAAGGCGATGGAGCTCATCGCGGCTTCGCGCATCCTTCGTGCGCAACAGCGCGTCCAGCAGTCCCGCCCGTACTCGAACCTGATCACGCGCGTCATGCAGGGGGTGGTCAACCAGATGGACGAGGTGGTTCACCCCTTGCTCGAGGAACGGGCCGAGCGACGGGCGGCCGCCGTGATCGTCGTGACGTCCGACCGCGGGTTCGCCGGGGCCTACAACTCCAACGTGCTGCGCAGGACCGAGGAGCTGACGGCGCGGCTCCGGTCCGAGGGGATGGAGCCGAAGCTCTACGTCACCGGTCGTAAGGGGATCTCGTACTTCCGCTTCCGCGAGCGCCCGGTCGAGCAGTCGTGGCGCGGTTTCTCCGAGATTCCCTCCTACGACGACGCGAAGGCCGTGAGCGACGCGGTCATCGAGGCGTTCGCATCCCGGGCCGTCGACGAGATCCATCTCGTCCACACCGACTTCGTCTCGGCGCTCGTTCAAGCTCCCGAGGCTCGGCGGCTCGTCCCGCTGCTGGTCGAGGAAACCGCCGAAGCGCCTCCCGGACCGCTGCCCCTCTACATCTTC
>Ga0335076_10005170_pt1 | contig 13208 bp, 11 predicted proteins | sample Lox_Sample_25_FD_206717 | JGI IMG/M metagenome (GOLD analysis project Ga0335076, IMG submission 206717) | Soil microbial communities from Loxahatchee National Wildlife Refuge, Florida, United States - Lox_Sample_2.5 | ecosystem: Environmental > Terrestrial > Soil > Wetlands | place: USA...
ACGCGCTCCTCGGTCGGTGGGTGGGTCGAGAACAGCCCACGCAAGCCACCGCCGGACAGCGGATTCATGATCATCATCTGCGCCGTCTCGGGGTGGCGCTCGGCAGCCATCATCGGGATGCCTTGCGCGTAGTGGTGGATCTTCTGCAGCGCCGAAGCCAACGCCTGCGGATCGCCCGAGATCTCGGCACCGCCGCGGTCGGCCTCGAATTCGCGGGCGCGGCTGATCGCCATCTGGATCAGGCTCGCCGCCAGTGGCGCGAGGATCGCGACCAGGATGCCGGCGATCGGGTTGGCCGGCCGGCCTTCGCTGTCGCGGCCGCCGAAGAACATCGCGAAGTTGGCGAGCATGCCGATGGCGCCGGCCATCGTCGCGCTGATGGTCGAGATCAGGATGTCGCGGTGCCTCACGTGCGCCAACTCGTGCGCCATCACCCCGCGCAGCTCACGCTCGCTGAGCAGCTGGAGGATGCCGGTGGTGGCAGCGACCGCGGCGTGCGACGGGTTGCGCCCGGTGGCGAACGCGTTCGGCGCCTGCTCGTCGATCAGGTAGACCCGCGGCATCGGCAGGCCGGCACGGGTGGCGAGGTCGCGAACCATGCGAACGAACTGCGGCGCGGTGGTTTCGTCGACTTCGCGCGCGTTGGTCATGCGCAGGACGATCTTGTCGCTGAACCAGTAGCTGAAGAAATTCAGCCCCAGCGCGAACAGTAAGGCCAGCATCATGCCGCTGCGTCCACCCCACATCTGGCCGAGGAACATGAACAGCGCCGTGATGGCCGCCATCAGGACTGCGGTCTTCAACAGATTGAACATGGTCGTCTGAGTGCGAAGTGGATCAGGGTGACGGCATAGATGCGGGCGCGACGCCGCAGTTCAATCGGGATTCGCGATCAGCCGCTGCCCGGGCCGCGGGGCGCCCGCCAGATAGCACTGTGCAGCCGGAAGCCGGCGGCCGCCCGGACGCTGCAGCTCGCACAGCTCGAGCGCGCCCTCGCCACAAGCGACCACCAAAGGTCCAGGCAGCGTGCTCAGCACCTGGCCGGGGGCGCCGCTGGCGCCTGGTCGCACTGCCGCCCGCCAGAGCTTCATCGTGGTGCCGCGATCGATGAAGGTGGCGCCCGGGAAGGGGTCGAACGCGCGCACGCGGCGCTCGAGCACGTCCGCACCGGCGCGCCAGTCGAGCGCGGCCTCGCGCTTGTCGATCTTGTGCGCGTAGGTGACGCCCTCGGCTGACTGTGGCGAGCGGTGCAAGGCACCACCTCCAAGTTGGGCGAGTGCGTCGACGACAGCCCGCGCACCGAGCGCGGCCAGGCGATCGTGCAGCGTCGTGCTGGTGTCCTCGGGCGCGATCGGCATCGGGTGGGTCGACAGCACGTCGCCGGTGTCGAGGCCGGCGTCCATCTGCATGATCGTGATCCCCGTCTCACGGTCGCCGGCCTCGATGGCGCGCTGAATCGGCGCCGCGCCGCGCCAGCGCGGCAGCAGCGAGGCATGGATATTGATGCAGCCCAGGCGCGGCAACGCCAGCAACCAGGGTGGCAGGATCAACCCGTAGGCGGCGACCACCATCACCTCAGGTGCAGCCATCTCGAGCGCGCGCTGAGCAGCTTGCGCGTCGCGGGCGCTGCGCCCGTCAAGTCGCAGGCCGGCCGGCTGAGCCAACGCCAGGCCATGCCGGGTCGCGACGGTCTTCACCGGCGAGGCCTGCAGCTTGAGGCCGCGACCGGCCGGACGATCGGGCTGCGTCAACACCAGCGCGACGTCGTGGCCCGCGGCGACGATCGCTTGCAGCGCCGTCGCGGCGAATGCCGGCGTGCCGGCGAATGCGAGCCTCATGGGCGCAAGGCCTTGCGCCTCGCGACCCGGTGCGCCGCCGTTGTTCGGACCCGCTGGCTCACTGCCGGCCCGCGTGCTGCGCGTTCCGGCACGAGCGGCGCCCAGCAGCCAGGGGCGCTCATGCCCGCTGGCGTTCCTGCTGTTCCTCGCGCGTGCGCTTCTGCATCTTGACGCGGATGCGCTCGCGCTTCAGCGGGCTGAGGTATTCGACGAACACCTTGCCGAGCAGGTGATCCATCTCGTGCTGCACACACACCGCCAAGAGGCCCTCGACGCGGCGCTCGAAGCGCTGGCCGTCGCGATCGAGCGCGGCCACGGTGACCGCTGCATGGCGCTCGACCTTGTCGTAGATCGCAGGCACAGACAGGCAGCCTTCCTCGTTGACCAGGCGTTCATCGCTGCGCCACACCAGCTCGGGGTTGATCAGCACCAACGGCTGGTCGCGCTGCTCCGAGGTGTCGATCACGATCACCCGCTCGTGCACGTCGACCTGCGTCGCCGCCAGTCCCACACCATCGGCCGCGTACATCGTCTCCAGCATGTCGTCGACCAGTTGGCGGATGCGTGCGTCGACGGCAACCACCGGTCGCGCGACGGTGTGCAGCCGCGGGTCGGGGTAGCGCAGGATCGCGAGGGCTGTCATGGCGACGACGGTACAGGTGGATACAGCCGCCGCTCGTGTGGACCGCCCGCAACGGGCAATGGCGTGATGGGCTCCACACCTTGGCGTTTCAGCGGCTGCTTTCGTTGCGGCATCAAGGGTTTATGGGCAGAATCTTCCGTGAAGCATGAGCATTGTCGCCAGATTGGTCGCGACACGTCGTCATGCGAGCCAAACGCCTGCGGCGACGCCGGGATTTTGGCATTGCCTACCAGCGGAGACCGAGTTCATGAGCCGACCCCAAGCCCACAGCCTTCAACGCCTGCGCTTGTCTCTGTGGGTCAGCGTGGCGCTCGCCGCGTGGTGCTGTGGCGCACAGGGTCAGTCTGCCTCGACCACATGGCCGGTGACGCAGGAGCAGCGTGACACCGCAAGCCAGGTGGCGCAGGCGGGCGTGCCACTCAGCGAGCTGGCGCCCGACGCGCCGGACTCGCACACCGTGGTGCGCGGCGACACGCTGTGGGACATCTCCAAGCTGTTCCTGCGATCGCCGTGGCGCTGGCCCGAGTTGTGGGGCATGAACCTCGAGCAGATCAAGAACCCGCATCTGATCTATCCCGGACAGGTGCTGTCGCTCGTGAAGGTCGGCGACCGAGCGATGCTGCGCGTCGCGCAGCCGGCAGGCGCCAGCAGCGCCGAGCCGGTGGGCAACACGGTCAAGCTGTCGCCGCGGGTGCGGGCGGACACGCTCGACAACGGCGCGATCCCGTCCATTCCGATGCACCTGATCGGACCGTTCCTCAACGAGGCGGTGGTGTTCTCCACCGACGAGCTGGCCACTGCGCCGCGCATCGTGGCGTCGCAGGAGGGCCGCGTTCTGCTGTCGCGTGGAGAGACCGCCTATGTGCGCGGCGACCTGAAGGGCAACCGCGACTTCCGCGTCTTCCGCGACAGCGTGCCACTGGTCGATCCCGACAGCGGCGAGGTGCTCGGATTCGAAGCGCGCTACGTCGGCACGGCTGAATTCGTGCGCGATGGCGGTGTGCAGGCCACCGTCGATGGCAAGAGCGCGCAGATCGTGCCCGCGACCTTCAAGATGACGACCATCCGCCAGGAGGCCGGCGTCGGCGACCGCCTGGCACCGGTGCCGCAGAGCGACTACGCCGCCTACGTGCCGCATGCACCGTCGCAGCCGATCAAGGGCCGCATCGTCTCGATCTACGGCGAGGCGATCTCGGCCGGGCAGAACCAGATCATCACCTTGAACCGTGGCGCTCGCGATGGCGTCGAGCGTGGTCACGTGATGGCACTTTGGCGCGATGGCACGATGGCCGTCGATTCCACCGACAGCTCACGGCCGCTGATGAAGCTGCCCGATGAGCGCATCGGCACGCTGTTCGTCTTCCGGGTGTTCGACCGCGTGGCGTACGCGCTGATCCTGCAGTCGGAAGACCCGGTCAAGCCGGGTGATCGCTTCAGCCAGCCCTGACTGCGACTCGGGGCCTGGGCGCGATGGCGCCGGACGTTGCCGACGAGCTTGCGGCCTGGCTGCGGTTGCTGTTGACACCCGGCATCGGCCGCAGCGCCGCACGACAGCTGCTCACCACGTTCGGCTCGCCACAGGCGGTGTTCGATGCGTCCGGCGCGGCGCGGCAGGCCTGCCTGGGCCAGGGCATCGTCGCTGACGAGGTCCCCGCCACGCTGCCGGCGGCGCTGGCCGCGCTGACGACATGGCTCGAAGGTGGCGCCCACCGTAGCTGGATCGCCCTGGGCGATGCCCGCTATCCGCGGGCACTCCTCGAGACCGCCGATCCGCCGCTGCTGCTGTATGCGCAGGGCGACGCCCAGCTGCTGAACAGCCCGTGTGTTGCCATCGTCGGCAGCCGCAACCCGACGCCTCAGGGTGCCGAGAACGCGCGCGCCTTTGCCGAGCACCTGGGGCGCGCGGGCCTCACCATCGTCTCGGGCATGGCGCTGGGCATCGACGGGGCTGCGCATACGGGTGCATTGGCCGCCGCGGCGCCGACGATCGCCGTGGTCGGCACGGGTCTGGATCGCGTGTACCCGCGCGCCAATCGCGAACTGGCCCACCGCATCGCCGAACGCGGCCTGATCGTCAGCGAGTTCAACCTCGGTACCGAACCCCTGGCGGCCAACTTTCCGCAGCGCAATCGCATCATCGCCGGCCTGAGCCTCGGGACGTTGGTGGTGGAGGCGGCCCTCGAATCCGGTTCGTTGATCACCGCGCGGCACGCCATCGAAGCCGGGCGCGAGGTGTTCGCGATTCCCGGCTCGATCCATTCGCCGCAATCGCGTGGCTGCCACGCGTTGATCAAACAGGGCGCCAAGCTGGTCGACGAGGTGCGCGACGTGCTCGAGGAGTTGCGTTTCGCTGCGCCGGTGCCGGTCCTGGCCCCACCGGGGCCGGACGCTGCGTCCTCAGCGTCGCCGGATGCGCTGCTCGCCGCCATGGGCTACGAGCCGGTCGAACTCGACCAGCTGCAGGCGCGTACCGGTTGGCCGACCGCTCGACTGAGCGCCAGGCTGCTCGAGCTCGAGTTGGCCGGCGACGTGTCGCGCCTGCCCGGCGGTCGATACCAGCGCCGGGCCAGGGCCTGAAGGGCCCTCGGGTATAGTCGTTCCATGTTCGACGTGTTGGTCTACGTCTACGAGAACTACTGGCGCCCCGATGCCTGCCCGGAGCATGACCAACTGACGCGCAAGCTGTCGGCAGTCGGCTTCGACAGCGACGAGATCGAAGAGGCGCTCACCTGGCTCGACGGGCTGGCCCAGGGCGCTCAAGCCGTTGCACAGGCGCAATCGGCGCGCGGCATGCGCGTCTACACCGAAGCCGAACGCGAGCTGCTCGGCGATGAAGCGGTGGCGTTCGTCAGCTTTCTCGAGTCGTCGGGCGTGTTGGCGCCGTCGATGCGCGAGATGGTGCTCGACCGCGCCAAAGCCGCCGGCGAGGCGCCGATCGACCTCGAGCACCTGAAAGTGATCGTGCTGATGGTGTTCTGGAGCGTCGGCGAGGAGCCCGACGCGTTGATCCTCGACGAGCTGTCGGTCAACACCGACCAGCGGTCGGTGCACTGAAGCCGCGCCAGCGGGGTCGGGCCCAGGGCCCGTTAGTTCAACAGCCGCGACGGGTCGGCGTCGAGCTTGGCCAGCGCGGTGCGGGTAGCGCGCACGGTGAGCGATTCGTCCTGCGCCGGCAGCAGCAAGCCCGCCTGCAGGAACGCCGCCAGTCGCTGCTGGTGGAACAGCACGCAGCGACCCTGCGGTGTGACGAACAGCGACAGCTGCTTGCGCAGGCCCTGCCACGCCAGCTGCACCGGCTCGTTGCGGTTGCGGTAGTCGAGCATGTACCAGCTGCCCACTTGAAGCTCGCGCGCCCAGGCCACCATCGCCGGCGTCGGCATCGAGCCGCCCTCGCCGACGACCTCGATCTCGGAGCTCTCGTGCCCTGACAGGTCGAGCACCATCGACTCGTCGATCTGCACGTTCTCCGCGTCGGGCAACAACTCCTCCAGCGACTCCAGGCGCTCGGTGAGGTCCTCGATGCGGTCGCTCGAGATGACCGCCGCCTTCGCGGTGAACGCCGCGGCCAGCGAGTTGTTCAGCGTCTGGATGTGCTCGTCCTGCTTCTCGGGGCTCATGCCGGCCGAGGCCATGCCGTCGCGCAGCATCTTCAGCAACGGCGGCAGGCGCCGCAGCACTTCGGCGCGCTCCTCGCGCGTGACCTTGGCACCGGCGGACCAGATCACTTCGGTGGCCGCCTTCTTCATCGCCTTGGTCTGGTCGGCCTGTGCGCCGTAGCGCACCGCGGTGGTGGCGAGCACGTCGGCCCACACCTGGAACAGGAACTGGCGCACCTCGTCCTGCACCGGCACCTCGTTGAGCATCTTGCGCAGCTCGATGGTGTACTGAATCGCCAGCGTCTCGCGCTGCTCGATCTGCTGCGCCAGCGACACTCCCTTGCGCGAGGCCTCGTTCTCGTTCTTGAAGTAGTGCTCGAGAAACTTCTCGAACTCGATCAGCACGGTCTGGAACACGCGGCGCCCGGTATCGGGATAGGCCTCGACCACCTGCACGACGCGCTTGACCTCCTTGGACAGTGCCTCCCCCGAGCTCTCGGATGCCGACGAGTCGAAGCCCATCACGCAGGCGCCCATGCGGTCGATCAACCGCCGCGCCGGATGATCGATGGTGGCGAAGAAGTCGGGCTCGCTGACCGCCACGCGCAGCGTGGGCATCTGCAGGCGCGCGAACCAGACGCGGATCGCAGCCGGGATGCGGTCTTCGGTGAGGATCGACTGGAACATCATCGCGACGATCTCGATCGTCGCGCGTTCGACCGGCGTGGTGGCAGCTTGCTTCAGCGCCTGCTTGCGCTGCTGCAATTCCGCCAGCATCTGCGGCGTGCTGATCGGTGGTGCATCGGCGCGGTCGGTGCGAGTCATCAGCCGCTGCTGCACGTTGACCTGCGCGTGGTTGATCGCCTCGGCCAGCACCGGCGACACCGGCTTCATCTGCGCGGTGTCGCCGAAGCCCGGCAGTTGTCTGCCGACCAGCCGGTTGAGCCGGCTCAGGATCTCACCGGAGTTCTCTCGACGCAGCGAGCCGGCGCGTGTCATCAACCGCGTCTCGTCGCTCACGCCGCGCGTGGCCCCGCCGGTGAGGCCGCCGCGCACCGAGGTCGATGTCGCATCGCCGGGGTTGGCGCCGGCCGCACCCGAGAACATGCCGCCGGTGTTGACGCCGCGCGAGCGACGGATCAGCGGGCGCAGGTCGACCTCGGGCATCACGCGCTGTTCGATCAACCAGCGGTTGGCCTCGTGGTAGGCCTCCTCGACCACGTGGGCGAACTCCTCGTGCACCACCGACTGCAACTCCCGCCAGCCGTCGAGGCTCATTCCCGAAGCGCGCCAGGCTTCCAGCGCGATCCGCGCCAGCACATGCGCGCGCACCGGATCGTGGGCGTCGAGTTCGTTGCGTCGCTCCAGCGACGACAGTCGCGAGCGCAGATCGGAAAACTCCCAGGACGCGCGGTCCATCATCGCCAGCGCCAGGCGGGACGTGAGAATTTCACGCTCGATGGTGTCGTCGTCGACCAGCGAAAGGCCGCCCGAACCTGGCGCCGGCAGGTCGGCCGCACGCGCGGCCGACACCGTCTGCCCCATCGCCTTGTACATGCCGTCGGCGATGCCGTGCTGCCAGCCGATGCCGGCGCGCTCCATCGCCTTGAAGAGTTCGCGCCGCATCAGCGCCACCGAGGGCACTGCGGGCTTGTCCAACAAGGCGCGCGCCGTCTCGACCACGCCGCTGGCGAGCGCCGGCAGCGCCGCGATCACCTGATCGGCATACAGCCGTCTTGCCTGTTGGGCGAGGTGGCTGGCCGCTGCCGTGGCGTTCATGGGCTGGTGGAGTCGGGGCGCGCCAACTCTACACCACGGCACCCGCGTTCGGATCGTTGGGATCGCGGTCCTTGCTCGAGGTGCGGACCAAATCCTCGCGTTTGACGCCCAGCCACATCGCAATCGCGGCGGCCACGAAAACCGATGAATAGATGCCGAACAAGATGCCGATGGTCAGCGCGACTGCGAAATAGTGCAGCGTGGGCCCGCCCAACAGCAGCATCGCCAGCACCATCATCTGGGTCGAGCCGTGCGTGATGATGGTGCGGCTTATCGTGCTGGTGATGGCGTGGTCGATCACCTCGCGCGTGTTCATCTTGCGGAAGCGTCGGAACGCCTCGCGGATCCGGTCGAAGATCACGACCGATTCGTTGACCGAGTAGCCCAGCACCGCCAGCACCGCAGCCAGCACCGCGAGCGAGAACTCCCACTGGAAGAAGGCGAAGAAGCCGAGGATGATGACCACGTCGTGCAGGTTGGCGACGATGGCGGCGATCGAGAACTTCCACTCGAAGCGGAATGCCAGATACACCATGATGCCGACCACCACGAACGCCAGCGCCTTCAGCCCGTCGAGGTAGAGCTCGGCGCCGACCGCGGGGCCGACGAACTCGGTGCGCGACAGGTGGATCGGCTCGGCGTCGCCTGCACCGATGCAGGCCATGCGGGTGACCTGCTCGCCCTGCGGGGTGGCGTACTGGCGCTGGCCGACCTTGCCCGACTCGTCGGTGCACAGGCGCTCGAAGACGCGGCTGGCGACGTCGCTCTGCTTGAGGTCGCCGCGGATCGGCAGCCGGATCAGCACGTCGTGCGAGGTGCCGAAGTTCTGCACCTGCACCTCGCCAAAGCCCAGGGCTTCGACGCTGGCGCGCGTCTTGTTGATATCGGCCGTCTGCGCGTAGCTGACCTCGAGCAGCGTGCCACCGGTGAACTCGATCGACAGGTGCAGCCCGCGCGTCACCAGGAAGAACACCGCGGCCGCGAAGGTGAGGAACGAGACGACGTTGAACACCAGCGCATGGCGCATGAACGGGATGTCGCGCTGGATGCGGAAGAACTCCATCTGCGGGTCCTCGCGTCAGCCCTGCTGCACCGGCGGCGTCGCGCCCTGCGGGCGCCACACCTGGCCGATCGATACGCTCTTCAGCCGCTTCTGGCGGCCGTACCACAGGTTGACCAGCCCGCGCGAGAAGAGCACCGCCGAGAACATGCTGGTGAGGATGCCGAGGCAGTGCACGACGGCGAAGCCCTTCACCGGGCCGGAGCCGAACGCCAGCAGCGCCAGGCCGGCGATCAGCGTCGTCACGTTGGAGTCGAGGATGGTCGCCCACGCGCGTTCGTAGCCGGCGTGGATGGCCGCCTGCGGCGCCGCGCCGCCGCGCAGCTCCTCGCGCACGCGCTCGTTGATCAGCACGTTGGCGTCGATCGCCATGCCGAGCGTCAGCGCGATGGCGGCGATGCCCGGCAGCGTCAACGTCGCCTGCAGCATCGACAACACCGCCACCAGCAGCAGCAGATTGAACGCCAGCGCCAGCGTCGAGAACACGCCGAACAGCAGGTAGTACGCGCACATGAACGCCGCGATCGCGGCGAAGCCGTAGGTGACGCTGGCGAAGCCGCGGTCGATGTTGTCCTTGCCGAGGCTCGGGCCGATCGTGCGCTCCTCGATGATCTCCATCGGCGCGGCCAGGCCGCCGGCGCGCAGCAGCAACGCGAGGTCGTTCGCCGCCTCGGTGGTGCCCATGCCGGTGATCTGGAACTGGTTGCCGAATTCGCCCTGGATGCGCGCGACCGTCAGCACCTCGCCCTTGTTCTTCTCGAACAGGATCGCGGCCATGAAGTTGCCGACGTTGGCGCGCGTGGTGTCCAGCATGCGGCGCCCGCCCTTGCTGTCGAGCGTCACCGACACCGCGGGCTGGTGGTACTGGTCGGGCCGCGGCTGCGCGTCGGTGAGCATGTCGCCCGAGGCGATCACTTCCTTGTAGACGATCACCGGTGCACCGCGGCCGACGCCGAAGCGCTCGCGGCCGAATGGCACCGGGCCGCGGCCGTCGAGGGCGGCGCGCGCCTCCGGAGTCATGTCGGCAAGTCGGAACTCGAGGTTGGCGGTGCGGCCGATGATGTCCTTGGCCTTCGCGGTGTCCTGCACGCCGGGCAGCTGCACCGACACGCGGTCGGTGCCCTGCTGCTGGATCACCGGCTCCTTGACGCCGAGCTCGTTGACGCGGTTGTGCAGCGTGGTGATGTTCTGCTGCAGCGCCTGCTCCTGCACGCGGCGCGTGGCGTCGGGCTTCAGGGTGCCGGTCAGCTTGAGGTCGCCGCCATCGCCGCTTTCGACCCACTGCAGATCGGCAAACTGATCGGTGAGCAGCTTGTGCGCCTGCGCCAGCAGCGCGGGGTCGCGAAAGCGGATCGTGATGGTCTCGCCGTCGCGCGCGATGCCGGCATGGCGGATGTCCTTGTCGCGCAGCAGGCTGCGCAGGTCGCCGGCGTAGGACTCGGCCTTCTTCGACAGCGCGGCACGCATGTCCACCTGCATGAGGAAGTAGACACCGCCCCGCAGGTCGAGCCCGAGGTACATGGGCAGCGCGTGCAGCCTCGTCAGCCACGCCGGCGAGCGCGACAGCAGGTTCAGCGCGACGATGTAGCTGGGGTCGCTCGGATCGGGATTGAGCGCCTTGGCGATCGCGTCCTTGGCCTTGATCTGCGTGTCGGTGTCGGCAAAGCGCGCCTTGGCCGAGTTGCCCTCGAACTGCACGAAATCGGCCCGCACGTCCGCGGCCTTGAGTGCCGCCTCGATGCGCGGCACGACGCCGGCGTCGAGCTTCAGCGTGGCCTTGCCGCTGGAGACCTGCACCGCAGGCGCCTCGCCATAGAAGTTCGGCAGCGTGTACAGCAGCCCGACCACCAGCGCGAACGCCAGCATCAGGTACCTCCACAGCGGGTAGCGGTTCATCGCAGCGGCCCCGGGCCGCAGCGCCACGGCGTCACTTCAGCGTGCCTTTGGGCAGCACCTGCACCACGGACGAGCGCTGCACCTGCAGCTCGACGCCGTTGGCCACTTCGATGTGAAGGTAGGTTTCGCCCATCTTGGAGACGCGCCCGAGCATGCCGCCGGCGGTCACGATCTCGTCGCCCTTGGCCAGGGCTTCGACCATCGTCTTGTGCTCCTTCTGGCGCTTCATCTGCGGCCGGATCATGATGAAATACAGCACCACGAACATCAGCACGATCGGCAGCAGGCTCAACAGACTCGACTCGCCGCCGCCGGTGGCCGCGGGTGCTGTCTGCGCGAAGGCTTGCGAAATGAACACGGGTCGTTCCTTTTATTCCAGCAGTCCGCGCGAAGCGGGCAAAGCGGCGAATTCTAAGCCGCCGGCGCAGCGCCGCCGGCCGCTGCGCGCTCAGAAAAGCGCCATGCTGAGCTTGCGGCGGTACTGGTCGACCACCGGATCGCTCGGCGCGGCCGCCGGCCGGCCCGCCACTTCGAGCGCACCTTTGGCGGCTTCGGGCGCGGCCCTGGGCGCCGGCTTGCTCATCAGATCGAGGATCGCGACGTAGGTTCTGCGCGCAAGCTGGTCGTTCCATTGCTTGTCGCGCATCACGATCTCGAGCAGTTCGTCCATCGCCTCGGTGAAGCGTGCGGCGGCAAAGTGTCCCTGCGCCAGTTCGTAGCGCGCGTCGAAGTCGCGTTTGTTGGCGGTGATCGCCGCCCGCAACGCGTCGGCGCTGCGCGCCGAGGGCGCCTTCTCGCAGGCCGCGAGCCACAACGAGAGCGCCGCGATGCGAGGCTCGAGCGCCGTCTTGCTCGCGATCGGCTCGAACGCGGCGCGCGCCTGCTGCACGCGCTTGAGTTCGAGCAACAGCTTCACGTAGTCGCAGCGGGCGGCATCGTTGCCGGGCGCCACCGCCACCGCCTGCTGCAGCTTGGCCAGCGCCGCGTCGGTGTCGCCTTCGGCCTCGAGCGCTTCAGCCTCCTCCGCCTGCGCGTCGGCCTGGGCGTCGGCCTGGCTGGGCACGTGGCGGTCGAGGAACTGGCGGATCTGCGCCTCGGGCTGCGCACCGACGAAGCCGTCGACCGGCTGCCCCTGATCGAACAGCACGCAGAACGGAATCGAGCGTACGCCGAACGCCTGGCTCAGTTGGCCGGCGATCTCGGGCTGCTCGTCGCTGTTGAGCTTGGCCAACATGAAGCGACCGGCGTACTCGCGCTCGAGCTTCTCCAGCACGGGGCTCAGCGTCTTGCACGGCCCGCACCACGGCGCCCAGATGTCGAGCAGCACCGGCACACGCGCCGAGGCCTGAAGCAGTTCGGTTTCGAAGTTCTGGATGGTGATGTCGATCATGGCGGCCAAGGCTGCGGGCGAAATGGGCTCCCGGCGTTGCGCTGCAGTCACGTGGGGTGGCGCGCCTACAATGCAAGCCCCGTTTCAGTGCTGTCGAGAGACCGTGTCGCCCACCGATTCCCCCGTCGTCGGCGTGCTGATGGGCTCGTCCAGCGACTGGGAGACCCTGCAGCACGCGGCCGCCATTCTCTCCGAGTTCGGCGTGGCCCATGAGTGCCGGGTGGTTTCGGCCCACCGCATGCCGGACGACCTGTTCGCCTACGCCGAGGCCGCCGCCGGTCGCGGCCTGCAGGCCATCATCGCCGGCGCCGGTGGTGCCGCCCACCTGCCGGGCATGCTGGCCGCCAAGACCGCGGTGCCGGTGCTCGGCGTGCCGGTGCCCAGCCGCCACCTGCAAGGCGTCGACTCGCTGCACTCGATCGTGCAGATGCCCAAGGGCGTGCCGGTGGCGACCTTCGCGATCGGCACCGCTGGGGCGGCCAACGCAGCCCTGTTCGCGGTGGCCATGCTGGCCAACCACGACACCACCTTGCGCGGCCGTCTCGAGCAATACCGCGCCGCACAGACCGCCGCCGCACGGGCGATGACGCAGGAGCTGCGGTGAGCCCGCCGCAGGCGATCGCGCCGGGCGCGACGCTCGGTGTGCTGGGGGGCGGCCAGCTCGGACGCATGTTCGTGCACGCGGCGCAACGGCTGGGCTACCGCTGCATCGTGCTCGATCCCGATGCCGACTCGCCGGCCGGTCGCGTGGCCGAACGGCATCTGCAGGCCGACTACGTCGACCCGCAAGCGCTCGATGCGCTGCAACGCGACGCCGAGGCCGTGACCACCGAATTCGAGAACGTGCCCGCACGGGCACTGCAGCGCCTGGCCGGGCACGTGCCGGTGGCGCCGGGTGCCGATGCCGTTGCCGTGTGCCAGGACCGCGCCCAGGAGAAGGCGCTGTTCGTGCGCTGCGGCGTGCGCTGCGCGCCGCATGCGTTGATCGACTCGGAGGCTGCGCTGG
>Ga0335076_10005171_pt1 | contig 13208 bp, 9 predicted proteins | sample Lox_Sample_25_FD_206717 | JGI IMG/M metagenome (GOLD analysis project Ga0335076, IMG submission 206717) | Soil microbial communities from Loxahatchee National Wildlife Refuge, Florida, United States - Lox_Sample_2.5 | ecosystem: Environmental > Terrestrial > Soil > Wetlands | place: USA: Florida...
GGGGCCTGGGGAATTCGTGCACACCTGTGCACAGTATAAAATACCCCCTGTTCCTATAAACCCCTGCCCCATCAAACTATTAGGCAAGAAGTGAAGAATTTTGGGAAAACTCAAAAGCGTTCGTGCACAGGTGTGCACAGATGAGCGTATTATTTAGACAGGAGACATACATGACGAACGTACGAATCGTGTTCTACGTGACACACGCCGAGAAAGCGACCCTCACCAAGATTTCAAAGCAAACCGGGGCGCCGGCGAGTGAACTGATGCGGCGGGCTTTAAAGCAATGGCTGAAGGCCCAGAAATGACACGTCGGCGATCATCATACGGAAAACAAATACCGAAGCCCCCCGATGGTCTTTTCGGTGAAAACGCCGGTTGGGTGCACGGTTGTTACCGCACGCCTGAGTATCGGGCTTACATCAGTACGAAAAGCCGCTGCGTGAATCCCAAAAACCCGGAGTGGCAGTATTATGGCGCCCGCAGAATCGAGTTTCGGTTTCGCTCGTTCGCAGAATTCCGAGATCACCTGGGGCCCCGGCCGGCCGGGATGATATTGGGGCGGATCAACGACGGACATTTTGAAATAGGCAACGTGTGCTGGACGACCCGTCGCAAGAGTGCCAAAAATCGCGGGGTCTATCGCAAACCTCGAGAAACGACCTGTGAGCACTCCAAACATTACGCGAAAGGCTTATGCCGATCCTGCTACGAAAAAACACCAAAAGTCCATGCTCGTAAGCGGCGTTACGCTGCCGGTCGCTATGTTCCAGCGCCCCGCAAAATTACAATCAATTCGTGCGGCCACCTCGGTCGACCACACTATGCATTCGGGCTATGCGTTGGTTGCTATCGAGTCTCGCCGGCGGGACGCGCAGTAAAAAGGCGGTATGCGACTTCCCCGAAAGGAAAAGAAACTCGCGCCCGCTATGCGGCGACGCCAAAAAGCCGTGCGTATCAGGTCGCATATTCAGCCGCTCGTTATGTTCCAAGACCTCCGCGACCTCGTGCAGTCAATGCTTAGAGTTAGATCTCCGTGCTTCATAGTCAGTAGAGCGACGCTGAGTTCCGAAGATCGTTTTGGAAAACCCAACCCCGGTCCCTTTTTGAAAACCGTTTCCAAAAGTTTTGGGAAAATCCCACAGACTGCGGGTCTCTTGTGTGCGGCCGCTTCGATAAAGCGGCAACGGGGCGCAAAGAACCGGCTTTCTGCGTGCTATCAGGATGTGGCGCACGAACAAATCTCGTGTCTACTCCAGGCCATAATCGGCGGCGCGAACTATAAACTCATTCCGATTTTGTGAGGTGGGTAGGATCATCGCGCCTCCGCCTAACCCAAGCATCCGACGGGAGCAGAATAGTCGCAACTCCTCCAGCACGCGGTGCGCGTAGCGGAGCAACACCGCCGCGCCAACGGCGTAGGCGTGCAACTGGCGCCCATCTGCGACATAAACGTGAGTTTCTCCTTCATCTCTCTCGATGAGAAAGTGCGCAATAGCATCCCGTTGCTCCCGCATCTTTTCGAAGAGGTCCCTTGCGCGCCGGATCCCCCCAGCGAAGGTTGCGTCCATCCCCAGCCGGATAAGCTCCTGAGCATCGACGTCTGGGTCGGGCGGCATTTGATCGCTGATTCGTCGCCGTTCACACTCCTTGCGCACCCACTGGCGAATGCGATTGGTTCCCTCGTACATCTTCCATGCGCACAGCAGCCGATAAAACGGACTGGCCGTTGTGAGGGCTTCACGGTACAGGGCATCGTAGGGCGCGAACGGCGGCGCCTGCACGATTCCCCCAAGAGGACCGAGTATCACTCCATTTCTTTCGGGGATCAAGAACTCCGAAATCAGAACCTCCCCGTCAAGCGGCGACATGAGCTCAAGACGCTGTACCGTGATTGGCATGCCTGAGTCGCGTGTAAACACGTCAAGCAACGCATTGATTGGGCCTCTGGCCAGCAATAGCGCGTTGGATGGTAACCCGGACTCCACACTGACACTGATGTATTTGAGCCTTCCAGTTTCGTCTCCGAAAAGCCCATAGTAAACAGCATTTCTGCCCCCGCTGTGTAGATAAATCCAAAGAGGGTTTTCATTCGGATTTACACGAAATAGATGGTATCCAGGCCGAGATAATACGTCATCGGCCCCGCCAGTAAGAGGCACATGATCGGAAATGTAAGCGCGAACCTCCCAAGTCCGCGCAATTCGTTCCTGCTCGAGCTGTTTGACCTGTTCCAGTTTTCGAAACTTTGAGAATGCTCCGATTGCCCCGCTGCTCGGTTCTTGGGGAAAAACTGAAATGTTCGCGTTCGGCGGGACTTGCGGATCCGGTGTCACAGAAGCCTCCTAACTATCGTGTGACGAATTGTACTCACGAGTGAGCATTGTGATCGATCATGATGGCCGTGGGCACGAGCATTGAAAGCGGACTTGCGTGCGCTTTACCTTCATGCACTTCGCCTTACTAGCTGTTCTCGTCCTGGAGTCCGCAACGATCATAGATGTGCAAACAAATTCGCGGACCACAGTTGCGCTGGAGATGGGTGACGATCTATGCCGCGGAGTTCTCCCGAGCCGCGCTGAAGGGGGAGAATCTTATCGAGGGTGGCCAGGTACACGGAACTCACCATCTTCGACGAATGCTCCAGTAAGGAGCAGGATTATCCAGAGTTCCTCCATGATTAGTCACCCGCCCGCGCGATTCAAGTTCCTCCAAAGCGTCGGCGACCACTTCGTTGTCGAGAGATAAAGCCTCGGCGATTTGCGTTACCCGTACCAGTCGATCACCGCCTCCAGTGAAGGGGCCTTGTCCCCAAGGGCCGTTCGCCAATGCTTCTAGGATTCGCTCGTCTATGTCCCGGGCCGGTTTCTTCTGGTCCGGTACATTGCTCCTGCCAGGGACTCTTTGCGACTTCAAATCCCGAACCAATCGTTCGAGCGACGATTGAAATGCGGCCGGCTCTTTCCAACTGCGAAAGTCTCCGATGTGGCGCATGCGACGGATTTCAGCAGCCCATGCACGCGGAGAGTCCATCACCGCGTCATCGAGTCGCACTGGAAACAGCACCACTGATCCATGCCGCTGTTCCTTCTCAAAAGCGGCCTGCACCTCACGCTCCACCCACACGCTGTTGACTGAATTTTCGGAGAGAACGACTAGGAGCTTATCGTGAAAGTGAATGGCTTTTTCGATCTCTTCTTGGAACTTGTCGCCGATCTTAAGGTCCTCACTGTCCTTCCAGCACCGCACGCCTTGCCCTTGAAGTTGGGTATGTAGTTGGGTTGCGAAAGAGCTATCTTTGTTAGAGTAGCTGATAAAGCAGGAATAAAACTGTATTGGATTGGACACGAGTGACTTTGCGAAGGAGATTAGATCACTGGGAACGCCGCAGCCGCTTAGGAATGAATCAGGAATCCTTCCCTTTGAGCGATAGATAGTGTCAATACCGACAGTGGATGGACCCGCGTGCCAGACTGTTTCAAGACCGTTGACTGATCCCAGATCAAGATCTCCGAAGATCGTTGATCCAACGCGGGCCCCGGTCAGAAGCGTATCAGCGAGACGTGCAAAATAAAGGTTTGCAGACATCAGTTCTGCCCCAGCGAGATTTGCGCTGCTAAGATCTGCTCCGGAAAGATCAGCAGAGGCGAGGTCCGCATTTCCGAGGTCTGCACCGCTAAGGTCCGCTCCGCGTAAATCCGCACTGTTTAGGATTGCGCATCTGAGGTCTGCCCGCTTTAAGCGAGTACCCATCATGATGGCGTAGGTTAGATTTGCGTGCGACAAGTTTGCATTGCAGAGTTCGGCAGTGGAGAGGTTCGCAGACTGCATCGATTTTAGATCACGAGATGAGTGAGACTGGTGGAAGGCAGCGCGGGATAGATCGACTTCTGATAAGTCCGGTACTACCGAGGGGTGCTCATACACCCATGCGTTCCAAGCATTAACTCCCTGTAGCAGCTTCGCAACGTGTTCGGGATTCGCCATAACGATTCTCCAAGTGGTGCGCTCCTCATAGGATCAAGTTTCGATTCTGCGCGGTAAGATGCCTCTTGTGCATGCAGTGGCCCTGGATGTTCATAAGTAGCACATTCCTGTCGGAAGGGCGAAAATCGCCGCACACTCAGAACAACTGACTTTGTAAAGATGAATCTTCCGAAGCCACAGGCGCCGAGCATTCCGCGTCATCATTCTGCACTTGATTCACGCGACTGCTGACAGGGTAGGAGCGCATAAGGCAGGCGTCGAACGGTTTCAGCAAATGCGAGACCGCCTCAACACTTGTCATTCCCGGATCGAGCCACAAATCGTAATCATCTCTATGCAGAATGACAGGCATCCGGTCGTGAATGGCAACGGTCACAGCGTTCGGCGTGGTGGTCAGAATCGTGCACGACTTGATCCATTGCCCGCTCGGGTCTTTCCATCGGTCCCACAATCCCGCAAATGCAAACAACTCACCGTCGTTCACTTCGAAGCAAAAGGGCTGCTTCGTTCTGCCTTTTCGCGCCCACTCATAAAAGCCGTCTGTCGGAACCAGGCACCTGCGAAATCTCATCGAATCGCGGAATGCGGGTTTGCTCGCCGCTGTTTCCGATCTGGCATTAATCATGCCCGCAGCTCCCGACATATTCTTTGTCCACGAGGGGATGAGCCCCCACCGCATCAGGGACAATACACGCTTCGGTTCTTTCGGATGCTGACGGACAACGGGAATCGGTTGGGTCGGGGCGATGTTGTGGCGTGGGCTCCAGTCGTCATCGCCAGAGGCGTCGAAGTATTCCTCAACGAGTTGCTTTCGTCGCGATAATCGGTATCGTCCGCACATAAACTGAAATCCCAACTCAACTCCCGATGCCGCCGCCTAAACAGGTAAGGGGCGTATCTACCGATTCGGAAGGGATCATTGAGCCTGTTCCATCAGCGACAGCAGATTGGGCGCTTCTGTTCTCTTATTCTTCGGAGGATATCTTTCTTCCAACTGTTTCCTCAACTCTGCTCCGAACTCACCGCCCTTGGCAACTAGGTCCGGCACGATTCCCTTGGCTCGTATTTGTTGGTAAATGCGCTCCACACGCATTAACGACGCCTCCAAAACATCTTGAGTTAGCTTTTCCACCTTAAATGCGGCGATGGTTCCGCGCTGAAGGGTGCTTTTCTTGGCCACGGTACAAATTGCATCTAGCGCGAGGTAATATCTGAGATTCGCACGATCAGTCTTTGTCGCGATACGCGGGGCCACAAAGTCGTCGACCAACTTCATTAACTGAACAGTGTGGCCAAACACTTCCGGCTTGCTGGCGTGGCTGAATATTTTCTTGTAGTACCTTTGTACGAACTGGCCCGGGCTACCCCTGGCTTGCTCTGGTTTTTGCATGATTATTGCAACCAGAGCGCGGGTCAGATAGTCAAGGGTCACAATCTGGGAACGCGGAATCTTGTCATCATCGTAATATTGATTCTTTACGCGCTCATAGTAAAAACCAAATTTTGGTAACGCGGCCTCAATTCCATCATGTATATCGTCAGTAGTTGTGCGAAGATAAATCGGATCGATCTTTGTTTGATTGTTCGTGGTCTTGGTGATGTTCCTCGCGGCTCTTTTGTCGGCCTCGATAACTTTAACGAGAATGTGTCGCTCGTCTTTCATCGCCGCCTTCGGTTTTCGCTGGTAATAATGGTAGATTTCCCGCGATGTTTGTAGGCCATTGACGACTCGTGCGTCTTTGAGCACTAAGGAACTGATCCCCGGTTTGATCAGCGACGAAGTCACCGTTACGCCATTGTTTAGCCACCAGAACTCCTCAATCTTAGAGCCAGCAAGCAGCGTACTGAGAATCTCCGAATTTACGCCTTTGGAGCCTAAATAACCCCTTACGTTTGGTTCCAGGATATAGTCACGTAGTTCTCCGGTGGAGGTCGTAATGAGATTGATGTAATCTCGCAGCCTCACTAAACAAACGAATGCATTGCCCCATTGATCAGACGCCAACTGCTTGATGAACTTCAACTCTACCGGCTCACGTCGAGATTTCTTCGTCATCTCCAAAAGCATTTTGGCGCTATAGAAATGAACGTCGGCCTCGCAGTGATAGAGCTCCTTGACGGCCTTCTTTAGCCCCTCTCCCCGCATCGCAACATCGGGATGTACGTCATCGCCCTTGCTGGCAATGTGAAAGTGTATCGAGAGAGACGGCAGTTGCATATTCAGGTCTTGCCACCAACTGCGAAACCTCCGAACCGCGGCTCGTACTTCATCGTTATACATTTGGGATTTGTCGTCTACGCCATTTCGCAAGTCGAGCAAGTCTCTGCTGAAGTCCTCCAATCGCCTGATTTGATCGGTCTTGAAGCCGGGACTCCTCGTTGCTTGAATAATATGCAAGCCCATCGTAAGGCCCTCAAACTCCAAGACATCTGATGACTTCATATCATCAGTAACGAGTTTGCCTGCCACGAAGAAGTAAATTGCGTCCGCGCCGCCGTCGAGTGGCCCATCGGTATAGCCACTAGCCAATTGATCTATATCTAAGTCTCTTGGCTTGAGGATTTGGCCGATACAAAATCGGGCAAAGAACAGATCATCGGGAATGTCGGGATCGGTGTTCCTTTTCAGATTTGTAAGGTAGGCTTCCAAATAGTCCCGCTCAGGACCGCTCATTGCGATGCTCCTTTCAGTGACATTCCTATGCAGCACGAACAAATTGCGATGATTTCCAGGTTCCCTTTAGGGGGATCGCCTTAATTAGCTTTTTCTTTCGCGTCAACAATATTAGGCCACGTTTGGACGGATATCAAACAAAAGGCGAAAGGGATGAGCCGATGCAACGCAAGAAAATCAGCCGCGAGAAAGTTCTCGCCGCGCTGAACACGGTGCCCGTCGTGCCGTTACTCGATTTCTCCTGCAGAGTTCGTGCGGATTGATTTTGAGCGGATGCGATACCCGAAGTGCAGAGCAGTTTTTGCCGCCAAGGCTGATCCTGTGCGGAAAACGGATTAGTTCCTCAAGCGGTATTCTTCAGGCCTGGCAAGGCGAATTCTCGACTGATCGCTAGATCTTCGAAGTGTTGGTCGGATTGGTGTGGAGACGGCTCAGTATCCCATCGGGGCGCAGGATCAGTGACCGGAGCCTGTCTGCCTCTGCTAGTTCGCAGACTAGACGGTGAGCGGCTTTATCGCGGCTGTTAATCACGTCAAAAGCGTCTTTGGAGATTTGATCGGGGTCGAATCCACGTGCCCGTGCTCTCTTGCGGAAATCCGCGTCGTTCTTCAAGTACCACGCGACGCTTCCTAATGCCAGGTTTTTGCCCTCAATATGGCCTTCTACGATCAACGGCCTTAGCGGTTTTTTCCCATCGCTTCCCTTGGTCGGATATGTCCTCACCCCCGATTCGATCAATTCTTTCACAATAGGCCATCCTAATCGAAGCTGCAGTTCATTCTCGAACGCTAACGCCAAGCTGATTACCGGCCCGTGACTGTAGTTGGGCTCTTGTCGGTTCAGGTCATACAAGAATTCCGCCACGTTCAATTGTTGTCGAGTCGCGTCGTGCAGCAGCGAATACAGCGACCCGATCCGCTCAGCAACCTCTGGCCCATAGTCGGCAGCTTTGCGAATGCTGCGCTCCGAGAGGCGAACCGCCTGCATCTGGGTTGCCTTAATCGAGTCCGAAAAATTGTCAAACTCTTCCTCAAATCTTCTTATAAACGTTTGCAGGAAGCGCTGAGACCCTGCGGCCCCCCGACCGAGCACACTCGCGCTGGCCGCGGCATCTATCATCTCCCACAAGAGCTCCGGTTCAAGCCCCGACTCAGCGATTGCCGTCTGCAAGAGTTCCACAAGATTTCTCGAAGGCTCTTGATTGAGCTCCGCGTCCGGCGGCGTTGCTAGTGCGGTTGCAAGTTCGGCTTCGACTTCCTCTCTCGTACGACCGCGGGCCGGCAGACCAACCCTCTCCCACATCGGTCTGAGCAGCTCGAAGGAAAGAGTCGAGGCAAAGACGAAGTGCTGCACGTCCGGTTCCAGTAAGGATATGAATTCCCGGCAATGCGATAGGAGGGGCCGAACCCAGGGGTCAAATTCGATTTCTTCCCCCTTATACAGCGTTGTGGCAGTCCCCAACACGTGGACGAGCTCTTCATGCACCAATTCCTCTGCTTGAACTAGCTCCGCGATCATCGCTGGATAAGCATTGCCGGCGCTCCTTGCCGTTGCGAGAGAGTCCTTCTGGGCAAGGAAACGATCCTTCACGGCGCACAGCGAGGCTGCGAACACTTGATCCATTTGCCGCCCGGCTTGTTCCAGAACGCCAGGCAAGCTGGGAAACTCACTCCGACATGCGGGACAACAGTTCCAATGTTTCCGAGTGTCCCATATGTCCCCCGGGCCGCCGAAATCAAACGCTGCGATCTCTTCGATTGACGACCCCATCATTTCGAAAATCCTGTCTCGCATTTCTGGGAAGATGCACTCGTACAGCATGAAAGTGGCCCTCCGCTCCCGATGCCGCGGCTCCGCGCGGTTTTCATAGTACACCGTTCACAAATGGGCGGCCTCTCCGCGCGGGGAATGGGCTTAGTGTTGTGCTGCCGAAGGTCTTCTACTAGTCTCAACGTATATGGGACCTCCATCAGCTTCCGACCTCCTGTTCGGTTTGCGCACGACCTTAGGCGCCGCCGGTGTCGAGTACGAAAAGACGATAAAGGACTTCGGCCAAGTCGCAGCATCAGAGGCTCGCGCTAGTGGCCATCGGTTTGTGTTCCGGGACCATGTTCGTGGACTCCTGCTCGCGCAGATGAGTAATCAGCGACCCTGGAAGCCTATCGCCCAGAATCTGGACCGAATACAGGGCATCTTCTTCGGCTACGACGCGGATGCGCTCCAGCAGGCCGACCCGAAGAGCCTAGCGAACGCAATTTGCGCGATTCGGTGTGGGAATCGAGCAATTTTGGCACAAATGAACGCGCTTGGTTCGAACATTGCGACGCTCCGGCGTATCGAGGGCGATTATGAAAGCCTCGATAAGTTCGTTACTAGCAGTGACCCGTACGGAATTGCAAAAGAGATCAGCACGTCCGGTCCATACAAACTGAGATGTGTAGGCCTAGCGCTAGCGTTAGAGTATCTCCGCAACGTCGGCATTCGTGCTGCCAAGCCCGATGTGCACGTTCTTCGCATTCTGGGTGGGGAGAGGCTTGCGTATTTCCGGAAAAAGCCCACTGAGCGGGAGGCAGTTCAGCTAATCGCTAGTCTCGCAAATCAAACCGGTTGCAACGAGACGTATCTTGACAATCTTCTCTGGTTGTTCTGCGCTGTAGGCTACGGAAATATTTGTGGAGTCAATCCGCGGTGCAATATCTGCGCTCTTCGTCAGAGTTGCTGTTATCCAGACCTTCCCAATGGCGATTACTCGACTGTAAAAAAACCGTAATAGTTCGATGTTTAGAACAAGTGATTTTCTATCGGGATTGGTTCGACCAGTACGTCTGGGAATGTATTACTCGCTGCAGATCAGACTGCAACGCCGCGCCAGATGACGCGTTCAATTATGTCGTGCACCGTCTGTCGCCCCACTTTGAACTTTTCGGCCAGTGATCGACAGGTTTCATTTCCCGTCGCGTAGAGGCTTCTAATCTGCCGAACCTGGCTCGCGGTCAGTTTTGCGTTTCCATTTCTTGTGCCGTAGAAGCACACGGTTCTGACTTTTCGAGCTTGCGTTTCCATATCTCCATTATAGCGTCACACCCGCATATTCATTGGCTAAAACCAACCTCCGCCCGGCGACCCGTACGGACAAAAGAGACTAAAATAGAAGTGTGGGGCAAGGATCCTAAACGGGCCGCCACATTCGGAGGCTACATGGCGGTCAGCGATCCAAAGCAACCAAATATTCTCGATATCATAAGTGGTAGTTACGACCCGTCGGGTTCCATTTCTGTACCCGGTCCTTTGCGATCCATCCTTGCCCCCGCAATGTCTCCTGACACGGTGTCTCCAGACATACCTGGTCCTGAAGCTCCCGGATGGGCGGCGTCCCACGCGGCACCTATCCCCATCCCCGCCCCCATAGCTCCGAAAGGTCCAACACTCGGCACACCGGAACAGTTAACCGCGCCTTCGGAAGCCGCGCAACGTGGCCCCGCAGAGGGGGGATCGTGGTCTGCGGACGGAAAGACTCTAACGCTTCCTCCGCGCAGCGCAGAGAATTCTTCCGAGCCACTCTCAATGGTCCCTGACCGTCCAGGTTTCCTGAAAACCCTGGGCCGGCTCGCGGGTGGCGCAGTGGGCTTCACCGATCCCAACAGTTCCCCGCAAGCCTCTCTCGGAGCCAAGATCGGCGGTCTGATTGGCCGCACCGGCACGGCCCTCGCGCTGGCGGCGGGGACTCCCGAGGAGAAATCTGCCGCCGCTGAGCAGTTACAGATGCCGGTGAAGTTGGCCCAAATCGAAAATGAGCGAGAGTGGCGCCGCGGCATGCTGGGCATCAATCAGCAGAACGCTAATACCAAGGGCCAAGTAGCCGCAACCGGCGCGAAAACCGAAGAAGACAAATACGCTCTCGGAGACGCCGCAATGGGCCTTCCGCCCGGAACCTCCCGCATGACTGCGATGGCCGCGGCCGAGAATGCTGCCAGCAACGAGAAGCTTCGAGCGAAGCGCGCAGAACAGATCGACGCAATGATGAACGGCGAGACCTTAGTTACGCCGGAAGCCGCGTACGCGGCCGGGAATCCCAGTTTAGCGAATAAAAGATTACCGGCTTTGGCGTATCAGCAGCAAATAACTAACCCCATAAAAAATCAACTCGTGGCTAGTGGTGGAACCAAAACCGTAGATTTGGGAGACGATGGTGTTTGGGGCTATAACCCGCTCTTAGGGCGCACGGTACGCCTCGGTGATTCGCCTTCGGTTGCCCGCGCGAATTCTCTGCTGCTGCGGACACAGATTCCCCAGAACGACGCGCAGGGCAACATCGTGGGCTGGGTAAACCCCCAAACGAACACTGTTACCCCCGTTACCGCGATTCACGGCAAAAACGGTGGACCGTCTCTGTCTGAATTAGTTGGCGGAAATGTCGTCCCGCCGAAGCCAACATCAAGTGTTCTATCGCGCGGTCAGGTTGCACAAACAATTCTGCCGCAGGTTCCAGTCATCCAGAAGGAAATTGCAGATGTGGCTGACAAGATAGGACCCGGCGCTGGCCGCTGGAACGACTTCTGGGTCAACAAAGGCGGCGTCAACGATCCGGATTACGCCGGCCTGAATCAAGACTTACAGCTTTACGCCACTGCGGTCGCGATGGCCCACTTCGGAGCAAGCGGCAGTCAGGCCTACGTAGACGCTCTGATGAAAGATTTCAGCCAGGCGCAGTCCCCGGAAAATCTCGCCATGCGCGTCGAACACGCCGAGGGTTGGATAGAGGGCTACGCCAATCGAGTCGGTGGCGGAAAGGGCGCACTCAAACCCGGGACTAGCACTCCCACCAAATTGACACCGGCTCAATACCTCGCACAGAAGAAAGCGGGTAAATAATGGGCATCGATCCCAATCAACTATCACAAGACAAGACTTTTCTTGCGATGTCGGCGCAGGATCAAACGGGCTATCTATCTTCACAAGATCCGGATTTTGCAAAGATGACGCCTGCAGATCAAGCAGGCTATATCAGCCACCTAACCGGCAAACCAGTCCAGACGATGATGACTGCTCCGAACGCTGGCCTGGCGCCTCCGGCTGGCTATCAGCCGCCGCTCACTCCCGCCGCAGGCGCACCGGTATTTGAGGGCGAATCCACGCCGCCCAAATACGCAAACGCTAAAACCCACCTTGTCGGCCCGTCCTCGCCAACGATTATGAAGGCGCCGGAAGAGTCCGGTCTCGAGACGGGGCCGCTCCACGCGAACAATCCCGCCGAAAACAACACTTGGACCCACGGCGGAGAATCGGCGCGTTTCCTCGCCCGCGCGGCGCACGCTGCGGGAGAAGCACTCAACCCCTTCACACAAATCCCAGCGATGTTCCACGCGGCGGTCGATCAGCCGCAGGATGCACAACAGGCTCAAGAAGAGGAACAGGTCTCCGCCATGAACCCGATGGCTCCTCCTTTTCTCACCAAATTTCTTCACAGAACAGTCACCAAACCGACGGTAACGGCAATTCAGGATTACGCGGCCGGCCGATTCAGTCCCGAACAGATTATGAGCGCTTCACCGGAAGGGCTCGGCGGAGCGGGCGGAACGGTGATCGGCGGCAAGATGCTGGACAAAATTATTGGGGCTGCAACGGACGCCGCAACCGCCGCGGCAGAGAGAAACGGTGGATTCTTACCGAGGTCTATCGCGCCGCGGTCGCCGGTGCACGACATTGTGGCCGACACCTATTCGAAAACGGGGGATCATCTAGCAGCCTCGCTGCGATCGAACACGAAGGTCGATGTGCCCGCAGAAGCAAAGATCGCGGCACCCGCAATTCGAGAAGGCCTGGCTGATCGTGGCATAGCCACGGGAGATTTCGAAGGCCGCAACGGCCCCACCGCATTTCAGACGGGCATCGATAATGCTATCGACATCCACGAGGCTCGCGCGAAGTCGGTCATCGATCCGATCCGCGGCGAAAAGGTGGACCCGCAGGTACTCGAAGAAAACCCAGAATTGGCCGCGAGGTTCCAAGGTAGAAAGAACATCACTTATGGAGACATCGATGCCGAGCGCATCAAGATGAACAAGGAGCTTCGAACTTCGAACTTCTATTCGAAGCCCCCATCTGCGCAGTATGCCGTGGGAGATCCCCTCGCAAATTTACACGAGGCCGCCAACCAAGCGCGCGATTTGGTCTACGACAAAGCGGGTGAAACTACAGGTGTCAATCTTCACCCGCTGAAGAGGACTGAAAGCGCACTCATTAAACTGGGCGATTTGGCGGAGACCACGAAGAACACGTTGTCCCCGAAGGAAGCGCAGTTCAACACGGCATCACTGAAGAGTAAGATCGGCGGATCCGTGAAGGGTCTGATTTCGGCGAAAGCGAATCCGGCTAATGCGTTTTCAATTCCGGAAAAAGTAGGACTTTCCAGTCCGCTCAATGAATTCAACAGCCACATGCGAAATGCTTTCCCGAATTTGCAAGCAGTTGTCGCCGATCGAAGTGTAGCGTTTCCGCGGTACAACCTGAGCCTCACGTCACCCGGCACCATGCGTGGGCCAGTGGT
>Ga0335076_10005172_pt1 | contig 13207 bp, 9 predicted proteins | sample Lox_Sample_25_FD_206717 | JGI IMG/M metagenome (GOLD analysis project Ga0335076, IMG submission 206717) | Soil microbial communities from Loxahatchee National Wildlife Refuge, Florida, United States - Lox_Sample_2.5 | ecosystem: Environmental > Terrestrial > Soil > Wetlands | place: USA: Florida...
CCGTCGCGGCCAGTACCAGGATGGCGGCGTTAACAAAGAAGGCGATCGTGAGCGCCACAACCGAATCAATCGTATTGAATTGAATGGCCCGGCGGACCGACGCGTCGTCCTGTTGCAACTTGCGGCTCTGCACAAGAGCGGAATGCAGATAGAGATTATGCGGCATGACTGTTGCGCCGATCATGCCGATCGCGACATAAATCATGCCTACTTGACCGAGCCTTGGGATTATGAGAGCTCGACCCATTTCAAGAAAGCCAGGCTGAGTCTCCGGGAGTACGAAGATCTCAATGAAGTAGCAGACCGCGATCGTCGCCACGAGCACCAGTACGATGGCTTCGATGGTGCGCATGCCGAAGTTCTGCAGAGCCAGAAGCAGTAGTACATCCAGTCCCGTGATGATGACGGCCCAGAGAAGCGGGATGTGAAACAGAAGATTGAGAGCAACGGCGCTTCCGAGCACTTCGGCAAGATCGCACGCGCCAATGGCGATCTCGCTCATGAGCCAGTTAGGCCAGCGCGTCCACCTGGGATACCAGTCACGGCAGCACTGGGCCAGATCCTTGCCGGTGACGACGCCCAGCCTCGCTGAGATGACCTGCATGAAGATTGCCATCAGGCTGGCAAGACCCACCACCCAAAGAAGTCCGTACCGGAATTGCGCCCCGCCCGCCAGGTCGGTGCCCCAATTACCCGGATCCATGTAGCCGACGCTGACCAGGATGGCAGGACCAACAAACGCTCTCCATTGCTGCCAGAAGCCGGCGCGGTGATGCGGGACCTGGATGGTACCGTGCGTCCCTTCGAGCGACATGGGCAGTTGCTCTGTGGCGTTCGCATTGGGGGTTTGTGAATGGTTCATATCGAACTCGATTGGTGTTATCCGCCCAGAGTTTCAGTCTCCAGAGCGAATGCGGACAGCTTTCGCTAGATCGCGGGAGAGAATCATCGCCCGCGAACTTCCGACGCTGCGCAGAACAAGTTCCTCCAGAGATCGCCTTACGACTTGTATCCGCGCACCCGGAACAATACTGTGGGCTTTGAGCCGTTTCAACAAGAGCGCATCCTGATCCGACACGCTGTCTACAACGAATGTCCCTTCCTCTTCAAGGCTCGTCAGTGGTTTCGACGCCTGTTTGGGCATCCTTCCATCCATCGTCGGGATGCGATGCCCGTGGGGATCGAATTTTGGATGTCCGAGCTTTGCCGAGATGCGCTCCTCGAACCGCTCGGAGATGAAATGTTCGAGTCGCTCAGCCTCCTCGTGAACTTCTTCAAGTGGATAATTTAGGACCTCATAAAGAAACGTTTCGATCAACCGGTGATGGCGCAGGATCTCGAGAGCGCGCCTCTTGCCGTGCGGAGAGAGACGCACGCCACGACCTTTTTCGTATTCAACATACGACGGCTTTTCCAAAGCGAGTTTCTGCAGCATGTTGGTAATCGATGCCGGCGCTACTCCGAGGTGCTGGGCGAGCGCGGTGCTCGAGACGCTGCGTTCTTCCGTCCCACTGAGGGCGAGAATCGCCTTGAGATAGTTGTCGACGGATTCGGTATTCACGTACACCTGGCGGTTGGTTGGCATTATCTCTCGGGGCCGGAGTTGACGTTAGGTTCATTTTAGGCTAACCTAATCACTTAGGCGAGCCTAAATTTGGTCCGCAAGGACTTTTCCCCTTTCCGCAGCTGCCGTCACCCCCGGAGATCAGTTTCAAATGCGAACTCGAACCTTATTGCGCTTCATGCTCATCTCGATGTTAACCGTGGCTAATTCAGTGAGTTCAGTGGCGCAAAGCGGCACGAGCAGCGCTCTGACGGGAACCATCAGCGATCCTTCGGGAGCGATGGTGCCTGGCGCTCAGGTAAAGGCCATCGAGGTGAACACGGGGGCAGTTCGAGCCGCGCAGAGCAACTCTGAGGGCCGATACCTATTCGCCCAAGTCAACCCCGGCAACTATCGAATCGCTGTCGAGGCCACTGGATTTCGGAAAACAGAGTCACAACCGGCAACTGTAGCGGTTGGCCAAACCATCGCAGTGACTTTCACATTATCGCCTGCAGCGAATACGCAAACCGTTGAAGTCAGCGCCGAGACCGGCCCTCTGAGCCTGGAGAATCCGAATATCTCGACCACTCTGGACGAAAGGGTGATCAAGCAGTTGCCGAACCCCGGCCAGGATTTGACTTACGTTGCACAGTTCGCTCAGGGAGCATTGATGAATACGGCCGGTTCTTCAAACGACGCCAAGGCTCCGGGTGGATACGGAAATGTCGAGTTCAACGGTCTACCGGCCACCTCGAATGGCTACATCCTGGACGGATATGACACGAATGACCCCTGGCTCGGATTGAACATCGGTCTGTCTACCAATCTTGTCGTCGGTCTCGATGCCGTCCAAGAGGCTACGATCAACACGAACTCTTTTTCTGTAGACCAGGGTCGATACGCCGTAGCTCAGGTGAACTACTTCACGAAGTCTGGCACAAACCTCTTCCACGGTGACGTGTACGAGATCTGGAACGGCTCGTTGTTCAACGCAGAAAACTACTTTCTCCACGCAAACGACACTGCGGGTAGCGTTGCTCGGAAACCCCGATCCACGGTGAACGAATTTGGTGTAAGTGTCGGAGGACCCATCCGCAAAGGCAAGTTGTTCTTCTTCACTCATTATGAGGGTATCCGTCTCAATCTTCCGCTCGTCACCCAGATTACTCTGCCCACTCTTGCCTATCAGCAATATGTCTTAGCACAACTGGCGAAAGGCGGAGCTGACCCGGTGACTGGCACAGCCCTTCCCGCACAGCCCGCTGAAATCCCGTTTTACCAGAACATGTTCTCTCTGCTTCCCGCACCAGGTGGCACTCCGGTCCCGGTGGTGGGCTGTCCGCTCGGAACGAATGGCGACGGTTGTGCAAGTCAGCGCCAGGCTTCAATGAACAACAGCGACAGCGAGAACTTGATCGTGATCAAGTTCGATCACACCATAGACTCCAACAACAGCGTCTGGTACCGCTTTCAGCAGGACACCGGGTTGCAGGCGGCTTACACAGACCCAATAAACCCGATTTTCAACTCCTATTCGCCGCAGCCCCAGCGCACTCTCGTTGCTGGGTACACACACGTCCTTACCTCAAATCTGGTCAACCAATTCAATCCGGGTGCGAGCTGGTACTCGAGCATCTTTGAGCCGAACAACTATGGCCAAGTTCAACAGACCTTCCCCATTGTTCTCGCATCCGGAAGCGGCAGTGTGCCTTTCACCACCATTGGAGGGAACAACAATACATATCCCCAGGGCCGCAAGGTCACCCAGTGGCAAATCAACGACAATCTGACATGGACCCACGGCAAGCACACATGGAAGTTCGGCATCAATACGCGCCGCCTCGACGTGAGCAATTACGACCTTGGTGAGGGCACCGTACCCACTGTAACTTACAACGACCTCGCGCAGTTTACGTATGGCGCGGCGTATACAGCCAGCCAGAGCTTTCCTGTTTCTCTCAAAGAGCGAGTCGCCGAGGGAAATCTCGAATACTATGGCATGGATACGTGGAAGCCATCGCCGAAAGCGACCTTCACCTATGGCATGCGCGTGACATGGAATACAAATGTCTCGAGCCCGCGAAATCTCTTCTCCAGAATGGCAGGCTCTTTCCTCGACGCGTCGCACGAAAGCAACCAGCCACTTAAGCAGGTTGTCCTGGGCAACGTGAGCAATCTGTTTCCAAAGACTCCTTTGTTCATTTATCAGCCGCGCGTCTCGATCGCTTATCAACTGCTCCCTCGGATCGCGATCCACAGCGGCTTTGGCGCCTTCAGTGACATCATTCCGATGCAAATTGCCGATCTCGCGGCGATGAATGCTCCGAACGATTCGACATTCGTCGGAGGAATCGGCGGACAGGTTGGGGGGATCGCTATTGCGCCAAGCGTCCCGGGCAGTGCGGTGGATGCATCGGCCATCGCCAACAGTTCCTTCCAGACAGCATTTAGTTCCGGCAGCGCCCCATGCATGGGTATTCAGCCGGGTGCTTCCACTTGTCCACTTGCCGTTAGCCTCAACACCTTTCCCAGCGGAGAGCTGAATACGCCCTATTACTACCAGTACAACCTGGGCATAGAGCAACAGATTGGCGCGCACGGCAGCCTCCGCACAGATTTCGTCGGCACGCGCGGGTTGCATGAGCCGTTTCAGGTCCAGCTCAATGGCTATCAGACAGTCTGTGATGGATGCTTTGCTCCCTTTCCCTACCAGCGACCGATTGACCAGCGATTTGGCAATGTCGCCGAATTCCGCACCGACGCCAACAGCAACTATGCAGGGTTGCAGATCGCGTACACGCAGCAGTGGCATGGCTTGACACTTCGCGGCAATTACACTCTCAGCCACTGCATCGATGAGGTCTCGAATGGCGGTCTTCTTGCGTTCTCGACCCAGGGACTCATGTCTCCGTTGCCCGGAGAATTGCGCCGGCAACGCGCCAGCTGCGACTACGACGTGCGCCACAACGTCTCGGCCTACGGGTTCTATCAGGTTCCGTTTCATTCCAGCCACGCCGCGTTGCGACACATCTTCGGAGGTTGGTCATTGTCAGAGACCGCGATTCTGCACTCTGGACTTCCGTTCAGTGTGCTCAGCCAGCCTTACATCGCAAACGGCAATGGCGTGTTTCAAGCCAACGGATCGAGCAGCATCCAATTCAATGCGCCCGCCTATGCCAATCGCGCACCGAGCGTGCCTGTGTACAGCAAGAAATCTGTCGAGGGCGTGACGGTCCCAGGCACGAAGCAGTGGCTCAATCCAAATGCGTTTGTGTCAGTCGTGGATCCGGCGACCGGCTCCTGCACTGGTGGCGACTCGCGCATGAACTGTCAATTCGGAAACTCCGGACGGAATTCGGTTCGCGGGCCACATTACACCGGCTTTGACATCTATATCACGAAGACAATTCCGATCCGCGAAGGCATCACCTTCCGGCTTGACTCACAGATGTTCAATGCCTTCAACCATCCGAACTTTGCTCTGCCGAGTGAGGTAGAGGCAGGCGTGCCAGGTGGCTCGATTCCGGCCCGCTTCGGAACGCTCGAGAGCACGATTTCGCCGCCAACTGGCCTCTTGGGCGTCGGTCTTGGCGGAGACAGTTCTCCGCGCATGATTGCATTTCAAGGTCGAATCGAGTTTTGAGAATGCACACCTCATCGTAATGGGTCATATCCAAGGCGGTCGATGGCATCTTTGGATTGCAGCGTGCGATTCGACTCAAAGCACCCCGATACATTCGGAGGCTGCCTCGACCTGGATTGAGGGTCCACGCCGAGAAAGCGCCGCTCGTATCAACGGGCGTTCGGATGGTCAGGCTGCGACAAGCCTAGCCAGCAGCTCACCGCAGGTATGCGAGAGAAGACGGCTTTCTCCAGAACCAACAGCAAGGCAAGAGAAATCGCCATCTCAGGCAGATAAATGGCCAATGCCACAATCGCTGCCACCAAGGCAAATGACCAGCGCGGTTTTCCAATTGGCAGTGGCGCGCCAAGCACGCCAACCTGGCGCCTGCGCCACCACATCACAATCGCGCTGATCGAAAGAGTAATCAGCCCAAGAGCGGCGGTCAGGCCGAGCAACTGATTCGCTAGTCCGAAGAGCTGGCCTTCATGCATGGCGACGCCCGTGTCGACGATCCGGTCCACAAGCGGAAGTTGAGAGAACGGTTCCTCTCTTACGACGGCGCCGGTTGAGGGGCTAAGATAAAGCGTCGTGCGAAGGGGCCGGTTCTGTGTATCGGTGTGCACAGTCCACAAGCCATCGGCTGAATTCGGTGGCGCCACCTGCACAGGCCATGGCAGATGAAACCCTTCGGCCGTCGGCACCAGCTTATTGAGCGGACCGAACTCGCCATCCGCTGCAGACTCTTTCGCCGTTGGCGCTCCAGGCATCTGCATACCCGCCATGCTGTTGGCATCGCGCGCTTCGCGCTGCTGCACCTCCGAGTTCCTGCCTGTGTTCCAATCCTGACGGACCAGATGCGACGCGGCGAATGTTCTCACCGCGAGCAGATACTGGCCACCCCAGAAACTAGCCCACGGCAAACCGCTCAGCAAGATGAACAGGACATATCCGGAAATGAAGATTCCCGTGACAGCGTGCAGATCGCGCCAGAAGATTCGCGATCCCTGGCGCAGTCGAACATAGAGAACTCCGGCGAGCCGCTGGCTTTGTCGTGGCCACCAGAGATAAATGCCCGTAAGCAACAAGACGATCGTCCACGATGCCGCCAGCTCCACCACATTCGATCCACGATCGCCCATCAGAAGTTCTCCATGCAGATAGAAGAGAACGTTCATAGGACGCTTGTCTTCGTCCTCGACCTTCAGGATTTGCAGAGTCGCCGGATTCACGTATGCGCGATATTCCTTGCTGCCTCTTCCGACAACGATCTGTGATGCGGAGTTCGCCTCTCTCGGCAGAACGTAATAGTGAAAGCTCGTTCCAGGGACGTCATGCAGCGCAGCGGCTACCTGTTCGGCTGGCGTCGCACGCTCGCTGGCTATGGCGAGGTGGTCGTATGGCCGGTCAAGCCAAGCCTCGATCTGGGGTCGAAACAAGTAGATCGACCCCGTCATCGAAAGCCAAAGAATGAATGGAATCGAAAACACTCCCGCATAGAAGTGCCAGCGCCAGATGCTTCGATAAGTGATGGCCGCAACACTCAAAAGCGCACCTCGAGCCGGCTCAGGACATTGATTGGCGAGCCTGGAAAGATAACGTTCGGTGTATTCCCCGATTGGAAATATTTTCGGTCAGTCACGTTTTCTATGTTGGCGCTCAACCTGAACATCTTCTCCTCTTTCCTCATTGGCCCAAAAACATAGCCTGCCATCGCGTCCAGGCGTCCATATCCAGGCAGAACCACTTCGTTGGACGGATCGACAAACCGATAACTGCGCGCCATAAAGCCGCCGCCGAAGCTCAGACCATTGAGAGCGCCGTGCTGCAGTTCATACACTGTCCATAGACTGCCGCCGTTCCGTGGTGCATTCTGAAAAACATTTCCCACCGGATAGACCGCATCCGCCTGGATGCGCGCCTCGTTGTAGGCGTAAGCAAGTGTGATATCCCAACCGGGAAGGATGCGCCCTGACGTCTCGAACTCGATGCCTTTCGACCCTGTTGTTCCGATCTGAATCGAAGCCAGCGGGTTGCCGGGATTCGTGATCAACAGATTGGAAGCTCGGATGTGGTAGAGCGCCAGCGACGATGAGAGCCTTCCTTGAAATTCGGAAGTTCGCACGCCTCCCTCATATTGTTGTCCGTATTCCGACGGGAAGGGTTCGCCGCCCGGCGTGAACTGTGCAGCCAGCGTCGGGCTGAAGCTGCGGCTCCAACTCGCGTAGAAAGTCACCGGCTGAGCCGGCTGATAAGTCAGGCCGATGCGCGGAAGGAAAGCAACATTTCCCTGCGTTGTATGCGTGTCATAGATCACCTCGTCATAGCGTTGCGTGAAACCTTCGATCCGTGCTCCCACAAGAACCTTCAGTTGAGGCAACAGTGTGATCTGATCCTGCAGGTACCCTCCATGGGAGGCCAGCTTCGTCGTTCCGTCAAGCGGGAAATAATCAGGCGAGCTCTGGTTGAAGAAAAACTCCGTCAGCGTTGCCTGATCCGGAAGGGTATAACTGAAGGGCACCGGGTGGTAAAGGTTGATCGTCGGGGCATCGCTAAAGATCGCATCCTGCACGACCTGCTGATGCTCGTATTCAAAGCCGATCAGAAAATTGTGCTCCAGCGGCCCTGTTCTGAACAGGCCTGTCAGGTCCGTTTGCCAGTCATAGAACCGCAGAGGGTAGGCCGCGTCTTCGGAATAGCGAGTCAGCGTTTCATTGTCAGGGAGTAGATAGCCCGTGCTGGCATCGAGATAGTCCCAGTTGGTGATCGTTGCACGAAAGCGGCTGCGTATCACCCAATCGCGACCCAGGCTGCGCGAAGCATCCACAGTGCCGACCTTGTTCTGCAGCAGAGAGTACTGCCACGGTTCACCATAAAAATTGCTGATCGCCACCGGTGCCGGCCGGTCGCCGAGTGAGGGAATTCCATAGTCCGTCGTGTTTTTCGCGTGCAGATACTGCAGCTGCAAACGTATCGCCGTCTTGTCATCCGGCTTCCAGGTCAATTCGGGATCGATGAAATAGCGACGATCGTGGTAGTCGTCGCGAAAGCTATAGACATTCGCGAATTCTCCGTTGACGCGGTAAAGGAACTTCTGGTTACCGCGAATGGGCCCTGTCACGTCGAACGTTGGCCGCACTGCGCCGAAGCGATCCGCCTGCAACGAAAAACTGCCCGATGCGACCGGCAACGGCTCCTTCGTGATCAGATCGACAATGCCGCCTGAAGCCGCGCGTCCGTAAAGCACCGAGGACGGCCCCTTCAAAACTTCAATCTGGTCCACGTCTGTAATATCGGATGGCACCATTCCATCAAACTCGAATCCGTCTTCGTAGTAGTTGCTGAAAACTCCTAGCGGCAATCCCCGCACGGTGAGGGCATTACCCAGCGAACCAGCCGCGAGCACATCGCGATAAACACCGCTGATATTCTCGGCAGCTCCGCCAAACTGGACATCCTGCTGGCTCTGAATCAGAGACTGGTTCACAACCCCAATACCCTGCGGAATCTCCCGAATCGGAATCTCCATTTTGGTGGCAGCAGAAGCATCGACAGCACGAAACGTGCCCGTCTCAGCCGTGACCGTTACCGTAGTGCCGGGCCCGGCCGGCTTCATATCGATTTGCAGTCGTCTCTCCGGGTTCATCGGCAGTTGAATTGCTACTTCCAGCCGCTGAAAGCCAGAACGCTCGACCGCCACAGTGTAGTGACCCTGTGCCAACCCGCGAAAAAGAAAGGAACCATCATTCTGAGTGGTGGTTGTCGCAACTCGGACCGCCGCACTATCGAGCAGGATGACCGTGGTATTCGGGAGAACCGCCCCCGTCGCATCGGCAACGACGCCACGGACTTCAATGCCTTGAGCAAGCGGACCCTGACCAAGCAGATGCACCGCGAGGAATACGAATAAGGTAAGAAAAAGACGCTTCACATCAACCTCCGCCGGCCATGGGTTCGAGACGCAACACGAGTTCCGAATTTCCGGCTTCTGCGCACAGCCATGCAGCCGAATCTCCGGCCTGCTTTTGGGAAGGGGTTAAAGAAGGAACCTGGAAGGGGGGCCGCGCTTAAGGTGGTGGCTCTCGCGCGATGGAATTGGAACGGATTGCGCCAGCGCGAGGGGGACGGATGGCTGATTGAATTCGGCGCTTATCGCCTGGCATGAAACGATCGCGAACGGATCGCGACGCAGCGCTGTCACCATGCTGGGAGAGTGCGGACACTTTTCCGCCGGAGTTGAAAGACGCGGATCGCGGCTGGCGCTCTGCATGCGCTCGGCCATGCTCATCGCGCAATGATGCTTCCCGTTTCTCCTGCAACACGGCGGCAAGTCGCTTTCGGAATTCCCCCGGAGCGCGACAAACAGCGGCGCTCCCCATGCAAGGGACAGGAAGAGGAAGGCCGAAATTGCCGTCAGGCGTCGCATAAAATCTCAAACGCGCGAAAAGGGGAACAGACCTGAGTCTAAAGCCTCATTCCTTTGGACACATCCTTGCCGAGCAATCTTCACCAACACCGGGAGTGTCCCAAGACAAGGGAGTGAGGGGTGGGGACGGTTCCGTGGCTATATTGTTCCATAAGCTGCGAGGAATGGAAAAGTCCTGCGAAGTCAGTCCGATCATCTTGAGCACCTCCGGAAGCCGAGCACTTGGAACTGCCGGCAGCGGCTGCAGGGCAGTTCTGAACTCTTGGGCGCATAGCGGAGGGATGCGCAAGGCCGACGATACACCACGTACTCGAAACTCGAGAAGCGTGGCAAAGGTGAAGGCAAACTAGCGTCTTGATGCGATCGCGGTCTTAGCGATTCTGCGGCAAGGCATGGCCATCGTGATCGTAAATGCGAAGAGCGCACACCTTGTCCCTTTCCTGGAGCAGCTTCCGCCATCAGGGTCACGGGGACCATTCTGCCGGTCCGGCAATGAAGGATGAGAAGTGGCACACTGACCGGGTCAACCCAATCGATGGCCGAGCGCACTCGATAGTATTCCTCAGCGCGGCAGGCCACAGTAGCATGAAGCGCGTTCCTTCTTCTAGAAAGACACACTTTGTCCTCGCACGACCCTAGTTGTCAAACATCTCGCAGTTCGTCCCGGATGCGCCGGATTAGCTCAGGATGCTGATCCAAGGTTGGGAGAGACCCAACTGCTGAAACGATGCCGGCCGAGTGAAGCATCCGCCGTAGGACGAGGCCGAAGAAGCCCACGCATAGAAACGTCACAAGCAGAGGCACCGCGTAAGCCAGAAACCCGGATAGGCCGTCAGGAACGACGAGAATAGTCTCGCCATATTTAGCCTTGTAGTAGCGGATGATTTCGCCCTCGGATTTGCCTGCCGCAACCATTGATTCAACCTCCGCACGCATGTCGAAGGCTTGCTGGCTCATATGCACGTCGATCGTTTGCGAATAACAGCATGGGGCCATGAGCTTATGTTCGAGCTTGCGGATGAGCTCCTGCTGTTCAGGCGTGGGACTCAACCGAGGCGCGGCGCCTTGTGCAGAGAGAGCAAGCGGCGCCAGCAGTATCCCGAAAAAAGCGATTGAACGAAGCATGTGACAACTCCCTAAGGTTACTGAAAAGTTGGGGTTCGGAAGATGCGATCGGCTGTATCGAGAGTTCTTCCGGCGAGAGAGGGCAGATGGCGGATAAAGGCGACGAATTCCCAACAACTGATCGAGCCTAGTTCTAGCCCTCTTCTTGCGACCGCCAGCGTCTCAGACTTCTTGACGAAATCGGCAAGCAGTTCGACCATGGGCATTTTGCCTCCGCGGGCGCGGTTTTCACCGAGCCTGTACCGATGGATCTCAGTCATATTCTGACCTCCTTCGAGTTGAGTTTTGAGCCACGCAGCCAGGGAGCAGCGGGCCTCGACTACTGAGGGCTTTTGCCAAATCGGTTGAACCAGTCGATGATCATGCGATCGCGGTCATCGCGGTTCTGCGGCAACGGATGGCCATCGCGCTCGTAAATGCGAAGAGCGTATACTTTGCCCTTTTCCTGAAGTGCTTCTGCCATATGGAGGGCTTGGGTTACCGGGACCATTTTGTCGGTCCGGCTATGGAGGATGAGAACGGGCACATTGACCTGGTCGGCCCAGTAGACGGCCGAGCGCGCTCGATACTCCGCCTCGGCGTTGTGCTCATAGTCGGGCCAGATGTTCGCAAAGCCGTCGATATACGCGTTCCCGTTGACGAGATTCATCTCGGGCCTCGCGTCCACCCATGCTTTCACGTCGGTGACTGCGCCGATGACGGCGGCAGCTTTAACGGGAATCCCTCGTTTGATCGCAAGATAGCTCATGGCGCCTCCTCGCGAAAGACCGAGCATGTACAGCCGCTCCGGGTCCACGTAGTCGAGCGACTTCAGAGCCGGCACGAGGTTGAGAACATCATTTACTTCCACTCCGCCCCACTCGTCGCGTTTCACGGTGGCGTCCCGGTAGCGGTAGTCGGAAGCAACAACCACAAAGCCCGCTTTGGCGAGGAGGTAGAGATCGGCTACGTCAAGACACGACGTGTTTACGCTGCAACACGGCTGGCCGCTATCCGTGATACGCCCGAGATCACCATTGCCACCGCGATTGAAGAGGATCGCCGGCCATTTTTTCATGCCCGGCGCTTTCGGCTTGATTAACAATCCGCGAACGGGGAGTTCGTCGCTTGCGTAGGTGATTTCGAGAACGTCGAACTCCTTTTGCGAACGGGCCTCTTCGTACACAAGCCTCGGAAAATAGCCGCGGCCGAATTCGTCCAGGGATTCATAGCTGGGCAATTGCGGCCAGGGCTTCACGCTCAGAATCTTTCCGTCGGGTTCCTGTGCAGTAGCCGCAGGCAACGCTGACGCACAAGGCAAGAACTGCATGAGCAAAATGAACAAACTGCTGATCGCTGACTTTCGCATTGCGCGTTCTTTCTCGCTTTTGATCGTTGCGGGGCCTGACATTCAGCTCTTCGTCGAGGCCGCCAGTGCTTCGGACTTCTTCACGAAATCGGCAAGCATTTCGAGCATGGGGGCTTTCACCTCCGGAGGGGCTGTCTTCATCGAGCCTGCATTGAACGGAGGATCGGGGTCGTACTCGGCCATGAGCTGACAACATTCGGCATAGAACGGGTCCCGCAGCTCCGCGACCATGGTAAGGCCGAAGTCGAGCCCAGCGGTGACGCCCGCACCTGTGATGCGATTGCGGTCGCGAACAACGCGAGCGTCGGTTGGAATCGCGCCAAACCCGGCCAGCACATGACGCACTGACCAGTGCGAAGTGGCTTTGTAGCCCTTCAATAGCCCCGCCGCTCCAAGGATCAGCGAGCCTGAGCAGACGCTGGTAACGTATTTCGCCCGTGCTCCCCGATCGGCCATGAAGGCAAGTGTCTCGGCATCCCTGGCTGCTGCCAGTGTGCCGTCTGTGCCGCCCGGCGTGAACAGCACGGTGAGGTCGTTGGGGCAAGTCTTGAATGTTGCGGTTGGCGTTATCGTTACTCCCGCATCGCTCGTTACCGGATCGAGCGACTTCGCGACCAGATACACCTTCGCACCCATGAGCCCGCCGAACATCGATTGCGGACCGATGAGATCGAGCACGGTCATACCCGGGTACATCAGCATCGCGATCTGCTCATCCCCCATCCAATGCTCACCTTTTACCTCAGGCATTTTGTGATCAGGCTGCGTCTGCTCGGCAGCAAATGCATGCGGGGCGAAAGCCGCAGAGATCGCAAGCACAAGCGCTTCGCGGCGGTTGATGTCAGTCATCTTTTGATCTCCATTACAGGCGAATCCCTGGCACTCAGGCGGGAGGGTGAGATTGCGACCGGGAAGGCAAAGCACTGGCAGGTGTCGACCGCTCGTCACAATAGGCGAAAAGCTGCCGAACGGTACCGGCTCCTTAGAACATGCAGAAGATTCTGTCCGCGGCGGGGGATTCCGCATGTAGCGAACTGAGCCTGGTGCGATCCCGTGTCCTACAGATATCGGCTTAAGATGAGGGAAGCCGGAGGTCCGCGCTTGAGATGGGCACTCTCCGCGAGTTCTGCAAGGATCGGC
>Ga0335076_10005173_pt1 | contig 13204 bp, 11 predicted proteins | sample Lox_Sample_25_FD_206717 | JGI IMG/M metagenome (GOLD analysis project Ga0335076, IMG submission 206717) | Soil microbial communities from Loxahatchee National Wildlife Refuge, Florida, United States - Lox_Sample_2.5 | ecosystem: Environmental > Terrestrial > Soil > Wetlands | place: USA...
ATGGCCTCGGGCCGGACGCCCCCGGCATCGTCGCCACCCAGTCCACGCACAAGCAGCTGGCCGGCTTCTCGCAGGCCTCGCAGATCCACCTGAAGGGCCGGCACATCGCGGGCCAGCCCCGGCACGTGACCGATCAGCGCTTCAACGAGACCTTCCTGCTGCACGCCTCCACCTCGCCGTTCTATCCGCTGTTCTCATCGCTGGACGTGGGGGCCCAGATGATGAAGGGGCGCAACGGTTATCACCTGTGGAACGACGCCACCCGGCTGGCGGTGGACATGCGCAAGACCATCCGCGCCCTGCGGCACCGGTACGAGGCAGAGGCCGGCGACCTCGGCGCGCCGCAGGCCTGGTTCTTCGACCCGTTCGTCCCCGACGTGGTCACGGTGACCGGCTCCCCGCACACCGCCGACCTGCACGACGAGCCCTGGGAGAACGTGCCCACCGCGGTCCTGCTGGCCGAACAGCAGTGCTGGCTGCTGCGCCCCGGCGCGCGCTGGCACGGGTTCACGCACCTGACCGACGGCTACGTGATGACCGATCCCAACAAGCTCACGCTGGTCACGCCCGGCTTCGACCGCGAAACCGGCGGGTACCTCGACTGGGGCGTTCCGGCGCCGGTGCTCGCCGAGTTCCTGCGCGAACGCGGCATCGTCCCGGAGAAGAACGACCTCAACACGATCCTGTTCCTCATCACGCCGGGCATCGAGGTCAGCAAGGCCGGGACGCTCATCGCCGCGCTCGACGACTTCAAGCGGTCCTTCGACCGCAACGCCTCGCTGGCCGAGGTGCTGCCCGCCTTCGTCGCGGCCCGGCCGAAGGTCTACGGGCAGGAGCGGCTGCGCGACCTGTGCCTGCGCATGCACGACTTCTACCGGAAGGGCCACACATCGAAGCTGCAGCGCGAGCAGTTCCAGGCCGAGCACTTCCCGCAGATGGCGCTGTCGCCGCAAGAGGCCACCCGGCTGTTCACCGCCAACCAGATCGACTACGTGCCCATCGACGAGGTGAGCGGACGGGTGGCGGCGACACTGGCCCTGGTGTACCCGCCGGGCATCGGCATCGTGGTACCCGGCGAGCGCTGGGACGAGCGCGCCGCACCCATGATCGCCTATCTCAAGCTGTTCGAGGAGAGCTACGCTCAGTTCCCCGGGTTCGCGAACGAGGTCCAGGGTGTGTACCCGGAGGAAGGCGAGGACGGCCGCGTCCGCCTGTTCACCTACGTCCTGAAGTAGCGGCGAGGGCTGAGCCGATCAGATGACCGAATCCGAGTCGCCTGCCTGGCAGTCCTCGCTGAGCACGGCGTGGGAATGGAGCCGGCAGACCCCGCTGCGCCAGTACCTGCAGACCGAGACCGGCAGCGCGGCGGTCCTGCTGGCCGCGACGATCGCCGCGCTGGTCTGGGCGAACGTGAACCCGTCGTCCTACACGGCGTGGTGGGGCACGGAGCTGTCGGTGCACTTCGGCACGGCCGGGCTGGCCGCCGATCTGCAGGAGTGGATCAACTCCGGACTGATGGCGTTCTTCTTCCTGGTGGCGGGGCTGGAAGCGCGCCGCGAGTTCGATATGGGCGAACTGCGCGAGCGCCAGCGGCTGGTGCTGCCGGTGGTCATCGGGCTCGGCGGCATGATCGTGCCGATCGGGATCTACCTGGCCTTCAACGCCGGCCGCCCGACGGTGGGAGGCTGGGGCGCCGCCATGTCCACCGACACCGCGTTCGCGCTGGGCATCCTGGCCCTGGTCGGCTCGGGCGTCCCCGACCGGGTGCGCACCTACCTGCTCACGTTCGCGATCGTCGATGACGTGGCCGGGATCGTGATCATCGCGGTGGTGTACAGCGGCCGTATCGACCTGGCCGCCCTGACGGTCGGGCTGGTCCTGCTCGGCCTGGTCGCGCTGGCCCGGGTGCTCGACGTCCGCCGGGCCGGCGCGTACGTGCTGCTCGGCGTGGCCGCCTGGGTCGCGTTCTTCAAGTCCGGCGTGGACCCGGTCGTGGTCGGCCTGGTGATGGGCCTGCTCGCGGTCGCCTACCCGCCGGAGCGCGGCGACCTGGAACGCGCATCCGAGGTGTACCGGGCGTTCCGGGAGCAGCCGACGCCGGAGCTGGCCCGCTCGGCGCGGGAGGGCGTGCGGACGGCCATCTCGCCCAACGACCACATGCAGCAGATCTTCCACCCCTGGACGAGTTACCTGATCGTGCCGTTGTTCGCCCTGGCCAACGCGGGAGTCACGGTCAGCGCCAGCTTCCTGGCCCACGCCTACACCACGCCGGTCACCCTGGGCATCCTGGTCGGCTACGTGGTCGGCAAGCCGGTGGGCACCGTGGGCACCGCCTGGCTGCTCGCCCGGCTGTCCCGAGGCCGCATCCGCCCGCCGATCGGCTGGGCCTCGGTCACCGGCGCCGGGACCGTCGCGGGCATCGGCCTCATCGTGTCCCTGCTGATCGCCTCGCTCGCCTTCCACGGCGCCGAGCTGGCCGAGGCCAAGATCGGCGTCCTGTCCGCCGCGCTCTGTGCCTCCGCGCTCACCTGGGTCGTCTTCCGCGGGACCGCGATGCTGCCGAAGCGGCTGCGGCTGCGCATGCTGCTCGGCGCGGCGCAGACCATCGTCGACCTCGCGGTGCCGGTCGACCCGCGCCGCGACCACATCCGCGGCCCGGCCAAGGCCCCGGTCACGGTCGTCGAGTACGGCGACTTCGAGTGCCCGCCCTGCGGCCAGGCCGAGCCGGCGGTCCGGGAACTGCTCGCCGACGAAGGCGAGCTCCGGTACGTGTGGCGGCACCTGCCGCTGACCGACGTCCACCCGCACGCGCGGCTCGCCGCCGAGGGCGCCGAGGCCGCGGCCAAGCAGGGCAAGTTCTGGGAGATGCACGACCAGCTGCTGAGCCACCAGGGCGCGCTCACCGCCCGGGACCTGATCCGGTACGCCGGCGATCTCGGCCTGGGCGTCGAGCGGTTCGCCGACGATCTCGCCCGGCACGCCGGCTCGGCCAGGATCGCCGAAGACGTGGACTCCGCCGACATCAGCGGCGTCTCCGGCACGCCGACCTTCTTCATCAACGGCCGTCGCCACTACGGGGCCTACGACCTCGGCTCCCTCATCGACGCGGTGCGCGTCGCCCGGGCGCGCACGTTGATCAGCCGGGTCAAGCCGGCCGAGCACTAGGCGCTCACCGCGGGCTGCGAGACTGGGGGGGAGGCGGACAAACCAGGAGGATTAATCATGACCGGTTCAGGCAGCGCGGCCGCGGCGGGCACCATCGAGATCGGCGGTGACCTGGTGGTGCGCCGGATGGGCTTCGGCGCGATGCGGATCACCGGCGACGGCGTCTGGGGCGATCCGCCGGACATCGACCGGGCCAAGGCGACGCTGCGGCGGGTGGTCGAGCTCGGCGTCACCTTCATCGACACCGCGGATTCCTACGGCCCCGAGGTCAGCGAGCGGCTGATCGCCGAGACCCTGTATCCGTACCCGGACGACCTGGTCATCGCCACCAAGGGCGGCCTGGTGCGGCCGGGCCCGGGCCGGTGGGACGCCAACGGCCGGCCCGAGCACCTGCGCGAGGCCTGCGAGGGCAGCCTGCGGCGGCTGCGGCTGGACCAGATTCCGCTCTACCAGTTCCACCGGCCCGACCCGCGGGTGCCGCTGGCCGAGTCGCTGGGCGCGCTCGCAGCGCTCAAGGACGAGGGGAAGATCCGGCACATCGGGATCTCCAACGTGTCCGAGGCCCAGCTGCAGGCGGCCCAGCAGGTCACCCCGGTCGTTTCGGTGCAGAACCGGTACAACGCGGCCGACCGCAAGTCGGAGTCCATGGTGGATCTGTGCGAGCAGGAGCAGCTCGCGTTCCTGCCGTGGGCGCCGATTCAGCAGGCCACCGGGAACCCCGCGGTGGTGCGGGCGGCCAAGCAGCACGACGCCAGCCCACGGCAGATCGTGCTGGCCTGGCTGCTGGCCCGGTCACCGCAGATGCTGCCGATCCCCGGCAGCGGCTCGCCGCAGCACGTCGAGGCCAACGTCGCTGCGGCCTCCATTGAGCTGAGCGCGGACGAGGTCGCGGCGATCACCGCCGCAGGCTAGCGGACGCACCGGCCCACGACCACTGGTCGTTCGAGGTACCCAGGCAGGTCCACAGCTGCAGCGGGCTGCCGTTCGTGGTGCCGTAGGCGGTCACGTTCAGGCACAGGCCGGACCCGATCCCGATGATCGAGCCGTTGAGGCTGAAGCTCCACTGTTCGTTCGTGGTGCCGTGGCACGTCCAGATCTGGATCGGGGTCCCGTCGGTGGTCCCGTAGCCCCGGGCGTCGAGGCAGTACTGGCCGCCGTCGAGGGTGAGCTCGCCGGAGGAGTTGTAGGTCAAGCTCTGGGCGCCGGTGCCGTTGCAGGTGTAGATCTGCGCCCGGGCGCCGTCGGTGAAGTTGGAGCCCGGGATGTTGACGCACTTGCCGGACCCGGCACCGACGATGCCGTCGGCGTTGTGCGTGGCGTTGGTGACCTGCCAGTCGCTGTTTGCGGTCGGCAGGGCGTACCCCGTGGTGTCACAGCCCATGTTCCCCCCGGTGGGGTAGGCCAGGTTCATGCTGGAGTAGGCGCCGCTCGCCGGGGTCCACGTGCCGCCGCTGCTGAGCTGGTACATCAGCCCGGTGCTCTCCCACAGCGCCCCGGCGGTGTCGGTGCAGTAGCCGCCTTCCCCGGTGGTCGGGTCGTAGTTGCTGTAAACCTCGTTCATGTCCCAGCCGCCGCCGCTGCTGCCTAGCGGGCTGGTGCTCGCGCTGGTGTAGAAGGTGTCCCAGTCGCCGGTGGTGTAGTTGTACAGGTACGCGGTCCAGGAGTTGGCGGTCGGGTCGGTCTGCACGTCCTGGACCGTGTAGTAGGGCTGCCCGTTGACGGTCTGGCTGTAGGTGGCCAGGAAGTCGGAGTCCACCGCCACGGTCTTGGCGAAACCCGGAGTGGAGGCGCACCAGTCCCAAGCGCCCACGTAGTCCCCGCCGCCGTCGTAGATCGTCGAGATCTCGATGCAGCCGATGCCGCTCGGGTCCAGGGTGGGGCTGTAGATGTAGTCAGAGTCGGTCGACGAGAACGCGACGTTCGGGTTCAGGCTCTGGGTGGCCTGGGCGCCGTAGATCGTCTGGCTCGGGAACGTGCCCCAGTAGCCGTGAAACGTCCCGGTCCAGGAGGACACGTTGGGGGAGGGGCTCGGCGCCCCGGACATGTCGTCGGCCCGTGCCCTGGCCGCGGCGCGGTGGCTTGCGGCGTTGAGCTCGGTGAAACGCCGGGAGGCCGAGATGGGAGGATCTGCCTTCCGGGCGGCGGCGCCGGTCACGATCGCCGTGCTGTGCGGGGCCTCGGGATTGGGAATGGCCGGCCGGAGCGCCGACGTGCGGGCGGGACCGTCCGGAACCGCCGGATGTGCCGTCGTGGCCACGGCCGGCGCGGCCAGGGCGAGTAGCAACGCACAGAGCCCGGCGGGTATCAGGTAGCGGCGTGAAAGTGATGAGCGCATCTGAGCATCCGCCTCGTCAGGACCATGACCCTGTTCGATCCACGTGCCCTGGCAGGCATGGATGGTCAGCTGCCGTAAACGGTGGTGCTCCCCGGACACGTTCCGGCCCTTGCCGGACTGTGTTCCGACGATAGAGCCCCGGAGAGCCGAAGGTGCGCTTCTCGCGGAATCCGACGGGAAACTGAACCCGCGGGTCAGGCCCTGGCGGCCTGCGGCGCCCGGCTCTCCGCGGATCCCGTGGTCGCCCCGGACCAGCAGCGCACGATGTCGCGCATGGACAGCAGCCCGATGACCCCGTCGTCCTCGACGACCACGAGGTGGCGGAAGTTCCCGCGGACCATCGCGGCCGCGGCCTGCTCGAGCGTCCACCCCGGTGAGGCGAACACGACATCGTCGGTACGGTGATCCGCGACGAGCTCGGTGTCTGGGTCCTGCCCCGCGCCGATGGAGTCAAGGATGTCACGTTCGGTGAGGATGCCGATCCCGGCGTGCTCCGGGTCGGTCACGACCGCGGCGCCCACCCGGCGCGCTGACATCAGGCGGGAGGCCTCGCGTAACGTGTGCGCGGGGCCGACGGTAAGGACCAGGCTGGTCATCCCGTCGCGTACGTTCATAATGAACGCTCCCTCCGTGCTTGTGCGCTTGTGACACTATGCAGACCAGCATCCGTGAAGTCGCGCCGCGGAGCAAGACCCGCAGGGGCTGTCCGTGGCCACCGGGGCCGGTAGCAGGCCGCCGCTATCGCCCGGCGAGCAAGCCGAGTACCTCGCCGTGCAGGCGGCCGTTGGTGCACACCACGCTGCCGCCGTCGGGCGTGGGCTTTCCGGCCAGGTCGGTGAACGTGCCGCCCGCCTCTTCCACGATGACCTGGAGCGCGGCGAGGTCCCAGAGCAAGACCTCTGGTTCGGCGGACACGTCGACCGCGCCCTCGGCGACCAGCATGTGCGACCAGAAGTCGCCGTACGCGCGGCTCCGCCAGACCGAGCGGGCCAGGCTGAGGAAGCCGTCCAGCCGGCCTTGGTCCTCCCAGCCGGACAGGCTTGAGTACGACAGCGAGGCGTCCTGCAGGCTGGCCACCTCGGAGACCCGGCAGGCGGTGGCCTTGGTCAGGCTCCGGCCGGTCCAGGCCCCACCGTCCCGTGCCGCCCACCACCGGCGGCCGAGGGCCGGCGCGGAGACCACCCCGACCATGACGTCGCCGCCGACCATCAGCCCGATCAGCGTGGCCCAGACGGGCACGCCCCGGACGAAGTTCTTGGTTCCGTCGATCGGGTCCAGGACCCAGCACCGCTTGCCCACGCCGGACCGGCCGGACTCCTCGCCGAGCACCGCGTCGCGGGGTCTGGCCCGGCCCAGCACGTGCCGCAGCTGCTCCTCGGCGGCCAGGTCGGCATCGGTGACCGGGGTGAGGTCGGGCTTGGACTCGACCCGCAGGTCCAGCGCCCGGAACCGGCGCATGGTGATGTCGTCCGCCGCGTCCGCCAGGACGTGGGCGAAGCGCAGGTCGTCGTTGTATCCCGCCATCGCGCGCAACGGTACCGCCTGCCGGGCCGCCAGGCCACGACCAGGGCGCGCGGGCCGCGGACGGCGGCCGTACCGTGGGCGGATGGACTACACGCATCTTGGGCGCAGCGGGGTCTCGGTCAGCCGGATCTGCCTGGGGACGATGAACTTCGGCTCGTTCACCGGCGCCGCCGACGCACACCAGATCATGGACCACGCGCTCGAGCAGGGGATCAACTTCTTTGACACCGCGAACACCTACGGCCGCCCGCGCGCCGAGGGCGTCACCGAGCAGATCGTAGGGGACTGGCTCGCCGGTGACCCGGGGCGGCGGGACAAGATCATCCTGGCCACGAAGCTGTACGGCGGCAAGGGGGAGTGGCCGAACGACAGCCTCCTGTCCGCCGTCAACATCCGGCAGTCCTGCGAGGCGTCGCTGCGCCGGCTGGGCACCGACCACATCGACCTGTACCAGATGCACCACGTGGACCGGGCCACGCCGTGGGAGGAGATCTGGGAGGCGCTGACGGTCCTGCGTACCCAGGGAAAGATCATCTACGCCGGGTCGTCGAACTTCGCGGGCTGGCACATCGCCCAGGCCCAGGAGGCGGCTCGCCGCCACGGGGCGTTCGGCCTGGTCAGCGAGCAGTCCCTGTACAACCTCGCGGTCCGCACCGTCGAGCTTGAGGTGCTGCCCGCCTGCCGGGGCTACGGCCTGGGCGTCTTGCCCTGGAGCCCGCTGCACGGCGGGCTGCTGGCCGGGATCTTGCGCAAGGAGCCCGGAGCGGGGCGCAGTGGCGGCGGGCGGGCGGCCGAGGCCCTGGCCCGGCTGCGGCCGCAGGTCGAGGCGTACGAGGCGCTGTGCGCGGAGCTGGGCGAGGATCCGGCCCAGGTGGGTGTGGCCTGGTTGCTGCACCAGCCCGGGGTCACCGCGCCGATCGTGGGGCCGAGCAGCCTCGGGCAGCTCGACGGGGCGCTGCGCGCGCTGAAGATCGAGCTGGACGCCGACGCGCTGGGTCGGCTGGACACGATCTTCCCCGGCCCCGGCGGCGCCGCGCCCGAGGCCTACGCGTGGTGAGGCCGCCCGCCCCTCCCGCCGCTTTCACCTCTCCTGCCACTCCCGCCACCCCGCCTCCCGTTGTGTGGAGACTTTTCGGCATAGCGCATGCAACGTTCCACGATCCTGCGGGAGGGCGGCCCGGGGAGCGCGGTCAGGTGTCGTCGTTGCCTTCGCGGCTGCGCAGGAGCCGCCGGAGCGAGTCCAGCCTGGCCACCAGCGCCCCGGTCCGGTCATGCTCGGCGACCCAGTCGTCGAGCGCGCAGTCATCGGTGAGGTGGCTGCAGCCGGGCGGGCAGTCGGCCAGCCCCTCGGCCAGGTCGGGGAACGCCTGAGCTACGCGGTCCGCCGCGATGTGCCCCAGGCCGAAGCTGCGCAGCCCGGGCGTGTCGATGATCCAGCCCCCGCCCGGCAGGGGCAGCGCGACCACGGACGACGAGGTGTGTCGGCCTCGCCCGGTCACCGGGCTGACCGTGCCGACCGCCCGGCTGGCCTCCGGGATCAGGGCGTTGACCAGGGTGGACTTACCCACGCCCGAGTGACCGACGAGCACGCTGATCCGGCCGGCCAGCAACGCCCGCAGCTCGCCGGCGACGGCATCGGTGAGCGGCCGGCCGCTGACCACGTAGCGCAGGCCGAGCGGGGCGTACAGCGCGAGGATCTCGTCGGGGGAGGCCAGGTCCGCCTTGGTCAGCAAGAGCAGCGAGTCCAGCCCGGCCTCGTAGGCGGCGACCAGGAAGCGGTCGATCAGCCGGGGCCGCGGCGGCGGGTCCGCCAGCGCGGTGACGATCCCGAGCTGATCGGCGTTGGCCACGATGACCCGCTCGACCGGGTCGGTGTCGTCGGCCGAGCGGCGCAGCACCGACGTCCGGGGCGCGACCCGGACGATCCGGGCCAGCGTGCCGGGAGCGCCAGAGATGTCCCCGATGAGGCTGACGTTGTCCCCGACCACGACGCCCTTGCGGCCAAGCTCGCGGGCCTTCATGGCCGTGACCTCCCGGCCGGCGCCCTCGGGGCCGGTGATCATGCAGCCGTACCGGCCGCGGTCGACCGCGGTCACGAACGCCTCAGCCGCGTCCTCGTGAGCGGGCCTGCGCCGGGTCCGGGGCCGCGAGCCCCGGCCCGGGCGCACCCGCACGTCGTCTTCGTCGAGCTGACTGACCGGCCGGTTCAGGGGGACCGCTCCAGCATGTCCGACCACATCGTGGTGAAGGCGGGGAAGGTCTTCCCGACGGTCGCGGCGCTGCCGACCCGCAGGCCGCCCGGCAGGGCGAGGCCGAGCACCGCGGCGGCCATCACCAGCCGGTGATCGTCGTGGCTGGCGAACACGGCGCCGTCCGCGCGCAGCGGCCGGGGCCGGATCTGAAGGCCGTCCGGGAGCTCGGTGACGTCGCCGCCGAGCCTGCCGAGCTCGGCGGCCAGCGCGGCCAGCCGGTCGCTCTCGTGCGTGCGCATGTGCCCGATGCCGGTCAACACCGACGGCGAGTCCGCCAGCGCGGCGAGCGCGGTCAGCACCGGGACCAGCTCGCTGACGTCCCGCAGGTCCGCCGTGACGCCGCGGATCGCGCCCGTCCCGGTGACCCGCATCCCGTCGGCGGCCGGCGAGCATCGCGCACCCATCCGGGTCAGCATCTCGAGGATCTGGTCGGCCGGCTGCACGGTCCGCCCGGGCCAGCCGGCGATCGTGACCGAGCCGCCGGTGACCAGCGCCGCCGCGAGGAACGGCACGGCGTTGGACAGATCGGGCTCCACCGTCACCACCGACGGGCGCAGTTCGCCCGGCTGCACCCGCCAGAAATCCGGGACGCCCCGTCCGGGCCCGCCCTCGCCCCGCCCGGACCTGATCCGGCCCCGCCCGGGCTCGCTCTTGTCGCCCCGCCCCCTGGTCCCGGTTTCCACCTCCGCCCCCGCGTCCCGGAGCATCTGCACGGTCATCGCGATGTGCGGCGCAGACGGGATCCGTGGCCCCTGGTGGCGTACCTCGGCGCCCCTGTCGTAGCGCGGGGCCGCCAGGAGCAGGCCCGACACCAGCTGCGAGGAGCCGGAGGCGTCCAGAGTCACGGTGCCGCCGCTGATCCCGCCGCGGCCGCGGACCACGAACGGGACGGCCCCCCGGCCCCCGTCGTCGATCACCGCGCCGAGTTCACGCAACGCGGCCAGCAGCGGGCCGACCGGCCGCGACGCCGCCCGCTCGTCGCCACGGAACTGCACGTCGGCCGGGCCCAGCGCGGCCACGGGCGGGACGAACCGCAGCACAGTGCCCGCGTTGCCGACGTCGATCACCGTCCCGCCGCCGGGCCGGCCCGGCGTCGTCTGCCAGGCCCCCGGCTCACCCGGGCCCCCATCACCGTCCGCCTCGTCGATCACCGCCCCGAGCGAGCGCAGGGCCGCCGCCATCAGCCGCGTGTCCCTGGCCCGCAGCGGATTGCTGATCACGGTCGGCCCGCTGGCCAGCGCGGCCAGGACCAGCGCGCGGTTGGTCATCGACTTCGAGCCCGGCGGCCGCACCCGGGCGCGCACCGGCCCGCCCGCCGCGGGCGCCGTCCAGTCGGCGGCTGCGCCGCCCGCGGCGGCCGCCGCCTGGTCCGGGACCGCCCCGGTCGCGGCGGCCGCCGCGACGTCCGGGACCGCCCCGCTGGCCGGCTTCGCGCCTGGTTGCATGCTGCGAGCGTACTGGCCGTCGGCGGCCCGGCGTAGCCGCACGTCGCCGCGCCGGCGGGGGGAGCGCGGACGGTTTAGCGGAGCCCGCCGCCGGAAAGCTCCGTGATCATGAAGTCCGAACCGGTTGGCCCGTCGAGGTTTGGCAAGCCCGGATGTTGGCTATTAACTGGCAATCTCTGCTCCCGCCGTCGCGGGAGCGCACAACTGGGACGCCAGACCCGGCGACTCCCGGAGTGGTCAAGGTGAGGACATGTGTGGCCGGTATGCGTCCGCTCGTAGGCGGATAGAACTCCTCGAGGAGTTCCGCGTCGAGCGCGACCGTGTCCCCGAGCCGCTCCAGCCCGACTACAACGTCGCGCCGACCAAGCGCGTCTACGCGGTCGTCACCCGTGACGCCCGGCCCTCTGAGGACGCCGAGGACGCCGCCGAGCCGGCCCGCAGCGGGGCGGATGTCCCGTCAGGCGTCGCGCGCGAACTGCGCGTGGTCCGCTGGGGGCTGGTGCCGTTCTGGGCCAAGGATCCCAAGATCGGCAGCCGCCTGATCAACGCGCGGGCCGAGACGGTGGCGTCCAAGCCCGCGTTCCGGCACGCGTTCAAGCGCAACCGGTGCCTGCTGCCCGCGGACGGCTACTACGAATGGCAGCGGCCGGACGGCGGCAGCGACGACGCGCCGGGCGGCAAGGGCGGGGGAGCCGGGCCGGGCGGGGCCAAGCAGCCGTACTACATCACCCGCGGTGACGGCAGCCCGCTGGCCTTCGCCGGCCTGTACGAGCTGTGGCGGGATCCCGAACTGCCGGACGATCACGAACGGGCGTGGCTGTGGACCGCCACGATCATCACCACGAGCGCGCCGGACGACCTGGGCCGGATTCACGACCGGATGCCGATGGTGATCGAGCCGGACCACTGGGCGGACTGGCTCGACCCAGCGGCCAGCGACCCGGCCGACCTGGTGGCGCTGCTGGCCCCGGCGGCCGCAGACGGGCTCATCTCGTATCCGGTGTCGACGACCGTCAACGCGGTCCGGAACAACGGCCCGGAGCTCATCGAGCGCATCGAGCCGGCCCCGGGTGGCCAGGACGTCGCCCCGGGCGCACCCGCCCGCTCCTCGAGATCCCGGAGCGCGGCATCCCACGGAACCTCTGGCGGTGTTCCCGACAAGCTGCAGTAGCGCCAGAGCTGAACTGGCCGGGCAGCAAGGACACCGATCGGCGCTGCCGACCCTATGCGGATAGAGGAGGTTAGGCATCAGATGGATACCGCCACCGCTCGCAAGCGCCTGGAAGAGATCCGCTCGGAGCTCGACAGGTCCATCTCGGTGCTCAAGGGGGAGCAGCCGCAAGACGAGCGAATCCTGGAGTATCCGCAGGATCCCGCCGACGCTGGAGCGAACCTGTCCGAGTCGGAGCGGACCGAGGCGATTCTCGCGGTAGCCAAGATGCAGCGCTCCGCGGTGCTCAACGCTCTGCGCCGCATCGAGCTTGGCACCTATGGCACCTGCGTCGACTGCGGTGCGGCGGTTCCGGAAGGCCGGCTCGAGGCCAAGCCGGAGGCGGCACGCTGCGTGACATGCCAGGCTAAATCGGACCGGTTGCGGCGCTGAGTGCGCCGCTGGAATGAAGCCACGACGGAGCGTGTTGCAACGCCTGTGCCCATCGCAATCTGCCCGCCGCGCGACCACGTTCCGATGGTGAATGACGCCTCAGGGGTGATGGGGCGCGAGCCCGGCGAGCCCGGCGTTGTATCCTCCGGCCGAGACCCTTGGCAGGGCGGCACGTGGTCGAGCGGCCGTCTGCAGCCATCGGCCCTGGAGGAGGTGAGTCCGGTCCCGGAGACACTCGAGGAGCGCAGCGAGCGCTTTGAGCAGGATGTCTTGCCGTACCTGGATCAGCTGTACGCGGCGGGAATGCGGATGACCCGCAACCCGGCCGATGCTGAGGACCTGGTGCAGGAGACGTTCGCCAAGGCCTACGCGTCCTTCCACCAGTTCCAGGCCGGCACGAACCTCAAGGCGTGGCTGTTCCGGATTCTCACCAACACGTTCATCAACAGCTACCGCAAGCGGCAGCGCGAGCCGCAGCGCGCCGGCAACGAGGAAATCGAGGACTGGCAGCTGGCCCGGGCCGCCTCGCACAGCTCGGCCGGGCTGAAGTCAGCCGAGGCCGAGGCGCTGGAGCGGCTCCCCGACTCCGACGTCAAGGAAGCGCTGCAAGCTCTCCCCGAGGAGTTCCGCATCGCGGTCTACCTGGCTGACGTCGAGGGCTTCGCCTACAAGGAGATCGCCGAGATCATGGGGACCCCGATCGGGACCGTGATGTCGCGCCTACACCGCGGGCGTCGGCAGCTCCGCGAGATGCTCCAGGACTATGCGGCCAAAGAGGGCCTGGTCCGGGCGGCGTCGACCGCCCCCGCCGAGGCGTCATCATCGGGTGACGAGCCCGGGAAGGACGCGGAATGAGTTGCGGCAAGCCGCATGAGGTGCC
>Ga0335076_10005174_pt1 | contig 13202 bp, 11 predicted proteins | sample Lox_Sample_25_FD_206717 | JGI IMG/M metagenome (GOLD analysis project Ga0335076, IMG submission 206717) | Soil microbial communities from Loxahatchee National Wildlife Refuge, Florida, United States - Lox_Sample_2.5 | ecosystem: Environmental > Terrestrial > Soil > Wetlands | place: USA...
GCCCACAGCGAGTAAACTTCATGGCGACTCCCCTTGCTCCGTGATTGATCGGACACAGCTTTCAATCTGGCACAACCGATGCCGTAGGAGCAGGGGGAGTCCATGTCATGATTACGGCGGACATTACTCCGGTTGCCGCCGGCGAAAGGTGCGACTTTCGCCGGCTGCGCATCGGGGAGCGATTACGGCGGACATTACTCCGGTTGCCGCCGGCGAAAGGTGCGACTTTCGCCGGTTGCGCATGAGGGAGCGGTTACGGCGGACATCACTCCGCGCGGCTGGTGCGGCGGATGAAGTCCGCGACGTTGTCGTGCAGCGCCTTGAGCGAGGAGTCCTTGGCGTACACCATGTGGCCGGAGTCGTAGAAGCGGTACTCGATGTTGCCGACCAGGCTCTGCGGAATCGGCAGGTGCTGCATTTCATAGACACCCTGGAAGAAGGGCGTCGCGAGATCGAAGTAGCCGGCGTTCAGCTGCACCTTGAGATTCGGGTTGAGCTTCATCGCTTCCGCGAGGTCGGGCATCACGTTGGCCGCCTGGCGGGCCGACAGCGGCGCGCCGGTCTGGCCCGGCAGCTGATGGGCGAAGTTCCAGGTGCGGAAAGTCTGGATGCTGGGGTGGAACTCCTGGTTCTGCCCGTAGTGCAGCTCCTTGCGCGCGTAATCATTGAACGCAGCCACGTAGGCCGAGCCGATCGAGGCGGACTGCGGATCGTAGTCGGCGCGCTGCGCGAGCGGATCGATGTCGGGACCGGAGAAGCGCGTGTCGAGTCGTCCGGTGGTGATACCGCCGTCGCCCTGCAGGGTCTGACGGAACTCGCCGCCGTCGATGCGCAGGTCGGCCTTGAGGATGTACTCGACCGGGAGCCCCGTGTACTCATGCAGCTTGGCGGCAACGGCGGTGCGCTCAGCCGCGGCGAGTGAGGAGCCGGCGGCGAGCGCCCGCGCGTAATCGCCGAGTGCGAACTGCTCGACCTCGGCAATGAACGCCTCGAGGCTCGGATGCTCGCCCGGCAGCTTCTTGTGATACCAGGCGGTGGCGGCATAGGTGGGGAGCGCAGTCTCGTAGGGCAGGTCGACGCCGGGATTGCCGGTCGGGCGATCCGGGCTGAGGTCGAAGTTGAGGATCTGCGACAGCAGGATGACGCCGTTGAGATCCACCGAGCGCTCGGTCGCCAGATAGCGCGCCACCACCGCCGAGCGCGGCGTGCCGTAGCTCTCACCGAACAGATACTTGGGTGAGTTCCAGCGGCCGTAGCGGGTGAAGAACTCGGTGATGAACTGGGTGAAGGCGTAGGCGTCGGCGTCGACGCCGAAGAACTCCTTCTCCTTGTCCTTGCCGGCGATGCGGCTGAAGCCGGTGCCCGGTGCGTCGATGAACACCAGGTCGCTGGCATCGAGCAGGCTGTAGGCGTTGTTGACGATCGAGTAGGGCGCGGCCGGAGTGTGCGAGTCGGTCGAGGTCACGATGCGCTTCGGGCCGAAGGCGCCCATGTGCAGCCATAGCGTCGCCGAGCCGGGACCGCCGTTGTAAAGGAATGTAATGGGGCGCTGCGCACCTCCATCTTTCCTGAAGTACGCGACGTAGAACATGGACGCTTCGGCGGTCGGGTTGTGCTCCGCACCTTCCTCGCCGCCGCCCTTGGCGTTCGGGTCGGTCGGCACGTCGTCCCAGCCTCGCGGATGGACGATGAGGGTTCCGGCGATGGCATCGTAGGCGACGGCCCGCCCGCCGATGCTGACGCTGCCGCTGCTCGTCACCGCTTCGGACTTGAAGGGCTCGAACTTATGGGGGGCTTCCGCCTTTTCGCCTCCGCCCTCGGGAGCGGCGGCCACCGCGGCGCAGGCAATCGCTGCCGGGAGAAACGCGAGACAGGCGCTGAGATGGCGGCGGCTCATGAGCAGTTCCTTCTTTTTGATCGGGCTCTCGAGGGTGCGAGAGTCTAGCCGAGCGGCGCGCCGCTCGCATCAGACGCGGCGGTCGCGGCCGGGAGAAAAGCCTCAGGCGACGCTCGTCAGGGTGACCGCGTACACGCCGGCGAGCCGCATCACCACCTTCGTGTCGCACAGCACCTCGATCGGGACCTCGACGCGCCCGCGGCCGCGGCGCGCGAGCATCAGCTCGAGCTTGTCGCGCTGCGCAGCGGTGGGCTCACCGGCGACGGCGCGGAATCCGCCGCGTGCCGGCGCCACGAACTGCGCGCTCGCGCCCGACAGCGCCACCTCCGCTTCCAGCGTGCGCAGCGAGCACCAGCGCATCAGGTGCATCCAGCCGGCGAGCGCCGCCACCGAGAACAGGCTGCCCGCGAAGGCCGTCCCCTTGTCGTTGACGTTCGCTTCGAGCGGCGCGGCGATGGTCACCGGAGCGTCCGACTCGACGATGAGGCCGAGCGCGCGCGCCGGCGCGATGCGCGCGCTCAGGTACACCTGCAGATCGGCGAGATCGAGTGGCTTCGCCACGCGTGGTCCTAGTCGCCTGGCCGCAAGTAGCGATTGAACCAGCCGACCACCCGCGTCATGACGTCCGCCTGGTCCTCGCGCCGGAAAAACACGTGGCCTTCGTCCGGATACACCACGAACTCGGTGGGCACGCCGAGCCGCCTGAGCGCATTCCAGTATTCATAGGACTGAGTGATCGGCACCTCGGCATCGCGGTCGCCGCCGAGGAGCAGCGTCGGCGTGTGCACTTTTCTGATGAAGGTGAGGGGCGAGCTGCGCTCGTACACCTTGGGGTCGTCGTACACCGAGGCGCCGAAGAAGGGCAGCATCCAGGTGTCGATGTTGTTGGTGCCGTAATAGCTCAGCCAGTCCGAGAGGCCGGCACCGGCGGCCGCCGCCTTGAAGCGGTCGGTCTGGGTGATCGCCCACATCGTCATGTAGCCACCGTAGCTCCAGCCCACGATGCCGATGCGCGCCGGATCGATCGGTGCCTTCTTCAGCACCGCATCGACGCCCGCGAGGATGTCGCGCAGGTCGCCGTAGCCGAAGTCCCGCACGTTGGCGCGCGTGAAGGCTTCCCCCTGCCCATAGCTGCCGCGCGGGTTGGGCTCGAAGACGTAGTAGCCCTCGCTGGCGAGCACCGCATCGTAGGAGTCTGCGGTGGCCGGGAACAGCGGGTAGCTGGCGTACGCCGGGCCGCCGTGCACCACCACCACCAGCGGATAGGTCTTTCCGGGCACCGCGGCGGCCGGCTCGACCAGCATCCCCTGCACGTCGAAAGCGTCGCTCTTCCAGGAGACGTTGCTCGCGCGGCCGGTGATCGGCCGCACCGCGGCGTTGAGGTGTGTGATGGTCTGCCACTTTCCCGGCGCACCGGTCGCGACCTCAGGCGGCGAGTTGTAGGACTGGCGAATGACGGCCGACAGCCTGCCATCCTTCGACAGTGAGATGCCGGCATCGCCCGGGGTGAAGCCGAACACATTATTGGCCCAGATCATCTCGGGCGAGCGCCACAGCTCGCGCTGCGATCCTGCATCGACGTCGATCGCCGCCAGCACCTCATCACCCGCCGCGAACTCGGTGGCGAGGAGCTGCTGCCCGGAGCCGTTCCAGGTGATGGTGTGTACCGAGGCGGCGAGACCCGGCGTCACATCGACCGCCGTCCCGCCCGCAGCGCTCATCACAAAGACATCGCCGCCGGTAATGCCCTCATCGCTCATCAGGCCGCCGATCCAGGCGATGCGCTTGCCGTCCGCGGACCAGCGCGGCGAGGCGATCTGCTCTTTGGGCCTGGCGAGTGTCGTGACCGCACCGCTGTCGGCTTCGATGAGATCGAGCTCGGCGAGCCACCAGTTGTCATCCCCCGAGCCATGCGCCGCGCTGACGACGAAGCGCCGGCCATCCGGGGACCAGTCGAACTCGTAGACGTTCAGGTCGGCGGGACCGAGCAGCCGCGGCTCACCGCCGGCCGCTGCGATCACGGCGAGGCGCTGCTCATAGACGACCGCCGACAGGACTCCGGCATCGCGTGCCAGCGGATTCAGGGGCCCGGGAGTCTTGGGCGCGCCCTCGGAATAGAGGAAGGCGATGCGCGTGCCGTCGGGAGACCAGCGTGGTGTGTCCAGCGGACCGTGTGCGTGCGTCAGGATCTGCGCGCTCGCGCCCGAGGCGGGGGCGACCGCGATCTGCGGCTGATCCTTCCCGAGGGTCGTCGTGACGAAGGCGATGCGGCTGCCGTCGGGAGACCAGGCGGCCGAGTGCTCGTCGCATCCCGAGGAGTGTTTCAGCGCCGCCGACAGGCTCCCCCCCGCGCAGGCCGTGAGACGGGTGACGCCGGATCCGTCCGTCGCATTGGCTATCCACAGCGCACTGACGTCGGCGCCGCGTTTGCCGTGCTCGACGGTGCCGTAGACGAGGTGCTTGCCGTCGGGCGACAGCGCCACCTCGCTGATCGGCTGCACCGAGTTGAGGGTATCGAGCGCGTGGCGGATGCCGGGGGATTCCGCCGCGGTCGCGTGCGCCGCGCCGGCGATGCAGGCCGTCGCTACCAGCCGGGCCGTAGTCCTCGATACGCTCATGGCGTGTGTCCTGTGCGGATGGTGACGTCGGAGAACCACAGAGTCTTCCAGCGCTGCGCCTTGTCCTCGGGCGACAGCATCTGCGGAGACACCGGCTGGCGCACGCCGAAGACGGCAGCGCCCTCCAGGGCGTTCACGTTGACGGTGCCGTAGAGCCGACCGCCGTCGCTGAACAGCGGGCTCACCAGCACGCCGCAGTTCCTGCAGAGCAGCAGCTGCGCCTGGCCGCTCCCCTGGGCGTAGCGCGTCGTGTCGCGCTCCTCGCGCACAGCCAGGCGCAGCGCCCCCTGCGGATCGGAGACGTAAGCGGCCTGGTGCTTGCGGCAGAAGTCGCAATCGCAGGCCCGCGGGTTGTAGGTGCCGGCGGCACGGGTCAGATCGAGCTCGATGCGGATGTTGCCGCAATGGCATCCGCCGGCCAGCGTTTGCATGGCGCAGAACACTACGTGCGCGCTGCGGGTCGCGCAAGCACCCGGGGTCTTTGGCACAATCCTCTGTCCATGAATACGCCATCCGCGGATCCCATCACCCGGATCCTCACCGCCGCCACCTTCGCCGCCGAGCGCCACCGCGACCAGCGGCGCAAGGGCAAGGACGCATCGCCCTACATCAACCATCCGCTGGCGCTCGCGAGCCTGCTCGCCGAGCGCGGCGAGCGCGACGCGCCGCTGCTGATGGCGGCGCTGCTGCACGACACGGTCGAGGATACGGCGACCAGCTTCGAGGACCTCGAGCGCGCCTTCGGCCGGGAGGTCGCGGAAATCGTCCGCGAGGTCACCGACGACAAGTCCCTTCCCAAGGCGGAGCGCAAGCGGCTGCAGATCGAGCACGCGGCGCAGCTCTCCCGCCGCGCCAAGCTGGTGAAGCTCGCCGACAAGATCTGCAATCTGCACGATATCATCGTCTCCCCGCCCACCGACTGGTCGGCGCAGCGCAAGCGCGAGTACTTCGACTGGGCGAAGGCGGTGGTCGATCCGATGCGCGGCGTGCATCCGCAGCTCGAGGCGCTGTTCGATCGCGAGTACGCGCGCAAGCCGTGAGATACGTGCGACCAACGACAGCCCGTGAGGAGGCCGTAGCCATGCTGACACCGCGGCTCGCAGCCGTTGCCATCCTCGGTCCCGTAGTGCTGGCGCTCGCGGCCGCGACCACCGCCGCTGCGCCTCCCGGCGCACTGCCCAGGACCATGGCGGCCGCGGCCATCGATCGCAAGGGCGGGCCGGAGGTGCTGACGCTGCACCACCTGCCCCTTCCGGCGCTCAAGGCCGACGAGGTGCTGATCGCGCTCGATACGGTCGGCGTCGGTCCCTGGGACATCGATGTACGCGAGCATCTCGACTACTGGAAGAGCCAGAGCTTTCCCCTGGTGCTGGGGGTCGATGGCGCGGGCACCGTCGCCGCGGTCGGCGCCGCGGTGCAGGGCTTCAAGGTCGGCGATGCCGTCTACTCATACGCCTGGGACAACCCCGACGGCGGTTTCTACGCCGAGTACGTCGCCGTGCCGGCCAGGGCGGTGGGACACGTTCCCGCGGGGATGAGTCTCAGGGTCGCCGGCACGATGCCGGTGAGCGCGCTCACGGCGCTGCAGGGAGTCGACGATGCGCTGCACATCAAGTCGGGCGAGACGCTGATCATTCATGGGGCCTCGGGAGCGGTCGGCAGCCTGGCCGTGCAATTCGCACGGCTGCGCGGCGCCAGGGTACTGGCCACCGCCTCGGGCGAGGATGGCGCGGCCTTCGTCAGGCGCCTCGGCGCCACCGCGACGGTCGACGGCCGCCACGGCGACATTGCCGCGGCGGCCAGGGAATTCGCGCCTGGCGGGGTCGATGCCGTGCTGGCGCTCGCCGGAGGCGATGCGCTCGAGACCTGCATCGATGCGCTCCGGCCCGGCGGGCGGGTGGCCTTTCCGAGCGGCGTGCGCCCGGTACCGAAGCCGCGCGCGGGGTTGTCGGTCGTGAAATACGACGCACTCACCGGACCCGACGAGTATGCGCGGCTGAACGCGGCGATCCGGGCTGCCAAGCTCGAAGTGCCGATCGCGGCGGAGTTCCCGCTCGCCGAGGCGGCGGCCGCGCAGCAGCGCATGGCCGCCGGGCACGTGCTCGGCAAGATCGTGCTGCGGATCCGCTGAGACTTTAAGTCTGCGGCTGGGCGCCGCCCTCGGCGCGGCGCCTGGCGACGTAGTCGTCGAGCGCCTCGGCGACGGCGGGGTCCATCGGCGGCGGCTTGAAGGCGGCGAGCGTGTTCTGCCACACGGTGCAGGCGCGCTGGGTGGCGGTCTTCGCACCGTCGTCGAACCACTGGCCGTAGTTGCGCCAGTCGGAGACCAGCGGCGTATAGAAGGCGTCGCGATAGCGTTGCATGGTGTGCGCGGCGGAGAAGAAGTGTCCGCCCGGGCCCACCTCGGCCACCGCCTCGATGCCGAGCTCGTCCGGGGAGACCGGCACCGGCTGGAAGAGCTCGGCGAACATCTGCAGCATCTCGACGTCGAGGATGAACTTCTCGTACGAGGCCGTGAGCCCGCCCTCGAGCCAGCCGGCGGCGTGCAGCATGAAGTGACAGCCGCCGAGCAGTGCGCCCCACAGACTCATCTGCGACTCGTAGACCGCCTGCGCATCCGGCGCATTGCCCGCGGTGGCGTTCGAGCTGCGCCACGGCAGCCCGATGTGCCGCGCCAGCTGTCCGGCGCCGAACGCCGCCTTGGCGTACTCCGGAGTGCCGAAGGCGGGCGAGCCCGACTTCATGTCGACGTTGGAGGTGAAGCTGCCGTACATCACCGGCGCGCCGGGTCGGGCGATCTGCGACAGCGTGATGCCGAACAGCGCCTCGGCGTGCGCCAGGGTCAGCGCCCCCGGCACGGTGATCGGCGCCATGGCGCCGGCGAGCGTGAACGGCGTGACGATCATCAGCTGGCCGTGCAGCGCGAACTCGATGATGCCGTCGGTCATCGGCAGGTCGAGCTGCAGCGGGGAGTTGGTGTTGCAGATGCTGTAGCAGCGCGGCGCGCTGCGGAAGGTCTGCTCGTCGATGCCGTGCGCGATGCGCAGCATCGCGAAGCAGTCCGCAAGCTGGCCAATGCCGCGGGAGTAGAAGTTCGGCGGCTTGTCGCCGAGGGTGAGCTGCGCCAGCGTCGTCTCGAGGTGCCGCTCGTGCACCGGCACGTCCCCGGGCTCGGTCATCTGCCCGAGCACATGGATCACGTCGAAGGACTGCGCGAGGCGCACCAGATCGCGATAGTCGGCGAGCGTGCCGGAGCGCTTGCCGCGCTCGAGGTCGCTGACGCTGGGGGGGCCGGCCACCGGCGCGAAGATCACGTGACGGCCACCGACGCGGCTGGTGCGCTGCGGGTTGCCGGCGACCAGGTCGACCTCGGCCGGCGCGCTCGCCAGCGCGGCGCTCACCATCGCCGGGTCGAGCCGCACCATCTGCGTCGCCTCATCGACCGCGGCTCCCGCGGATGCGAGCAGCGTGCGTCCGCGCGGCGACAGCACGCGCATGCCCTGACGCTCGAGGATCCCGAGAGCGGCCAGATGCATGCTCTCGACATGGTCCGCGGAGAACAGCCGCACCGGCTCGAAGGGATTGACGAGGTTGCGGTAGCGTACCGAGCGCGGCGGCTGCGCGCCGGCCGCGGCGCGCGGATTCTCGCGGCGGCGGGAGGTCACGGGCTGCTCCGGGCGCGCGCGATCCACTCATCCACCAGCTGTTCGAGCAGCGTCAGCGGGACGCCACCGTTCTCCAGTACCACGGCGTGAAAATCCTTCAGGTTGAATTTCGGTCCGAGCGCCGCCTGCGCCCGGGCTCGGAGCTCGAGAATCTTGAGCTCGCCGACCTTGTAGGCGCACGCCTGGCCGGGCATCGCCATGTAGCGCTCGGCCTCGGAGGTCACGTCGGCATCCGACTTGCCGGTGGTGGCGACCATGTAGCTGATCGCCTGCTCGCGCGACCAGCCCTCGGCATGGATGCCGGTGTCGACCACCAGCCGGGCCGCGCGCAGCAGCTCGAGCTGCAGCCGTCCGAGGTTGCCCAGGGGGTCGTCCCGGTACATGCCGATGTCGGCGGCCAGCTGCTCGGCATACAGCGCCCAGCCCTCGGCGTAGGCGGTGTAGAGCGTCTGCTGGCGTATCAGCGGCAGGTCCTTGAGCCCGAGCGCGGTGGAGATCTGCAGGTGATGGCCAGGAACGCCCTCGTGATAGGCGAGAGTCTTCATGCTCCAGGTCGGCAGCTCGCTCATGTCGCGCAGGTTGGCGAAGAAAATGCCGGGTCGCGAGCCGTCCATCGCCGCCTGCTGGTAGTACGCCCCGGAGGTGCCTTTCTCCCGCGAGGCCGGCACACGCTGCACCAGCAGCCGCTTTGCGGGCAGGGTGCGGAAGTACTCCGGCAGCCGCGCGGCCACGACATCGAGGATCTGCTGGTAGCGCTCGAGCGCCTGGCGGCGGCCCGCGTCATCGTTCGGCAGGAGATAGCGCGGATCCCTGGCGAGCGCCGCCATGCGCTCGCCGACGCTGCCCGCTGCCAGCCCCTGCGCGGCCAGCAGCCGATCCATCTCGCCGCTGATGCGCGCCACCTCGGAGAGTCCGAGGGCGTGAACCTGCGCGGGCGTGTAGTCGGTGGTGGTGCTTTCCTTGAGCGCCGCCGCGTAGTAGGCGGCGCCGTCGGGCAGCCGGCCGACTCCCGCGCCCTGCGTAGCGGCCGCCGGCCGCAGCGCGATGAGCGCCGCGCTCATGCGCGCGTAGGCGGGATAGACGTGCGTGCGCACCGCCGCGACCGCCGCGTCCGTGAGCTCGCGCCGCGCGGCCGCATCGAGTGAGGGCACCTTGCTCATTCGCTCGGTGAAGCTCGTGACCAGTGCATTGTCCCGGGGCTCCGCGCTCACGGTATCGTGGATCACCACCAGCGAGCGCTCCAGCAGCGCTGCCGGCAGCACCACGCCCGCGCGCGCCTGGCGCTCGACCGCTGCGGTCACTTCATCGAGCTTCACGCCCATCGCCTCGAGACGCCTGACGTAGTTGGCCGCGGTCTTGGCGTTGCGCACCACGTGGGTCGTCTGCATGAAGCTCGGCAGCTCGACCTCGACGCCGAACATCGGGCTCACGGGATACAGCTCGCTCCCCTGCAGCCAGTCGAAGCGCTGGAACGCGAGTCCCGACTGGTACTGATCGATCAGGATGTCGTAGGTGATCTGCTCCTGGCGGTTGAGGCGGGCGCGGTCGAAGCGCCGCACCTCGCTCAGGAAGCGCCTGAGCTGCGCGTAGTCCTCGTCGCGCTGCGCGAGCGTGTAGGGCGCGAGCTTGTCGGAATGGTGATCGAAGATCGAGCCCTCCGAGATGCCGACGGCGGTGAACACTTCCGGATTTCTCATCAGGAACTCGAGCGCCTGGCGGTTCGCCAGCATGTCGATCGTGAACGGCTGGCCCCAGACGATGCGGTAGCCGCCGTAAGCGAGCACCGCCAGCAGCACGAGCCCCGACCAGCCGGCGAGGCGCCATCTTTTGCTCATGGCGGAGAGTATAGTGCCCCTACCTCGCAGACGCGCTTTCGAGGTTCCTGCCATGTCCTCCGTCGCCAGTGTCGCCGAGATCCGCGCGCATTTCCCGGCGCTGGAACGCACCCATAACGGCTTCCCGGTCGCCTACTTCGACGGTCCCGGGGGCACCCAGGTACCGCGCGCGGTGGTGGCCGCCATGAGCGACTACCTGCTCAACCACAACGCCAACACGCATTGGGACTTCCCCTCGAGCCGCGAGACCGATGCGGCGCTGCTCGCCTCGAGGCAGGCGCTCGCCGACTGGCTGGGGGGTACGCCGCAGGAGATCGTATTCGGCGCCAACATGACGACGCTCACCTTCCACCTGGGGCGCGCTTTGGGGCGGACCTGGAAGCCGGGCGACATCGTGGTGGTCACCGAGCTCGATCACCACGCGAACTCCGACACCTGGCGCGCGCTGGCGCGCGAGCGCGGCCTCGAGATCCGCAGCATCCGCATGCGGCGCGAGGACGGGCGGCTCGATGAGGACGACGCGGCCGCCAAGCTCACCGCCGGGGTGAAGCTGCTGGCCCTCGGCGCCGCCTCCAATGCCCTCGGCACCATCAACCAGGTCGAGCGGCTCACCTCGCGGGCGCACGCGGTCGGCGCGCGGGTGTTCGTCGACGGCGTGCACTATGCCAGCCACCAGATGCCGGACGTGCGCGCCTTCGGCTGCGACTTCTTCGCCTGCTCGGCCTACAAGTTCTACGGCCCGCACGTCGGGGTGCTGTGGGGCCGGCGCGAGCTCCTCGAGTCGCTCGACCCGCCGAAGCTCGCTCCCGCTGCGGTGAGTGCCCCGGAGCTGCTCGAGACCGGCACGCTGAACCACGAAGGGATAGTCGGCGCCGGCGCCGCCATCGACTTCCTCGCCGCGCTGGCCGGCGAGGGGGGCTCGCGCCGCGCGCGCCTGAAGCGCGTCGCGGACGCCCTGCACGAGCGCGGCGCGCAGCTGCTGAAGCAGCTGTGGAGCGGGCTGGCGGAGGTCGCGGGCGTCCGGCTGTACGGCCCGCCGCCGGAAGGCGCACGTACCGCGACACTGTCCTTCACCGTGCGCGGTCACGAGAGTGCCGCGGTCGCGGCCAGCCTCGCCGAACGCGGCGTGTTCGTGTCGCACGGCGATTTCTACGCCACTACGGTGGCGCGCGTGCTCGGCCACGAGCATGACGGCCTGGTGCGTGCCGGCTGCGCGGCCTATACGACCGAGGAGGAGATCGCGCGGCTGCTCGCGGGGGTCCGGGCGCTCGCGCGCTGAGGGCGGGAAAGCACGCGGGCCCGCCAGTGAGCCGGGCCCGCGCGGTATCCTCGGATGAGCGGTGTTTACTTGCGATTCTTGTTGGCGGCCTCGGCCGCCATCTTCAGCTCGTTGTTGACCTGGTCGAGCAGCTCCTTGGCCTTAGCGGCATGGCCGTCCATGTCCCACTCGTTCGCTTTCTGGGCGGCGGTGATTCTTTCCCAGGCCCGGTGCGAGAGATCCTGGGCCGCAGCCAGGTTCGGGTGTCTCCTGCCGCTGATGTCCTCGACCGGCGGCGCGGCCAGTGCTGTTCCTGCCAGCAGCAGGATGGCGGAGCACAGGATCAATTTACCTCTCATGGCGACTCCCTCAGGTGTGGTTGGTTTGGCCGGATGCCGGGCGCGCGCAGTGTCGTCCCGGCAGGGGTCGATTGCAAGCTGCCGCCGGGGCGCTTCCGCGGCGCGGCGATTCTGGGCGCACGGTCACAGACGCCGCTGCCGGCTCTCCCGGCCCGGCCGCGTGCCGTGATACCTTCCGGCCCCGGAGCCTTTGTATATCTTTGTATATAAGGAGTGAGGAACCGGATGCCGAGCAGAGTTCCGCAGGGCGCCGAGCGCGGCTGGATCATCGCGATCGGAGGCGCGGAGAACAAGGAGAACGACCGCCGCATCCTCGAGCGCTTCGTGCGCGCCTCGGGGGGTGCCCGCGCCGACATCGTCGTCATCCCGACCGCGAGCCGCATGCACGAGACCGGCTCGCGCTACGAGCAGCTGTTCGCCGACTCCGGCGCCGCCCGCGTCACGGTCATGGACTTCGACACGCGGCGCGATGCCTGCGAGCCGGGAAGGCTCGAGCGTCTCGAGGAGGCGAGCGGCATCTTCTTCACCGGTGGTAACCAGCTGCGCCTCACGACGCTCCTGGGAGGTACTCCGGTCGCCAAACTGATTCGCGCCGCCAATGCGCGCGGTGTCACCGTAGGGGGCACCAGCGCCGGCGCCAGCATCCTCTCCGAGCACATGATCGCCGCCGGGGACGAGGGCTCGGCGGTGGTCGCCGGGAGCGTGCGGCTCGCCCCGGGCTTGGGCCTCACCAACCGCTTCATCATCGACCAGCATTTCCGCCAGCGCGACCGCTTAGGGAGGCTGCTGACGGCGCTCGCCTACAACCCGTTTGCCGTCGGTATCGGGCTGGATGAGGACACGGCGGCGGTCATCGGCCCGGACGAGACGGTCGAGGTCGAGGGGAGCGGCGGGGTGACGATCGTCGATGCCTCGGAGGTGAGCTACTCCTCCATCGACAGCGTCGAGGAAGGGCAGCCGGCCTGCGTGCTGGGGCTGAAGCTCCATATCCTGGTCGCCGGGGCCACCTTCAACCTGCATACGCGCCTCGCCGGTGCCGGCGCGTTGAGAAAGTCGAAGGAGTGACCCACACTTAGAGCTTCAGCCCCGCCTGGTCAGGTTGCCTTGAACAACTACTACGACTCCGAGCAACACCCATGCGCATCCTCGATCGATCCGTCTATGTCGGCCCGTCGCTGTACGCGCGCTTCCCCGTCATCCGTCTCGAGCTCGAGCTGGGCGAGCTCGAGGCCTGGCCCACCGGCCGCCTAGGCGACGGTTTCGTCGAGGCGCTGGCCGCGGCGCTTCCGGGGCTCGCCGAGCACGGCTGCTCGTACCGCGAGCCCGGCGGGTTCTTCCGCCGCATGCGCGAGGGCGAGGGCACCTGGCTCGGCCACGTGCTCGAGCACGTGGCGATCGAGCTGCAGAACATCGCCGGCGAGGAAGTCACCTTCGGCAAGACCCGCAGTGCCGGCACCACGGGGGTCTACACCGTGGTCTATGAGTACGCGCAACGCGATGAGGGGATCGCCGCCGGCGAGCTCGGCTTGCGCCTGCTGTGCTCGCTGCTGCCGGAGGCCATCCGGCCCGC
>Ga0335076_10005179_pt1 | contig 13200 bp, 11 predicted proteins | sample Lox_Sample_25_FD_206717 | JGI IMG/M metagenome (GOLD analysis project Ga0335076, IMG submission 206717) | Soil microbial communities from Loxahatchee National Wildlife Refuge, Florida, United States - Lox_Sample_2.5 | ecosystem: Environmental > Terrestrial > Soil > Wetlands | place: USA...
AGCACCAGTTCCTCGCCGCCACCGCCAACATCGACTACACCTTCGAGCGGGTGAAGGGTGCCGCCAACATGCTGTTCGGCGGCTCCGGCTTCTTCGTCGACCGGTTCAAGGCGGGCCAGGGCGACGGCATTCTCTGGCTGCACGGCTACGGCAACGTGTTCGAGAAGGTGCTGGAGCCCGGCGAGACCATCGACATCGAACCCGGCGGCTGGCTCTACAAGGACCCGCAGGTCCGCATGGAAACCATCGTCGATCGCCTCACCTCCGGCTTCTTCGGCGGCATGAACTTCATCGTCAACCGCTTCACCGGCCCGGGCAAGCTCGGCATCCAGTCCATGTATCTGCACATGCCGTCGGAGGATTGAGGCGGCTAGACGATCGAGTTCACCACGCCGCCATCGACCCGGAGCGCCGCGCCGTTGGTGGCGCTGGCTTCCTTGGAGCAGACGTAGACCGCCATGTTGGCCACTTCCTCCACCGTCGCGAGGCGCTGGATCAGCGAGGTCGGCCGGTGCTGGGCGATGAACTCCTTCTCCAGCTGCTCGGCCGAGACGCCCTGCTGCTGGGCCATGGCGCCGAGGAAATCGGCGACGCCCTCGGAGCGGGTCGGCCCAGGGAGCACGGCGTTGACGGTCACTCCCGTGCCGACGGTCAGCTGCGCGAGGCCGCGGGAGATCGCGAGCTGCGCGGTCTTGGTCATCCCGTAGTGGATCATCTCCTTCGGGATGTTGACGGCGGATTCGCTGGATATGAAGACGATGCGGCCCCAGTTCTTCGCCAACATTTGCGGCAGATAGTGGCGCGAGAGCCGGATGCCGCTCATCACGTTCACCTCGTAGAAGCGCTGCCAGTCGGCGTCGGGAATCTCGGCGAAGGGCTTCGGCTCGAAGATGCCGAGATTGTTCACCAGGATGTCGGCCTCGCCTGCATGATTGAGGAAGGCATCAATGCCGGCGGCGGTGCCGAGATCGCCGGCCAGACCCTCGACCTTGGCCTTGGGCGCCGACTTGCGGATGCCATCCACCGCCCGTTGCACCTTTGTGTCGCCGCGGCCGTTTACGACGACCTCAGCGCCCGCCCGGGCGAGGCCGAGGGCGATGGCGTGGCCGATGCCGACGGTGGAGCCGGTGACGATGGCGCGCTTGCCGCTGAGGTCGATCTGCATGGGGAGGGATCCTGGGTCTGAGTCGATGGGGGTGGATGGAGGCGGACCGGGGCTCGGTCGACGAGACCGAGACTTAGGAAGCGGGCGCCGCCGCTGCAAGCTGTGGATAACTGGCGGTTTCCGCCTGCCGGCCCGGGCAGGCTTCACCTCTGATTAACCTCGGACCGGCATAATTCCGCGGTTCTCTCCACCGCAGCCGGACCCCTCGCGCATGGCCGATACCTGGGAAATGTCCTTCCTGGTCGATCAGACCACCCAGATCCAGGAGGCGCGCGGCAACCTTGCGCGGCATTTCGGCATGCTGCAGCAGGTCCTGGTCGGCAAGCACCTGGTGAACTTCATCGGCAACGACGATCGCCTGCCCTTCCTGCGCATGATGGGCCGGCTGTCGCAGCGGAACTGGAGCGACACCGTCGCCTTCCGCTTTCGCACGCCGCTGAGCGGCGAGCGTCGCCTCGCCTTGCAGGCGCGTCCCGGCCCCAGCCCGACCGCCTGGTGGCTGATGCTGGCCGAGCAGGGCGCCGATGGGCTGCCCCTGATCGGCGATATCGCGCCCAGCGGGGGCCTCACCAGCGAGAACGAGTTCGGCATGCTCGCCCAGAGCGCCGCCGCGGATCCTTCGACCAGGCTCGACGTCTCGGTGTTCCGCGCCGCGATCCTGGCCGACAACCAGCCGAACCGCGTGCTCTCCGAGGAGAAGCACGCCGAGCTCGACCAGAAGATCGGCGAGGCGCTGCAGGACCATGCCGCCAGCGGCGCGGTCTCCCGCCCCGAACCCGGGCAATATGCGCTGCTGCACCAGCGCGAAGTCTCGCCCTATCACATCGTCGACAAGATCACCGCGACGGCGAGCGCCGTCGGCGTCTCCAAGGAGAAGCTCGGGCTCGCGCATCACTCGATGCCGCTTGCGGCCGATACCGGGGCCGATGCCGTGCGTGACCTCGTCCGCAGCATGCGGCAGAATCTCGGCGAGCGGTCGGGCGTCCGTGCCGCCACCCGCAAGCCGCCCTCGCTGCTGGACACGCTGAAGCAGCTGGTCGGCGTCGGCACGCGCTGAGTCCCGCCCGCTAGGACGCCTTCAGCGCCGCCTGCACGCCCTCAGGCGCGCAGCGCCGCTTGCACAAGGGCGTCCAGCGCATTCAGGAACCGCGAGCGATCCGCTTTCGAGAACGGCGCCGGCCCGCCGGTGTTGACCCCGGTCTCGCGCAGATAGCGCCCGATCTCCCGACCCGCCAGCGCATTGCCGATATTGTCCGCGGTCCACAGCCGGCCGTTCGGCGCCAGCGCGCGGGCGTCCTTCTTGAGACACCGCGAGGCCAGCGGAATGTCGGCGGTGACGCAGATGTCCTTCGCGGTGATGCGCTCGGCGATCCAGTCGTCGGCCGCATCGGCGCCCTCGGCGACGATCACCATCCTGATGGCGGGGTTCGCCGACGGCCGGATCGGCCGCGAGCCGTTGGAGACCACGAAGACGGACAAGCCGACCCGCTCCGCCACGCGATAGACCTCGTCCCGCACCGGGCAGGCATCGGCATCGATGTAGATGGCGGTCAATTCAGCGCGTCACCACTCCAGGATCACCTTGCCCGACTGGCCACTGAGCATGGTCTGGAAGCCTTCCACGTAGTCCTTGACCGGGAAGTGGTGGGTCAGGATCGGGTCGAGGTTCAGGCCGGATTGCAGCATGGCGACCATCTTGTACCAGGTCTCGAACATCTCGCGGCCGTAGATGCCCTTGATCTCCAGGCCCTTGAAGATGACCTGGTTCCAGTCGATCGCGGTGTTGGCGGGCGGGATGCCGAGCAGCGCCACCTTGCCGCCGTGGTTCATGTGCTCCAGCATGGTGGTGAATGCGGAGGGGATGCCGGACATCTCCAGCCCGACGTCGAAGCCCTCGACCATGCCGAGCTCGGTCATCACGTCCTTCAGGTTCTCGCGGGTGACGTTGACTGCGCGATGGGCACCCATCTTCTTCGCAAGATCGAGGCGATAATCGTTGACATCGGTGACGACGACGAAGCGGGCGCCGACGTGGCGCGCGATCGCCGCCGCCATGATGCCGATCGGCCCGGCGCCGGTGATCAGCACGTCCTCGCCCACGAGGTTGAAGGCGAGGGCGGTGTGGGTCGCGTTGCCGAAGGGATCGAAGATCGCCGCCAGGTCCGAACGGATGTTGTCCGGAATCTTGAAGGCGTTGAAGGCCGGGATAGCGAGCAATTCGGCGAAGGCGCCGGGGCGGTTGACGCCGACGCCGAAGGTGTTGCGGCAGAGATGCCGGCGGCCGGCGCGGCAGTTGCGGCAATAGCCGCAGGTGATGTGGCCCTCGCCGGAGACCCGGTCGCCGATCCTGAAGCCCTTCACCTCCTGGCCGAGAGCGACGATCTCGCCGACATATTCGTGGCCGACCTGCATGCCGACGGGAATCGTCTTCGCCGCCCAGTCGTCCCATTTCCAGATGTGGATGTCGGTGCCGCAGATCGCGGTCTTCGCGATCTTGATGAGGACGTCGTTGTGGCCGACCTCCGGCTCCTTCACGTCGGTGAGCTTCAGGCCGGGGCCGGCTTCGGTCTTGACGAGGGCTTTCATGAATTGCGTCTCACTGGATCGCGCCGATCCGCTTGCCGATCTTCTCGAAGGCGGCGACGGCGCGGTCGATGTCTTCGGGTGAATGGGCGGCGCTCATCTGGGTGCGGATGCGGGCCTGGCCCTTGGGTACGACCGGGAAGCTGAAGCCGATCACATAGATACCTTCGCCGAGCAGCGCATCCGCCATCTCCGTCGCGAGCTTCGCCTCGCCCAGCATGACCGGGATGATCGGATGACCGGCGCCGGCCAGGGTGAAGCCGAGCTTCGACATGGCGGCGCGGAAGCGGGCGCCGTTGGCGGCGAGGCGGGCGCGGAGATCGGCACCCTCCGTCGAGCCGAGGAGGTCGATCACGGCCAGCGAGGCCGCGGCGATGGTCGGCGCCAGGCTGTTGGAGAAGAGATAGGGCCGCGAGCGCTGCCGCAGGAGATCGATCACCGGCTGCTTGCCGGCGGTATAGCCGCCGGATGCGCCGCCCAGGGCCTTGCCGAGCGTGCCGGTATAGATGTCCACCCGTTCCGCCACGCCGCAGAGCTCCGGCGATCCCCGGCCGTTCGCGCCGACGAAGCCGACCGCGTGGGAATCGTCCACCATGACGATCGCCTGGTAGCGGTCGGCGAGATCGCAGATGCCTTTGAGGTTGGCGATGATGCCGTCCATGGAGAAGACGCCGTCGGTGGCGATCATCTTGAAGCGCGCGCCGGCGGCATCGGCCGCCTGCAACTCCTTCTCCAAGGCCGCCATGTCGTTGTTGGCATAGCGGAAGCGCTTCGCCTTGCAGAGCCGGACGCCGTCGATGATGCTGGCATGATTGAGGGCGTCGCTGATGATCGCGTCCTCCTCGCCGAGCAGGGTCTCGAAGAGGCCGCCATTGGCGTCGAAGCAGCTGCCGTAGAGGATCGCATCCTCCGTGCCGAGGAAGGCGGCGAGCTTCGCCTCCAGGTCCTTGTGCAGGGTCTGGGTGCCGCAGATGAAGCGCACCGAGGCCATGCCGAAGCCGTATTCGTCGAGGCCGCGCTTCGCCGCCGCGACCAGCCGCGGATCGTCGGCAAGGCCGAGATAGTTGTTGGCGCAGAAGTTGAGGACCTTGCGCCCGTCCTCGAGCGTGATGTGCGAGTCCTGGGGCGTCGCGATCCTGCGCTCCGCCTTCCAGAAACCGTCGGCGCGGATCTGATTCAGGGTCGCGGTAACGGAAGAGAGAAAGGCCGGGTTCATGCTCGCCGGATTCGTGTTCGGGGCACGGCTTCCGAGCAGACTGTCGGGAATGCCGAAGGCGTGGACGCCATTGACCCGACTTTTCCCGGTATCGGCAAATGATTTTTCCACAAGCCACCTGTGACAGCGCTGATGATCCGGCCCCAATGGCGTCGACTCGGAACTGAGTGACGCAGCTTGCGGTTCCGGGAAAGGCTGCGATTTCCGCAGGCTAAGCCGCGTCCAGATTGACCCGTGACAGGCTGCGGCGGCGCTGGTAAGTCTGCCGCCATGCAGCAGCCGACCAGGATCGCGCCCTCGATTCTGTCCGCCGATTTCGCCCAGCTCGGGACGGAAGTGGCGGCGATCACGGCCGCCGGGGCCGACTACATCCACGTCGATGTGATGGACGGGCATTTCGTCCCGAACATCACCATCGGTCCCATGGTGGTGAAGGCGCTGAAGCCGCACAGCCCGAAGCCGTTCGACGTGCATCTGATGATCGCGCCGGTCGATCCTTACGTGCCGGAATTCGCGGCGGCGGGCGCCGACATCCTCACTTTCCACCCGGAGGCGGGGCCGCACGCGCACCGCACCGTGCAGCTCATCAAGTCGCTGGGGAAGAAGGCCGGCGTCTCCCTCAATCCGGCGACGCCCATCGACGCCGTCGAATACCTGCTGCCGGAAATCGATCTCGTGCTGGTGATGAGCGTCAATCCCGGCTTCGGCGGGCAGAAATTCATCCCGACGGCGCTGGAGAAGATCGCGGCGCTGCGGCGCCGGATCGACGCCGTCTCGGAATCGCAACAGGGGCGCAAGATCGATCTCGAGGTGGATGGCGGCATCACGCCGGAGACCGCGGGTCCCGCGATCAAGGCGGGCGCCGATGTGCTGGTCGCCGGCACCGCGACCTTCCAGGGTGGCGCAGTGCATTACGCCGACAACATCGCGCGCTTGCGCGACGCTAACACCCTTGCGCGCTTACGCGCCTGAGGCCAGCCCCGTGAACGCACCCGGGTCGGAAGGCACGGTCCGCGATCCCGCAAAGACATCGGACACGGCCGGGACTGCCGCCGGCGGAGAGATCGACCGCGCCCATCCGCCGGTGTCCGGGGCGCGGAGCGCTCCCGGCCGGCGCGGGCCACGGCCGGGCAACCAGCGGCCGCACCTAGTCTGGCCGCGGCTGCAGACCCTGTTCGCCGAGCCGGCGGGCCTCCTCTATGCGCAATTGCGCCGCGCGCTGCTGCAACCGCTCTACAAGAGCCGGGTCTATCGCGTTTCGCTGGGTCGCATCGGCCCGGGCGAGTTCCTGGCGCCGGCCGATGCCCCGGTTTTCACCGCGCCCTGGCCGGCGGATTCCCACCAGGGCCAGCTCATGCTCTCCGGAGAGTTCCGATTCGCCGGAGAATCGATCCGCGATCCCAGGCCGTTCAGCCGTCCGGTCGGCGCAACGCCCGGCTGGCGCGAAGGGGTCGATCGCTTCGACTGGCTGAACGATCTCCGCGCCGCGGGCGCACCCGGCGCGCAGGCACAGGCCGTCGATTTGACGCGCCGGTGGATCGCCGAGAACAGGCGCTATCACGACCTCGCCTGGCGCAGCGACGTGCTGGCGGCGCGGCTCCGCAACCTGCTGCTGAACGGGTTCTACCTGACCGCCGGAACCGGCACCGGCGACGCCGATCCCGGCTTCCGCGCGGCGCTGATGACGAGCCTCTATCGCCAGGCAGTGCATCTCGGCCGCGCCCTGCCGGACGGGCTCTACGGCGCGGAGCTCCTGAAGGCGATCGTCGCGCTGATGCTGGCGGGGCTGATGCTGCCCAAGGGCGAGCGCCTGCTGGTGCAAGGGCGGCGGATGTTCTCCCGCGAGCTTGCGCGCCAGATGCTGCCCGACGGCGGCCATGTCGAGCGCAGCCCGCAGGCGATGCTCGAGCTCCTGATGCAGCTCATCGATCTCCGCGAGGTCTTCACCGCGGCACGGCGGCCCCTGCCCGACAGCCTGCAGCTCACCATCGAGAGCCTCGCCTCGGTGGTGCTGATGCTCTGCCACGGCGACGGGCAGCTTGGCGGCTTCAACGACACGGCGGAGCTCGACCCGCGCCGGATCGAAGCGGCGCTTCGGCGGGCCGGCGGACGCCTCCGGTCGCTGAACCAGCTGCCGGTCTCCGGCTTCCAGCGCATGGAATGCGCGCGGACGCTGGTGCTGGTCGATTGCGGCGCGCCGCCGCGACACGGGCTCGATGCCCGGGCGCATGCCGGGACGCTGGCCTTCGAGCTCTCCCATGACGGCGAGCGGATGATCGTCAATTGCGGCGCCCATCCCTGGTCCAAGGAATGGCAGCAGGTCCAGCGCACCACGGCGGCGCATTCGACGGTGATCGTCGACAACGTCAATTCCTCGATGTTGCTGCCGCCCAGGAAGGCGCTCGGCGGCGGCGTCCGCATGGGCGGCATCGCCCTGAAGCCCGACATCGTCACCTCGAGGCGCGAGGAGACCAACGGGCAGATCTGGCTCGACCTCTCGCACAACGGCTATGAAGAGGGCTTCGGCCTCATCCATCGCCGGCGGCTCTATCTCTCCGCCAATGGCGAGGACTTCATGGGCGAGGACCAGCTGGTCGGCAAGGGCGGCAATTCCTTCGCCCTCCGCTTCCATCTCCATCCCGGCGTCCAGGCCTCGATCACCCAGAACGGCCAGGCGGCGCTGCTGAAGCTGCCGAAGGGCTCCTATTGGCGGATGCGGGTGCAGGGCGGCGACCTGGCACTGGCCGAGAGCGCCGCGATCGGCGCCGGCGGGCGGGTGCGGCGCACCCAGCAGCTCGTCGTCATGGGTGCGATCGAGAGCGACCGCACCGAGGTGAAATGGCTGATCCAGCGCGAGGGCGGCCGCAGATGACGAGAGTGAGCGAGTATTGATGACCACAAATCGACCGATCCGCCGGGCGCTGATCTCCGTTTCCGACAAGAGCGGCCTCGAGGCCTTCGGCAAGTTCCTGGCCGGGCAGGGCGTCGAGATTCTTTCGACCGGCGGCTCCGCAGAGGCACTGCGCAAAGCCGGCGTCAAGGTGACGGAGGTCTCGGCCCATACCGGTTTCCCGGAGATCATGGACGGCCGGGTGAAGACCCTGCATCCCAAGATCCATGGCGGCCTGCTGGCACGGCGCGATCTCGCGGCCCATGTCGAAGCGCAAAAGACGCATGGAATCGGCGACATCGACATGCTGGTTTCCAACCTCTACCCCTTCGAGGCGACGGTCGCCGCCGGCAAGGGCTGGGAGGATTGCATCGAGAACATCGACATCGGCGGGCCGGCGATGATCCGCGCAGCGGCGAAGAACAACGACTTCGTCACCGTGCTGGTCGATCCCGGCGACTATGCGGATGTCATGGCGGAGATGACGGCCGAGGGCGGCGCCACGACGCTGGAGACCCGGCGCCGCCTCGCCCGCCGCGCCTATGCGCGGACCGCCGGCTATGACGCGGCGATCGCGCGCTGGATGGCGGATGAGGCCGGCGAGGCCTTCCCGCCGCGCATCGCCTTCGCCGGCACGCGGAGCCAGGTGCTGCGCTATGGCGAGAATCCGCACCAGCAGGCGGCGGTCTATCTGACCGGCGAGGCACGGACGGGAATCGCGCGCGGGAAGCAGCTCCAGGGCAAGGAGCTCTCCTACAACAACTTCAACGACGCCGACGCCGCCTTCGAGCTCGCCGCCGAGTTCGATGCGAAAGACGGCGCCGCGATCGCCATCATCAAGCACGCCAATCCCTGCGGCGTCGCCACCGCGGGTGATCTCCTGACGGCCTATCGCCGGGCGCTGGCCTGCGACCCGGTTTCGGCCTTTGGCGGGATCATCGCCGCCAACCGGGTGCTGGACGGTGCCGCCGCCGAGGAGATCGCCAAGATCTTTTCCGAGGTGATCATCGCCCCCGGTTTCTCAGGAGAAGCCCTGGCGATCCTGGGTGCGAAGAAGAATCTCCGCCTCGTGGAGACCGGCGCCATGCCGCCACGCGCCGCCGCGGGTCTCACTGTGCGAACCATCGCCGGCGCCCTGCTGGTGCAGACCGATGACGCCGCCGTGACGACAGAGAAGGATTTGAAGGTCGTCACCAAGCGCGCGCCGACGCCGCAAGAGGTTACAGACCTGCTGTTCGCCTTCAAGGTCGCGAAGCACGCAAAGTCGAATGCGATCGTCTATGCCAGGGAGGGGGCCACAGTCGGGATCGGCGCCGGGCAGATGAGCCGGGTCGATTCCTCCAGGATCGCGGCATGGAAGGCGACCGAGGCGGCGAAGGCCGCCGGCGACAAGGAGAGCTGGGCCAAGGGATCGGTGGTGGCGTCCGACGCTTTCTTCCCTTTCGCCGACGGTCTTTTGGCGGCGGCGGAAGCCGGCGCCACCGCGGTCATCCAGCCCGGCGGCTCCATGCGCGACGACGAGGTGATCAAAGCGGCCGACGCGGCGGGTTTGTCCATGGTGTTCACCGGCATCCGGCACTTCCGGCATTAACCACAAAAGCGCAAGGTACATTACTTGAATTAAGCCGGTCTTAAATAATACCGCTTATGGGTGGCTCTCGCGGTCATCCATGGGTGGCGTATGCACGGCCAGTTTGAAGATCGGCGGTCCGGCGGCAATGACCTGCTGCGGGCGGTGATCGATACCGCCGTCGACGGAATGATCATCATCGATCGCCAGGGCATCGTCCGCATCTTCAATCCCGCGGCGGCAGCGCTGTTCGGCTGGAGCGCAGAGGAGGTCGTCGGCCGAAACGTCGCGATGCTGATGCCACCCGGCGACCGCGAGCGGCACGACGAATACCTCGGGCATTATCACGACACGGGCCAGCGCCGCATCATCGGCACCGGCCGCGAGGTCCGCGGGCAGCGCAAGGACGGCACCACCTTCCCGATGAATCTCGCCGTGGGCGAGATCAAGAGCGGGAAGGACTTCGCCTATGTCGGCATCATCCGCGACATCACCGAGCAGAAGCGCAGCTATGCGGCGCTGGCCGAGGCGACGTCGCGGGCGGAACTGGCCAGCGCCGCGAAGACGCAGTTCCTTGCCCGGATGTCCCACGAGCTCCGGACGCCGATGAATGCCGTGCTCGGCTTCACCCAGCTGCTGCGCATGTCGAAACCCGGCGAGATCTCTGAGACGCACTACGCCGAATATCTCGATGCCATCGTCGGCGCATCGCAGCACCTCGTCGCCTTGATCGACGACGTGCTCGAATTCTCCCGCCTCGGTTCCGGCGAGCTGAAGTTCCAATGCCGTCCGCTGGACCTGGCGGAGGTGACGGCGGCGGCGGTCAAGATGACCCTGCCCATGGCGCAGCGCCTCGGGATCACGATCGTCAACCGGGTCGAGGAGGGTCATGGCGACCTCGTGGTGCTGAGCGATCCGCTACGGCTTCGCCAATGCATCGTCAACCTGGTGACCAACGCCATCAAGTACAACCGGGCCGATGGACGCGTGTTCCTGGACCTGCGCGACGACCGGAGGCCGGAAGGCTATGTCCGGCTCGCGGTCGAGGACACCGGCGTCGGAATCCCGGAGCATCAGGTGCCCGAGCTCTTCCGGCCGTTCGCCCGACTCCATCCCGAGATGGAGCACGTCGAGGGCGCGGGTATCGGCCTTGCGATCACCAAGCAGCTGATCGAGGCCATGGGCGGCACGGTCTCGGCGACGAGCGCCGCCGGACGCGGCAGCAGCTTCTTCCTGGACATCCCCCTCGCCTCCGGCAGCGACAAGCGTGTGGCGCGGAACGAGAATGCCTACGCGCCGCAGAAAGTCGTGCTCTATGTCGAGGACAACCCGAAGAACGTGCATCTGATGGAATCGCTGCTGCGACAGGTCCCCGGCGTCGAGCTGAAAGTCGCCTACAGCGCTGAGCTCGGCCTGCAGATGGCGGGCTCGATACCGCTGCGTGCCATCATCCTCGACATCACGCTCCCGGGGATGGACGGCTTCGAGGCGTTGCAGCAGCTGCGCGCGCAACACAACACCGCGAACGTTCCGGTGATCGGGCTCAGCGCGCGGGCCAGCAACGGCGACATCGAGCGCGCGTCGGAGCTCGGCTTCTATCGCTATCTCACGAAGCCGGTGAACGTCCCGGAACTTCTGGATACCCTTCGCTCGGTCTTGTGAGCCCACTTGGCTTGTGAGCCCACTTGGCTTGTGAGCGCGGGCGACCGGCGCAGCGTCCCCAAGCCGCGCGCCGGTGCCCCCCGCAGTGACGCCCCCGCAATGAAGGCGGCCGTGCTACTTGACGACGGTCACCGGGCAGTCGGAATGCGAGACCACGGCGGTCGCCACCGAGCCGACGAAGATCCGCGCCAACTCGTTGGTGACCTCGGTGCCGAGGACCACGTGATCGGTCTTGTTCTTGCGCGCATAGGCAACGATCGCGTCGGCGACGTTGCTGCCGCTGACGAAGACGGTTTCGACTTCCCCGAATTTCGCCGCCTTCGCCACCCTGGCCGCGAGCTGCAGCGGCTTGTGCGCCGCGAGCCCTGAGGGGTGAACGAGCACCGCGTCCCAGTAATAGCGGCGCGCGGTGCGGGTCGGCACCACCTTCACGTTGAGGAAGGTCAGCTTCGCCCCTTCGCTCCGCGCCATGTCCACCGCGCAGGCGGCGGCGCGATCGGCCACCTTGGTGCCGTCGACGGCACAGAGATACTTCTTCGCCATTTCGCGTCAGCCTCCGAAGATCGGGCCTAGCGGAACCCAGGCTTCATTCGGAGATCGTTATCGGGGATCGGCGCGGGCAGCGCCTTGATTCAGGTCAACCGCAGCACCATCGGCTGCGCCGTGATGCCGCGCCAGGTGAGACGCGGGCCGACCGGCACGAAGCCCATGCGGAGATAGGCACCGAGGGCGCCCACCGCGGCGTTCAAAGTGACGGCGGAAGTTGCGGGTTCGCGGCGCCGGACTTCATCGACCAGCGCGGCCGCGAGGCGACGGCCGATCCCGCGGCCATGCCAGTCCTCGGCCACCTGGATCTGGGTGATATGGGTCCGGTCGCGGACCGCGCCGAAGCCGACCACCCGGCTGCCGGCGACCGCCACGAAGGCCGGCGACCAGAGCGGATAGCGGAGGCCGCCGAGCCGGGCGCCGATGACGCCGGCATCGGCGTTCTCGCGCACCAAGGCGATGCCTTCCGGCGTCAGATCCCGCGCGAGATAGCGCGGGATCAACGTCTCGATGAGCGCCGCCATCTCGAGATGATCCGCGGAAAGCGGCGCGCGGATCTGGACGGCACGCAACCCCGCGTCACCCGCTGGGAATTACGCCGCCGCCTTTGCGAGGTTGCGGAGCACGAAGGGCAGGATGCCGCCGTTCTTGAAGTACTCCACCTCATCGAGGGTATCGATGCGGCAGATGACGGCGAACTCCTGGGTCTGGCCGTTGGCGCGGGTCAGCTTCACCGTCACGTCCATGCGGGGCTTGATGCCCTTGGCGATGCCGGTGAAATCGAACGTCTCGCTGCCGTCGAGGCCGAGCGACTTCCGGGTCATGTCGCCCTTGAACTGCAGCGGCAGCACGCCCATCCCGACCAGGTTCGAGCGGTGGATGCGCTCGAAACTCTCCGCGATCACCGCCTTGACGCCGAGCAGCAGCGTGCCCTTGGCGGCCCAGTCGCGCGACGAGCCGGTGCCATATTCCTTGCCGGCGATCACGACCAGCGGCACTTTCTGTGCCTGGTACTTCATCGAGGCATCGTAGATCGACATGGTTTCGCCCGAAGGCTGCAGCTTGGTGACGCCGCCTTCGGTCCCCGGCGCCATCTCGTTCTTCAAGCGGATGTTGGCGAAGGTGCCGCGCATCATCACCTCGTGATTGCCGCGGCGCGCGCCATAGGAGTTGAAGTCCTTGGCATCGACGCCGTGCTTGATCAGGTACTGGCCCGCGGGCCCGTCCTTCTTGATCGAGCCCGCCGGGCTGATGTGGTCGGTGGTGATGGAATCGCCGAGGATGGCGAGCGGCCGCGCCTTGGCGATGTCGGAGATCGCCCCGCCCACCTCCCTGGTGAGGTGGGTGAAATAGGGCGGGTTCGCAACGTAGGTCGACTTGCCGTCCCAGCTGTAGGTCAGGCCCTTTGCGGTCTTCACCTTGCGCCAGTTGGCGTCGCCCTTGAAGACGTCGGCGTAGCGCTTCTTGAAGTCGGCGGACTTCACCGACTTCGCGACCGTGTCGGCGATCTCCTTCGAGGAGGGCCAGATGTCCTTCAGGTAGACCGGCTTGCCCTTCTTGTCGTAGCC
>Ga0335076_10005181_pt1 | contig 13197 bp, 10 predicted proteins | sample Lox_Sample_25_FD_206717 | JGI IMG/M metagenome (GOLD analysis project Ga0335076, IMG submission 206717) | Soil microbial communities from Loxahatchee National Wildlife Refuge, Florida, United States - Lox_Sample_2.5 | ecosystem: Environmental > Terrestrial > Soil > Wetlands | place: USA...
GGCAACAATGCGCCGTTCTGGCGCTCGGTCCGCCAGTCCGGCAACGAGCAGGGCATCACGACCCTGCCGGGTGCCGAACAGGGCACGCTGATCCAGCGCTTCGTCCGCTATCCGGGCTCGCGCTACACGACCGCCGGCGAAGCCTGGCGCGAGGTGCGCAACCGCTGGCTGATTCCATACGGCGGGTCATTGATCCTGATCGTGCTCGGCGCGATCGGCATCTACTACTGGCGGCGTGGCCCGCTCGGCCAGGATCACGGCGACGGCGGTCGCACGATCGAGCGCTTCACGCCGTTCGAACGGTCGGCGCACTGGGCGAACGCGATCGCGTTCGTCATCCTCGGCATCTCGGGCACCGTGATGGCGTTCGGCAAGTTCTTTCTCCTGCCGATTCTCGGCAGCGCATTGTTCGGTTGGCTCACCTACGCGCTGAAGACCCTGCACAACATCGTCGGACCGTTGTTCGCCGTGTCGCTGGTGATCGTGTTCTTCACCTTCCTGCGCGACGAGCTGCCGCGCCGGGTCGACTGGGACTGGATCAAATCCGGCGGCGGGTTGCTGCCCGGTCGCCACGAAGCGCCGTCGCATCGCTTCAACGCCGGCGAAAAAGTGATCTTCTGGGGCGGTGTCGTGCTGTTCGGTTTCGTTGCCGTGGCATCGGGGCTGGTGCTCGACAAGGTCATCCCCGGGCTCGACTACCTGCGCGCCGACATGCAGCTTGCCCACATGGTGCACGCCACTGCGACCGTACTGATGATCGCGCTGTTGTTCGGCCATATCTATCTCGGCACGGTCGGCATGCACGGCGCCTACCGCGCAATGCGCGACGGCTACGTGAACGAAGGATGGGCGCGCGAACACCACGAGCTCTGGCTGCGCGACATCAAGGCCGGCAACATCCCGGCGCAGCGTTCGGCCAAGCCGCTCTCTCCCGCCGCCGACACGGCGCGCGCGCAAACGTGATCGACCACCGACCGGAGCCAGCATGATGCGTAGCGCCGCCCTTCTCGCTGTTGCCGTCGTACTCGGGTCTTCGACGCTCGCATTCGCAAAGCTCCCGCCGCCGAGCGACGAGGCGAAGGCGAAGGCCGCCGAAGCGGCCGCCAAGGTGGCATGGACCGACAAGGTCTCGGCCTACCAGTTGTGCAAGAGCATGGACAAGGTCGCTACCGGCTACTACGCCGACGCAAAGAAGGCCGGCAAGCCGACCAAGCCAGCGGTCGCAACGCCCCCTTGTACCGATCCGGGGCCTTTCGCTGCATCGACCTCAGCCAGCAAGCCGCTCGAAGCCGCTGGCGCGCATTCGCCGCCGCAGAGTGCGACCACGCCGCCCAGCACCAACACACCGCACGCGCAGCAGTCCGCGGCGAAGAAGTAGGCATCGATGTCGAGTTCGCGCGAAGCGCTCGGCAGCAACGCCGCGCTGCAGCCGTCGCCTCTGGTCGACGGAGCGCCAACGCTCACGCAGGCGCGCAGCCAGCTGCTGCGCGAGATCCAGATCCTGGATGAATATGGTGAGCGACGCTCGATCCTGATTCCGGTCGAGCGTCCGCTCACCATCTTTGTCGACAAGCGCGAGCTCATCACGTTGATGACGCTCGGCGCGATGCCCGAGCTGCTGGTGCTCGGCTACCTGCGCAACCAGCGGTTGATCGAGCGCGCGAACCAGGTGGAGTCGATCACGGTCGACTGGGAAGTCGGTGCCGCCGCGGTGCGCACGCGCGCGGGCCTCGTCGATCTCGAGGCGCGCACGGCGCGGCGCGTCGTCACGACCGGTTGCGGCCAGGGCACGGTGTTCGGCGACCTGATGGCCGAGGTCGGCACGATCAAGCTGCCGGACGCGTCGGTCGCCCGCATCCGGCAGAGCACGCTCAAGCGCATGCTCGAAACGATCCGCCAGCAGGACAGCATTCACCGCCTGGCCGGATCGGTGCACGGGTGCGCGCTGTTCCAGCAGGCTGAGATGCTGATGTTCGTCGAGGATGTGGGCCGCCACAACGCGATCGACACGATCGCCGGCTGGATGGCGATGCACGGCGTGGACGGCGCCGACAAGGCGTTTTTCACCACCGGGCGACTGACCAGCGAGATGGTGATGAAGGCGGCGCAGATGAGCGTGCCGATCATCGTCTCGCGCAACGGCGTGACCGCGATGGGGTTCGACCTCGCGGCGCGTCTCGGCATCACGCTGTTCGGGCGCGCGGCCAACCGGCACTTCCTCTGCTACAGCGGATTCGAACGCTTCGACTCGGAACCCGAACCGCAGCGCGCGCCGGTCCGTGTCGTATCCGGCTGAGACGGCCCGCCGTCAACTGGATTTCCCGAACGTCCGCGTTGCACGCATCGCCCGATCGCTGCGCACGCCATCGCGGCACGAGCGCGCGACATGCGACGCACGCACGGCGCGCGATCTCCGCTATGCAACGCGCAACATATCGCCAGCCGCGATAGCGCCGCCTAGACTGGCCCGGCGTTTTCCAGGCTTGGGCGATGCACCCGTTCACCGACAGTTTCGTGCTCGCGTTGCGCCTCATCGGCAACGTCGATGCGGAGCTGGTTCGCATCGTCGGTCTCTCGCTGCGGGTGAGCGTCACGGCGTGTGCGATCGGCGGCACGCTCGGCGTGCTTCTCGGAACCTGGCTCGCCGCGACGCGGATCGCGCTGCGGCCGGTCGCGGTGTGGTTCGTCAATACGCTGCTCGCGCTGCCTTCGGTCGTGGTCGGCTTGATCGTCTACCTGCTGCTGTCGCGCTCGGGCCCGCTTGGTTCTCTTGGCATGCTGTTCACGCCCAAGGCAATGGTCGTTGCACAAAGCCTGCTGGTGATTCCGCTGTTCGCGGCGCTGTCGCGCCGGCTGCTGCTCGACGCGCTGAGCGAAGGCGGCGACCAGCTGCGGTCGCTCGGCGCGGGGCGCCTGCAAAGCGCGCTGCTGATGCTCGTGCACGAGCGTCTCGGAATGATCACGGTCATCCTGACCGCTTTTGGCCGCGCGATCTCCGAAGTCGGTGCGGTGATGGTGGTCGGCGGCAATATCGAGGGCTTCACGCGCGTGATGACGACTGCGATCGCGCTCGAAACCAGCAAGGGCGATCTTCCGCTCGCGCTCGCACTCGGCATCGTGCTGCTTGGCGTCGTCGGCATCGTCAATCTCGTCATCAGCCTGCTGCCGGGCCGGACCGCGGCCGGCCGCGAGGCGTTCGCGTGACCGCGATGACCGCGGTCGAGTCGGCCGTGCTTGGCGCGCCGCTGCAACCGCTCGTGCGCCTCGAGCAGGCGACGGTTCGTTTCGGCGACGTCGTCGCGCTGCGCGCGGTCGATCTCGCGCTGCATCGAGGTGAACGACTCGTGGTCGTCGGGGCCAACGGATCCGGCAAGAGCACGCTGCTGCGCCTGCTGCACGGCCTCGTGCCGTGCACCGGCAACCGCGCCACCTTTCCGCTCGCGCCCGGTGGACGCGCGCCGGTGATGGCGATGCTGTTTCAGCGGCCGTTCCTGCTGAGCGTCTCGGTGCGCTGGAACATGCTGCCCGCACTCTGGCTGCACGGCGTGCGCGGCCGGGCGGAACGCGAGCGGCGTTGCCACCAGGCGTTGCAGCGGGTCGGCCTCGAGCGAATGGCCGGCCGGCCGGCACGTTCGCTCTCAGGCGGCCAGCAGCAGCGCCTGGCGCTCGCTCGTGCGTGGGTGATCGAGCCGGATCTGCTGCTGCTCGACGAACCCACCGCCAACCTCGACCCGAGCGCAAAACGCGAAGTCGAAGAGTTGATCGAGGACGTTGCGCGGGCGGGCGTCACCATCGTGATCAGCACGCACAACCTCGGCCAGGCCAAACGCCTCGGCACGCGCGTCGCGTACCTCGAGGCGGGCCGCGTGGTGGTCGACTTGCCGGTCGACCGGTTTTTCACAGATCGCCTGCCGCGCGAGGCGGAGCAATTCCTCAAGGGAGAACTGCCGTGGACATGATCGACCGTGTGCGCCGCGTGGCCGTGGCGGCCCTTGTGGCAATGGTGGCGGTGATGCTCGCCGCGCCCGCCACAGGGGCGCAGGAAAAGACGATCGTGATGGCGTCCACCACGTCGACTGAACAGTCGGGGCTGTTCGGCCACCTGCTGCCACTGTTCAAGCGGGCGACCGGCATCGACGTGCACGTGGTGGCGGTGGGCACCGGCCAGGCACTCGACATCGGCCGCCGCGGCGACGCGGACGTGGTGTTCGTGCACGACACCGCGGCCGAGGAGAAATTCGTCGCCGAAGGTTATTCGGTGAAGCGCCAGCCGGTCATGTACAACGACTTCATCCTGCTCGGCCCCGCCGCGGATCCGGCACAGACGAAGGGCAACGACATCGCCGCGGCGATGAAGAAGCTGGCGGCGGCCGGCGCGAGTTTCATCTCCCGCGGCGATCGCAGCGGTACGCATGCGGCCGAGTTGCGCCTGTGGAAACACGCGGGCATCGACATCGAGAAGAACAAGCCCGCCGGCTACAAGGAGTGCGGCTGCGGCATGGGTCCGGCGTTGAACATCGCGTCGTCGACCGATGCCTATGTGCTGAGCGATCGCGGCACCTGGCTGTCGTTCAAGAATCGCGGCGGACTCGTGATCCTCGTCGAAGGCGACAAGAGTCTCTTCAACCAATATGGCGTGATGGTGGTCAATCCGGCCCGCCATCCGCAGGTCAAGGCTGCGCTCGCGCAAGCCTTTGCGGACTGGGTCGTCAGCCCCGCGGGACAGGCTGCCATCGCGAGCTACAAGATCGACGGCGAGCAGCTCTTCTTCCCGAACGCCAGGCCGTGATGGCTGACGCGGTTGCGCTTCGACTGCAATCCGCGCCGCGTTCGACTACGCTCACGGCGTGAAGACGCGCGGCGTTCAACTCCAGTACACCTTCCAGTCGGGCGGCCAGCGCGGCGCCGACATCGAGAACCCGCTGTTCGACCTTCTCTCCGCGCTCAACGAGCACGGGTCGATCTTGCACGCGGCGCGCCAGATGGGCTCGTCGTATCGGACGGTCTGGGGTGCGCTCAGACATTGGGAACAAGTACTCGGTGAACCGCTCGTCGTCTGGACGCAGGGCCAGCCCGCGCGGCTGACGCCGTTCGCACGCCGGCTACTGTGGGCCGAAATGCGCGCGCGCGTGCGGCTGACGCCACACATCGAGGCGCTGCGCGCCGAGCTTGAACGCGTCGTGACGGATGCATTGGACGGCACGCAGGAGGTCCTCACGATCTTTGCGAGCCACGATCTCGCACTGCCGCTGCTGCGCGAGCGTGCAAGCCGCAAGCATCGCTTGCACATCGATCTCAAGTTCGCCGGCAGCATCGACGCGCTGCGTGCGGTTGCCGATGGCCGTTGCACAGTCGCGGGATTCCACGTGCCGCCGCTCGCCGAAGCACGCAGCGACTTCGCGCGCGCGCTGAAGCCGCTGCTGAAACCAGGCCGTCACAAGTTGATCGGTTGTACGCGGCGCACGGTCGGGCTGATGGTGGCGCCGGGCAATCCGCTGCGGTTGCAAAACCTCGGCGATGTCGCACACACCGGCGTTCGTTTCGTAAATCGGCAGATCGGATCGGGAACACGTTTGCTGACCGATCACCTGCTGCGCAAGGATGGCATCGCTCCGTCATCGATAGCGGGTTACTCCGAGGCAATCGAAAACAGCCACATCGCGGTCGCTGCGGCGATCGCAAGTGGCGCCGCGCAGGCCGGCATCGGCATCGAGGCGGCGGCGCGCCAGTTCGGACTCGAATTCGTCGAACTGGTGCGCGAGGATTACTTCCTTGCCTGCCTGCGTGATGCACTCGACGAGCCTGCTGTCGTCAAGCTGCGCGAAGCGCTGCGCGATCCCGTCTGGCAGAAAGCGGTCTGTGCCCTCCCCGGTTACGCCATCGTGCGCGGTGGAGAAGTGCTCTCGATGACCCGCGCATTGCCGTGGTGGCATTTCCGCAAGCCCAAGGTTCGCGCCACCCAATAGTTCCGGCCCTGCAGGCAGGCCCGCGCACGCCCTGCCCTGGTGCCGACCGCGCCGGCCAATGGCTCATGTGGCCAATTGGCCTGACCACTTGGCCAGGTTTTTCCGGGTCCTGGAGTTCGGTTGCGCTGCACTATCAGCGTCGCGACTAACAAATGCGAGCTCAATCGCGTACACATGAACAGAATGGAGCTACCATTCGCGCCGGTTCGAAGTTGCTCGTGGATTCCCGCCGGCAAGTTCGACAGACAAGCAGTGAACAAAGGCGTAATCACTTCGCCCCCGCATCAGCGGGTGGGAGACAGGAGGACACAAACATGAAGCACGTTGCTCTCGCATCGACGCTCGCAGGTCTGATGATCTCGTCGGGTGTCGCATTGGCCGGTCCGAACATCGTCTCGGGACCAGGCGCGAATCCGGAATGCTTCAAGCCTTGGGACGCCAAGACGAAGTACTTCCAGTGGCCGAAGAAGCAGGGCCCGTACCGGATCGCACTGGTGAACGGATTCGTCGGTAACACGTGGCGCATCCAGATGGTGAAGACCGCCAAGGCGTTCGCGGATCAGCCTGGCATCAAGGAGAACATCAAGGAGTTCAAGGTCGTTTCGACCGGTACCGACGTCGCGGCGCAGCTCGGCGCGATGGAAGACTTCATCAACCAGGGCTACGACGCGATTGTCACCATCGCCGTGGCACCGGACGGTTTCGATCGCATCATCCGCCTCGCCGACAAGAACAACGTCGTCGTCGTTCCCTTCGACAACATCCTCGACACCGACAAGGTGATGATGGTCAACGAGGACCAGAAGGAAATGGGCCGCATGTCGGCCAAGTGGCTGATCGACGAAATGGGCAAGAACTCCGGCACGATCCTCGAAGTGCGCGGGCTGCCCGGCAACTCGGTCGACCGCGACCGGCACGTCGGCTTCCGCGAGGTGATGGAAAAGGCGCCGAACAAGTTCAAGATCGTCGAAGTGGTCGGCAACTGGGATACCGGCACCTCGCAAAAGGTGACGGCCGATGCACTCGCCGTGCACGGCAAGTTCGACGGCATCTTCAGCCAGGGCGGCGACGACGGCACGGTACAGGCGATGATGGATGCCAAGCACCCGTTCGTTCCGTTCGCGGGCGAAGGCGAGAACGAGTTCCGCAAGCAGATCGCCGAGTACCACACCAAGGGTCTGAAGGGCATGTCGTATGGCCAGTCGCCGGCGCTGGTTGCGATCTCGATGAAGGCCGCGATCTCGGCGCTCCAGGGCAACGTGATGCCGCAGCTGATTTCGATCCCGATCCCGGTGGCAACGTACAAGACGCTGAAGGCGGGCGAGAACTATTGGCCGGAACTGAAGACGGGCTTCTTCGCACCGAACCAGTTCACGCCGTGCGGCGTGAACTTCACTGCACCGGAAATCATGGGGCAGAGCGAGAAGAACACGAAGTGACCGCCTGAAGGCAATCGACGGAGACGGCCCGGCTAAGCGCCGGGCCGTTTTTTGCGTCCGCCGAGCGCCGTTCCACTCAGACTCGACGAAAGCCCGCCGATGGCTGGAGCGACGGAAACCGATTTTCTCGTTCTATCCGGCATCTCGAAGCGTTACGGCGGCGTCCGTGCGCTCGAGAACGTCGACTTCGCCTGTGCGCGCGGCCGCATCCACGCAGTGCTCGGCGAAAACGGTGCGGGCAAATCCACGCTGATCAAGGTCGTGGCTGGCGTCGTGCAGCCGGACTCCGGCTCGATCAAGCTCGAGGGCGTGCCGTACCAGTTCCGCAACCCGGCCGAAGCGACCGCCGCTGGCATCGTCTGTGTGTTCCAGGAGCTGTCGCTGATTCCCGACCTCACGGTCGCCGACAACATCTCGATTTCCGCGCCGCCCAAGCGTTTCGGATTGATCGACTCGCGTGCGCAACGGCGTCGCGCCGAGCAGTTGCTCGCCGAAGTCGGCTGCGAAGACGTCAATCCGCTTTTGCGCGTGCACGACCTGCCGCTGTCGCGCCGCCAGATGGTCGAGATCGCAAAGGCGTTGGGCCAGCGGCCGAAGCTCCTGATCCTCGACGAAGCCACCTCGGCGTTGACGAGTGCCGATGTCGAAAGGGTGTACGCGCTGCTGGCGCGGCTGAAAGCCGCCAACGTCGCGATCCTCTATATCTCGCATCGGATGCACGAGGTCGACGCGCTGGCCGATCGCGCCTCGGTGTTTCGCAATGGCCGTCACATCGAGACGTTCGACAAAGGCGCGCGCTCGACTAGCGAGATCGTGCAGCTGATGATCGGGCGCGATATCTCGACGCAATATCCGCCGAAGCCCGAGCGCCCACGCCCGGCACCTGCGCTGAAGATCGAGAAGCTCGGCTGGGAAAACCGCCTGCAGTCGGTCTCGCTCGATGTCGGCGCCGGCGAAATCGTCGGACTCGGCGGACTCGACGGCCAGGGCCAGAAGATGCTGCTGCTTGCGCTGTTCGGCGTCCTGCGCGGACTGACCGGCACGATCACGGTCAACGGACGCGTCGTGCGGCCCGGATCGCCGAGCCAGGCGAAAGCCAGCGGCGTCGGCATCGCACTCGTGCCGGAAGACCGCAAGACCGAAGGGCTGATGCTGCCGATGTCGATTACCGACAACCTGGCGATCGCCTCGCTGAAGAACCTGCTTTCGGGTCCTTTCGTGGATGCCGGCAAGGAACAGCGCGCCGTCGAAGCCGGCATCGAGCGCCTGCGCATCAAGGTCGGCAACCGCACGGATGCAGTCACCACGCTCTCGGGCGGCAACCAGCAGAAGGTAGTGATCGCGAAATGGCTGATGACCGAGCCGCGCATCATCCTGCTCAATGATCCGACGCGCGGCATCGACGTCGGGACGAAGCAGGAGCTGTATCGCCTGATGCGCGAGCTGGCCGACCAGGGCGCCGCGATCCTCTTCTACTCCACCGACTACGACGAACTGATCGGCTGCTGCGATCGCGTCGGCATCATGTACGACGGCCGCATCGTGCGCGAACTGGCCGGCGCGGACCTCAACGAGACCAACATCATCGCGTCCTCGCTCAACATCGACAGCGCCGGCAACGCGCCGGCGCGCAACGAGGCAGCGCATGCATAGCGATTTCGCCATCCGGGTACGCCAGAACTTCGGTTTCCTGACCGCCGTCGTCCTGTTTTGCGTCGTCTATCTGCTGTATCACGTCTCGCACCCGAAGGGATTTTCGTCGGCGGTGCTGATCCAGAACAGCAACGAGGTGTTCACGCTCGCGATGGTCGCGATGGCGCAGACCGTGCCGGTCCTGATGGCCGGCCTCGACCTTTCGGTCGGCGCGCTGATGACCATGGTTGATTGTTTCGCGAGCTACCTTCTGAGCGGCGCGGCGGGCGGCACGCCGCTCAACATCGACGTGATCGGCATCCGTTTCAGCCTCGGCACCCTGCCCGGCGGCATACCGGGGCTGCTGCTCGGACTCGTCATGTGCCTCGGGATCGGGACGCTGGGCGGATTGGTCAACGGCATCGTCGTGGTCTATGGACGCATCCAGCCGATCATCGCAACGCTTGCCACCGGCGCCATCTACATCGGCATCGCGCTGCACTTGCGCCCGCAGCCCGGCGGCAAGATCGACGAAGACCTCAACTGGGCGCTCACCAATTCGCTCGGCGATTTCGCGTCGACCGTGCACATCTTCCATGACGGCGCCGCGTCCTGGTTCGCACCGTTCGCGTGGATCCCGACGCCGTTCCTGCTGCTCGCCGTGATCGCGCTGATCGTCTGGGTGCCCTTCAAGCGTTCCGTCGCCGGCCGCACCGTCTACGCGATCGGATCGGCCGAGGGAGCGGCGTACATGTCGGGGCTGGCGATCGATCGCGCCAAACTCGTCGCCTTCACGCTCGGCGGTTTCCTCGCCGGCTGCGGCGGCGTGTTCCTGGCGATCCAGACCTCGTCGGGCAACGCCGACATTCCGCAGGCGGGCGCCTATACACTCAACTCGATCGCCTCGGTGGTGATCGGCGGCACCTCGCTGCTGGGCGGAACGGGGGGCGCGGTCGGCTCGATCTTTGGCGCGTTGATCCTGCGCGTGATCTCGTTCTTCTTCCGCGTGTTCGACATCGCGCCGCTGCTGCAGCCGTTGTTCGAAGGCATCATCCTGCTGGCGGCGGTAAGCATCGGCGCCCTGCGCGTACTGCGCGTGAAAAACACGCTGGAGCTGTTCCGATGAGCGCATTGCCGATGCGCATGAAGCTCTCGCGCGACGATCGCCCGATCGCGATCGCGGCACTGTTCCTGGTTGCCATCCTGATCGCCGGCACGATCTACACGTGGGTGCGCTTCGGTAACGCGCCGCTGCTCTCGCCAACCTATCTGCTGCTGCAATTGCAGATCGGTGCGTTCCTCGGCATCGTCGCGGCTGGGATGATGATTGTCATCCTGATCTCGCAGATCGATCTCTCCGTGCCGTGGACCCTCACCGCCGCTGCGATGATGGCGACCGCGGTCGGCGGACCGTGGGCGATCCCGCTTGCGCTGGCGATCGGCGTCACGGTCGGCATCATCAACGGCCTCGGCGTTGCTTACCTGCGCGTCCCCTCGATGATCTTCACGCTCGGCGTCAACGCGGTGATGCGCGGCCTGATGGTTGCGCATACCGGCGGCTTCGCCCCGCAGACGGAAGCCACGCCGCTGATGCGCACACTCGCGGCCGAGCGCACGCTCGGCATTCCGAACGCGCTGTTCGTCTGGCTTGGCGTCTCGCTGGCGCTCGTCCTGCTGTTGCGGCGCGCGCCACTCGGCCGCTACATCTACGCGATCGGCAACAAGGAAGCAGCCGCGTATCTCGCCGGCGTCAACACGCGCCTGGTCACGGTGATCTGCTTCGCGCTGTGCGGCTTGTGCTCGGGCATCGCGGGCGTGCTGCTCGCGGGGTATTCACAGAAGGCGTATCAAGGCATGGGCGATGCCTACCTGTTGCCGGCTATCGCAGCCGTGGTGATCGGCGGCACCAATATTCTCGGCGGGCGTGGTCGCTACCTCGGCACGCTGGTCGGCGTGATCCTGATCGTGCTGCTCAACAGCGTCCTGTCCATCATGGACATGCCGGAAGCAGGCCGCCAGGCAATCTACGGCAGCGTGATCATCCTGATGCTGCTGGTTTACGGGCGCGGCGAGCGCGTGACGAGCTGAAGGGCCGTATCATCGCGGCACGCCGAGTCGACATCGGACGCCCCCTTTTTGAGGAAACCGCGTCAGGACGGCGTCAGGTCGACTCTTAACGCGTGCTGAAAATCACCTAGACGCGGTCAGATCCAGCGCATTACCCTGCAACCGCTGCGCCCCGCTCCGATCTGTGCGTCGGCCGTACCGCATCAACAAAATGAGCCGACGTCACTACATCGCCATCATTCTCATATCGTTCGCCACGCTGTTGCTCGAACTCGGGCTCACGCGGGTGCTTTCCGTAACGCTCTGGTATCACTTCAGCTTCCTCGTGATATCGACCGCCATGCTCGGGTTCGGAGCATCGGGCGTCGTGCTCGCACTGTGGTCTAACTTGCGCGAACGGGTTCAGCTCGACAAGACGCTGGCCGCCCTGGCGATCGGTTTCGCCATCGCCTCCGTGGCGAGCTTCATCGTCCTGCAGCTCATCCCGTTCGACCCCTTCAGTTCCCAGGACGGGTTGCTCGTCTCCGCACTGGTTCTGCCGCTGTACTACGTGGTGCTGGCGTTTCCGTTCTTCTGGTCCGGCCTCGCCATCGCGCTCCTGCTGACGCGCGGCGCAGCGGAAGTGAACCAGCTCTATGCCGGCGACCTGATCGGCGCCGGAGCGGGATGCGCCGCGCTGCCACTGCTGCTGCCCGTTCTCGGCGGCGCCGGGGTCGTCGTGCTCGCGGCCGCCATCGCACTCCTCGCCGCCACCGTGCTCGCCCTTCCGCTCACCGGACGCACGGGGCGCGTGGCCTTCGTGTTATGCGCGGGCGCGATCGTCTTCGCTCCCTTCGCCGACCGCACGGTTCCACTCACCGTTGCGCCAAGCAAGCAGCATCCGCTGCTTCCGGAGCCGCCACGCCCGGCGCCACTCTTCTCGGCGTGGAACTCGATTTCGCGCGTCGATCTTTATCCGATCGGGCCGGCTCCCACCAAAGGATGGCCCGGACCGGGGTTCGTCGCCGTGATCGATGGCGGCTCCGCTGCTACGGGAATGGGAACTCTGAGTGGCGGGGTCCAACACTGGCTGGACAACCCCGACTACAGACCACCCGGCCTTGCCTATCTCGACAACACGCGTCCGCGGGTTCTGATCATCGGTTCAGGTGGCGGGCGCGAGGTGCTCGAGGCGCTTTACTACCACGCCGCCTCGGTCACGGCGGTCGAGATGAATCCGATCATCTCGGGCCTCGTGTCGAACCGCATGAACGATGCACTCGGTGGTTTGTTCCAACAGCCCGGCGTGCAACTCGTCACCGCGGAGGGGCGCAGCTTCGTGCGCCGCTCGACGGCGCAATACGACGCGATCGTCTCGGTCCAGACCAACAGCAATGCCGCCCTCGCGGCGGCGGCCTTGGGACTCGCCGAGGGCTACTTGTTCACGCGCGAGGCACTCGCCGACTACATCGATCATCTGTCCCCGGACGGGGTGTTGCTCGTGACGCGCCTGCCGAGCCAGGTCGCGCGACTGTTCGCCACCGTGCGCGAGGTGTTCGACGCGCGCGGCCTGAAAGATCCGGCGGCGCACCTGGTTGCCGTACAGACCGACAACGTTCCATGGGGGCCGCGCCATGGCCTCACGGTCATGCTGTTCAAGAAATCGCCCTGGACCCGCGATGAGGTGGCGACGATCGCGCAACGCATCGGGACTTCCGCCATCGCATCGGGGGCACCCGACGGACGCGGATTCCTCTACTCCCCGTTCGAGGGCGCCTCGAACAGTCTCTATCAACGGCTGCTCACCGAACCGAATCTCCCCGCTGTCTATGCGCAGCAGTCGATCGATGTCTCGCCGGCAACGGACGACCGGCCATTTTTCAACCAGCAGCGTCTCTGGTCGAAGCTGTCACTGCAGTCGCTCACGAGCCAGGGAACCATGGCGGGCACCGAAACCGTGCTGGTGCTCTTGCTGGTGCAGTCAATCGTCATCGCTGGAGTTCTGATCATCCTTCCGCTCGTGCGTTTCTCGCGCCAGGGCCTGCGTGTCCCCGGCAGCGGCGCCTTCCTCGTCTACTTCGCGGGCCTTGGGCTGGGCTTCATCATGATCGAGA
>Ga0335076_10005183_pt1 | contig 13195 bp, 9 predicted proteins | sample Lox_Sample_25_FD_206717 | JGI IMG/M metagenome (GOLD analysis project Ga0335076, IMG submission 206717) | Soil microbial communities from Loxahatchee National Wildlife Refuge, Florida, United States - Lox_Sample_2.5 | ecosystem: Environmental > Terrestrial > Soil > Wetlands | place: USA: Florida...
AATAGGCGGCGGCGAGGCCCAGATCATGCGTGATCAGGATGGTGGACATCGCCCGCTTTTTCGTCAGCTCGACGATCAGGTCCATGACGGCCTTTTGCGTGGTGACATCGAGGCCCGTGGTCGGCTCGTCGGCGATCAGGAGTTGCGGATTGCACGCGAGCGCGAGCGCGATCACGACACGCTGGCACATGCCGCCCGACAATTCGAAGGGATAGGCGTGATAGCGTTCGCGGGGCCGGGCGATCTTGACCTGCTCCAACGCCTCGATCGCCTTCTCGCCGCGATCGGCGACCGCGGCCTGTTGCACATGCTGACGCAGCACGTCCTCGATCTGATCGCCGACCTTTCGGATCGGGTTCAGGGCGGCGCGCGGATTCTGAAAGATCATCGAGACTTCGCGGCCGCGCAGGTCGCGCATCTCCTCCTCGCTTGCGGCCTTGACGTCGATGCCGGAGAACATCACCGAGCCTTCGGCGATCTTGCCCGCGCGGTCGAGGATTCGCATCACCGCATATGACGTGACGGACTTGCCGGAGCCGCTTTCGCCGACAATGCCGAGCGTCTCGCCCTTGGCGACGGAGATGTTGACGTGCTGCACGGCCTTGACGATGCCGCGCCGGGTGGAAAACTCGACTGTGAGATCGTGGACCTCAAGCAGCGGCTGCGCGGTCATGGCGCTCTCCGCGAATTCACCTCGGCATGCGCGGGCTTGACCCGCGCATCCATCAAGGAATCAAAGATGCGCTTCGCGCGCTGGATTGCCGGGTCAAGCCCGGCAATGACGACGTCTTGAATAACCGCACTCACCGCTCACGTCCTCCGCTGCGGATCGACGATGTCGCGAAGCCCGTCGCCGAGCAGGTTGAAGCAGAACACGGCGATCATCAGCGCAAGGCCCGGAAACAGCGCAATCCACCATTCGCCGGACACCATGAAGCTTGCGCCTTCCGCGACCATGATGCCCCATTCCGCGGTCGGCGGCCGCACGCCAAGCCCGATGAACGACAGGCCCGCGGCGTTGAGGATCGCATAACCCATCGTCAGCGACATCTGAACGATCATGATCGGCATGATGTTGGGCAGGATGTGGCCCAGCAAAATCCTGTATTCGCCATTGCCCGAGAGCCGCGCCGCCTGGACGAAGCCCGCGTTGCGGCGCACGTTGGCTTCGGCGCGCGCGACGCGGGCATAGAGCGGGAAGTTGACGATCGCGGTCGCGATGATGATGTTCTGCACGGTGTTGCCCAGCGCCGCGACGATGCCCATCGCCAGCACGAACAGCGGGAAGGCCATGATGGTGTCGGCGATGCGGCCGACGATGCGATCGGTCCACCCGCCGAAATAGCCGGCGGCGATGCCGGCGAGCCCGCCCATCAGGAACACAAGCACCACCGAGGCGACCGCGATGAAGGTATCGAGCCTGGTCGCGACGAGGACGCGGCTGAATATGTCGCGGCCCAGCTGGTCGGTGCCGAACCAGTGCGCGGCCGATGGCGGCTTCAGCGCCATCGCGGTGTCGGAGGCCAAGGGATCGTAGGGCACGATATAGGGGCCGAACAGCGCGGCAAAAACGATGAGCAGCAACAGCCCAAAGGCAAAGGCGGTGACGCGGTTCTCGCCCAGCACATAACGGGTGTGCTCGAGCATGGCCCAGAGGCCGCTGCTCGGGCGGGTGGGCACGACGGGTTCGGCGGTGGGCGCGACGCTGCTCATCGTTCTTACCCTTCCAGCCTGACGCGCGGATCGATCACGCCATAGAGGATGTCGATCATCAGATTGAGCGCCACGTACATGACAGCCATGGTCAGCACAAAGCCCTGCACCGGAGCGAAGTCCGAGGAGATGAGAGCTTCCACGGCGTAGGAACCAATCCCGGGCCAGGCGAACACCTTTTCCACCAGCACGTTGGCGCCGAGCAGGAACGAGAACACCATGGAGAGCGTGGTGATGACCGGCAGCATTGCGTTGCGGAAGGCGTAGGTGACGATCACGGTCGACGGCTTTAGCCCGCTGGCCCGCGCGGTGCGGACAAAATCAGAGGCCAGGACCGACAGCATCGAGGCGCGAGTCATGCGCGCGATCGGCGCCAGCGAGAAGATCGCAAGCGTTGCCGCCGGCAGCACAAGCTGGCTCAATGCGGAGCGCCAGGCCTCGAAATCGCGCGCGATCAAGGTATCGATCAGATAGAAGCCGGTGACCGTCGGCGGCGCGCTGTAAAACACGTCCAGCCGCCCGAGCGGAGCCGGCGACCAGCCCAGCAGGAAGTAGAAGACATAGACCAGCACGAGGCCGGTGAAGAAAACCGGCAGCGACACGCCCGCGGTCGTGGTAACGCGGCAGAGATGGTCGATCCACGACCCCGGCCGCGTTGCGGCAAGCACGCCAAGCGGCAGCGCAATCAGGATGGAAATGAACAGGCCCAGCAGCGTGAGCTCGGCGGACGCCGGCAGACGGTTGCGGATTTCGGCCGCGACCGGCTGACCCGTCGTCAGCGACGTCCCGAAATCGCCATGGGCGAGATCGCCGGTGTAGCGAAAAAACTGCTCGATCAGCGGTCTGTCGAAGCCGAGTTTCTTGCGGATCTGCTCGACCGCCTCTTTGGTCGCCGCTGGGCCGGCGAAATAGGCTGCGGGATCGCCGGGCAGCGCGCGCGTCAGCAGGAACGTCACAATCACCACCCCGATCAGGCTCGGGACCGCGAACATCAGCCGCTTGCCGATCATGGTCAGCATCAGGCCCGCTCCTTGCTTCGCAAGGCTCGCGCGAATGGCGAGTAGCGACTGGCGAATGGACTCTCAGGATTGGCTATCACCATTCGCTACTCCCATTCGCTATTCGCCCGGAGTACCGGGGTGAGAGGCATCAGGGCCGGTCCAGATACGCCCCCCACCCCGGCTCGCATCGCTGTCACGATGCCCCTCGATCCATCCTGCGAAGCTTCGCAGGGATGGAAAACGCTCCAGAATATTTTTCGCTGCGGCTCTCACCCCTTCACCAGCGCGCGATAGTCGAGCCGCCGGTGGAACCAGTATTGGTAGCCGGACACGTTCTTCTGCATCGCGACGTTGACGAAGGGCTGGTAGATCGGAATGCGCGGGACCTCGGCAAAGGCGAGGTCGACGAAGCCTTTCACATCCTTGTCGTAGGTTTCCTTGTCGCCGGTCGATGCCGCCGTGCGCGCGCCGTCGATGAGCTTGTCCATCTCCGGCGACTTGTAGCTCATGGTGTTGAAGATCGAATTGTTGCCGTGATAGCACCAGTAGAAAAAGTATTCGGGGTAATCGAGCCAGCCCGAAAACACGTTGGTGTAAAGCGGCATTTCCTTTTTGGTCAACTCGGTGCGCCAGTTGGCGCCGGGGATCTTGTTGATCGTGGTCTTGATGCCGATCTGGCCCAGCGCTTCCTGCACCAGGATGCAGAGCGGCTCGTTGACGCCGGCAAAGTTCAGGTCGAACGAGATCGTGGTCTCAAAGCCGTTGGCATAACCGGCTTCCGCCATCAGCGCCTTGGCCTTGTCCATGTCGGTGACATATTTGGTCGGCTGGGGCCACGCGACCTCGGTCGGCTTGTCGGCAGGCGCGCCGAACATCGGATTGGCAAGCCCGAACAGCACCGCATCGATGATCTTCTGATAAGGAATGGCGTAGGCAACCGCCTGCCGAACCTTCACATTGTCGAACGGCGGCTTGGTGACGTTCATGCCGAGATACTGGATACCGTTCGAGAACGGCAGCGACACGACGTTGAGCTTGCCGGCCGTCTTCATCTCCTGGAAATCCTTGAATGGCAGCTCGTAGGAAATGTCGGCGTCGCCGCGCTCCAAGAGCGCACGGCGGTTGCCGGCCTGCGGCACCATGCGCCAGATCACGCGCTTGACCTTTGGCATCGCGCCACCGACCCAATCGTCGTTGCGCTCCATGATGACTTCGGTGCCGGCGGTCCATTTCGTCACCTTGTAGGCGCCGGAGCCCGCGGTCTGCTGCTTGGTGTATTCGAGTCCCCAGGGATCCTTCTCGGAGGCGTTCTTCTTCACAAGCTCCGAATTGACCACGCAGGGCACGATGACTGCGAGATCGGGAATCGTCAGGCGGTCCTTCTTCGCGAAATCGACGCGTAGGGTGGAATCGTCGACGATGACGAACTGCTCTGTCTTGGTGAGCGAGCCCGCGCTCATCTGGAAGGTCGGGAATCCGCCGACCGATACGGCGCGATCGAGCGACCACTTCACGTCCTTTGCCGTCACCGGCGTGCCGTCGTGAAACTTGGCATTCTTCTTCAATTTGAAAGTGACCGACATGTCGCCGATGTTCATGTCGTCGGCGAGCTCGCCCTTGAACTTGTCGCGGTCGTAATAGGGGACGCCGCCGGGGCCGCTCTTCATCTCATGCGAGATCAGGCGATCGTAGCAATTCCACGACACTTCGTAGCCGGGCACGTTGGTGCCGACGCCGTGAATGTCGAGATTGTTGGGACCGCCCTCGGAGACGATCAAAAGTGTTTCGGAGCGGGCATCGGCCCTGGCAGGCGACCAGATCGCCGGTGCCCCCGTCATCGCGCCTGCAGCCAACCCAGAGACAGACTTGAGAAAATCACGGCGCTTCATGGCGGGCTCCAACGCAACGTGGAAACGGGCTCTGGAGCTGTTTGTCGCAAGGTTCGTGCCAAGCCCTAACGAAGCCTTAACAGCCCGCTAAGCCCCTGTTTGGATTTCCGAAACCGCTGCGGGACGACCGCGCTGCCGGCGTCGCATTGCATACAGAGATGCATCTTTGCCTAATTTTGGTGCAGCCTTTTCGGACGCCCGTTTCCTGGGCGCGGCTGCAACTAGCGATCCGCGCTCGCGCGTTCGAACTGGCGCAGCAGCTTGTTGCCGCGCTCGACCGCGGAATCCATCGCAGCCTGCGCCGCTTTCTTGCCGGAAAACACCTGCTCGAGCTCGTCGTCGATCGCATCGCGAATCAGTACGAAGGAGCCGAGCCGAAGCCCGCGCGAATTTTCGGTCGGCGGCTTCAGTGTCACCTGCTCGATCGAGATCGAAGCGCCCGGATTGCGGTCATAAAAACCCTGCTTGCGGGTCAGATCGAAGGCGGCACGCGTGATCGGCAGATAACCGGTGTTCTGGTGCCAGGCCGCCTGCACTTCCGGCTTCGACAGGTAGGCAAAGAACTTTGCGACGCCCCTGTATTCGGCGCGCGGCCGATCGCGGAGCACCCAAAGCGTCGCGCCGCCGATGATGGTGTTTTGTGGTGCACCCGCGACGTCCGGCCAATACGGCAACATGCCGTAGCCGACATCGAATTTCGAATTGGCCTTGATATCGGCGCGCGTCGCCGAGGAGCCGATGAATATGCCGCATTCGCCGTTCTGGAAACGCGGCTCGGCCGTTTGCGCACGTCCGCTGTAGTCGAAGGCCTTTGTGGTTTGCCATTCCGCAAGCTGCGCGATATGGCGCACGACGACCGGATTATTGAACGTCAGAACAGCGTCCAATCCGCCGAACCCATTGGCGCGGCTGGCAAGCGGCAAATTATGGTATGCGGAAAAATTCTCGATATTGATCCAGGACGGCCAGGACGTGGTGAACCCGCACACTGCGCCGCGTTCGCGCAGGCGCTTCGCTGCCTGGCCGACGTCCGGCCATGTCTTCGGCGCGGCTTCGGCATCGAGGCCAGCGTCGCGAAACATGTTCTTGTTGTAGTAGAGGATCGGCGTCGAGGCATTGAACGGAAACGACAGCAGGTTGCCGCCCACATCCGCATAATAGCCGGTGACGACAGGCAGATAGGCCGCCGACGAGAACGGCTCCTGCGCGTCTTTCATCAGCTCGTAAACGGGATAGATCGCACCCTTCGCAGCCATCATGGTGGCGGTGGCAATCTCGTTGACCTGGACGATGGCGGGCTGGCTGCGGGAACGAAACGCGAAGATCGCGGCGGTTACGGTTTCGGTGTAGTTGCCCTTGTAGCTCGGGACGATCCGGTAATCCGATTGGGACGCGTTGAATTCGGCAGCGAGCTTCTCGACCTGCTTGCCGAGCTCGCCCGACATTGCGTGCCACCATATGATGTCGGTAACCGCAAGCGCAGGTGAAGCGGTACAGACCGCGGCCAATGCAGCCGCGAGTTGCAATGCTCTGAATATAAACTTCACTGCAAGACCATTCTCAATCTTTGCGCAATACGTCCGGCAATTCGGCCCCGGTCGCCTCCGCGACGCCCGAAATCGCCCGGCCAACGGTCCTTGGCGGAGCGGCTCTTCTTTCGCACCATTGACGGCCAATTTCCGGTCGGCACAATAGCCATATCCGGCCTGCTTCTGCAAAAAAGCTTTGAACCTTTTCCGTCGACGACAGACATCATCACCAAGAGGAAGAAGTTGCCTGTGTACCGCGCCAATCTTCCGCGGACCTTTGTGCTCGTCGTCGCGCTGTTTTCGATGGCCGCGACAACGGGCGCCTCTGCGCGCGAATCTCGCACTGTCGACACTCATCGCTCAAATGTCACGCCGGCCGGAACTTTCGGCCCGTCGATGGACGCACTGGTGGGCGACGAAATCCTCAACTGCTTCGAGCCTCATCATATCGTCGGCCTTGCCTTCCGCGATTCCGGCAAGCAATCGATCGATGACGGGCGGCCGGAAAAATTCGACTGCAAGCCGTTCGCAAACCCGACGGCGGCGATTCATGAGGAAACAATTCGCAATCCCGCGGCGGCGGAACTGATCGATCGTATCGGCCAGGTGGAGTAAGAAAGAGTCTTGGCAACGCCCGCGCAAAGCGAGATTGGGGAACGCTCGGCGAGCCTCGCCGCGAAGGTGCGGGCGCGCATCGTGAGCATCCTGCGCGCGGTGCCGATCCGCTGGCGCATCCTGTCGATCGCATTGCTCAACTCCGCCGTGGTCGTCGTGCTGGCCGTTCTGATCTGGAATGGCGCGAAGGTGCTTGGCTCGGCCTGGGAAGACGTGCGGCAGGTGCGCGAATCCGACAAGATCCTGGCGCTGCTCGAGAGCGAAACCTCCAGGCTTCAGAACCTGATCCACCGCTACATCAACCAGCCGAGCCCGGAACTGTTCGCCGAGATCCTGCTGTTGCGCGAGGCGGTGCTGGGCACGCTCACCACGCGCGCGTCCACCGATCCGATGCTGGCGGGCTCCGTCGAGGAACTCGAGCGCGTCACCGACCGCTTCCTCAATGGCTTTGGCGAATTGCGCGGCCTGCAGGCAACCATCGCCAAGACCTATGAGGAGCAGGTGTTGAAACCGGCGCGTGACATGGCCGGGCTGTATTCGATCATCGAAGGCGCGACCGGCCATCGCGACGCGCTGATCTGGCCCTCGCTCGGCAAGTCGCGCGAGGCCTTTACCGCAATGCTGGTCGCCGCCAACGCCTACTACCTGTCGCTCTCCTCCGCGTCCGCCGAGGAGGCCCGCCGCAACACCGATACGATCGAAAAAACGATCCCCGAGATGAGCGACCTCGCCGACAACGACCTGCAGCGGCTGGCGTTGCAGCGCCTGGCCACGCGCACGGCGGCGCTGCGCGAGGGACTTGCAAAATTGTCGGAGCAACTCTCCAGCCGCACCGAACTGTTGCGCAACACCATCGACGCGACGCAGGCCGAAGAGATCGGCGCGATCGACGACCTCTCCGCCAAGATGCGCGAGCGCGAGCAGAAGGCGCAGGAGACGTTCGATCGCACGCTGTCCGATATCTCGCGGCGGGTGCTGTCGATCGCAGTGATCTTCCTCGGCATCATCCTGACGGCGGGCGTGTTGATCGCGCTGTCGATCCGCCTGCCGCTGCAGCAGATCATGATGGCGATGCGCGCGATCACGCTCGGCGACTACGATCGCGAGGTGCAAGGCACCGCCGCTCGCGACGAGATCGGGGCGATGGCACGCGCCGTGGAGGTATTCCGCGAGAACGCCATCGCCAAGCGCCGCACCGAGGACGAGCTGCGCACCTCGAAGGAAAAGGCCGAAAGCGCGCTGCTCGAGCTCAATACCGCGCAGCAGAACCTGATCGACGCCGAACGGCTCGCCGCGCTCGGCGGCCTTGTGGCCGGCGTCGCCCATGAGGTGAACAACCCGATCGGGATCAGCCTGACGGTGGCCTCTAGCTTTGCGCGGCGCACTGAAATGTTCGAAGCGGAGCTGCGCTCGGAGGGCGCGCTGCGTCGCTCGCAGCTGGAGGATTTCATCAAGACCTCGCGCGACGCCGCGCAACAACTGGTGGCAAATCTGCATCGCGCCGGAGAGCTGATCCAGTCGTTCAAGCAGGTCGCAGTCGACCGTTCGCATGCCGAACGACGGCAATTCTCCCTGGGCGAGGCCACCGACCAGATCATCGCGAGCCTGCGGCCGGTGTTGAAGAGGGCGCCGATCGAACTCACGGTCGACGTGCCTGAAGGCCTGATGATCGACGGCTATCCGGGCTCCTATGGGCAGATTCTGACCAATTTGTTCCTCAACGCCGTGTCCCACGCTTTCGGGGACGGACGTTCGGGGACCATCGCGATATCGGCACGGGCGCGCGGTCACGACGACGTCGAGATCATCTTTGCCGATAATGGCGCCGGGATGACGCCGGACGTACAACGCCAGGCCTTCGACCCGTTTTTTACCACCCGCAGGAACGAGGGGGGCACCGGGCTCAGCCTGCATATCGTCTATAATCTCGTGACCCAGCAGCTCGGCGGCCGCATGATGCTGGAGTCAAGGCCGGGACAAGGCACCACTTTTCGCATTATCATGCCCAGAACCGCCAAGGGCGGGACCGCCGAGGGAGCTGACGGAACCACAGAATGGCCGAACAGGACGATGTCCTCCACCTGATCGACGACACGGATGTCGCGCTCGAGGATCCGTCGGCGCGGAAGTGGAAGATCGCCGTCATCGACGACGATCAGGCCGTGCATGAGGGCACGCGCTTTGCGCTGAGCGATTATGTGCTCAACGGCCAGGGCCTCGAAATCCTCTCCGCCTATTCGGCCGCCGAGGGCCGCGCGCTGATGCGGGCGCATCCCGACATCGCCGCGGTGCTGCTCGACGTCATCATGGAGACCGACGTCGCCGGACTCGATCTCGTCGAATTCATCAGGAACGAAATCCACAACGAGACCGTCCGCATCATCCTGCGCACCGGCCAGCCCGGTCAGGCCCCGGAGCGGCGCATCATCGTCCAGTACGATATCAACGATTACAAGGCGAAGACCGAGCTCACCGCGGACAAGCTGTTCACCTCGCTGACGGCGGCGCTGCGCTCCTACCAGCAGCTCGAGCGCATGGTGCAGACCAGGCGCGGGCTCGAGATCATCATCGATGCCGCTTCCACCCTGTACGATTTCAAGTCGATGCAACGGCTCGCCGAGGGCGTGCTGACCCAGCTTGCCTCGCTGCTCAATGTCGACTGCGCGGGGATCTTGGTGCTGCGCGACGACGGCAACAAGGCCCGCGACGATTTTTCCGTGCTGGCCGGCTCCGGTTGCTACAGCCGCTTCATCGGCGCGGCCAGCTCCAAATCGCTCGATTCGGATCTGCGCGCGATGGTCGAAGCGGCGTTCAAGCGCCGCAAGCACGAATTCGCCGATCACCGCACCGTGCTCTACGTCCGCACCGGCAGCGGCCGCGAGGTCGTCGTGCTGCTGCAGGCCGAGCGGCAATTGTCCGAAACCGACCGCTCGCTGGTGGAGATTTTCGGCAGCCGGCTTTCGATCGCATTCGACAACGTCATCCTCTATCAGCAGCTGCATGAGGCCAACACCCAGCTTGAGGACCGCGTCTCCCAGCGCACCCGCGCGCTGATGCAGGCCAATCGCCGCCTGTCGGCGCAGTGGCTTCGCCTGCAACGCGCCAACGGTTTCAAGAACGAAATTCTGGGCACGGTCGCCCACGATCTGAAGAACCCGCTCGGCGTGATCCTCGGTCGCACGGAGATGCTGACCGAATTGATCTCGACCTCGGCGTCGAAAGAGAGCGTGACCGCCCAGATCGACCATATCCGCGACGCCACCAGGCGGCTCACCTCGATGGTCGATCATCTGATCTCCGACGCGATGGCGGATGCATTCGACATCACCATCCGCCGCGAGCCGGTCGACGTCGCAGCCCTGGTCAGCGACGTGGCCGAGGCCAACCGGCCGCTTGCGGTCAACAAGCAGCAGACGATCACCGTTCTGGCGCCGCCGAACATCGTCACCATGTGCGACACCGACCGCATCCGCGAGGCGATCGACAATCTCGTCTCCAATGCCATCAAATATTCCCCAATCGGCGGCAAGATCGCGGTCGTGGTCGCGCAAGAAGAGGATAACACCCTGATCCGCGTCACCGACGAGGGCCAGGGGCTTTCGCCGGAAGACCTCGGGCGCCTGTTCGGCCGCTTCCAGCGGCTTTCCGCCAAACCCACCGCCGGCGAAAGCTCGACGGGACTGGGCCTTTCGATCGTCAAGCGCATCATCGACATGCATGGCGGCGAGGTCACCGCCGCAAGCGAGGGTCCGGGCCTCGGCTCGACATTTACCATCGTCCTGCCAGCAACCGAGTTGCCATGAGCCAGAGCCAGCACATCATCATCGTCGATGACGAGGCGCCGGCCCGCGAGATGGTCGGCGATTACCTCAAGATGCACGGCTTCACGGTGACGCTGTGCGACGGCGGCAAAAGCCTGCGCGGCGCGATCGAGACCGGTGCGCCGCCCGATCTCGTGGTGCTCGATCTCAACATGCCCGAGGAGGATGGCCTTTCCATCATCCGCGACCTCAAGAGCCGCACCAACGTTCCCGTCATCATGCTGACGGCGACCGCAAGCCCGATCGATCGCGTGGTCGGCCTCGAACTCGGCGCCGACGACTATGTGGCCAAACCCTGCGAGCTGCGCGAATTGATGGCGCGCATCCGCTCGGTGCTGCGGCGTAGCGCTCCGGCAAAGGCGCCGCCTGCGGCGGTCGAGGCAACGAACGCGAAATCGGCCAGGGATCAATTGGTGCGGTTCGGCACCAAATGGCTCGACCTCGAGGCGCAGGCCTTGCGCGACGACGAGGGCAACGAGCATCCCTTGACCGCGTCCGAATTCGGCCTGCTCAAGGTGTTTGCCGCCAATCCCAAGCGGGTGCTCTCGCGCGAACGGCTGCTGGAGCTTGCCAATGCGCGCGACAGCGAAGCCTTCGACCGCGCCGTGGACCTGCGCATCATGCGCATTCGCCGCAAGATCGAGCCGGATCCGACAAAGCCCGCCGTCATCCGCACCATCCGCGGCGGCGGCTATCTCTTCTCGCCGGCCGGCGACAAGGCCTGATTTGACGGGACGGCCGGCCCCCGTTCGGGGGCTCGCGATCGCGGGAATCCGGTTTTCCGGCAAATTCCGCAGCTTGAAATTGTTCACATTTTTGCCCCGAGTGTTTCGTCGCAAGCTGGCCAACGAAACAATTCTCCCCTTGATGAAACCATTTTTCCGCTTTCGTGCAGAAGTCCGGAAACCGTGCCTCATTAACAATTTGCCCCAACAGAGCGCTGCTATCCAAGCGGCGTCACGGGGAGACTGTCATGCAGAACGTCGTCGCCATCAACGCCGCAGCCCGCCAGAGCATCATCGCTGCTCAGGCGACCTCGGACGAAATGCTTCTGGAAAGCATTGCGGATGGCAATCGCACCGCAATGCACATCCTTTATGCCAGGCACAATGTGCGGGTCTACCGCTTCATCCTTCGCATCGTGCGCGACACCACGATGGCCGAAGACCTCGTCAGCCAGGTGTTTCTGGACGTGTGGCGGACTGCCAGCCAGTTCGAAGGCCGTTCCCAGGTGTCCACGTGGCTGCTCTCGATCGCCCGCTTCAAGGCGCTGACCTCGATGCGCCAGCGGCGCTTCGAGGACATCGACCAGGAGGACGTGCGCGAGATCGCCGACGACGCCGACACGCCAGAAGCTTCGCTGGACCGTTCGACCACCAGCGAAATCCTCCGCGCCTGCGTGGCAAAGCTGTCGCCGGCGCACCGCGAGATCATCAATCTCGTCTACTATCACGAGAAGTCGGTCGAGGAAGTCGGTGAGATCATCGGCATCCCGCAGTCGACGGTCAAGACCCGCATGTTCTATGCCCGCAAGCAGCTCGCAGACCTGCTGAAGGGGGCCGGCGTCGACAGCTTGGCCGCCTGAGTCATTCATCGGCAGGGAGCCCGGGACCGGGTCCCTGTCGAAATTCTCTCCAGCAAAGAAACAATTGAAACAATCGGCGAAATCAGGCGGAAAATTTCGCTTGCTATAGAATCAGCCGACGCTTTTCCAAACCTCCCAACGACCTCCAACGACCCGGACGGGATGCCCCCCTTCCGGGTCGCTCTATTTTGTCGACCTCGTTTGCGCATGATTTCCGCGCAAGGGCGTTCCGGGTTGTCGCAGAGGAAAACCGGCTTCCATCCCGTATCAAGTACCGGGCAGGCTTTTTTGCGGGTCTTGCGCGGTACCATCGTCATATCCGCCATGCTAAACCGCGCACACAACCAAGCGGTGATGCAAGCGGTGATGGATGGCACCGATGTCCTGGCCCTTTGATGCCGTCGACCTCGCGCGGGCGCAGTTTGCGTTCACGATGTCGTTCCACATCATATTCCCGGCTTTCTCGATCGGGCTTGCCAGCTATCTCGCAGTGCTGGAAGCGCTGTGGCTCTGGACCTCCCGTGAGGTTTTCATCAACCTGTTCAACTACTGGCTCAAGATCTTCGCGGTCGCCTTCGGCATGGGCGTGGTCTCCGGGATCGTGATGTCCTACCAGTTCGGCACGAACTGGTCCGGCTTCGCCGACAAGACCGGGCCGGTGATCGGCCCCTTGATGGCCTATGAGGTGCTGACCGCCTTCTTCCTGGAGGCCGGCTTCCTCGGCGTGATGCTGTTCGGCCTCGAGCGGGTCGGCCCGAAGTTGCACTTTCTCGCAACCCTGATGGTCGCGATCGGCACCCTGATCTCGGCGTTCTGGATTCTCTCCGCCAATTCCTGGATGCAGACTCCCGCCGGCTACAGCGTCAACGCCGACGGCCAGTTCGTCGCCGCCGACTGGCTCAAGCTGATCTTCAATCCGTCCTTTCCCTATCGCCTCGTTCACATGGTGCTTGCGGCCTATCTGACGACTGCGCTCGTGGTCGGCGCGGTCGGCGCCTTTCATCTGTGGCGCGACCAGCATTTGGCCGGCGCGCGGGTGATA
>Ga0335076_10005184_pt1 | contig 13193 bp, 4 predicted proteins | sample Lox_Sample_25_FD_206717 | JGI IMG/M metagenome (GOLD analysis project Ga0335076, IMG submission 206717) | Soil microbial communities from Loxahatchee National Wildlife Refuge, Florida, United States - Lox_Sample_2.5 | ecosystem: Environmental > Terrestrial > Soil > Wetlands | place: USA: Florida...
ATTACCCACAACGTACGCCCGCCATCAGTTCCTTAGCGTTTTCCCCGTTTTTAGCGTGTACTGGATCCGCTCCTGGGTTTTCTTCTCTCCGCACAGCGATTTGAAAGCTTCGCGCTCCAGATCGAGGATGTACTGTTCGCTGACCGGGGTTCCCGGGGAAACGTTCCCGCCACACAAGACTTCGGCGATTTTGTTACCGATCTTGACTTCGTGCGCGCTGATATAAGCGCCTTCATGCATGAGGTAAACGCCCATTTTTAGCAGGGCCAGGACGTTCTCACCGGGCGCGGGCAAGTCGGTGCGGGGCGTAGGAGCTGTGTATCCGGAACGCACGAGATCAAGCGCTCGCTCCTTGGCATCGCTCAGAACGCGTTCGCGGTTCATGGTGATGCCGTCGGAATCCGACAAGAAACCCAGACCGCGCCCTTCCTGGGCGGAGGTCGCAACTTTGGCCGTCGCGATGGTCTCGAAGTTCTTTTTGAGCGCTTCCGTCAGCTCCACCGATTCGCCACGGCCACCCGGCCGAATGGATGCGGCACTGTCGATCGCCCGCAATAACATCTCTTTGCAGCCGCCGCCGCCGGGCAGCAGGCCTACTCCCACTTCCACCAGACCGGCGTACAGTTCGGCGTGCGGCTGGCGGGCTGCCGCATGCAGCGAGATCTCCGTACCGCCGCCGAGGCATAGACCGAACGGCGCTGCCACCACCGGCTTGGGGGAGAACTTGATTGCCTGAGTCATTCCCTGGAACTGGCGGATGGCCAGGTCCACGTCATCCCACTCTTCTTCCTGCACGGACATGAGCAGCAGCATGAGGTTGGCGCCGACGGAAAAGTTGGTCGCGTCATTGCTGATGACAAAAGCCTCGAAGTTGTCGCCGGGACCGCCCGGCTTCAGCGTCTGGGTGATGAGCTGAACAATATCGGCCCCGAGAGAGTTCATCTTGGAATGGAACTCGATGCAGGCCACTCCATCGCCGAGGTCAACCAGCGACGCACCGGAGTTTTTCTTGACGACGCCTCTTGATTTTCTTGCGACTTCGACCGACCAAACGCCGTCCGGGACATGAACCGGCTCCCAGTTCCCGGTTCTCAGTTCCCAGTAGGAGCGCCCGGAAGAGGTTTTGGGATCGTAGCTGTACCAGGATTTCTGGCCTGAGGCCAGCAGTTTTTCGACGTTTGGGGCCAGTGGGCGGTTTTCTTTCTTCATGCGATCTACGGTGGCTTCGACACCAGCGGCATCCCATAATTCAAATGGGCCCAACTCCCAGTTGAAGCCGAGACGCATGGCGCGATCGATCTCGACGACGGAATCGGAAATCTCGGGAATGCGATTGGCGGAGTAGGTCCACAAGTCGGACAGGGCTGACCACAGAAACTGCCCGGCCTTGTCGGGTTTCGGTCCCAGCAGGAGGCGGAGGCGCTCTCCGGTGTCGTCGACATTCCTGGCCATGTCGAGCACAGGGAACTTGGGCTTCTGCCGTGGATGATACTCGAGCGTCCTCCAGTCGAGCGCCAGGCGTTCGTCCTCTTTGGCTTTCTTGTAGAAGCCGCCCTTGGTTTTGTCGCCGAGCCATTTGCGTTCCAGCATCCGGCCGACAAAATCCGGCAGTTTGAGATCGCTGCGTTCATCGTGGACGTTCTGGGTCATGTTGGCGACGACATGGCCGAGAATATCCAGGCCGACGAGATCAATCGTGCGGAAGGTTGCCGATTTCGGCCAGCCCACAGCCTGGCCGGTGAGCGCATCGATTTCTTCAATACTGAGATCCATCTCCTGCATCAGGCGCATCACGTTGAGCACGGAAAATGTGCCGATGCGATTGCCAATGAAGTTCGGCGTGTCTTTGGCGAACACCACGCCTTTGCCGAGGCGGGTGTCGCAGAAGTGGGCGATAGCGTCGATGGCGGCGCGGTCGGCGTCAGGCGTGGGAATCAGCTCCAGCAAACGCATGTAGCGCGGTGGATTGAAGAAGTGGGTGCCGAACCAGGAGCGGCGGAATTCCTCGGAGAATCCTTCGGCTATCTTGCCCACCGGCAGACCGCTGGTGTTGGTGGTGATGATGGTGCCGGGCCTGCAGATAGCCTCAACTTTCTTGAGTAACGAGCGCTTGATCTCGAGATTTTCCACGACCGCTTCGATGACCCAGTCCACCTCGGCAAGCTTCTTCAGGTCGTCGTCGAAGTTGCCGACGGTCACCAGCCGGCTTAGTGCCGGCTCCATGAACGCCGCGGGCTTCGACTTGCGAGCGGCTTCGAGTCCGGCGGAGGCAATCTTGTTCCGCGTGGGCCCATCAGCGTCCGGCGGCACGATATCCAGCAGAAGACTGGGTATGCCGGCGTTGGCGAAGTGAGCCGCGATGCGGGCACCCATGGTACCGGCACCCAGGATGGCAACTTTGCGAATCGCTTTCATGAAGGAATGACTCCCAGAGGCAGGCGCAGCTGCGCGCACATCCGTATTGAAGCGTTCAAGGATTTGCGAAACATGAGGTTATCAGAGTTTATCTGCGGCACGGTGGTGTTTGCCAGTCCACGAATGTCTGAAGCGTGCTGAAAAGACGACGGGCGCGTACCGTAAGATGTGGGGTGAGGATGGCAACGGTACGCGCCCTTTTTTAAGTTGATTTGAGCTTAGACGCAGCCAGGCGAGATGTCAAGATAAATCTTTTGTAATCAATAGTTTATTGCGATTTATAGATCACGAATCCAGGTCCCGCGCAAGGACGTACATCACCGTTCGATGTGACGTGCCGCGAGGCCATGAAACCGCCGATAACGCTGAGTCAGAGGCAAGTTTGTTATTCTGGTGTTGGCCACCCCAAGCGAGGCTGTAACCTTTCATGTCCAATCCAAGCATGCCCAACTCCGGCATCCCGGAGACTTCATCTGCCAGTGAATCCAACGAGTCCTTCGGCGCTATTTTTTCCCGTTACGAGAGGAACCGTGCGCGCAAGCCGGCAGCGGGCGGAACCGGCCGCGAGGGTACAGTGGTAGCCGTGACTACAGATTCTGTTCTGGTGGACATCGGTTTCAAAACCGAGGGAATTCTGCCTTTAAGTACAGTGCAGAGTTCAGGCAAGGCAGTTAAGCCGGGCGACAAACTTGTCGTCTCCATCAAAGGGCGCGATCCCGAAGGCTACTACGAGCTTACTCTCGGCCGGATCGAGCGGCCGAAAGACTGGGCGGCGCTGGAACGCGCTTTTGCCGAGAAGGCGACCATCGTGGGGACGGTAACCGCCGTAGTGAAGGGCGGGCTCAGCGTGGACGTCGGTGTGCGTGCGTTCATGCCCGCTTCCCGCAGTGGGGTCCGCGATGCCGCCGAGTTAGAAAAATTGGTAGAACAGGAAATCCGCTGCCGGATCACCAAGCTGGACGCGACCGAAGAGGATGTGGTCGTGGATCGCCGCGTGATCGCCGAGGAAGAAGAACGCGCCGCGAAAGACCGCCGCTACTCCGCAATGCAACCTGGAGAAATCGTCCGCGGCACCGTCCGCAGCCTCACCGACTACGGCGCTTTCGTCGATATTGGCGGAGTTGACGCCTTGCTGCACGTGAGTGATATCTCGCGAAGCCGCGTCAGCAAGCCGTCGGATGTGCTGGCGGTGGGGCAGGAAGTGGAAGTCAAGGTTCTCAAAATCGATCCCGAGAAGCGGCGCATTTCCGTCGGCATGAAACAACTGGAGCCCGATCCCTGGGATGCGGTGGCTACGAAGTTCAAACCGGGCGAACGCGCCCGCGGCGCGGTGACACGCGTGCTCGATTTCGGAGCGTTCGTCGAGCTTGAGCCCGGCATCGAAGGCTTGATTCATGTCTCGGAAATGTCGTGGGCGAAGAAGATCAGGGCGGCCAGTGACGTGGTGAAGCCGGGGGACAGCGTGGAAGTGGTGATTTTGGCGGTGAGCCAGGGCGAGCGACGCATTTCACTTGGCCTCAAGCAGGCGCTGGGAGATCCGTGGACAGAAGTCGCGCAGAAATTTCCCGCGGGCTCTGCCATCGAAGGACCGGTCACCAGCATCACGAAGTTTGGAGCCTTCGTGCAACTCTCCGAAGGCATCGAAGGCATGATTCACATCAGCGATATGAGCGCCGACAAGCGCATCAATCATCCCCAAGACATGTTGAAGGTCGGGCAGACGGTCAAAGCCCAGGTGCTCGAAGTGGATACAGAAAAGCGGCGGGTAAAGCTCGGGATGAAGCAGCTGATTCCTACCAGTATCGAGGAATATATCGCCGAGCGGAAGCAGGGCGATGTGGTGTCGGGCCGGGTCATTGAAGTTTCCGAAGGGCAGGCGCGGGTGGAACTCGGAGAAGGCATCCAGGCAGTATGCAAGATCAAGAGCGGTGCGGCGCCTTCGGCAGAGGGGAGTACATCAGCCGCGAAGGCCGATCTGTCTTCGTTGACTTCGATGCTGCAAGCGCGCTGGAAAGGCAGTGCCGCCGCGGGGCCGGTTGCACCGGAAGAAATTCGTGCCGGGCAGGTTCGCAGTTTCCGTATCGCAAAACTGGATGGAGCTGCCAGAAAGATTGATCTGGAATTAGCGGGATAAACCGGCGGGGTGAGTAATTAATAGAGATTCGGACGCGCGCCGCCCGCGTCGGCCAGCTCGGTGCGGAACTTCGCTGCCTGTTCCGGCTGCTTCAAGGCAACATACTCCTCCACCAGATCCTGGCGCGCCTTTACCAGCCAGTCCGCTTTGGGATCGATCTTCTTGATCAGAATGTCATACCCGCTGCGGCTCTCCACCTCCGCTTCCGCATAGCGTTTCTGGGGGAGAAGCGCGCCGCCCAATCTTACGCGGGCGATTCCCACCAATTCGTGATCGGCGGAAAGAGTTGCGGCATACATGCGTAGCGCTTCCCGAAACAAGCTCTCACCCTGCGCGTATTTCTTCTCGGCTACGTACACGCCCGCCAGGTTCGATAGCGCGACCCCAATGTAATAATGTTTGCCGTTATACACCGCGCGATAGATCTCGGTCATGCGGCGAAAATCGGCCTCGGCCTCGTTCAGTTTCCCCTGCTGCCGCGCGACCCTTCCCAGTTCGTTCAGCGTATGCGCGACCCGGGGATGCACTTTTCCGTAGGCTTTTTCCTGGATTACCAAAGCCCCTTGCAGTAAATCGTTCGCTTCGTCCAACCGCTTTTCGCTAATCAGGGTACGGGCCAGATGGGTCATGGCCGAGGCGGTCTCGGGATGATCCTTGCCAAAAAAGGCTTGGGTGATATCGAGTGCCTGGCGCTGGTACTTTTCCGCGTCAGGGAAATGCGCCTGCTCGTACTGAATCGCTCCCAGATTGATGAGATCATTGGAGACTTGGGGGTGGCGTTCGCCATAAATCCGGCGGTCCATGATAAGAACGCGTTGATTGATTGATTCCGATACATCGTAGTGCCCGGCATAGAATTGCGAGTTGGCCAGCTCGCTGAGAGTTGCTCCCAGATCCGCTTCCGCCACTCCAGGCGCCGATTGCAGACGCACTGCCGCTTCAAGGATCTGGATCGCCTGGGGATAATCGCCGCGGTTCTCCACAATGGTTCCCAACGATGCCGTTGCCTTGCCAACTGCGGGATGGTTCGGGGGAAGATGCCGTTTGGTCATCTCCAGGCCCTGTCGAACTAATTGCTCGGCCTCCTGCAGGCGGGCCTGATCGGAACGCAGCTCACCCAACGCCACCAGGCTTTCGGCCACTTCCGCGCTGTCAGCGCCAAACAAAGCCTTGCGCCGTTCAAGGGCCAGGCTCAGCAAGGAATCGGCCCGGTCCAGCTTGCCCAATTTCTGGTAGATGCCTCCCAGTGTGGCATAGAGTTCAGCCTGTATCTTGGGATCGCCGTCGAGAGTTTGTGCCTCCTGAACGCCGCGATCCACCAGGGTGACGACCCGCAAGTCATCCGCCGGGCCGGCGGCTTCGTCACCTCCCTGGAACAAATTGGTCATGAACTTCTGAATTCGCTCGGTGCGAGCGGCCGACGCCAGCGCGGCATTGCGGGCTGCGGTCAGGCGGACGGTAAAAAAGATGACCGTGCCAATGAGAAGAGTCAGCACCACGGATGCCGCGGTGACGGCGCGCGCATGTCGCCGGACAAACTTGGCAGTGCGATAGTCCAGGCTGTCGGGGCGCGCCTCCAGCGGCTCGCCGTTGAGGTAGTGGTCGATATCCCGGATCAGGGCTTCTACCGAGCGATAGCGACGCTGGGAATCCTTATGCATGGCGTTGAGGCTGAGCACATCGAGATCAGCCCACGCGGCTCTGCCGATAGATAAGGCCTGCGAATCCCCCTCCGCCTTCGCCATACGCTTGACTGCAACCGAAGGCTTGCCGGGCTCATGTTCCGCAATGATCGTGGCCGCCTCGGCCGGAGTCAGGTTGGATAAGTCGAACGGAAGTTGCCCCGTCAGAAGTTCATACAGGATGACTCCGAGGGAATAGACGTCTGTACCAACCCCGACCCGGTCGCCACGAATCTGCTCGGGTGATGCGTAGGCCGGAGTCATCAGCCTGAGGCCGGTCATCGTCTGATCGGTCTGCGCGTCGAGACTCTCCAACTGTTTGGCGATGCCAAAATCAAGTAAGTGAACGCTGCCATCGTTCTTCACCAAAATGTTGGAAGGCTTGAGATCACGGTGAATGAACGCATGTCCGTGGGCATGCTCGACGGCTTCACACACCGAGCGGAAGAGCTGCAAGCGCTCCTTGATTGACGATTGGTGCTTCCGGCAAAACTGGGTGAGTGGAATTCCCTCGACGTACTCCATCACGAACCACGGAGTGCCGTCGTCCAGAGTGGCAGCGTCGTAGATTCGGGCAATGGAGGGATGGTTCAATTGCGCCAGGGTCCGCTGCTCGCTGGCAAAGCGCTCGCGGCGGGCGGGTGAAATCCAGGCATCGCGCAGGATCTTGAGCGCGACTTTGCTGCCCAGATCTTTGCGCTCGGCAAGATAGACCACCCCCATCCCACCTTCACCCAGTAATTTCAAGAGCCGGTAGGCGCCGACCTCCCGAAAAGGAATCGCTGAAGCCGCTCCACCGAACATCTGGTGCGCCACGTCGGCGACACCGCGATCGAGCAATGAGCCGCCGGCATCCTGCTGCAACATGGCCATCACATCGGAGAGGATTTGTTCATCATCGCCGCATGCGGTCTTCACAAAGGCAGCCTGTTCGGCCGGAGGCAATTCCACGGCCCGATGAAAGATCTCCTGGATTCGCTGCCACTGTGTAGTTTCCATGGACGCAGTTACTAAACTGAAGAACTCCCGAAGCAGACTTACGCCGTCCGGCGCAGCGCCTGTCCCAGCCATGCTTTGGCTGCCCGCCAGTCGCGCAAAATTGTCGCCTCAGACACGCCGAGCAAAGTCGAGATTTCGCCTACCTCAAGCCCGCCAAAGAAACGCGTCTCCACGATTGCGGCCTGACGAGGCTCGATCCGGTTCAATTCGTCGAGAGCCGCATCCAGCGCCAGCAACTCCTCCTCGCGAAAGATCGTCCCATCCGTCGATCCGTCGAGGGTAACGAAGAGCGCATTCCCTTTGCCGCCGCGCTTCTGCGCGTTGCGGCGGCGGGCTGCCTCAATCAGCACCTGCCGCATGGCACGGGCGGCAATCCGCTTGAAGTGCAAAGGGGAGGTCGCTGCGATGGGAGGTGAGTTCGCCAGCTTGACCCAGACCTCATTCACCAGAGCCGTCGGACTCAGGGTGTTGCTCGGATCGCCGCGCTTCACCCGTGTAGCAAGCCGGCGCAATTCTTCGTAGGTCAAACTAAAGAGGTGATCCAATGACCGCCTGTCTTCCGGGGTCGCTACTGGCCGGATCGACGTAACGGTGGCTTCCCTCTGCGAATTTCGCAGCGCCATGACGGTTTTCCTAAGGTCTTTGCGCAATGCGTAGTGGAGACCGCTGTGTGGGAGGCCTCCGGGAGGGGGAAAGAGGACGGATCGCTCTCGTCCGAATTCCCGAATGCTACCAGTTGATATCCCACCGATGCAACTGAGAACGATATGCAACTTTTTGCAGCATCGATGCTGGCGGCTGCACTGTTCCGATGGCCAGGGACGGAAACGAAAAAACGTGGCAAAGTGCTGCGCGACACAAGCCAAGGCTCAGGCCTGTTGATTGTCGAAGGCCAGCAGTTTCCCTTTTCATTAGCCGATCTGTGGAAATCCCCCCAGCCACCGAAGATCGGCATGATCGTAGAAGCAGAGTTCAATCGGGATGGGCAGCTTATCGCCATCCGCACCATTGCCGCGAGACCTGGCGGTGAATCGCGTTCCAGGCCGGCGAGCTGAAATGAAAATCGCAGAGCGGAAAACCAGACACAGGAGAATTTCTATGACGAAGGCTTACGGATCGCGAGCGCGGGTTTTATCACTCCTCATCCTCATGATTGTGGCGGTTGCTACCACGCTGCACGCGCAGGCCTTCGCCAATATCCCGGCGCTGTCTTTCACCGCGGTCGCCGGCGGAGCCAATCCGCTGCCTCAAGTCGTAACCGTCACCAGCACCGGGGCGCAGATGGCCTTCAGCGTTACCCCTTCCACCTCCAGCGGGGGCAGTTGGCTGACGGCCAGTCCCACGGGTGGCGGATGCTGCGCTACGCCAGAAGGCGTCACGGTTCTAGTCAACACGGCCTCCCTGACCGCCGGAACTTATATGGGGCAGATCATCTTCGCCGAATATTTCGCCGGGACGCCAAGTATCACGGTACCGGTGACTCTCACTGTGGCGCCCGAGAGTGGACCGTCCTTTGGCGATGTAGCGGGACAGGCAAGCTTCTCGATGGCGCCCGGCGGCGGCACTCCGCCATCTCAGGCGATACAGATTACAAACGGTGGAACCGGAGCCCTCTCCTGGACCGTAACCAAGAGCACCGCCGACGGCGGCAACTGGCTCACCGTCCCGGTCACGTCGGGCACCGCACCCTCGATGGTTTCGGTCGGGATTGCTCCCGCATCTCTACCCGGAGCAGGATCGGTCGCCGGAACCTATGTGGGGCAGCTATTGTTTCAGACTACTGGCAGCAGCGTCACCGTCCCGGTGAGTGTGACGGTGGAGAGCAACACGTTCACCCAGGTCAATCCCATCAATTTCACCATGCCCCAGGGCGGGGGCACCCTGCCTCAGGTGTTGAGCATTGCGAGCACCAGCACGAACTTCGTCTTCAGTTCGGCGGTGTACACCGGGACCGGCGGCAACTGGCTGACCATCTCCAACCTGGGCGGCGAGTGCTGCGCAACGCCGGAGGCCATCACCGTCAGCGTCGACGAGACCGTCGCCTCTGCCCTAGCCCCGGGAACCTATGTCGGTGAAGTGGTCCTTTTACAATATTTCCAGAACAACCGGGTCATGACCGTACCGGTTACTTTGACCGTGGCGGCATCGGGCACCAAGTTCTTCGATAGTCTCCCCGGTGCATTGAGTTTCTACCGCAACACCGGCGAGACTCCAGCGCCGCAGGCCGTGCCCATCCGGAACGGTGGAACCGGCACATTGAAATGGACTGCGACGGGCAGCACGGCAGACGGCGGCAATTGGCTGAAGCTGTCCGCTGCCAGCGGAACCGCGCCCTCAACTTTAACGGTGAGTATCGTTCCTTCGGCTCTGCCGGGCGCAGGCGCCACGACGGGAACCTTCGATGGCCAAGTGCTATTGCTAACAGGGAACGACGCAGTCACGATTCCAGTCAGCGTCGTAGTCGGCGCTAACGTTTTCGCGCAGGTAAATCCCATCGTCTTCACCATGCCCGAGGGCGGAAGCGCCCTGCCGCAGGTGTTGGCGGTCGCCAGCACCGGCACGAACTTTGTCTTTAGTTCAGCGGTGTACACAGCGGTGGACATCTCACCGAACACCCCTTGGCTGACTCTTTCCAACCTGGGTAGCGAGTGTTGCGCCACGCCCGAAGTCCTCACGGTCGGTGTCAACGCCTCCACGCTCGTCGCCGGGGTCTATACCGGCGAAGTCGTCCTCAAACAGTACTCTCAGCAAACCATGGGGCTGACCGTGCCGGTTACTTTGATTGTCACCGCACCGGGCGCCGGCGCTTTCTTCGACAGCTTGCCCGGTCAAATGAGCTTTTCTCTTGTCACCGGCGCGGGCGCGCCGGGAGCCCAGAACATCCAGATCAGAAATGCGGGAACCGGCACCTTGAACTGGACCCTGTCGACCAACACGGCTGATGGCGGCAAGTGGTTGAGCGCGTCCGCCCATAGTGGCACGGCGCCTTCCACCGTCAGCGTGTCGATCAATCCCAGCGCCCTGCCCTCCGGCGGATTGGCCTCCGGGACCTTCAACGGGCAAGTTGTATTGCAGACCACGGGTGACGAAGTGACCATTCCGGTCAGCGTCACAGTGGGGGCCAACGTTTTCGCGCAGGTGAGTGCCATCAACTTCACCATGGTGCAGGGCGGCGCCAACCCGCTGCCACAGATCCTGAACGTGGCCAGCACCGGTACCAATTTTGTCTTTAGTTCGGCGGTGTACACCGCCACCGGTGGTAACTGGCTGACCATCTCCAACCTGGGCGGGGAGTGCTGCGCCACCCCTGAAGCCATCACGGTCAATGTCAACGCCTCCACCTTGCCTGCGGGAACTTATATGGGCGAGATCACGTTCGCCCAGTATTTCCAGCAGACGATGGGGCTGACCGTACCGGTGACTCTAACCGTCGCACCGGCAAAGTCCGCCTTCTTCGATACCTTGCCCGGGCAGATGAGCTTCTTTCTCCAGGCGGGAGGCACTGCTGCTTCCCAAACTGTACAGGTCCGCAACGCCGGAACCGGAACCTTGAGCTGGACGGTGCAAGGGAGCACCGCCGACGGCGGCGCTTGGTTGACTGTGTCTCCCGGCAGCGGGAAAGCGCCTGCCACCGTGACCGTCTCCGTGGTCACCCAAAACCTGCCCGGTCAGGGACTGACCGCCGGGACCTTCAACGGCCAACTGGTGTTCACCGGGGCGGGTGACACGGTTACGATCCCCATTGGTGTGGTGGTGGGGCCTAACATCTTCAGGCAATTGAATGCCATAAGTTTCGTCATGCCCGAAGGCGGCGCAAACCCATTGCCGCAGATCTTGCCTGTCGTGAGCTCTGGCACGAACTTCGTCTTCAGCTCGGCGGTGTACACCGCAACTGGCGGCAACTGGCTGAGCATTTCCAACCTGGGATCCGAGTGCTGCGCAACTCCGGAAGCCATCACCGTCAGCCTTAACGCTGCCGTCGCTTCCACGCTACTCCCGGGGACGTATACCGGTGAAATCACCTTCGCCCAGTATTTCCAAAGAACACTGCTGATGACGGTGCCAGTAACCCTGACCGTGGTGCCATGTGGGGCCTATTTCGACAATGTCCAGGGTCAGATGAGTTTCTCCTTTGCGCCGAGCAGCAGCAACCCGCCGTCCCAGACCGTGAAGATCCGGGCCGCGGGATCCGGTGTGTTGAGTTGGACCCTTACTAAGATGACCTCCGACGGCGGTAACTGGCTGACGACGTCGTCGACCAGTGGAAATGCGCCATCGACCGTGACCATAGGAGTAAAGACCGCGTCCCTGCCAGGAGGAGGACTGACCGCGGGGACTTTCACCGGCGAGTTGGTATTCAAGGCGCCAACCGGCAATGTCACCGTTCCGGTGAGTGTGTTGGTGGGGGCGAATGTCTTCAGCCAGGGCGCTGCGCTGAACTTCAGCATGACGCTGGGCGGCTCGAATCCACTGGCGCAGATAGTCGCGGTAACCAGCACTGGCACCAACTTTGTCTTCAGTGCCTCGGCGGCCACTGGGACCGGCGGCGCCTGGCTGAAGATTGCTCCGTCAGGCAGCGACTGCTGCAGCACGCCATCCAACATTACTGCGACGGTAAACGCTACCACACTGCCGGCGGGGATCTACACCGGCCAGATCAGTTTCGTCCAATATTTTCAGCAAACCATGGCGATGACGCTGCCGGTGACTCTCACCGTCACCGATCCGCACGTGCCGGCAACCATCAAGGCGACGGCCGGTACGCCGCAGAGCGCCACGGTCAACAAGAACTTCGCCAATCCTCTGGTCGCGAAAGTGCTGGACGCCTCCGCTAACCCGGTGTCTGGTGTGCTGGTGACCTTCAACGCACCGACCAGCGGGGCCAGCGGGACCTTTGCCTGTTCCGGAACCACCGCCGTAACTAACGCCCAAGGTATCGCGACATCGCAGGTGTTCAAGGCGAACACGAAGTCGGGCAAGTATATGGTGACGGCGACGGGGGCAAGCCTTACCAGCAACCCGAGCTTTGCCATGACCAACAAAGCGGGACCGCCGGCCTCTATTACGGCAACCGGTGGTACGCCGCAAGCCGCAGCCGTCCACACGGCCTTCGCCACCGATCTGGCCGCGACCGTGCAGGATATCTACGGCAACGGGGTTCCGAACAAAACTGTAACGTTTAACGCCCCAACCAGCGGTCCCAGCGGCACGTTCGCCGGGGGTGTCAATACGGCGGCGACCAACTCGCACGGTGTGGCCACCGCACCCGTGTTCACCGCGAACACTGCTGTGGGCAGCTACACGGTCACGGCAGATATCGCGACGTTCACGACGAGCCCTGGTTTTGCTTTGACCAACCAGCCGGGCGCTCCGGCGACGATCACCGCAACCGCGGGAACGCCGCAAACTGCAACCGTGAACAAGGCCTTCGCCACCAATCTGTCGGTAACCGTGGTCGACGCCTTCAGCAATCCGGTGCCGAACGCGACCGTCACCTTCAATGCCCCAACCAGCGGCGCGAGCGGCACGTTCGCGGGCGGAGTCAATACGGCTACCACCAACGCAGAGGGCGTGGCTACTGCAGCCGTGTTCAAGGCCAACACCAAAGCTGGTAGTTATACGGTTACGGCCACGGCGGGAGTCGCCACGACCAGCCCCGGTTTTGCCCTCACCAACAAAGCCGGCGCGGCGGCGGCGATCACAGCGACAGGAGGAACGCCACAAACCACGGCCGTCAATACTGCCTTCGCCAATCCGTTGAAAGCGACGGTGGATGATTCCTTCGGCAACCCGGTGGCAGGGGCAACGGTGACGTTCACCGCCCCGACCAGCGGGGCCAGCGGAAGCTTCGCCGGGGGCGTGAATACGGCGAAGACTAACTCGTCGGGCGTGGCCACTTCGGCGGTCTTCACGGCCAACGGAACGGCTGGAACTTACACCGTCACCGGAAAAGTGGGGTCGTT
>Ga0335076_10005186_pt1 | contig 13192 bp, 11 predicted proteins | sample Lox_Sample_25_FD_206717 | JGI IMG/M metagenome (GOLD analysis project Ga0335076, IMG submission 206717) | Soil microbial communities from Loxahatchee National Wildlife Refuge, Florida, United States - Lox_Sample_2.5 | ecosystem: Environmental > Terrestrial > Soil > Wetlands | place: USA...
CCACCAGCCGGCCGCCGCGCGGGGGTGGCCTCCCCTCGACCGCCCGGTGATGACCGACTCCGGCCGCTCCTCGAGGATATCGGGGTCGTGACCGGTGCGGGCGTAGTCGTCGTCGCCCTTGATCAGAAGCCAATTCTCACGCTTCTCGCGGGGCTTGGCGCCCATCCTCACCAGATGCCAGCGGCCGTTGAGCTTCTGCCCATGCAGCTCGAATTCGAGGTGGCCCTTCTTGAGGCCCCGGTGGGGGTCGCCGATCGGCGTCCAGGCGCCGCGATCCCATACGATCACCGAGCCGCCGCCATATTCGCCCTTGGCGATCGTGCCCTCGAAATCGGCATATTCGAGCGGATGGTCCTCGACCGCGACCGCGAGGCGCTTCTCGCCCGGATCGAGGCTCGGACCGCGGGTCACCGCCCAGCTCTTCAGCACTCCGTCGAGCGCGAGCCGGAAATCGTAATGGAGGCGAGTGGCGTCGTGCTTCTGAACGACGAAGACGTTGCTGCTCTCGAGCGGCTCGCGCCCTTTTGGTTCGGCGGTCGCCTTGAAGTTGCGCTTGCGCCGATAGGTTTCGAGCGTCATCCGTCAGCCCGCCTTGCGGCGCGGCGCGGCGGCCTTCGCCGTCGCTCCAGCTCCCCCGCCCGCCGCCTTCCCGGCGCGCGATTTGCCGCTCGCCTTGCCGCCGGCGCGAGCGCTGTCGCGCAACGCTTGCATCAGGCTCACGATCGCCTCCTTCTGAGGCTCGGCGCGCTTTGGAATCGGTTTGCCCTCGAGCTTCAGCTTGACGAGGTCGGCAAGCGCCCCTTCGTAACGGTCGTGGACGGCGCGCGGATCGAACGCGCCCGCTTTGGTCTTGATGATGTGGATGGCGAGATCGAGCATTTCGCGCGAGATTTTCTTGGCCGGGACCGCCGAGAACGCTTCCTCCGCCGATCGCACTTCGTAGTCGAAGTTGAGCGTCGTCGCAGCGAGGCCCTTGCCGTCGGGACGGATGAGCAGGGTCCGGACGCGCCGGAACAGCGCCGCCTCGGCGATCGCCGCCGCCTTGGCCGCCAGCATACCCTCGCGCAGGAGCGTGAAGGTCTCGTCGCCGCTCCGATCCGAGGGCGCGAGGTAATAGGGCTTGTCGAAATAGAGGTCGTCCGCCTCGGCCAGGTCGATGAACGCGGAGACGGTCAGCGTCCTGTCGCCGTGCGGAATGACCGCGGCGATCTCCTCCGGCTCGAGCGAGACGTATTCGTCCTTGCCGACCTCATAACCCTTGACCTGGTCGTCGCGTTCGACCGTCTCCCCGGTCTCGGCGTCGACAAACTCACGCTGAATCCGGTTGCCGGTCCGCCGATTGATCGTATGCAGGGCGATCCGCTCGGTGGTCGAGGCGGCGGCGTAGAGAGCGACCGGGCAGGTCACCTCCGCGATCTTGAGAAAGCCTTTCCAGCTTGCTCGTGGCGCCAATTTCGTCCTCGCGAGGTTCGACGCGCGGCGTGGGGCCGCCGCAGATTTAACCTTTTCAACGCCGGGCGGTCAAACCTTGCTCCGATGCGCCGTGGCCAAGACGGGCCAAAATGCGCCGGAACTTTTTGCCCCCGAGCCGCGTTTTACTTTGGACTGGCCCGCGGCGGCTGGAGCGCGGGCGGGGGGACATCGGTGCGCGAAGGGCGGCGTCCGGAAATAGCAACGCAGGTGGAAGAGGTTCCCGATCCGTTCCTCAAGGATCCGCTTCGCCAGGTCTCAACCTGGTCGCTGGCGGTCCTAGCGGCGATCGCGGTCGGCTTCGTTCTCTATCTCGCGCGCGAGATCGTCCTGCCGGTCGCAGCGGCTGTCATCGTCGGCATCATGTTGGGGCCGGCGGCGCGACGACTCGAGGCGCTGCGCGTTCCCCGCCCGCTCGCCGCCGTTCTGCTGGTGACCGGCGTGACCCTGGTCATCGTGTTCGTGATCCTGCTGATCGTCCCGCGGGTGTCCGAGTTGGCCAGCGGGTTGCCGGACATTGTCGCGTCGCTAAAGGAAAAGCTGCATGTCTTCGATGGCCTGATCAACGCCTGGCGCCGTTTCACCCTCATGATCGGCGAGCCGCCGAAGAGCGACGAAACAGCGCTGCCTTCGCCCGGGATTTCCTGGGTCCCGTCGACGATCTCCATCCTGTTGCCGCCGATCACCGGATTTCTGTTCTTTCTCGTGGTGCTCCTGCTTTTCATCGGCGCGTGGCCGGACCTGCGCCGCGCCCTGGTGATGAGGTTCGCCAGCCGCGATTCGCGCTTAACCGTGCTCAAGATCCTCAATGAGATCGAAGCCGGACTGGCCAACTATCTCTTGATCGTGACGATGATCAACATCGGCGTCGGCGTGCTGACCGGCGTGATTTGCGCGCTGACCCGAATGCCGAACGCGATCGGTTTCGGCGCTCTCGCCGCAACGCTCAATTTCATCCCGATCATCGGGCCGGCGGCGACTTTCATGGTTCTGCTGCTGGTCGGGCTGGTCGCCGCGCCGACCTTCGCTCTTGGCCTGCTCCCGGCCGCCGGGTTCGCGGTGCTGATCGTCGTCGAGGGGCAGTTCGTCACCCCGACCATCATCGGCCGCCACCTGGAGCTCAACGCGCTTGCCGTCCTGCTTTCGCTCGCTTTCTGGACCTGGCTCTGGGGGCCGATGGGCGCCTTTCTTTCCTCGCCGATCCTGATGGTGGGACTGATCATCAACCAGCGCCTGTATGGGGACGAGAATGGCTGAACGCCGCGCGCGGAACCTTCTGCGGCGTCCGGCGTTACGAAGCGACTTGAGCTTCTTCGCCTAAGCAAGGAGATGGCGGTCATGAAAAACGACATCGGGGGACTTTCCGACCAGATCGCGGACGCCGCGGGCGACATCGGAGCGGTCGCGCGGGAGCAGGCCAGGCGGGGCCTCAAACATGCGCGCGCCAACATGGGCTCGATGGCGGCTGATGCGTCCGATCGGTTGGCCGTGGTTGCCGACACCGCGCAATCCCGGGCTCTTTCGATCGCCGACTCGCTTGAGGACGCGATTCGGGAGCGGCCGTTGCCGGCCCTTGCGCTGGTTCTCGGATTCGGATTTCTCGTCGGCCTGGTCTGGCGCCGGTAGCGCTCGAGCGACCGGCGGATTTGACGATAAGACGCGTTTTGGCCTCCGCCCGGCGCGCCCGCTCGCTTGGGCGCCCCAACAACGCCAAAATCATCCGAGCGTTCCCATCGCCAGGATCATGGCGACGGCAGGGAACAAAGGGATGCGTCAATTCGTCGGGTGTCTGCGCATTTCGACCCGCGGGCGCGGGCTGGTCGAGATCACCGACCATGTTCTCGATTGGCTCAAGCCGCACGACGTGCGGGCCGGGCTGCTCACCCTGTTCTGCCGGCACACCTCGGCCGGGTTGCTCATTCAGGAGAACGCCGCGCCTGCCGTTCGCGCCGATCTCGAAACCTTCTTCAACCGCATTGCGCCGGAGGAGGCGGGGCGATACCGGCACCAAGACGAAGGGGCCGACGACATGCCGGCGCACATCCGCACGGTCCTCAGCGGCGTGCAGCTGGCCATTCCGATCCTCGATCGTCGACTCGCCTTGGGAACCTGGCAGGGAATCTATCTCTTTGAGCACCGGCGCACGCCTCGGACACGGGAAATCGCCCTGCATCTGATCGGCGAGCGAGGGTGACGGATCGTCGCAGACCTGCCCCGCGGCGGCCGCCGTTGCTGCGGCAGCGCCGGACCGGCGCGGGCGTCAGGCAGGCGCGCGCGAGCGCATGCGCCGCCGCCCGATTCCGGAAACAGATAGCAAATTGAGCAACATACGCGAACGGCGTAAACATCTCGCGTTCGATAGATCGGGCCTCGGGCCGCGTGACGCATCGCGCCGCACAATTCACCGTGGTTCTTGCGGCCTAAATGTTTCTTGTGGATGAAGTTTTGGTGACATCGGGAACGCTAGATTTTTGTGGACGTTTACCATAGATTGTGATTAAAGCGTGACGCCGCGACGGGCTTGAACCTGGACCTTCGGGTTGAGAACCCCCTTCGACCCGTCGAGTGACGCGGCATTGTGGAGGCGACGCGATTAGCACCGGCCGGGAGGGCTTGCAGCAAGTTCGTCTGGCAAAACTGTCGCCTCCCAAAAACTGGGCGGTCCGAGCGCTGCCGCTTTCGGGCCGCCCAGCCTTTCTCGCCACCGCCGGATGAGTTGAGCGGGTTGCAACGCGCGCGCTTCTAAACCTCTAATTCGATTCGAACCCGGCCGATCGAATCGGACCGCTCCACACCTCCGGGAGTCTCGGTCATTGCGGGGCGAAAATACGCTGTTCATGTGAAGCCTACGCGAGACGGCCCGCCTCGGGGCGGTTCGGCATGCCCGGGTTTGGCCACGTTCTCGCCGCGATTGGGCGTCACTGCTCGCGCGCGGAACGCGGCCGGGCGGCGGGCGTCTGCAACGCGGCCTAACCCTTGCGTCAGCCGGCTGCATTTGCGCGAGCCCGCAGCCTCGGCTTGTTGGGGCTGGAATTCGTTAGCGAATTCGAAACAGAGCAGGGTCAATAGTGCGCCGCGGGCTTGGTCGTTTCGGGGATATCTTGCCGCCGGGCGGGGATCGACGTTTGAATCGCGAAACCTGCTCTTGTCCGCAACCGAGTAAGGGTCATGCGCGTTTCGGGCTTTGAACCGCGCGTCCATCCGGGCGCGTGCAGATGGCGAAGCGCGGCAAGTCTCGGCGTGACCGCTTTCGCGCTTGCCGGCTGCGCCGCCCAGAGCCCGCAAGTCTCATACTCCCACGGCCACGAACATTTCTCCCAGGCGAAATACGGCCACGCCAGCGCGAAAGTGGTGGCCGACGGCCAGCCGGTCCCGCGCGGCGGCGGCCAATATCTGATCGGCCGCCCGTACACCGTCGCCGGCCACCGGTACTATCCGGCCGAGAATGCCTCATATTCTGCGGTCGGAATGGCCTCGTGGTACGGCGCGGCGTTCCACGGCCGCCGCACCGCCAACGGCGAGGTCTACGACATGTCCTCGTTCTCCGCGGCCCATCCGACAATGCCGCTGCCGAGCTACGCGCGGGTGACCAATCTCGGCAACGGCTATTCGATCATCGTGCGGGTCAATGATCGCGGTCCCTATCACGGCGGACGGGTAATGGATGTTTCGTCGCGGGTCGCCGATGTTCTGGACATGAAGGCCATGGGCACGGCCCGAGTGAAAGTCGAGTATGTCGGACCGGCGCCCATCGAAGGGTCGGACGACGCCTTCCTGCTCGCCAGCCTGCACACCGACGGCTCGCCCGCCAATCTCAACGGCTATCAGTCGCCGGTGCTGGTGGCGCAGGCCGAGACGCAGACGATCTGGTCGTTGTTCTCCGGCGGTTCGGGGGGCCGCGGCGGAGCCTCGCAGCCCGCCCCGCAACCCGAGCCCGAACCCGCTGAAGCCGCGAGCCCTCCGGCCCCCGCGCCGGCGCCGCAACCTGAGCCTGAACCGGTGCAGGTGGCGGCGGTCGCAGAAGCGCCGGCGGCTGAGGCGGCGCTGGCCCCCGACGCCGCCCCGGTTGGGGTCCGCCAGCCGCCCGGGCCCATTCCGCTGCCGCCGGCCCGGCCGTTCGATCTAGGTTCGAATCGCAGCACGCTCGTCGTCGCAGCCGTCGCGGCCCCGTCGACCGAGCGGGCCGTAATGCCGCCGCGCCGGCCCGGTCTCCAGGCCAGCGCGGAAAAGGCGTTTTACTTCTCCGATCCCGTTCGCCTTCCGCCCAAGCGCCCGCCGGCCGGCGCATTCGATCGGCTGAAGGCGGCAAAATCCTCGCTGACCGCGGACTAAAGAGCGCCCGCTGTTTTCATCGCCGCCTCGCCATATCGGAGCCGCGCAACGCGCCGTTGCCAATCGGCGCCGAACGATGCACTGAAGTCCGGCAGGCGAACGAGCCGGCGGCTTCAGGGATCTGGCGGTGGGCTTCATTCGGCGCATCTTGACCAAGCGCGCGGCCGCGGAGATCCGACAGCCGAATGCGCGTCGATGAGCAGGCGTGAGAAGGGCCGATTCATCACCCTCGAGGGCGGCGAGGGCGCGGGCAAGTCGGTCCAGGCGAAACGACTCGCGGAGCGTCTCGCAGCGCTTGGGCTCGCCGTGGTTCAGACCCGCGAGCCCGGCGGCTCGCCGGGCGCCGAGGCGTTGCGCGAGGCGATCCTGACCGGCTTTGCCGCCGAGTTCGGACCCGCCGCGCAGGCGCTGCTGTTCGGCGCCGCCCGCGCCGACCATCTCGAAAAGACGATTCTGCCGGCGCTCAGGCGCGGCGCCTGGGTCGTTTCCGACCGGTTCGCCGATTCGACCCGCACCTATCAGGGCGCGGCCGGCAATCTGCCGCCCGACTTCATCGCCGGCCTCGAGCGCCTGACCGTCGGCGAAGCCAAACCGGATCTGACCGTGATCCTCGATCTCGCGGCCGAAGTCGGCCTCGAGCGGGCGGCGAAACGAAGGCAGGGCAGGGGCGGCGCCGACCGGTTCGAACGAGAGAGCCTCGCCTTTCATCAGACCCTTCGCCGCGCCTTTCTCGAGATCGCCGCCGCTGAGCCCCGGCGCTGCGTGGTGGTCGACGCGGCCGGCAGTGAAGCGGAGGTCGCCGCCGCGATCTGGTCGGCGGTCGAGGCCAGGCTCGATCCGAAGGGCGCGCTGAAGGCCAAACGGGCATGAAGAACACCGAGGAGGAGCTTCCCGAAGCCGACGCTCTGCCCGGCGCGCCGCATCCGCGCCACGCGACTTCGCTTATCGGCCACCGCGCCGCTGAACAGGAATTGCTCTCCGCCTATCGCGCCGGCCGGCTCGCCCATGCCTGGCTGATCGCGGGTAAGGAGGGGATCGGCAAGGCGACGCTTGCCTGGCGATTCGCCCGCTTTGTGCTCGCCAACCCCGACCCGGCGGCGGCCAACGTGCGCGAGGCGCGCGATCTCAGCGTCGAGCCCGGCCATCCGGCGGCGCGCTTGCTCGCCGGGCTTGCCCATCCCGATTTCGCCCTGATCCGGCGCGAGTGGCAGGCGAAGGAGAAAAAGCTGGCGAGCGAAATCTCGATCGAGGCGGTGCGGCTCGGCTTGCAGGTCTTTCAGCTTTCGGCCGCCTTCGGCGGCTGGCGGGTGGTGATTGTCGATTGCGCCGAGGACCTCAATCGCAACAGCGCCAATGCGTTGCTCAAAATGGTTGAGGAGCCGCCACAACGGTCGCTGATCCTCATCGTCTCGAATCGGCCCCGTCAGGTCCTGCCCACCATTCGTTCGCGCTGCCGCCGCCTGCGGCTCGAGCCGCTCACCGAGAGTGAGATCGTCGACGCGGTCGCCGGCCTTGGGCCGCCCTGGAGCGAAGCCGCCCCCGACAAGATCGCCGCCGCCGCAAAACGCGCGAACGGGTCGGTTCGCGAGGCGCTCATGCGGCTTGCGCCGGAATCCGACGCCGCGGGCGCGCTGATCGATTCGATCGTCGCCGGTTTGCCGCGGCCCGATCCGCGCGCGGTGGCGAGGCTCGCCGAGGCGATCGGCGTGCGCGCCGGCGACGACGCCTACCGCGCCTTCCATCGCGAGCTTTACGATTGGCTCGCGTCTTACGCCCGCGACTTCGCGCCGCCGTTCGGCGACGTCGAGCAGATCGGCGGGCTTTGGGACCGCATCCGCGCCGCCGAACGCGAGACGGAAACGCTCAATCTCGACCGCAAGCTGCACGTTCAGGCGCTGATCGCCGAGATCGCCGCGACCGCGCGCCAGCCCTGAAAGCTTCATTTTCATCGCCGGCAAAATGATCTAGGACGGCGCGCATGAGCCGCTTCTACATCACCACGGCGATCCCCTACGCCAACGGCGCGCCGCATATCGGCCATGCCTACGAACGCATCGCCACCGACGCGATCCAGCGGTTCATGCGCCTCGACGGGCGCGAGACGCTGTTCGTCACCGGCCTCGACGAGCATGGCCTCAAGGTTCAGCAGGCCGCCGCGCGCGAGGGCGTGACGCCTCAGGCTTTTGTCGACGCCGTCGCCAAACTGTTCGCGGCGATGGGCGAGCTTCTCAACGCGCGCGCCGACGATATCGTGCGCACCACTGAGCCGCGCAACGACCGGGCGGCGCAGGCGATCTGGGAGCGCATGGCCGCCAACGGCGACATCTACCTGTCGAAATATTCCGGCTGGTATTCGGTGCGCGACGAAGCCTATTTCGACGACAGCGAGCTGACCTTGAGCCCGGACGGCGCCAAGCTCGCGCCGAGCGGCGCTCCGGTCGAATGGGTCGAGGAGGACAGTTATTTCTTCAAGCTGTCGGCCTACGCCGAGCGGCTGCTTGCCCACTACCAGGCCCATCCCGAATTCATCGTTCCGGAAACCTATCGCAACGAGATCATCGCCTTCGTGAAGCGGGGACTCGCCGATCTTTCGATCAGCCGCGCCACCTTCGACTGGGGCACGCCGGTGCCTGGCGATCCGAAGCATGTGATGTATGTCTGGGTCGACGCGCTCACCAACTACATCACCGCCACCGGTTTCCCTGACGACGGTCCGCGGGCGAAATTCTGGCCGGCCGACGTTCATGTCATCGGCAAGGACATCACCCGCTTCCACGCTATCTACTGGCCGGCGTTTCTGATGTCCGCCGGCCTGCCCGTCCCGCGCCAGATCGTCGTCCACGGCTTTCTGTTCAACCGCGGCGAGAAGATGTCGAAGTCGGTCGGCAACGTGGTGAGCCCGGCGAGTCTGGTGGCCGCCTATGGCCTCGATCCGGTGCGCTACTTCTTCCTGCGCGACGTTCCGTTCGGCCAGGACGGCAGCTACTCGCACGAGGCGATCGTCGCCCGCATGAACGCCGATCTCGCCAATGACTTCGGCAATCTGGCGCAGCGCTCGCTGACCATGATCGCGCGAAACTGCGGCGGCCGTGTCCCCGACTGGCGCGCCGCGGCGGCCTCGCCCGAGGACCTGGCGATGCTCGCGCGCGCCGATGCGCTGGTCGGCGAAGCGCGCCGCCACATGCAGGCCTTTGCGCTTCACCTTTACATCAGCGCCGTCTTCGACGTCGTGTCGGAGGCCAATCGCTACTTCGCTGGCGCCGAGCCGTGGCGGCTCGCGAAAAGCGATCCCGCGCGGATGGGGCTCGCGCTCTACGTGACCATCGAGACCTTGCGGATCGCCGCCATCCTGCTGCAGCCGGTCATGCCCGGGAGCATGGCGGCGCTGCTCGACCTGCTCGCCGTCGCGGCGCATGCGCGCGCCTTCGCAGACGCCGACGCCGGCAAGCACGCCGGCCGTCTCGATGCGCCGCATCGACTCGAGCCGGGCAGGGCGCTTCCTGCGCCGGCGCCGATCTTTCCCCGCTACGTCGAAGACGAGGCGGAGAAGTGAGGCCGCCGTTTCGGGCGCCCCTCTGCCCTTGCGGGAGCGGGGTCAGGGGTGAGAGGTTGGCGCACGGCGCGCGTGGCCCGAACCCTCATCCGGCCGGCCTTCAGCCGGCCACCTTCTCCCGAACGGGAGAAGGGGTTCGGCCATGACCCTCATCGACAGCCACTGCCATCTCGATTTCCCCGACTTCGCCGACGACCTCGACGCTGTCGTCGAGCGCGCCCGCGCCGCCGGTGTCGAGCGCATGATCACCATCGGCACCCAGCTTGCGAAGGCGGCCCATGTGGTCGAGATCGCGGAGCGGTACGACGACGTGTTTTTCACCGTCGGGACCCACCCGCATGAGGCGGCGCGGGAGGGGGCGGCCGACTTCGCCGCCATGCGCAAATTCGCCGCCCATCGCAAATGCGTCGGCATCGGCGAGACCGGCCTCGACTATCACTACAACTACGCCCCGCGCGACGTCGCCAAGCGTGTCTTTCGCGGCCAGATCGCGCTCGCCCGGGAGCTTGGCCTGCCGGTCGTCATCCACGCTCGCGACGCCGACGACGACATCGCCGAGATCCTGACCGACGAAATGGGGCAGGGGCGGTTCAGCGCGCTCATGCATTGCTTCACCTCGTCGCGGGCGCTGGCCGAGACGGCGCTCAGCCTCGGACTCTCCGTCTCGTTTTCGGGCGTCGTCACGTTCAAGAAATCCGAGGGTCTGCGGGCGATCGCCCGCGACGTCCCGCTCGACCGCATTCTGGTCGAGACCGACGCGCCGTATCTTGCGCCCATTCCCCATCGCGGCGGCCGCAATGAGCCGGCCTTCGTCGTCGCCACCGCGGGCGTGGTCGCCGAGGCGCGCGGGATCGCGCCCGAGACGCTCGCCGCGGCGACGCGGGCCAATACGCTCAGGGTGTTTCCCAAGCTGCAATCGGCCGCCGGACGGTCGCATTGACCCTGCGTCTGACCATCCTCGGCTGCGGCTCGTCGGGCGGCGTGCCGCGGGTTGGACAGGGGTGGGGCGACTGCGATCCGTCAAACCCCAAGAACCGGCGGCGGCGCTGCTCGGCGCTCCTCGAGCGCTTCGGCAGCGGCGGCGCGACCACTATCCTCATCGACACTTCGCCCGATCTGCGCGAGCAGCTGATCGAGGCCGGCGTGAATGGGCTGGACGGCGTTCTCTTGAGCCATCCCCACGCCGACCACACCCACGGCATCGACGATCTGAGGCCGCTTTGCCTAGTCATGGGCCGCCGCATCGACATCCACATGAACGAAGCGACATCGGCTATCGTGCGCCGGGCCTTTTCCTATATTTTTCATATGGCTGAGGGCAGTTCTTATCCTCCGATCGCAACCGAAAGAAGGCTCATCTCCGGCAAGGTCGTCCGGATTGAGGGCGCGGGCGGCGCGGTCGATGCCACGCCGTTCGACCTCGATCACGGCGACATCAGCGCGCTTGGCTTTCGCTTCGGCTCGCTCGCCTATACCCCCGACGTCAAGCTCATCCCGGCGGCGAGCCGACCGTTCCTCGAAGGCCTGGACACGTGGATCATCGACGCGTTGCGCTATCGGCCGCACCCGTCGCATTTCAGCGTCGACGACGCGCTCGAGTGGATCGAGAGGATGCGCCCACGCCGCGCGATCCTCACCAACTTGCACACCGACCTCGATTACGAGACCTTGCGCGCGCGCCTGCCTGCGCGTGTGACGCCGGCCTATGACGGTATGCGCATCGAAGGTTTCGACGGCTGACGGATCAGGGGGAAACGCGATGACGCCGGTCGAGAGCGCGATTCATGCCTTCGTCAACGAGCATGCCGACGCGCAGACGCGTTTCCTCGCCGAAATCGTCAAGGTTCCGTCCGACAATCCGCCCGGCGACTGCGATCCCGCCGCCGCCGCCGTCGCCGGGCTGCTCGAAGGGCTGGGGTTTGCGGTCGAGCGCCACAAGGTTCCGGCCGAGCTGGTTAAAGCCAATGGCATGATTTCGGCGACCAACCTGATCGTGCGCCGCCGCTACGGGCAGGGCGGCCCGACCATCGCGCTCAACGCCCATGGCGACGTCGTGCCCCCGGGCGCCGGCTGGACGCGTGATCCGTACGGGGCCGAGATCGTCGACGGGTGGATGGTCGGCCGCGGCGCGGCGGTGTCGAAGTCGGACATCGCCACTTACGCCTTCGCCATGCTGGCGCTGGAGAAGAGCGGCGGCAGGCTCAACGGCGCGGTCGAATTGCACGTCACCTATGACGAGGAGGCGGGCGGCGAGATCGGCCCGCGCTATCTGCTCGAACAGGGGCTCACGCGGCCGGACCTCGCCATCGGCGCCGGCTTCTCCTACGCCGTGGTCAACGCCCACAACGGCTGTCTCCATCTCGAGGTCGAGGTCCTCGGCCGCTCGGCCCACGCCGCCCGGCCCTCGACCGGGGTCGATGCGCTTGACGCGGCGAACGCCATCCTCGCCGCCCTCTACGGCTGGCGCGGCGGGCTCGAGGCGCGGACGTCGGCGGTTCCCGGCATCGGCTCGCCGCAGATGACGGTCGGGCTCATTTCCGGCGGCATCAACACCAATGTCGTGCCGGACCGCGTCGTCTTCCGCCTCGACCGGCGCATGGTCCCGGAAGAAAAACCGGCGGAAGTCGAGGCGGAATTGCGCGCTGTCATCGCCCGGGCGGCGGCGCGCCATCCGGACGCCAAGGTCGCGGTCAAACGCATCTTGCTCGCCGAGCCGCTGACGCCAACGCCAGCGGGCGCTCGGCTCACCGAGACGCTTTGCCGCCACGCGAGCCGGATCATGGGCGAAAAGGTCGCCGCGTCCGGGGTGCCGCTTTACACCGACGCGCGCCACTACGCCAAAGCCGGTGTTCCGATCGTGCTCTATGGGGCCGGCCCCCACACGATCGAGGAAGCCAACGCCCACCGCGCCGATGAGCGCCTGCCGCTGTCCGATTTGCACAAGGCCGCCGAGGTGGTGGCGCTGACGCTGGCGGATCTTCTGGGGGCGTGACGCCCGGTCGCCATCAACCGAAACCGGTCGGTTGTGTGACGGCGGTCACAGCCTGCTCGGCCGTTAGCCTGTAGTTCTATCTTGCCCTTTTACCTGCTTCGGCAGGTACAGCTTTCGTCGCGATATTCTTGGGGAGGAGCCAGTGATTGTCGATCGCGCCTGGATCGCGCGCAATATCGGCGTCGATTCCACCGTTTCAGTTCCGTCAGCGGCATTTCGTCATCGCGCCGCGGCCGCGCCGGACGCGAGCCTCGACGACCTTCAGCGCGAGATCATCGATTTCGACTCGCAGGGGCCGGAGGGCGCGGCTTTCCTGGCCTTCACCAAGGCGACCGGGCTCAGCCGCTTCGTCGACATTCCCTGGCCGAAGGGTCTCGCTCCGACCCCGGCGACGCAAGCGCCTGCCGGCGGCGGCAAGCCGCTGCCGCGCGCCGATGTTCTGGTCGTCACCTGGACGGTGGACGAGGGCCACGCGCTGAGCCGGGTGCTGACCCCGGGCAAGGACTCGAGCAACGACTATGTCCCTTACACTCACAATTTCGCCGCGCTGTCGAAGGAGATGAGCAAGGGCTCGCCGGCGGTCGAGGCGAAGCGGCTCGGAACGTTCTGGACGACCACGATCGGCGCCAAGCAGGTAGTCGTCTTCAAATCCGATTCCCACATGTCCCAGGACACTTTCAAGCATCTTCCCGCAAACGGACAGCTGCCGAACGCCGAGCTCTGGAAGCAGATCATCGGCGAAGTGCAGCCAAAGCTGGTGCTGACCACCGGCACCGCCGGCGGCATCGGCAAACAGTGCGAGGTCGGCGATGTGGTGGTGAGCGCGATCGTCCGCTTCGACAGCC
>Ga0335076_10005187_pt1 | contig 13192 bp, 14 predicted proteins | sample Lox_Sample_25_FD_206717 | JGI IMG/M metagenome (GOLD analysis project Ga0335076, IMG submission 206717) | Soil microbial communities from Loxahatchee National Wildlife Refuge, Florida, United States - Lox_Sample_2.5 | ecosystem: Environmental > Terrestrial > Soil > Wetlands | place: USA...
TCACGCGGCGGAGGTCACCACGTCGATGCTGGAGCCGTGGGCGATACCGGAGGCGGAAAGCCGCCTCGTTTTCGTGGACGGCGTATTCGCGTCCGACTTGTCCCTAATGCGCCCCGAGGACGGTGTTCTGGTTTCCCCTTTGTCATCCGCATTGGGGCGGCACGGCGACCGCATAGGCGACCAGCTTGCTCGGATAGTTGCCCCCGGCGACGATCCGTTCAGCGCGGTGAACACGGCCTGGTTACGAGATGGTGCGGTGGTGCTTGTTGATGCCGGGCGCGACTCGGTGCATCCAATTCACCTGCTTTTCGTTAGCGCTACACCTGGCGCAGCCGTGTATCCCCGGACGCTGGTTGTTGCAGAGCGAGGTAGCCGTTGCACGATCATCGAGGATTTTCGCTCCTTGCAACAGGACGCAGCGCTTACGAACGCGGTGACAGAAATTGCCGTAGGCCAGGATGCGAGCGTGCGACACATTCGCCTACAGCGTGAAAATGCGAGCGCATTCCATATTGCCACTTGCGGTGTACAGGCAGCCCGTGACTCCCGCTATTCGAATGTGAACATCTCGCTGGGGGCGCGCATCTCGCGCCATAACTTGAACGTGAGGCAAGCCGCCGAGGGCACCAGCTTCGAGATTGATGGGCTTGCGCTCATCTCGGGGCGCCAGCTCGCCGATACGCACAGCTTTCTGGATCATGCGTACGCCCACGGCCGCAGCCGCCAGCTGCACAAATGCGTCGCCGGCGGCGCTGCACATGCCGTATTCAGCGGCAAGATTCTGGTTCGGCCCGGCGCACAGCACACCGACTCGGCCCAGCAGAGCCGCAATCTGCTCCTCAGCGATCGCGCCCACGTCGACACGAAACCGCAGCTGGAGATCTTCGCAGACGACGTGAAATGTGCCCATGGGGCGACTGTCGGTCAACTCGATGCCGAGCATGTCTTCTACCTTAAGAGCCGCGGTTTGTCGGAGCCCAGCGCACGCGACCTGCTGACCTTCGCGTTTGCCGCCGAAATTGTCGAACGGATCGGGTTGCCCTCGATAGTGAAACATCTGGAAGACGCCCTGGTCCACCGCACATACGGTAAGGAATTCCGATGAGCAGTGTTGCGTTGGCCGGCCAGATACACACTACGTCGCGTTCAGGAGCAGACTTGTCACGCCTGCGCGCCGATTTTCCGATCCTGCGCTCGTTGGTCAACGGAAAGCCGCTTGCCTATCTGGATAACGCTGCGAGCAGCCAGATGCCGCAGGCGGTCCTGGACCGTCTGATCCGCTACCAGACTCAGGAACACTCCAATATTCACCGCGCCGTGCACTACCTGTCAGAAACGGCAACGGCGGCCTACGAAGGCGCGCGCCGGAAGATCCAGAGCTTTATCAACGCCCGGGATGAGCGCGAGATCATCTATACGCGCGGAACCACTGACGCGATCAATCTGGTCATGCACAGCTTCGGTCGCGCCTTTCTCAAGGCGGGCGATGAAATCATCCTGTCTCAGCTGGAGCATCATTCCAACATTGTGCCTTGGCAGATGCTGTGCGACGAAAAGGGTTGCAAGCTGCGCGTGATCCCGTGCAATGACGCCGGTGAGCTATTGCAGGACGAGTATCAGGCGCTCTTCAACGCGCGCACGAAATTGGTTGCGATCACTCACGTGTCCAACGCGCTCGGTACCGTGAACCCCGTGAAGCAGATGATCACCCATGCACACAAACTGGGGGTGCCAGTGCTGATCGACGGTGCTCAGGCGATCCCGCATCTGGGCATCGACGTGCAAGATCTGGATTGCGATTTCTACTGCTTTTCGGGCCATAAGATGTTCGGCCCTACAGGCATCGGGATCCTGTATGGCAAGGGGCAGTGGCTGGAGCGGATGCCGCCGTACCAAGGTGGTGGCGACATGATCCTGTCAGTGTCGTTCGAGAAGACCACCTACAACACGATCCCGTACAAATTCGAGGCCGGTACGCCACCGATCGCCGCGGCCATCGGCCTGGGCGCCGCAGTGGACTATCTGTCGGAGATCGGGATGGGTGAGATTGCAGCCTGGGAGACGGAACTCCTGGCCTACGCAACAGCGCAGATCGAGACCTTGCCCGGTGTAAGGATTGTCGGAACGGCGGCTGACAAGGCATCCGTGTTGTCTTTCACGGTCGTCGGCGTCCACCCTCACGACGTCGGAACACTATTGAACGAAGATGGCGTCGCCGTACGCACCGGACATCATTGCGCACAGCCGGTGATGAAGCGCTTTGGCATTCCGGCGACGGCCCGCGCCTCTTTTGCCTTCTACAATACCTTCCAGGAGGTCGACCAGCTGGTCGCTGGTCTTCGGAGGGTGCAGAAGATGTTTGCTTGACACTGCGTGCGATGGATAGCAAGCAACTGTATCAAGAGATCATTCTCGACCACAACAAGAAGCCCCGGAATTGGGGCGCGCTGGGCGATGCCACGCACCGTGCAGAGGGCTTGAACCCCTTGTGCGGTGACCACATCTGGGTAGCGCTCAAGCTCAGCGATGGGATGATCGAGGATGTCGCCTTTGAGGGCGAGAGCTGCGCCATCTGCAAGGCCTCGGCGTCGATGATGACGGCGAACGTGAAAGGCAAGCGGATTGAACAGGCCGAGCAATTGGTGCAGGAGTTCCGAGATATGGCGACCGGCAAGCTCGACGTGGTCGCGCAGGCTAATCATCTCGGACGACTGGCTGTGTTTGCGGGGGTTAAGGATCTGCCCTCGAGGGTGAAGTGCGCCATTTTGCCCTGGCACACTTTGAACGCGGCGTTCGCCGACCAGCGCACTATCTCGACAGAAGGCGAGGCGGACCCCATGGGACTGCCTGCGGCCAAGGAGTCGGCCTAGTGCACGCTATTTCCACGTCGGATCATCGCGACTGACCGCTGACTGGTACTGCCCATGCCGCGCATCGCCGAAATTGAGTTCACGCCCAATCCCAACGCACGGAAGTTTATTCTGCGCGAGTCGCTTTCGTATGGTGTGACCAAGTCCTACGAGAGCGCTGAGCAGGCGAGAGGCGATGCTCTGGCGGAGGCACTGTTCGCGATCGAACACGTCACCAACGTTTTCTATGTCGATCACTGGATCACAGTCACGCAGGATGGCAAAGCGCACTGGCCGGAGTTGCTGCGGGAACTTGCCGTGCCAATTCGGGATGCGCCATCCGCTCAGGAGCGTTCTGCCGCGCTGATTGACGAGGGTTCCGATCGTCCCGACGGGAGCGCATTCGACGAGTCGAAGCTGTCGCCGGCGGACCGGGAAAAGCTCGACCTGATTCGGCAGCTGCTGGATGAGCGCGTACGCCCCTACCTCCAAGGCGATGGCGGCGACCTCCACGTTCTAGGACTCGAAGACAATGTCTTGAAGGTCCATTACCAAGGCGCATGTGGCAGCTGTCCCAGTTCCATTTCCGGCACGCTCGCGGGCATCGAAGGCCTGGTCCGAGAGATCGATCCCGAGATGGAGGTAATAGCCGTCTGAGCCATCGCTACGGACCGTCCTCTAGGCGGTCGTTACTGAACGAAGCTGCGACTGGCGAGGGAGTCCCCCAGCAAGAGCGCGGCATCCTGGCTTTCGGGTCTCGTGTCTGATTGGATTTCAGTCTGTCCAGCGTCAGAGCTCCCGCCCGGTGGACATCGGGTGGTGGATGTAGATGGCGCTCGCGTCGCGGTCTTCAACCTCAACGGTTCCTACCACGCCATCGAAGACGTGTGCACTCATGATGGTGGCGTGCTTACGGGCGGAGCGGTCGAGGGCGACCAGATCGTCTGCCCGCGCCACGGAGCTCGCTTCAGCATCCGCACGGGCGAGGCGCTGGCCCCGCCAGCCTACGAGCCCACCGCGGTATTTCCGGTTCGCATCAACGACGGCGAGGTGCAGGTGCGCGATGACCGCTGGGATTGAACCGGAATCGACAACAAAGCAATTGGGGATCTGAACGCCAGCGAGCCAGGCGCGATTTGTCCGGCGCCCTTATCTCGTACTTTGGTCGCTGTCGAGATCGACGTGGACGCTTCCCTGAACCTGTCGATCCTTGGTATCTACCGCGACGACTTTGAGCTCACCCGGTTCTCGCGCGACAAAGTAGAACCTGAAGTTCGGATTCTCGCTAATCGAGAAGTCGACCTCGGCCGTCATCACGGACTTCCCTCCATAAGTCACATCTATCGTCCGGACGAAGTAAGCAGGAATGTATAGCTGCGTCACTTGGTCTTTCGCTAGGCCAGAGGAATTCGGGTGCTGGATCATCAGATTGGCCAGCCTTGGCTGCCCGGGTACGACGGAAGCGCCGAGCCTGAGCCTCAGCTGGGGTTGAAAGGCCTCGAAATCAGGCGCTGTGCCGAACGGCGCGGAACAGCCACCCGCGGCCTTGACATAGCGGGCAGCCATGAACAGTTGCCCATCGCTCAATTCAGCAACGGCGCGCATCCACGTGTAATCCTGTATCCGCACGCGAGTCTGAATATCGGCTCTGCCGCTCTCTGGCGTGAAGGTGAAGATGGCTGCGATCGGGGAGGGGTTCTGGTCGATGAGCAGATAAACCTTGCGCACGTATCGTTCCGGCGTCTGCTCGACGCGGGTTGATATGGCTATCGGGACCGTGGACGAGTCTTGCGCCCGTGCGGGGGCGCGCAAGGCGACAACCTCACCGCTCGCGGAGTCCTCGGTAACGATGCGGTCGCCGAAGAGGCTGTGCCGCACTACCTTCCAGACGGCTGATTGCTCTGCATCGGGCGGCATGTCGGCGAGTGCGGCCAACGAGAATAGTCCAAGGAGCCCTGTGAGGGCGACGCGTGCGACTGTCGGCAGTTGATACTGCATGTTTCTCCTTCCTCCAATACTTGTATGGCGCAGGGCTGTGCGCTACTTACTGTATGAAACAGGTGCTGAGGGCTCTCGCCCGAGCCTCCTTGAATCGCTTGCTCATGCTCTTGCCCTCCGTGCTCTCCCGCACCGCGGCACCACGTTTTCCTGCAACCTGCCCCGCGTCGACGGCGGTGGACAACTCCACATACTCATCGTACGGCAGTTGGCTGGCCATCGCATCCACTGCGCAGGAGCACTTATAGATCATCTCCTGGTGGGGACGGTCCGGATGGTCGCGAACGCAGTTCTCCACGAATAGAACACGATCGATGGTTGGGAAGTCGTTCCCGCCAGTTGCGCCGAAAGCCACAACCGGGATGAAGAGCAGCAAACCAGTAGCGACGCTCTTTGATAGCGGACTCATGGTTGAGCTCCGATAAAAGTTAGGGTCTCGGATATGAGGGGCGGCGCACCCGGCTGCCCATCGACTACGGTCTGTATCCGATAGATGCGACCGGGAACCTGATCCGACAGCGTGAAGGTATACGCTTTTTCGGCCAGATGTTGAAATCGTTTTCGCAGCGGGTCGTCGCGGTAAGGGTGGACGGTTATCTGCTCTCCGGGGACGGTGTGTCCGGCGAACTCGAACGTGATTGGTCTGACTTCGGCAGCATCTGCCAGCGCCATGCGCACGCGTTTACGGAAATAAGCCGCTTGACCGCCCGTGAGCCGCTGCATTTCGCGCACATCGCGTTCCAGGAAGAACAAGATGACAGGGTTTCCACTCGCGGCGCCGATGGGGGGCAGCTCGAGACGTTGCGCACCGGTCAAGTAATCTACGCGAACCTCGCGCCCACTCCCTGGTTTTGCCGGGGAGATCGTCACGTGCACACTATCCTCGCGTGAGGCTTCGAGGCTCCCGGTTTTTGCGTACGCGTAGCTTAGGACTGTGCTGTCGGGAAGGCTCCCGAGATGATCTGCAATGAAGAGCTGGTTTTCTGCGTCCGATATCGATTGGTCGGCCGCAGCCTGATGGCACGCGAGGAGCGCTGTCCAGAGTAGGATTGGCAGGCGGCTATATCGCTGAGCAGGCATTGAGAGCGGGGGTTTCCTCTTGGTTTGCTGGCGGTCTCAAGATCGCAGCCAGGCATTGCGCCAATTCGGGGTTTAGGCGGTTCAGTTGGGTGAGCGCGGCCTGCGCCTCGTCGGTCAAACCATGTTGCGCTGAGAGCCTGCCCAGCTGCAACCAGGCGTCGCTTGATATCGGGTCGAGCGCAACTGCGCGCAGGAACGCCAGGCGGGCAGCTGCCAGGTTTTGTGTCTCAGCCAAACTCTTGCCACGGAACAACCAGGGCTCCGCATTGCTATCGTCGACCTTCGACCACTCGTCGGTCAGGTTCAGCAGCCCGCCCCAGTCGGCGCCGGTTTCCAATTGATGTGCACGCAGGAAAAAGGGTAATTGGTCCGCACGTCCCTGCCAGAACGGCAAGCCTCCTTCCAGAGGTCCCACCGCAGCGTAGACTTGATCCCCCTTGAGCCTTGGAACGAACCATTCGACCGGGACCGAAAAATAGGAACGCCGATCGCCACGCAAACGATAGGTCAAGATCGCGACCAGCTGTCCTTCGCCATCGAACAGAGCGCCCCCACTGGCGCCGGAGGTGAACGCGGTGGTGGATTCGATCACTGGGGCACCGTCGTAGGCGTGTAACGCTCGTACGACACCTACGCGTGCCTGTAGTGCAAACCCTCCCTCGAAGCCAACTGCCAATACCTGCTCGCCCGGCTTGAGTGTACCGGCTTGCCCCAGTCTTGCAGGAGGAACACCAAGGTCGGGCACCAAAAGGAGGCAGAGATCGTGAATAGTGTCCGCCAACTGGGCGGATACCAGGCGGCGTGCGCCTCCTTGCTGGACGCGAATGCTTTCCGCTCGGCGGGTGACATGGCAGGCGGTGACCACATGCTCGGTGTCTACGGCGACCCCAGTTCCGAGCCATAGCCGGCCGTCGGCGTCTACCGCCTCCACTTTCACCAGGCTACTGGAAAGGCGCGTAAGTTCAGCGCGATCGATCTCGGAAGCTGCTTGCGTTGAAGGGCAGACCACAGAGAGTGCGACAAGCGCTGCGGCGCAAGCGCTCACGGCGAAGACTCGACGCAGGTCCATTGGACAGGCTCCCCGGAGAAAGGATCAATACTCCGGTAACTGCAAGAAGCCTGCCAATTCACTGTTTTATCGTCCCGTCGGCGTCCAGCAAAGGCACGCCATAACTACGCAAAATCTGCTCGATAGCGGATTGGTTCTCCGCGATAAGCCGTTCGACAGTGGCTTTCCATTCGCGCTCGCCGAAGCGCACACCCATGGCAATGTCATAGTCTAGGCGGATCGGTGGCTCGGACTGCAACGGTATCAACGCGAGCCGCGGTTGCGAGACGCGCTTGGCAAAGTAGCCCGCGATCGGGCCCCACACTATTGCGGCGTCGATCTTCCCCGCAGTCAAATCCTTCTCGATGATCTCGCCGGGGTAGTAGTCCGGATCGGCGTTCAACATTCGGTAGGGGACCGCTTGGTCCAGCAACCCATGTTTTAATAACCATTCTGACGCCGGCGAGCGGTCGAAGACGCCGATGCGCAGAGTCCGCAGCTTGTCCGCCGGCAGGGCGTCTAAGTCCTGAATACCGTTTACGCCAGCCAGCTTGCCGCCCTCCGGATAGACCAGCGCGTAAGTGGAACGATAGTAAGGGTGGGTGGGAGACACTTGGTCGTAGCTGGCAGGAACGCCGATTACCAGGTCGCAGGGGTATTGCTCTCCAGGCAACTTGAAGCGCAGCGTGTTGCGGATGAAACCCATGCGCTGAGGGAAAGAAAAATATTCGAGCTTCCAGCCCAGCTTGGTGGCGAGCAACTCTGCGATCTTGTTCTCGAATCCCTCGCCCTTCAAGTTCGAGAAGGGAAGATTGTTGGGATCCTGGCAAACGCGCAATACATCATCTTGCGCCAGCAAACATCCGGGGAGCACGGCCAGGATGATGATGCCAAGCCAGGACAACACGCGTCGGGGCCGGGTTCTACGCAGTCCTGCGGATCCCGCAGGAGAGCTACGCGGGCGCACTGTCACTTGAGCGGTTCCACCTTGGCCCGCGTGATAGCGCCATCGGAGCGGCCCTTCAGGTAGGCATAGAGCTGATTCAGATGTTGCGTCACTGCTTTGCTTTCCTTCCAGCTGGGCATTCCCTTCTCCAGCCGACCATCGAGAAGCGTCTTGTCGAAGTCGGCACGCGATAGCGTCTTTAAGCTTTCGATCAGAGACGGACCGACCAATCCTTGCTGATTCGCGCCATGGCAGCGGTCGCAGGCGGCCGCGCGCCAGGTGCGAAATCCCTCCATTGTCGCTGGGTCGACCTTGTAGCCGTCGACCACGGTGTACAGATCCGTTTGGACCCGGTCCTCCGCCAGGGCGAGTGCAATTGACCCTAGCAACATTGCCGTTACGCTCAGCCATGCGAGTCTCATCGTCAGCTGTTCTCTCACGTCATGACATGGAAAAAAACTGGCATCCCGGACGCGCCGGGATGCCAGAGGTTTGGCTGCGAGTACCGAGCTTTAGTTCGGCAACGCGAAGACAGTTAGCACACCGCCGAGATCGGTGTATTGGTTGAGCTCCCGGTAACCTCCCACGGCGCCAAGGCCGTCCTGATCCTTCTCCAGCCCCGCGGCCATGCCGATGCCCGCCCAGCCGCCGATGCCCGAGAACGTACCCACGTACTGTTTGCCTTTGTACATATAGGTGAAGACGTTGCCGATGATCCCCGACGGCGTCTTGAATTTCCACAGCTCCTTGCCGTTCAGGTCCACGGCCTTGAGGTAGCCCTCTAGCGTGCCGTAGAACACGACGTCGCCGGCGGTGGCCAGTGCGCCGCTCCAGACCGAGAACCGCTCGGGCTTGGACCAGACGATCTTGCCGGTGCTCGCGTCCCAGGCGATGAAGTTACCCATGTTGTTCCCGCCTGGAGCGGGATACATGGATAACGTGGCCCCCACGTACGGCTGTCCTGCCACGTACTCGACCGCGAACGGCTCGTAGTCCATGCAAACGTGGTTGGTAGGTACGTAGAACAGCTTGGTATTGGGACTAAAGGCAGCGGGCTGCTGGTCCTTGGAGCCGAGCGCGGCGGGACAGATGCCCTTGCTGTTTACTTCGGGTCCGTTTTGGGCCGTGCTGTACTTGGACACGACTTGCGGCCGTCCGGTCTTCATATCGACCTTCGTGGCCCAGTTCACCGCCGGGTCATACTTCTCGGCTACCAGGAGTTCGCCCGTGACGCGGTCGAGCGTGTAGCCGAATCCGTTGCGGTCGAAGTGCACCAACACCTTCCTGGGCTGCCCCTTGACGTTGATGTCTGCGAGGATCATCTCGTTGATCCCGTCGAAGTCCCATTCGTCGTAGGGAGTCATCTGATAGACGAACTTCACTTTGCCGGTGTCGACGTCGCGTGCCCAGATGCTCATGGACCATTTGTTGTCACCAGGGCGCTGCGCTGGGTTCCAGGTGCTCGGATTCCCGGTGCCGTAGTAGACCAAGTTGAGCTGCGGGTCGTAGCTGTACCAACCCCATGTGGTACCGCCCCCGATCTTCCACTGATCGCCCTGCCAGGTCTTCAGGCTCGAGTCGGGACCAACCGGCACTACAGCACCGTTTGCCCAGGTGGTAGTGGTAGCGGGGTCGATCAACATCTCGCTGTCAGGCCCGGTGCTATAGCCGCGCCAGACCAGATTGCCGGTCTTGAGATCGTACGCGGAGAGGTAGCCGCGCACGCCCCATTCGCCGCCGCTGATACCGGTTATGACCTTGTCCTTGAAGATGTGGGGTGCGTTGGTGTTGACCGCGCCCACTTTCGGGTCACCGTTCTTGACGCTCCAAACCACCTTGCCCGACTTGGCATCGAGTGCGACCAACATGCTGTCGGCCTGCTGCAATATCACCTTTCCGTCGGCGTATGCAAGACCGCGGTTGACCGTGTCGCAGCACATCTGCGGGATTACCGCCGGGTCCTGCTTGGGCGCGTATTTCCACTTGATTTTCTGGGACCCGAGATCTATAGCGAACACATTGTTGGGGAACGGGGTATGAAGATACATGGTGTCGCCGATGACCAGCGGGGAACCCTCATGGCCTCGCAACACACCAGTCGAGAACATCCATGCAACCTGTAGCTTATTGACATTGCCGGCGTTTATTTGCTGTAGTGCACTGTAGCGATGGTTCGAGAAATCACCGGCTTGCATCGCCCAGTTATTCGGGTTGGCGCTCAGTTGCGCGAGTTCCTGGTTAGCCAAGGCGGAACCAGATACGGCCGCCGCCAGCCCCAGGGAGATCGATAACAGCTTCACAGGGTTGTTCACTTTCTACATCCTCCCGGTTCGTTGAATGCGAATCTAAGGCGGCACGGTCGTAGGAACACCTCCCCGACGGGGTGCCATGCTGGCGCGAAAAAAGATGCACCGAGTGTGCGTAGCCCCAATTCCGGGCTAGCTATGTGCCCGCTTCGAGGAACCGAGGAGCACTCGTTGTTGCGGTGTATAACGTTCCCACCGGTGGCGCACAGAGAAAACGGCGCCGAAAGGGCGGCTGTCGACTGCCAGGCGATGCCGCAGAACTCCCGTTTTACAATTGCGGGCCGTCGAACCGCGACCCTTCTAGAGTGCAAACAAGCGTGAACTCATTCCAGCATGGGGTCGATTGGCAGTCAAGTCGCAAATATCGGATGCTGCAGCGTTCGGCGTGGGAAGGATCCCACGACGGACTACCATCGGCGGCGGCGCGACGGTCTGCGCAGAGGCGCCGGACCGCGGCCAGCCTGCGGAGAAACACCCGTTGCATGGGTGCCTCCGGCATCCGCACATTTGACCGCCGCGCAGGGTGAGACTGCTGTCTCACTTGCGCGCGAGTACGAATATGCATATCGAAGCGTCGTCGACCTATGGCGCGAACTAAGAGTCACGAAGAAAAAGGAAAGGTTCCTCTTTGTGTTACGAGTGAACGGTGATGCACCTATTTCCCTCGCCCCTTCCCTAATCGAGCAATTCCGGGCGCGCGCTGGTCGAATGGGCGATCGAGACCCGGCGCCCACGCCAAGGGTTTTTTTGGTACCCTTCCATCCGCATGCAGGCGGCGTCTTATAACTCGCACTCCGAGCCATGGCTACCCTCCCGATGATGATCGCCTACCACGCACTTCGCCATTGCGACGAATGTTGATGAAGCTGCTTCCGAAGGCGGGTCCTGGATCAGCCTCGTCATGCTTGCACCTGCGCTGGGGAAGTTCAGGCGTGGATGCCTTCACGCATCTCACCCGCCGCAACGATCAGATGCCGAACATTCTCGGGTTCGGACGATGAGCAAGCCGCGCCAAAGTATTGCTGGGTCCACGTTGACCGCGGATCAGAGCAAGCTCGTCGAGCACATGGCGCCGCTGGTCAAGCGCATCGCGTATCACTTCATGGTCCGTCTCCCGGCCAGTGTGCAGGTCGATGATTTGATCCAGGCGGGGCTGCTAGGCCTGCAGGACGCAGCCAAGAACTTCGACGATGCGCAAGGGGCTCGATTCGAGACCTACGCTATTCAGCGTATACGGGGCTCGATGCTGGATGAATTACGTCAAGCGGACTGGCTGCCGCGCAACGTTCGCAAAAATCTTCGGCGCATCGAGGCCGCGATCAGCTCCCTGGAACAGCGATTCGGACGCCCGCCACGCGAGCAGGAATTGGCGGATGCATTAGGCGTTTCGTTGGAAGAGTATCAGACGATGCTGATGGAGTCCCGCGGCTATCAATTGTTGCACTACGAAGATTTCCAGGAGTCGGAAGACAGTGACTTCTTCGACGTTTATGTTTCCGACCACCAAACCGGGCCGCTCGACGTATTGGAAGATGAGCGTTTCCGGCGTCAGCTGGTACACGCCATCGGTTCCCTGCCCGAGCGCGAGAAGATCGTGATGGGGCTGTACTACGAGCAGGAGATGAACCTCAAGGAGATCGGCGAGGTTCTCGGGGTGTCAGAATCGCGTGTATGTCAGCTACACGCCCAGGCAGTTGCTCGTCTTCGCAGCCGCCTGAAGGAATGGACGCGTAAAGAGCGCTAGCCCCCAGACAGGCGCCGCTCCGCTGGCCGTCCCCAGTAGCTCGCTAGCTCTTCTGTTGGACCACAAGATGCTCGCGCACTGTGGCCAAAAGCCTCCTGGCCACGACCTCAGCGTCGACACGGAAACGACCCTCAATGATCGCCTGCTTGGTCGCTTCCACGGCGCCGGCGTCTACGATTCCAACGCCGCTCAGCACCTTGTCCAGCTGCTGCCCTGCCGGCAGTGCAGTGATTTCGACCTTGACGGTACGCGCCGACGGTGCGGTTGACCCCTGCGGAACTGGCTGGGGATCTGCTGCTCCCGCGTCTTGAACAACTCCGGGGACGACGGGCTTGATTGAATCGCCACCAATTTTTGTCACAGCTTCACCTCCTGGTGAGTTGCCAACCGCGCTGCCGAATCGACGCGACCGAATCCAGACTAGACCTGCTTACGGCACCGCTTCTGGAAAGGTTTAGATGCGCCGTGCGTGAGACGCATCCTAGACCAGCGGCTCCCTCAGTTCAAGCCGGGCCGGAACAATTGGTTCCGGCCGAATCGCGGATCATGCTTGACCTAGGTCCTTAATTACGTTACCGGACCTGACTCTCGGGCGGCGTCGGCGCGTCGTCGTCTGGACCTGTTCGTGCCACACGGCGTGGATTGGGTTCGAGCTCCATCTGTTGATCGTAGCGTGAGATCCTCCTGTTGTTCCCTGTCTAGACGCGGAGGCAAGGGCTCACCTCCGCGGCCCGCGCCTAGCACTGGCATGTATTACTGTCAGAAAGTTGAGAAAACGAGATGGGCCATCGAATGCGCAGCGAAAGAGATGACGCTAGACGGGCGGTTAGAGGCAGACGCCCGCGTCAAGCTGGCTCTCGCTGTTTTGATTGAACCATTTCAAGGGAATGTAATGTCAACCTGCTGTAAAAGCCGAGGCCTTAATGTGAAACACATCGACAATCCCGGTGCTGCCGTGGTCCATTTCCAGCGTGACGAAGACATCTGCTTGTCCTAACGACGCAGTTGTGAGAAATTCTGGTTCATATAACACCGAGGTGGGTGGTCTGTAGTCTCGCGCCGGCTTCGCGTCCTGCAAGCTGAGCAAGCGAGAGAAGACATCGCCCGCCAATTGCAGAGACCAAAGCAACAATGAAACCGCTACGAGCGGCGGATCAGGGAGGCACTATCGATCTGCCGTTCAATGAGCATGTCCTGTCTCGGCTGCTGGTTTCGCTCGAT
>Ga0335076_10005188_pt1 | contig 13191 bp, 12 predicted proteins | sample Lox_Sample_25_FD_206717 | JGI IMG/M metagenome (GOLD analysis project Ga0335076, IMG submission 206717) | Soil microbial communities from Loxahatchee National Wildlife Refuge, Florida, United States - Lox_Sample_2.5 | ecosystem: Environmental > Terrestrial > Soil > Wetlands | place: USA...
CTTGGCGCCAAGACCGGGGAGGGGTTCTATGAGCACGGGCGCTGAGCTCGACGCCACCGCGCTCGTCGAACGCTTCACGCTCAAGGCGCTCGTCGAGAGCTGCCTGGTGCTCGAGGAGGGGGTCGCGTCGATGAAGGACATCGACCTCGGAATGATGGCCGGCGCCGGCATCATCCCGCCGCCGTTCGCCCGCGCGGACCAGATCGGGCTCGACGAGGTGCTCGCGCGGCTCGTGCGGGCGTGCGACGAGTGGGGCGAGGGGTTCGAGCCGCCCACGATCGTGCGCCGGCTGGTCGCCCAGGGCCGGCTCGGCGTCAAGACCGGTCAGGGCTTCTTCCCCTACCCGCGGCCGGACGCGGGCTGGGAGGACAGCCCCGTCAAGCTCGAGAGTCGGGGCCCGGTCGCGATCGCCTGGCTCGACCGCCCGCCGGCGAACTCGATCTCGCCCGAAGTCGTGCACGCGCTCCGCAGGCTGTGGGACGAGATCAGGGCGACCGGGACCGTCCACGCGCTCGTGATCGCGTCGGCCAACCCGATGCTGTTCTGCGCCGGCGCCGACATCAAGTCGTTCACGACGATGGACGGCGCGGCCGGCCAGGAGCTGCTCGACGGCATGCACGGCTTTCTACGCGAGATCGAGACTGCGCCGGTCGTGACGATCGCCGCCGTCAACGCGATGGCGCTCGGAGGTGGCTGCGAGCTGGCGATGGCGTGCGATCTGCGGATCGCGGCCGAGTCGGCCTCGTTCGGCCAGCCCGAGATCAACCTCGGGATCATCCCCGGCTTCGGCGGGACGCAGCGCCTCCCGCGACTCGTGGGGGAGGGGCGGGCACTCGAGCTGAACCTGACCGGAGATTCGATCTCGGCCGAGGAGGCGTACGCGATCGGCCTGGCCACCCGGGTCGTCGCGGACGAGCGGCTGTTCGACACCGCGCTTGCGTGGGCGCGGAAGCTGTCCGAGCAGGCCCCGCTCGCGGTAGAGCGGATCAAATGCGTCTCCCCCGTCGCCGACATCGACGCCGGGATCGAGCGCGAGAAGGCTGCGTTCGTCGAGGTGTTCACCTCCGAGGACGGTCGCGAGGGGATCTCGGCGTTCGTGCAGAAGCGCAAGCCCCACTTCCGCGGCAGGTGAGCCCCGCCGACGCAACCACCGCCGCCGGCCGGCTCGCCAGCCTGATCGGCGAGGCCGATTCGGTGGTGGCGCTGACCGGCGCGGGGATCTCGGTACCGTCGGGTATCCCGGACTTCCGCTCGCCCGGAACGGGGTTGTGGAGCAACGTCAATCCGATGGAGGTCGCGCACATCGACGCGTTCCATCGCGACCCGGAGCGGTTCTGGGGCTTCTATGGCCAGCGGTTCCAGACGCTCGAGGACAAACGGCCGAACCGCGCGCACTCGGCGCTGGTCGAGCTCGAGCGGGCCGGATTGCTCGACGCGGTGATCACCCAGAACATCGACCGGCTGCACGAGCGGGCGGGGACGCGGAACCTGATCGAGGTGCACGGATCGATCTCCCACTCGGTGTGTCTTGTCTGCGATCTAAGGTATGTGTTGGGAGACGTGCGCGCGCGGCATGAGGAGTCTTTGGACGGGGTGCCGCGGTGCGACTGTGGCGCGCCGCTGAAGCCGGGCGTCGTCCTGTTCGGCGAGTACCTGCCGGTTGAGGCGATCGCGCGAGCGGAGGCGCTGGCGGCCGGCGCCGACGTGATGCTGTGCATCGGCTCTTCGCTCGAGGTGTACCCGGTGGCGCAGCTGCCCGAGACGACGCTGTCGGGCGGCGGCCAGATCGCGATCCTGACCCAGAGCCGGACACCGCTGGACCGGCACGCGGCGGTGCGGATGAACGGCGACGTCGTCGACGAGCTCGAGGCCGTGCTGGCCGCGCTCGGCCTGGCTATCCCGGAAGCTCCGTCGCCCGCGCCCTGAGCGCGGCCTCGATCCGCCCCAGCGCGAACGCGATCGCTTCTTGCTCGGGCCGGTCTACCCGCCCCGCAAGCGCCGCCGCGGCAGCCGCCGCGACGCCGTCCCGCAGGCCGCGCAGCTGAGCCACCCGGTCGACCAGCGCGGGCGCCGCAGGGTCGGCCGGAAGCTCGGCGAGCGCGGCGTCGAGCGCGACCAGGGTCTGGAGCGCGGCCTCGCGCGCGCGTCCCTCGTCGAGGTCGAGCCGCGCGCGCAGCGCGAGCTCCTCGCACGCGAGCGGGGTGTGCCTCCCCGTGAGCAGCGCGGCCAGGCGCGCCTGGGCCGCCGGGATCCGCCGGGAGCGCCGGCGGCCCGATCCGGCGTCGATCAGTTCGCGCGCATCGGTCCAGAGGCCGTCGGCGACCTCCTCGCCGGCGCCGTAGCCGAGGCGGGCGACGAGCGCATCGCGGCGCCCGATCCCGTGCACGTGCGGGTCGGCCAGAGCGAGCCGGTGTGCCTGCAACGCTCGGTTGAGCACGCTGAGGCCCGCCGCCAGCTCGGGCTCGCCGGCGCCAGACAGCCACGCTGCCGCGTCCTCCGAGCTGCCCAACGGCTCGGAGACGTCCACGACCGTCGCTCTGGTAATCTCTACCGACGAAGCCTCAGGTTCAGGTAGAGCCTTAGTTTGTCGCCGGGAAGGCCGGAGCCGGCTGCGTTTCTGGGCCCCGAGCGTGGCGAGTACGAGCACGTGTGAGGGCGCGGCCGTGGATCCGGCACCGTCGCGACGGATCAGGTAGCGACCGTCGGGTGGGCCGAGCGCCCACGGCAGCTCGAACTGGCTGAAGCGGAACAGAGGAGGGATGGCCGGAGGCTAACCGGCGCCTCCGGGCGGCGGGCTACTGACCGGAGGTCTTGATCGCGTACTTGCTCGGCGCGATCGGGACGATCGGCTCGCTGATCTGGCTGATGTGGTTGATCAGCTGCGTCCACTGCTGCGGCTGCAGGATGCTCGCGACCTGAGCCGAGAGCTTGTTGTTCTGGCCATACAGCGGCGTGTAGGCGATCTGGATCCGGTTGGCATGGTCGGGCAGCGACAGCGCGGTCGGCTGACCCTTGTAGCTCATCATCGAGACGATCTCGTCCGGCTGCATGGCGCCCTGGAGCGTGAGCAGGCGGCGCACGGTGACGTCCGTGATCGAGCCGGCACCCTGATGGCCCTGGACCGGGATACCGTTGATCGCAGAGATGTCGACGCTCTCGCCGGTCTTGCCGGCATCGTCGACGCCGTCCGAGCCGTTCGAGGTGTGGCCGCACTTGAGGCCGGTGACGTCAGGCTTGAGGCCCGAGGCGGACAGGAACTCGATGACCGCGAGGATCCGCCGGTCGATGGCCCCGTCCTCGATGTCGCGACGGCCGCACGGGTAGATCTGCACGTTCGGGTCCTGGAGCACGCGGTCCTGGAGCTGCTCCTTGGACATCAGCAGGATCTGGCCGATCGTCGGGTTCTTGGCGTTCGGGCCGAAGAACGGGTCGACCCCGGCCGCACGGTAGACCGCGGTGGCCTCGAGGAGCTTCCACCCGTCGAGGATCGGCTTGGGATCGATGTAAGGCGCCTTGTTGCCCGCGGGCTGGACCATGAACTCGAGGTGCGAGGCGTTGGTCGGCGTGCCGGCACCGAGCCGCCCCAGGATTGTGCCCGCGACCACGACCGAGCCGACCTTGAGCGGCTGGAGCGTGTACTGGTTCTTGGCCAGGTGCAGGACGTCTGAGAAGTAGTCGTCAAAGTTCCCGAGCTGGGGCGCGGCGCTCGTGATCTGGAGGCTGCCGCCGGCGGCGTAGGAGGCGGGGCGCGACGGGTCGGCGAACAGCCGCTCCTTGACCATCGGGTTATCGATCGTCGGCGTGTCCGCCGTCGCGGAGCCCGCGTCGCTCGCCTGCTGGGAACCGCCGGTGGCGGCCTGGGTGCCGGCGCTCGCGGCTTGTGATCCGGCGCTGGCCGCCTGCTGCGACCCGGCGCTGGCGGGAGTCACCGGCAGCGAGATCGGGGAGCTCTTCGCCTCGCTCGAGGCCTTGGCCGTGCTGGGGACCGGAGGCGCCTGCTGGGAGCCGGCCGTGGCGGCCTGCTTCGGCGCCGGGGTGGCCGGGGCGAGCAGCGCCTTGGCGATCGAGGCGGAGCTCATCTTGACCGGCTTCGGCACCGGGTATCGCGACGGAATCGAGCCAAGGTTCGCGTACGTGTAGGTGTTGCCGGTCGCGTCCTGGAGCTCGAGATAGCGGCCGAGCGTCGGGCTCTTGCCGATCTTGACGATCTTGCCGTCATTTACGGCGATTACCGGCGAGCCCTGCTTGGCGTAGATCGCGGTGCCCGTGGTATTCGGGTCGGACTGGACCGTGACCGCCGCGTTGGAGGTCTTCACGCGCGTCTTGGCGAGCTTGACGACCGAATCGTCGGCGTACTTCGCGGGCGCGGCGACCGGGAAGTGACCCTCGACCAGCCCGGTCAGAGCACCGATCATCGCCTTCGGCATCCCGCCGATCAGCTGGGCGCGAAGCTCGACCGACTGCACGTACCAGGTCGCGTGGTTGTAGGCGAAGATCGCCTGGGACAGGTTCTGGGAGGCGCCGGCTGCGTGCAGGTAGCGAGCCGCGGTGAAGATCGCGTCGGCGGGGTTGTACGGGTCGGCGACGCCGTCCCCGTTCGCGTCGACAGCATACCGCTTCCACGTCGAGGGCAGGAACTGCATCCACCCGACCGCGCCGGCGGTGGACACCGACAGGTTGCGGCCGTAGTCGGTCTCAATCTCGTTGATCGCCGCCAGGATCTGCCACGGCACGTCGTACTGGATGCCGGCGGCCTGGTAGATCGGGAGGAGGAACGGCGGGATCTGGAAGCTGTCGATGAAGAAGTTCGGGACGCCGATCGGCGCCGGCCCGGGCAGCGAGAACGAGTAAGTCGGGTTCGAGGGGGTCGGCACGCCACTCTTGGTGACCGGGGGGGGAGGGGTCGTCGGCTTGGTGGCCTTCTTCGACTTGTTCTTCTTCTTGGCCGGCTTCTTGCCCTTCTCGACGCTTCCGGAGCCGAGCGACAGCGCGCTCCCGGGGGTGGGCCCAGTCGACTTCGACTTCTTCGTCGTCCCCTTCTTGGAGCCCGACGACGTGGTTGTCGTGTTGGACGTCGTCGTCGTGGACGTGCTGGTCGGCTTGTGCTTGTGCGTCGAGGTCGTCGACCTGGGAGTCGAGGTTGAAGTCGAGGTCGAGGTCGTCGGCGGCTGCTGGACGGTTGTTGTAACCGTCACCGCCGGCGTGGTCGTGCTGACCGGCGGGCAGGTCTGAGAGACACTGATGATCGGCAGCTGGACGGGCAGCGGCAGCGTATTGGGATTGGTGCCCGGCGCGACGTTCTGGAACGTGAACTGCTGGCCGCCGGCGACCGTTACGACCACGGTGCAGCCGTCCGCCGAAGCGTTGGGGATCGCGCCAAGACCGAATACCGTGAGCAAGCAAAAGACGGTCAAGACCGCGACAGCAACCGTGGGCTTGCGCCTTTTCAACACTGTGGCCTACTCCTCCCGCGGTGTGCCACGCGTAAATTCGTCCCAGCTACGATCACAGGTAGGCTTGGAAGGACGCTACTGGCTGCCGCCGCGCTTTGCAATTCGGAACCGTCGGTCTCGTGGATGTCTCTTCAGGTACCAACATGCCGTGACGTTCAATCACCGTCGACAGGCAAACCTGTGAATCGGCAGGATCCCCCCGGCACTGTAGCGATGGGTGTGTCGTCTAAGCATCAACTAACCCTCAACCAGAGGGTTAGGGTGGCGATTTCGGGACGCTCGTGAGAGTGCTGTCATGAGAATCGAGCCGAATACGAGAGGCGGTCGGGCATGAGCGACGAGAAGAGCGACGGCAAGAGCGACGACAAGGGCATCCGTGGCCGCGTCACGCGTCAGAGTGAGGAGACAATCGGCAAGGTCACCCAGGGGATGCTCGAGAACCCGGTGGTCAGCCGCGCGCTGTCGGCCGCGTTCGAGACCCGCCAGCGCGCCAGTCGCGCCCAGGAGGCCGCGATGGGCGCCCTCAATCTGCCGTCCGCGGGCGACATCGAGCGGCTGACGCGCCGGCTGCGGAGCGTCTCCCAGCGGCTCGAGGCGATCGAGGACGGGCTCGACCGGCTCGACCAGCGGCTCGAGAAGCTCACGGCCGCGACCGCGCTGGACGAACGGCTGACCGCGATCGAGGAGAGCGTGGCCCGGATCGAGGCCTCACTCGCCGCGCCGGCGGCCGAGCAGGCGCCTCAGGGCTGATCGCCGGCGAGGACGGCGGTCAGCGCGCGCAGCGCCGCCTCGCCCATCCGGCGCTCCGCGGCGCGCAGCTCATCCTGCCCGATCCGGACTCGCTCCGGGAGGATGATGTCGGAGACGACGAGCAACGCCGCGGCCTGCACCCCGCGCGCGGCCGCGAGCGCGAACAGGGTGGCAGCCTCCATCTCGACCGCGAGGGCGCCCTCGGCGGCCCAGTCGGGTTCGAGCCCGCGGTCGTCGTAGAACACGTCGGAGGTGACGATCACGCCTTCGTGGATCGCGTGGCCCTGTTCGGGAAACGGCGGCCTCGCGCCGGCGACCACGGCCTCGAGCAGGTTGGGGCTCGCCGGCACTCGCCGGCTCGCACCGAGGGCCTGGCTCGTACCGTCGGCGGCGACCGCCTCGGTGACGACCACGAGATCGCCGAGCCGTAGATCGGGCGCGAGCGCACCGCACGTTCCCACCCGAAGAAGTCGCCGCACACCGAGATCGATCAGCTCGTGGATCACGATCGCGGCGCTCGGACCCCCCATCCCCGTGCTCTGGATCGTAAGCGGCTCGCCGTCGGGCGCGACGCCCGTGTAACCCCAAAGGCCGCGATTGTGGTTGAACATCTTGGCGCCGTCGAGCAGTGACTCGGCCAGCATCAGCGCGCGCCCCGGGTCGCCCGGCAGGAGCACGCGGTCACTCAGCGTGGTGGTCGGCTGCAGTGCGTTTGGAGCGGCCATCAGGCTTATTGTTATTTATCCCCAGTTACCTGTATCTGGCATTGACAGATACGGCATTGGCGAGTAGACCTAGGGCCACAAAAAAGGCAACAGGCCGGATCGTGGCGCGCTGCCCAGGCCAGCTGGGGAGCACATCGCGAGGCGCCGCCGGAAACGTGACGAGCGCCAACGGCCGACGCAGCGGGCCGTATCGCCCGCGGGCGGCAGGGCTTCGTGCTCGTCGAGGCCCTGCCGCCGACTACGCGCCCTGTGTACGGTCAGGCGATGGCTCGCGTGGCCGACGCCGAGGTGAGGTTGTTCCACCTGTACGTCCACGAACCGCTGATGCGCTCCGGCGCGACCGGGCTCGAGACCGCCGACGAGATGCTCGAGCTCACGCGCCGGCTGCTGCCGCTGGCATCTCCGGTGATAGACCAGGTTCACCAGCGCTACCTGCAGCACTTCCTCGAGCAGGACGTGGTCGGTCACATGGAGTCAGACCTCGAGGGTGATGCGGTCGACCTCGGACGGATGCGGGTCGTGATCGCGCTCGCCGACCCGACCGGGTACATGCGGCTGACCGAGGAGGCGGGCGAGCTCGAGGCGGTCGATGCGGTCGAGCGGTGCTCGTGACCAGGCCCGTCGTCGAGAGCGCGCGCGGCGGCCTCGAGTTCGAACGGATCGCCGACGTGCGGCTCAAGGGGTTCAGCGAGTCCACGGAGATCTTTATCGCGCGCGAGCGGGACGCGGCGTGAACCCCAACGTCATGTACACGCGCGTGCGCGAGGAAGGCCTGCTCGTGCCGGGCCGGCCCGTGGTCGTGCTGCTGTCGGGGGGCCGGGACTCGACGTGCTTGGTCGACATCGCGGCGCGCGTGGCCGGCGAGAGCTCCGTCACGGCGCTGCATGTGAATTATGGGATTCGGGAATCGGCGGCCGAGGACCACCGCCATTGCCACGACCTGTGCGCGAGCCTTGGAGTCACGCTTGAGGTGCGGCGACCGGGGCCGCCATCGAGCGGGAACGTACAGGCATGGGCGCGGGAGGTCCGCTACCGCGAGGCGGTCGAGCTGGCGGGCGGCGCCGACGTGGCCGCCGGCCACACCAAGACCGACCAGGTCGAGACGATCCTTTACCGGGTCGCGTCCTCGCCGAGCCGTCGTGCGCTGCTCGGGATGCGGCCCCGGGAAGGGTCCCTGGTCCGGCCGCTGCTCGGTTTCACGCGCGAGGACACCGCCGCCTACTGCATCGAGCGAGGCCTGGCCTGGCGCGAGGACGAGAGCAACGCATCGGACGCGTACGCGCGAAACCGGATCCGCGGCGAACTCGTGCCGGCGCTGCGGAGGGTTCACCCCGCGGCCGAGGACAACGTGCTCGCGGTGGCGCAGGTCCTCCGCGACGAGGCGGAGGTGCTCGACGCGCTCGTCGACGAGGTGCTCGGGGACGGTGGGGCGGCATCGCTCGCCGCGCTCCGCGCGCTGCCGCCCGCGCTCCGGCGGCTCGTGATCCAGCGCCTGGCCGACGAGGCCGCCGGCGGCTTCGCGCCCGGCGCCGCGAGCCGCGCCGACGAGATCGCCGCCCTCGGCGAGCGCGGCACCGCGCTGCTCGACGTCGGCAACGGGCTGCGGGCGGTCGCGGAGTACGGCGAGCTGCGGTTCGAGCGGCTCGACGGCGGTCACGTCGCGCCCGAGCCGGTGCGGCTCGCGATCCCCGGCACCGTCACGTTCGGTGGCCGCGAGGTCCGCTGCGAGCTCACCGAGCCCGCGCTCGTCTACGGCGTGCTCGACCGCACCGCGCTCGGCTCTTCGGACCTGCTCGTTCGTTCGTGGCGGCCGGGGGACCGGATCGCGCCACTCGGGCTCGGCGGCACGAAGTCGCTCCAGGACCTGTTCGTCGAGCGACGCGTCCCTCGGCGCGAGCGGGATCGAGTCGCCGTGGTCGAGGCATGCGGGGAGATCGCGTGGGTGGCGGGCCTCGCGATGTCCGATCGGTTCAAGGTCACGCCGGCGACTCGGCAGGCCGTGCGTTTGGTCGTCGTTCCGGGCAATGGCGATCAGCAGGGCCTGCGATCCCCGAAACACCCATAATTAAAAAAGTGGAAGGCGACGACGCGATCGGGGAGATCCTCGTCCCAGCCGAGGATCTCAAGCGCCGTGTCCGCGAGCTGGCCGAGGATGTTTCCCGCGACTACCAGGGGAAGGATCTGGTGCTGGTCGGCGTGTTAAAGGGAGCCGTGCTGTTCCTGTCCGACCTGATGCGGCAGCTCGAGGTCCCGTGCGAGGTCGATTTCATGGCGGTCGCCTCCTACGGCTCGGCGACCAAGTCCTCGGGCGTGGTGCGGATCCTCAAGGACCTTGATGCCGTGATCGAGGGCAGGGACGTGCTGATCGTCGAGGACATCGTCGACTCCGGACTGACGCTCCAATATCTGCTGCGGAATCTGCAGGGGCGCAACCCCCGGTCCCTGGAGGTTTGCGCGTTGCTGATCAAGCCCGACCGCCAAAAGGTCGATCTACGGACCAAGTATGTGGGTTTCGAGATACCCAACCGGTTCGCGATCGGGTACGGGCTGGACCACGCGGAGCGGTACCGCAACTTGCCCTACGTGGCGGCGTTGAAGGAATGAACGCACGATGAACGCTGGCATGCAGGCCCCACCGGCGGCCCCATTTCAGATGCTACGCTTGACAGTCCCCGCCTCCGATTCCAGGCGTATTTCTTCTTTATGAGCAGGTTTTTCAAGAGCGCGGCGTTCCCGATTTTGATCGTGGTCGTGCTCGCGTTCTTCGCGCAGAAGCTGATCGGGAGCTCGGGCAAGTCCGAGAAGCAAACGTTCGGCGACATGATGTACCAGCTGGACCACGGGTACGTGCAGAGCCTGTCGCTGCACGAGAAGGACAACACGGCGAACGTCACGACGACGAGCGGCCAGAAGTACACGGTCGGCTATCCGGACGGCTACGTCTCGCAGATCATCACGTCCGCGGACAAGAACCTCTCGCCGCAGAACTTCGACATCCAGGGCAAGACGTCGAACGGCTGGCTGTCGCTGCTGACCTACATCCTGCCGTTCGTGATCTTCATCGGGTTCTGGATATTCCTGATGAACCAGGTCCAGGGCGGCGGGTCGAAGGTGATGTCGTTTGGCAAATCGCGGGCCAAGCGAATGTCGGTCGATTCACCCAAGATCACGTTCCGTGACGTCGCGGGGGTCGACGAAGCCGTTGAGGAGTTGCACGAGATCAAGGAGTTCCTCGAGAACCCCAAGAAATTCCAAGCTTTGGGGGCGCGCATTCCGAAGGGCGTGCTCCTGTACGGGCCGCCCGGTACCGGCAAGACGCTGCTCGCGCGTGCGGTCGCCGGCGAGGCCGGCGTTCCGTTCTTCTCGATTTCCGGCTCGGATTTCGTGGAGATGTTCGTCGGCGTCGGCGCCTCGCGCGTGCGTGACCTGTTCGAGCAGGCCAAGCAGAACTCGCCGTGCATCATCTTCATGGACGAGATCGACGCCGTCGGCCGCCACCGCGGCGCCGGGCTCGGCGGCGGTCACGACGAGCGCGAACAGACGCTGAACCAGCTGCTCGTCGAGATGGACGGGTTCGAGATGAAGGACAACATCATCTTGATCGCCGCCACCAACCGTCCGGACATTCTCGACCCGGCGCTCCTGCGCCCCGGCCGCTTCGACCGCCAGATCGTGGTCGACCGGCCCGACCGCAACGGCCGCAAGAAGATCCTCGACGTCCACACGCGCGGCAAGCCGCTGGCGCGGGAGATCGACGTGGATGCTCTGGCGGGCCAGACCCCCGGGTTCACCGGCGCCGATCTGTCGAACCTCGTGAACGAGGCCGCGCTGCTCGCTGCCCGCAACGGCAAGCGCGAGATCACCCAGATCGAGCTCGAGGAAGGGATCATGCGCGTGATCGCGGGTCCCGAGAAGAAGACCCGCGTGATGTCCGACAAGGAGCGGCGGATCACCGCCTACCACGAGATGGGCCACGCGATGGTCGGCCACTACCTCCCGAACGCCGACCCGGTCCACAAGATCTCGGTGATCTCCCGCGGCCAGGCGCTCGGCTACACGATCTCGCTGCCGACAGAGGACAAGTTCCTGACCACGCGCGCGGAGCTCCAGGACACGATGGCGATGACGCTCGGCGGTCGCGCCGCCGAGGAGATCGTGTTCGGCGAGGTCACGACCGGCGCGTCGAACGATCTCGAGAAGGTCACCGCCACCGCCAAGCAGATGGTCATGCGCTTCGGGATGTCCGAGAAGCTCGGTCCGCGAGTGTTCGGCCACGACCACGGCCAGCCGTTCCTGGGTCGGGAGTTCAGCGCCGAGCCGGACTATTCCGACGAGATCGCGCGCGAGATCGACGACGAGATCCGCCGTATCGTCGAGGCGGCGCACATCCAGGCCAAGGACATCCTCAGCTCGCATCGCGACGCGCTCTCGAAGCTGTCGGAGATCCTGATCAAGCGCGAGACGATCGAGAAGGAACAGTTCGAGGCGCTGCTGGCCGGCGGCACCGAGGAAGACGTCTTCGGCGCCGAGGCGCCACCGCCGCCCGAGGTGCCGATCCCCGGCACGCCGGCGGGCGAACGTCGCGAGGGTCCGCGTCCGCTGCCACGGCCTGGTCTCGCCGGCGGAACCGCAGAGTAGCTTCGCGCCGCGTCCGCCTGGTGTGACGTGCGCCGTCGTGACCTCGCCGCAATCCGCTCCGGTGAGCGCCAGTCACACCAGTGGACGCGACGCTCCGCAGCGCTCTCGTTCCCGCCCGGCTTCCCCGGCCTTACACGGCCCTCGGAGGGCTTAAGCCGGAGGCGGGCGGTGTCGCGCGCATCCGGCGCGGCCGGCTCAGCTGCCGCCGCCGGTGAGCGGCGGGTTCAGGCCCGCGGCGTGGCACTTCGCGAGGCCGGGGCCGAGCTTGGGTGCCGGCGCCAGCCTCGGCGGCGTCGCGAACGCGGCGTGGCGGAAGTTGAAGTAGTCGGTCATCGGCTGGGCGTTGGCGTCGCGGAGCGTCATCGCCGGCAGGTTCCACTTGCGCTCGATGAACGCCAGCACCGAGGTGTGGTCCTGGACGACGCGCGACACGTAGCCGCGCCTGGCCCACGGCGAGACGACGATCAGCGGCACGCGGAAGCCGTAGCGGTCGAATGCGCCGGGGACGTCGGTGGCGGTGAGTATCGGGGGGATCGAGTCGGGCGCCAGCGCCGGCGGGGGCGGCACGTGGTCGTAGTAGCCGCCGTGCTCGTCGTAGTTGATGATCAGCACGGTGTTCTTCCAGGTCTTCGCGTTCATCAGCGCGTTGACGACCTGGGCTATGTAACGCTCGCCGACCTGGATGTCCTGCGGGTTCTCCTCGGAGGTAGTCCCGTAGTTCGGATCGAGGAAGGTGAACTGCTTCAACCGGCCGGCGGCGACGTCGGACAGGAACTGGTTGAACGTATGGAGGCGCGTGGCCTGCCGCGCCGGCGTGTAGCTGCCCGGCACCAGCTCGAAGCTCGGGTAGCTCGGCGGCTCGTAGTAGATCCCCCAGCTGATGTTGTGGGCGTCGAGCCGGTCCCAGATCGTGCCGTTTGCCGGCGCCGTGGGCGCGATCGTGTCGTTGATCGTGCCCTGGGAGGTGGCGGCGAACAGATAAGAGCGATTCGGGAACGTCTGCCCGAGCACGGAGCAGAAGTACCGCTCGCCGATCGGGAAGTGCTCGACCAGCGAGTACGTGAACGGGATGTCGGTCTTGTCCCAGAACCGCATCGCAACCGGGCCGCTGGCCTTCACGAAGCCGTCGCCCAGCCCGTTGTCCCAGGACTCGTGGCTGGCGTTCCAGGACTGGCTCGGCGCTCCCGAGAGCTGGCACGGCGAGCTCCCGTGCGTCGCGATGACTTTGTTCCCCGACGCATCGAGGTTGAAGTTCACGGGCCTTCCGCCCTGGAAGCGCCAGCCGTCGACTGACCGCCGCCCCGGAACCTGGTGGGGGACCATCCCGAGCAGATTGTCGAACGAGTGGTTCTCCATCATCAGCACGACGATGTGCTCGATCTCGGGCATGCTGGGGCTGCCGGCGGGCTTGCCGGGGAACGGCAGGCTGTCGGGCTGGCGGAGGCCGGCGGAGTGCGCGATGGGTTTCGCCCACGCCGGGAGGCCCCGGGTTGCCAACAGCGCGGCGCCGCCGGCGGCGGCGCCCAGCAGCGAGCGGCGGGTGATCGCGCGGTCGAAGCGGGATGGGGGATTCGAGCGAGGCATGGTGCGGGACACTATCTAGTGACGATGCCCGATCAGAGTGC
>Ga0335076_10005189_pt1 | contig 13191 bp, 9 predicted proteins | sample Lox_Sample_25_FD_206717 | JGI IMG/M metagenome (GOLD analysis project Ga0335076, IMG submission 206717) | Soil microbial communities from Loxahatchee National Wildlife Refuge, Florida, United States - Lox_Sample_2.5 | ecosystem: Environmental > Terrestrial > Soil > Wetlands | place: USA: Florida...
CGATCCTACCGGCCGGTCCTACCGGCCGGTCACCCGGCTTCCAGCCGCCGGCGGAACTCCTCGCCCGCGGCGTCCAGCAACGAACGGCTCTCCGCATCCACCTTCGCCGATTCCTCCCGACGGCGAGCCACCAGCTCCTCGTCCTTGATCGAGCCGAGATTGATCGCGACGTTCGCCAGCGCCACCTCCGCTCCGGCGAACAGCAGATGTGCGGCCGCGAGTCCGTCGGATGCGGCGTTGGCGTTCCCCGCCCGGATCACTTCCACCGCAAGCGGAAGCAGGTTCGCCGCCCGTCCGGCCACTTCCGCCGGAACGTCGGCAGCCACGCGGAAGGCCGCCTGGATCGCCGCGGCCCGCTCGGACTTCTCCGCGTCCGTCTCCTTCGGCATGCGGAAGGCGCTCATGACGCCGTCGAACGCCGCCGTGTCCCGATCGGCGAGCGCGAGGAGCGCCGCCCGTTCCGCATCCGCCGTCTTCACGATCTCGGCCATGCTCGCGGAGACGTCCTCGTACCCTTTCTTTCCCTCGGTCAGGCGCCCGACCATCGCGACGAGCGCCGCTCCCGTCGCCGCCGCGACCGCCGCCGCGCTCCCGCCCCCCGGCGTCGCCTCGTCCGACGCGAGCCGGCCGAGGAAGCTCTCGACGGTGGTCGCCGCGAACCCCTCCGTGCTTCCCTGCTGCACCCGGCTCACCAGGTTCTCCAGGATCTGCTCGTCCGCATCGAATCCCTCCAGTCGAAGATGCTCCACGTCGCCCCCACCGAGCGCCGCCGACGGAACCAAACCGACGATCTCGCTCGACAGCACGCTCATCCCGCGCCGGGCCGCCTCCTCGGCGACCGCGTCGAACGCCTTCCGCGGCGAGGTCACCTCGTAGTCCACGAGGTTCATCGACACCGTCACGCACGCGCGCTCGGGGACGTCGAACCCGATCGCGCGCACGGCCGGCAACCCGCCCGAGGATTCGCGGACGGTCTTCGCGATCTCCTTGGCCGCCGCTTCGTCGCGGCCGTCGAGGTACACGTTGAACGCCACGAGCGGCTTGCGCGCACCCACCGCGACGGCCCCCGCGCTCCCGAGCTCGTGCGGCCCGAAGTCGGGGAGGCGCTCGCCGGCCGCGACCGCGTCGCGCAGACCTTCGTACTCGCCCTTGCGGACCTCGGCCAGACTGACCCGCTCGGGAACGAGCGCCGCCCGGTCGTAGAGATAGACGGGAACGTCGAGCGTCTCTGCGAGCTCGCGTCCGACGTCTCGCGCCAGGTCGACGCATTCGTCCATCGTCACGTCGCGAACCGGCATGAACGGGATGACGTCGACGGCGCCCATCCGCGGGTGGCTCCCGTGGTGCTCCCGCATGTCGATGAGCCGCACGGCTTCGGCGGCGCCAGCGAGCGCGCTGGCTTGGACGGCGGCCGGCGAGCCGAGCAACGTGGTGTCCAGGCGGTTGTGGTCCGGATCCCACTGGACGTTCACGAGCGTCGCACCCGGGACCTGGAGCGCGGCGACGATCCGGTCGATGACGTCTCGCCGGCGACCCTCGCTGAAGTTGGGAACGATCCCCATCAGTGGCTCGCCCATGTCGTCTCCGCCTCTCGCCGCCCGGCCCGAGTCGGTGGCCCGGCCCGGGGGCTGTCTCAGCCCAGCTCCGGCGACAGAGCGTACCGGCGGCCGTCGATCAGGTCGACCCGCGAGCACATGAACGTGTCCCGGTCGACGACGCGGAAGCCGGCCGCCAACATCGCGGCGAGGCCCGGGTGTGTTCCGAGCACCAGCAACGACACGTCGGCCACGGGGGTCCCCGCCGAAGCGGCCAGACCCCGGACCGCATCGGCCGCTCGCCCCAGCAGCTCGGCCGTCATCCGCGCCATCGCCTCCGGCGTGCGCCCGCCGAACGGCGCGAGGTAGGCGCGCGCCTCGATGCCGGTCGGCGCGGAGGCCGCCACCACCCGCATCCAGCCGTAGGCGACCGCGGTGCCGCCCTCGCTCAGCACCAGGCCCTCCGCCCCGGGAGACGACTCCAGGAACGCGTGCTCTTGGGGACGGGGCCGTCCGCAGACCTCCGCGTCCAGCCCGGCGATCGCCGCAGCGTCGGCGACGATCGCGTCCGCTCCCGCGCCCGCCCCCAGCGCCGAAGCCGCTCCGGCGGCCGCGGCGGCCGAGCCGCGCAGGTAGAGCGCCGGCATCAGCGGCCACATCCCGAAGCGCGCGTACAGAGGAAGCGCGCGCGGATCGTCCGACGCAGAGGTCATGCGGACGGCGTCCCGGTCGAAGACCCGCTCGAGCAGCGCCGCCCCGATCCCCCGACCCACCTCCTCCGGCCGGACGAACAGATCGGCCAGGTACACGACGTCCCCCCGGTCGAACGACCCGCCGAACCCGACGACGCCGTCGCCGTCCTCGGCGACGTAGATCCGGCCGGTCGCGATCTCGTGGTCGATGAAGTCCGGGCGCGCCGGCCACGACGCGAGGTTGTCGTAGGCGACCGAGATCTCCCGGATCGCGGCCTCGTCGTTCGCCGCCGCCGGACGAACGCGAAACTCCCCGTGCGTCATCGGCGAACCGCCGCCCGCGGCAGCGTCCTCACGGCCACGGGCCCGTCGGAGCCGCCGCCGGCGCGCCGAGGGCGGCCGGGAACCCGTCGGGATCCTCGAGCGACACGAGGATCCTCACCGGCCTGATGCGGAAGCCGCTGCTGCGACCCTGCGCCGGCGGGATCGATGGTGAGATCGACGATGCCCGACCCCGCACCGTTCACCAGCCACGATCCACGCAGATCGGCGAGAGCAGCCGCCGGATCGCCCACCAGGAGCGGAACGCGAAGCGCTGCGTCACTCCCGCCACGGGAGGCGGACGCTCCGCTCCTCGGCGACCTCGAGCGCGCGGTCGTACCCGGCGTCCGCGTGCCGGATCACGCCCATGCCGGGATCGGTGGTGAGCACGCGCTCGAGCCGATCCGCCGAGTCGTCGGACCCGTCGGCCACCACGACCATGCCCGCGTGGATCGAGTAGCCGATGCCGACCCCACCGCCGTGGTGCACGCTCACCCAGTGCGCGCCGGCCGCGGTGTTTACGAGCGCGTTCAGGATCGGCCAGTCGGCGATCGCGTCGGAGCCGTCCTTCATTCCCTCGGTCTCGCGGTACGGCGAGGCGACGCTGCCGCTGTCGAGGTGGTCGCGCCCGATGACGATCGGCGCCGACACCTCGCCGCTCGCAACGAGCTCGTTGAACGCGAGCCCGGCCTGGTCGCGCTCGCCGTAGCCGAGCCAGCAGATCCGAGCCGGAAGTCCTTGGAACGCAACGCGTTCCTCGGCCATGCGGATCCACCGCTGAAGTCGTTCGTTGTCGGGGAACAGATTCGCGACGGCTCGATCCGTCGCGAGGATGTCGGCGGGGTCCCCCGACAGCGCGGCCCACCGGAACGGGCCTTTCCCCTCGCAGAACAGCGGCCGGATGAACGCGGGAACGAACCCCGGATAGGCGTACGCGCGGTCGTGCGCCAGGCCGCCCTGCTCGGCGCCCGCGCGCAGGTTGTTCCCGTAGTCGAAGACGACGGCGCCGCGTTCGAGGAACCCGACCATCGCCTCCACGTGCTCGGCCATCGACGCGAAGGCGCGCCGCTGGTACTCGGCCGCGTCGCTGCCGCGAAGCGCCGCCGCTTCCTCGAGCGACAACCCCTTCGGAACGTAGCCGTTCAGCGGGTCGTGCGCGCTCGTCTGGTCGGTGACGACGTCCGCGCCGAACCCCCGGCGCAGCAATTCGGGGAACACCTCGGCCGCGTTTCCCAGCAACCCGATCGAGAGCGCCTCGCGCGACGCCCGCGCCTCGTCGGCCCAGCGGACGGCTTCCTCCAGGTCCGCCGTCTCGCGGTCCAGGTACCGCGTCTTGATCCGTCGCTCGATCCTGGGGGGGTCGACCTCGACGCAGAGCGCGACGCCGCCGTTCATCGTGACCGCGAGCGGCTGCGCGCCGCCCATCCCGCCCAGTCCGGCGGTGAGCGTCACGGTGCCGGCGAGCGTTCCGCCGAAGCGCTGGTGCCCGCACTCGGCGAGCGTCTCGTACGTTCCCTGCAGGATGCCCTGCGTCCCGATGTAGATCCACGAGCCGGCAGTCATCTGGCCGTACATCGTGAGCCCGCGCCGCTCCAGGTCGCGGAACGTATCCCAGTCCGCCCACTTCGGCACCAGCATCGAGTTCGAGATCAGGACCCGCGGCGCCGACGGCTGCGTGCGGAACACGCCGACGGGTTTCCCGGACTGGACGAGCAGGGTCTCGTCGTCCTCGAGCGATCGCAGCGTGCGCACGATCGCGTCGAACGCGTCCCACGAGCGCGCGGCCCGGCCGGTGCCCCCGTAGACCACCAGGTCGTCGGGCCGCTCGGCGACGTCCGGGTCGAGATTGTTCATGAGCATCCGCAGGGCGGCCTCCTGCGGCCATCCCTTGCAGGACAGCTGCCGTCCTCGCGGGGCGCGCACCTCCCGCGGGCCGCTCGAAGCCCCCGTCGTGCTCATACCTGCAGCATGACGGTCCGGCCCGGCGCTTCGCAACTGCGGCGACCGGCTCGGAACCGGCCGCTTCAAGGGCCCCGCGCCGGATTCCGATATCCCAACCGGAACCCCCGTTCGGGGGATGTCTCGGCGCGCCATGAATCGGGCACATGGAACTGGAACGAATCCGGAATCGAGCGGCGGCGCTCACGTGAACGCGCCGATCCGCGTGCTCGTGCTGGAAGACGACCCGGAGGTCAGGGCCTTCGTCAGGTGGGAGCTGACTCGCCACCTCGGCGAGGCGGACATCGTCGAGATCTCGGACCACGGGCAGCTCGTCGACGCGATGAAGGAAGGCGCCGACGTGGTCGTGACCGAGCGGGTCCTTGCCTGGACCGACGGGCTCGACGTGCTCGAGGAGGTCCGCCGGCTGCGCACGGCCACGCCCGTGATCATGCACACGGCGTCGTTCGAGCCCGGCTTCGCCGTCGACGCCATGCGCCGGGGCCTGGACGACATCGTCCAGAAATCGCCGGCCGAGGGAGCGTCCCGGCTCGGCTCGGCGGTTCGCGAGGTGATCGACCGCGCGGTCGACCGCCTTGCCGCAGCCGCCGCCCAGCAGCGCTACCGGGCCCTCTTCGAACGCGTCCCCGTCGGGCTGTACCGGTACGACCCCGCCGGCACGCTGATCGAGTGCAACCAGGCGCTGCTCGACATCCTGCGCGCGAACGACATCGACGAGGTGCGCCGCTACGGGTTCCCGCGGAGCACGTACGTCGATCCCGCCGACAGGGGTCGCTGGCGCGCGGCCATCTGGCAGAACGAGCACGTCGTCGGCTTCGAGTACCGGATTCGCCGCCTGAACGGCGACGTCGCCTGGATCCGGCACGGCGCGCGACTCGTTCGCGACGAGTCGGGCGAGCCTATGTGGTTCGAGGGCGTCATCGAGGACGTGACCCGGTCGCGCGAGGCCCGGCAGGAGGTCGAAGCCGCGGAGGCTCGCTTCCGCGCGCTGGTCGAGAACAGCTCGGACCTCATCCTCGTGCTGGCGGAGGACGGACGGATCGAGTACGCGAGCCCGTCGCTCACCCGCACCCTGGGGTACGACCCCGCCGAGCTGATGGGCACGGACGTCGCGGAACTCGCGCATCCCGACGACCGCCGTGAGCTCGCCGGCCGGCTCGCGATGATCGAGCGCGACGCACGCCGCGCCGGCCTGTCGATTCGCCTGCGGCACAAGGACGAGGCGTGGCGCGACGTGGAGGGCGTCCTGACCAACCGTGTCGACGATCCGGCGATCCGCGGGGTGATCCTGAACGCCCGCGACGTGACCGAGCGCGCGAGCGTCGAGCGGGCGCTCCGCGACGGCGAGGAGCGCTACCGGAGCCTGGTCGAGCTCTCGCCGGACGGGATCGTCGTCGTGCGCGACGGGCGCATGGTGTTCGCGAACTCCGCGATGCTGGGGCTTCTCGGCGCGACCGTGCGGCAGGAGGTGATCGGCAAGGAGGTCCTCGACTTCGTCCACCCCGACTACAAGGACCTGGTGCGAGCCCGGCTGCGACAACAACAGGTCGACGGCAAGCCCGTCCCCCTCATCCGTCAACGGCTCGTGCGCATCGACGGGTCCGAGGTGGACGTCGAGGTCTCCGGCGTTCCCATCGTGTACGAGGGCAGTCCGGCCTCCCAGGCGGTGCTGCGAGACATCTCGGACCGGGCGTTGGCCGAGTCGGCGAGCGAGGATCGCACGCGGCGGCAGTCGGCCGTCGCCGAGTTGGGGAGAGCCGCCCTGCGGGAAGGCCCGGTCTCCACGATCCTCGAGTTGGCGTGCCGGAGCGTCGCGGACGCGCTGGGGACCGAGATCGTGAGCGTCCTGGAGCTGCTCCCCGGGCAGGAGACGCTGCTGCTGCGCGCGGGGATCGGCTGGCCGCCCGGCGTCGTCGGTGCGACCAGGGTCGCCCGCAGCGGCTCCGCGGCGGGACTCACCGCGGATTCGACCGGTCCGGTCGTCGTGCAGGACCTGGCGACCGAGAACCGCTTCACGCCGCACCCCGTGATGACGGCCGCCGGCATCGTCAGCGCGGCGCTCGTCGCCATCCACGGCAAGGACGAGCTGTACGGGGTGCTGTCGGCAAGCTCCCGCGAGGCACGCGCGTTCACGCCCGAAGATCTGACGTTCCTGTCCGCGCTCGCGAGCACTCTCGGCGAGGTGATCCAGCGCAAGCGCGCCGAGGACGATCTGCGGCGGACCCTTCGCCAGCTGCGCGAGCTGAACGAGGAACGGCAACGCCTGCTCGCCCGGCTCGTGGTCGCCCAGGAAGAGGAACGGCAGCGCCTCGCCGGCGACATCCACGACGATCCCATCCAGGTCATGGCCGCCGCCGCCGTCCGGCTGGACATGGTGGAGCGCGCCGTGCTCGGGACGTCCGAGCAGCAAACGGTCGACCGGGCCGCGGAGACGGTGCAGCAGGCGATCGGACGCCTGCGGCATCTCGTGTTCGAGCTTCGCCCGCCCGCGCTCGACCGCGAAGGTCTCGTCGTCGCCATCCGCCAGTACCTCGATCGCATGGTCGAGGACTCGGGCCTGCAGGCCGTGTTGCACGCCGACCTGGACACCGAGCCCGCCCGAGAGACGAGGACGGCCCTGTACCGGATCGTGCAGGAGGCCCTGACGAACGTCCGAAAGCACGCGGACGCCCGCACGATCGACGTGACCGTCGAGCGGCAGGAGGGCGGCGTGCTCGCCCGCGTCCGCGACGACGGCGTCGGCTTCGCGCCGAAGGTGGAGGCGCACCGGTCGCGGCCGGGCCACCTTGGTCTTCAGGCGATGAGAGAGCGCGCCGAAGCCCTGGGTGGGTGGTGGCGCGTGGAGAGCTATCCGGAGCACGGGGCGACCGTGGAGTTCTGGCTCCCGGACGCGGAGGATCGGAAGGGCGGCGGCGAGTGAACCGTCCCGCGGGCGAGACGTGGGGAGCGCCGGCCGCCGCCGGCCGGGACGACGACGGCGCGCCGATTCGCGTTCTCATCGCGGACGACGAGCCCCTGATCCGCGAGGCCCTCGCCGACCTGTTCGGCAGTGAGGACTCTCTCGAGCTGGTCGCCGTCGCCGCCGACGCGGACGAGGCGATCGAGCTCGCCGTCCGCACGCGCCCCGACGTCGCGCTGCTCGACGTGAAGATGCCCGGCGGGGGCGGCCCGCGCGCGGCGCGGGAGATCCGGTCGCTGTCGCCGCGCACCCGCATCGTCGCGCTGTCGGCGCACGAGGATCGCGCGAGCGTCCTCGAGATGTTGAGCGCCGGCGCCGCCGCCTACGTGGTGAAGGGAGCCTCCGCCGACGAGATCCTCGAAACGGTTCGCCGCTCGGCCCTCGGGCAGGCGAGTCTGTCGTCGGGAGTGACCGACCACGTCGTTCGGGAGCTCGCCGGGCAGCTCGCGCGCCAGGACAGCGAGGCGGCCGAGCGACGCCGCCGGCTGGAGCGCATCCACGGAGTTCTCGACGACCCGAGCTGCCTGTCGATGGTGTACCAGCCGATCTTCGCCCTCCGCCACGGCACGATGGTTGGCCTGGAGGCGCTTGCGCGGTTCGACCCGGAGCCGACCCGCGACCCCGACCTCTGGTTCGCCGAGGCGGCGACCGTCGGACTCTCGGAGGAGCTCGAGCTGACGGCCATCGCCCTCGCGCTCGCCGACCTGCACCGTCTCCCCGGCGACGCGTACCTGTCGATCAACATGTCGCCGGCGACGGCCGCCTCCCCACGCTTCGCCGAACTCCTCGAGCCGCACCCCGCCGACCGGATCGTCCTGGAGGTGACCGAGCGTGCGCCGGTGAAGGACTACGACGACCTGCGCGCCGACCTGCGAGACCTCCGCCGGCTCGGCGTCCGCCTCGCCGTCGACGACGCCGGCGCCGGCTTCGCCAGCCTGCGCCACATCCTTCAGCTCGACCCGGACCTCATCAAGGTCGACATGAGCCTGACGCAGAACATCGACCGCGAGCGCGCGGAGCGAGCGCTCGCCGCCGGGCTGATCGCGTTCGCCTCGGAGATCGACGCGGAGATCGTCGCCGAGGGCATCGAGAACCAGACCGAGGTGGAGGCGCTCCGCGGCCTCGGCGTGGTCTACGGCCAGGGCCTGCACCTTGCCGCCCCCGGACCCATACCGGAACCGGGCTTTCGAGCGAGTACCCTTGCGGACTAGCCGCTTGCGTCAGCCGATGGACCACCCCCCCCGATCCCACCCAGGAGGAACCATGACCCGTGTGCTTCGTGCCGCCGCGCTCGCCTGTGTCGCCGCGTTCCTGGCGGTGCCGGCGCCGCCCGCCGGCGCCTCGTCGGCCGACGCGTCCCCGCAGGCGACGGTCAAGGTGAAGACGGTGCTCCCCAACCGCACGTGGCCGGCCGCGTTCACGTTCGGCCCCAAGGGAACCCTGTACTTCGCCAACCGGATGACCGGTCAGATCAGGTTCCGGGACACGAGGGGCGTGTATCACACGGTCTTCACGGTCCCGCACGTGGTGACGAACGGCGAGCAAGGGCTCCTCGGGATCGCCGTCGGCCCGAACTGGCCGACACCGGCCTACATGTACGCGTACGCCACGCGGAACTTCGGCGGAACGCTTCGCAACCAGATCCTGCGGATCAAGGTCACGAACGGCGTCGGGAGGTCGTTCACGGTCATCTTCTCGAGTCCCACGGTCGCCGGCCAGTACCACGACGGCGGGCGGATCGAGTTCGGTCCCGACGGGAAGCTCTACGCGATCGTCGGCGACGCGCACAACGACGCGAACGCCCAGAACATGGCGACGGCCGCGGGCAAGCTGCTCCGGATGAACGCAAACGGCACCGCGCCCGGCGACAACCCGCTGGGCGGACGGATCTTCGCGCGCGGCATCCGCAACTCGTTCGGGTTCGCGTTCGACCCGGAGACGAGCCGGCTCTGGGAGACGGAGAACGGTCCGGACTGCAACGACGAGGTGAATCAGTTCGACAACGGCGCCAACGGCGGCTGGGGTTCGAACGAGAACTGCGACGGCACCTCGCCCAACGACACCAACAACAGCGGACCCACCCCGCGGACGGCTCCCCTGCGCTGGTGGACCCCGACGATCGCCCCGACGGGCATCACCTTCTGCCCCGTCGCCGGATGCGGCCTGACCGGGTACGAGGGCGACCTGTTCTTCGGGTCCTACAACCAGAGCAACATCCGCGCGGTCACGCTCACCCCCGACCGGCTCGACATCGCGACGGTCAACACGGTGGTGACGCGGTCGAGCGGGATCCTGTCGATGGAGCGCAATCCGGTGGACGGCAACCTGTACTTCAGCGACCAGAACGGCGTGTACGAGCTGGTTGCAGGGTAGGCGTCGCCCCGGCGTACGATCGGACAGCCATGAAGGTCCACGACTCCTTCCTCGACGCCGTCGGCGACACGCCGCTGGTGCGCCTTCGCGGGGTGACGCGCGGCGTGAAGCCCACCATCCTCGCCAAGCTCGAGATGCTGAACCCGGGCGGGAGCGTCAAGGACCGGATCGGCCTGCGGATGATCGAGGCGGCCGAACGCGGCGGCGCGCTGCGGCCCGGCGGCACGATCGTCGAACCGACCTCCGGCAACACCGGCCACGGCCTCGCGATCGCGGCCGCCATCAAGGGCTACAAGTGCATCTTCGTGATGCCCGACAAGATGAGCCAGGAGAAGGTCGCGCTGCTGCGCGCGTACGGGGCCGAGGTGGTCATCACGCCCACCGCCGTGCCGCCGGAGTCGCCGGAGTCGTACTACCGGGTGGCCGACCGGCTCACCGAGGAGATCCCGGGAGCGTTCCAGCCCAACCAGTACTTCAACCAGGAGAACCCTCGCGCCCACTACGACACGACGGGTCCCGAGATCTGGCGCGACACCGACGGGCAGATCGACGTGCTGGTCGCCGGCGTGGGAACGGGCGGCACGATCACGGGGACGGCTCGATATCTGAAGGAGCAGAAGCCTTCGATCACGGTGATCGGCGCCGACCCGGAGGGATCGCTGCTGTCGGGCGGTGACGCGCACCCGTACCTCACCGAAGGGATCGGCGAGGACTTCTTCCCGGAGACGTTCGACCCGTCGGTCGTCGACCGCTGGGTCCGCGTCGCCGACCGCGACGCGTTCCTGACGGCACGGGCGATCACGCGTCAGGAGGGCATCCTCGTCGGCGGCTCCGCGGGGACGGCCGTCTGGGCAGCGCTGCTGGTCGCGCGGGACCTTCCGGCCGACGCGCTCGTCGTCGTGATCCTTCCCGACACGGGCCGCAACTACCTTTCGAAGCTCTACTCCGACTCGTGGATGCTGCAGTACGGGTTCATCGAGACGGCGGAGATCGTCCGCGTCGACGAGGTGATGGCGGCCAAACACGGCGGGCACGGCGCGGACGGCGAGCACAGCGACATGCCGCCGATCGTCACGGTCGGCGCGCACGAGAAGGTTCGTCAGGCGATCGACGCCCTGCACGCACACGACATCTCGCAGGCGCCGGTCGTGCGCGACGGGTCGACGGCGGTGTCGGCGTTCGTCGGGTCGGTGCGCGAGGCGACGCTCCTCGACCGGCTGTTCCGCGACCCGGACTCGCTGCAGGCCGACGTGGCCGAGGTGATGGCGCCGCCCTTCCCGATGGTCGAGCACGACGAGCCGATCCAGACGGCGTTCTCCGAGCTTCAGTCGAGCCCGGCGGTCGTGGTGACCAAGGCCGGCGAGGCGCTCGGCGTGCTGACCCGGTCGGACCTGCTCGAGTTCCTGGCGCACCGCCGAAGCGCGCACGACTAGCCCGATGTTGGGAACACGCCGCATGAGGGCGACCCGGTCGAGCTCCAGTTAACGAGTGACGAAGCGTTGGTGGTCTTCGATCGGCTTTCTAGGATGCAGGAGCAGCGACTGGATCTCCACACGGTGGACGAGGCGGAGAACATCGCGCTCTGGAACCTCCTCGCAACGCTCGAGTCGACCTTGTGGGAACCGTTCAGCCCTCATTACCTGGCGTTGCTGAACGCGGCGCGGGACCGACTGAGACCACGGGCGTAGCGTCGGCAGGCCTTCACAGGAACTCTCGCAAGGTGTCAGTGTCGATCCCGGCTTGTCGAAGGATCGATCGAAGCGTTCCACGGGCGAGCTCACGGTGCATGGGAACGATGACGGTGCGACCCTCCCGATTTCTCAGCTCGACATGACTTCCTCGTTGGCCAACCGCCTCGAAGCCGGACCTCACCAACGCGCCAGAGCGACATCCTTGCCAGCGACGGACGGGAGCGCGGGCGTCACGCAGACAGTTCGACGGTGACGATGATCGGGGGTTCGAGAGGGCTGGGGAGTTCGGAGTCCTCCACGCAGAGCTCGAGGGCCTCCTTGAGGTTGGCGAGCGCCTCTTCCACGGTCGATCCCTGGCTCGTGACTTCGACCTCGAGACAGCGAGCCACATACCAAGGGGTTTCGTGCGTGACGGCGGCCGTGAACCTCATCCGACGAGTTCACGGGTGGGTCCGACGCCGGCTCGCGGGCTTTCTCCGGCCTCGGGTAGGCTTCGCGCGTGGGCGCGGTGATGGGGGTCGATGTCTCGCTGGGGCGTGGGCTGGACGTCGCGCTCGTCGAGGACGGGCGCGTCCTGGGGACGTGGGCCCGGGTCGGGAACGAAGGCCTGAAGGAACTGCTCACCGAGCTTCGGCCCGACGCGGTGGGGATCGACGCGCCGCCTCGCCCGGGGCTCGGGCTGCTCCGCGACGAAGAGGAACGGCGACGGCTGGCGGTGCCGCCGGCGCCCGGCCGGCACCTCGACCGGCGGATCGCCGAGTACGAGCTGTCGCGCCGGGGAATCGGGTCTCATCAGACGCCGAAGGACGAGTCGCGCCTGTTCTCCTGGATGACGGCCGGGTTCGAGGCGTTCATCGCGGCCGCGGGCGCCGGCTACGAGGTGTACCTGGGCGAGGGGAGCGCCCGCGGCAGCGCGTTCGAGGTCTTCCCCTACGCGTCCTATGTGGCCATCGCGGGATGCCTCTCCCCCGGCCGTCGCTGGCGTCTGGCATGGCGGCGTGCCGTCCTCGACCAGACCGGCCTGCTGGATCTGCCGGACGACGCGCGGATCGACACCGTCGATGCCGCGTGCGCGGCGTTGACCGCCGAGCGATTCCTGCACGGCGCGGGCTCGTGGGTCGGGCACCCGCGCGAGGGCGTGATCGTCCTCCCGGTTCCCGAATTGCGCGACGCGTACCACCGGTGCGCGCCTCCCGACGCGGGAGGCACGCGCGGCGTCCGCCGGGCGCGCGCCGCCGCGGACCCGCGCCTGTGCGAATGCGGGTGCGGAAGCCCGGTCCGGAGGCGATTCCTGCCGGGGCACGACGCCCGCCTGCGGGCGCGTCTGCTGACCGAGGCGCGTGCGGGCGACGCGGCCCGGCGCGAGCTCGAACGGCTCGGCTGGCTGCATTTCTTGGAAGAGCAGGGGGTCCAGGGGGGTAGCAGCAACGAGCGCAGCGAGGCAGCTGCGGACCCCATGGCGTCGGATGGGACGCGTCAGCGGCCCATTACGCGTCAGCGGCCCATCGACGGAGACAAGGGGGTCCAGGGGGGTCGCGGCAACGAGCGCAGCGAGGCAGCTGCGGACCCCCTGGCTCGTCGATGACCCGACGAAGTCGGGGCGTCGAGGAGGAGATCAGATGAAGTTCGAAACCAAGGCCATCCACGCCGGTCAGGACCCG
>Ga0335076_10005192_pt1 | contig 13186 bp, 8 predicted proteins | sample Lox_Sample_25_FD_206717 | JGI IMG/M metagenome (GOLD analysis project Ga0335076, IMG submission 206717) | Soil microbial communities from Loxahatchee National Wildlife Refuge, Florida, United States - Lox_Sample_2.5 | ecosystem: Environmental > Terrestrial > Soil > Wetlands | place: USA: Florida...
TGTGGCAGATGGACGCGATGCGCCGGGCTGCAGGCGGCGAACTGGCGGAGATCCTGGGACCGGGCCTGCTTCATGTGGATCGGGAACAGCGCATTCTGGGGCTGCGGGCGGCGGCGCAGGATGCGGAAAAGTTGATGTCGGCGCGCGACCGCGAATACTTTGAGGCGTATGCGCGGGGTGTGAATGCGTTCCTGGAATCGCATCGCGACAAGTTTTCGCTCGAATTTCGTCTGCTGAAGTACCAGCCGCGTCCGTGGACGGTTGCCGATTCGTTGCTGGTCGGCGCGCGTATGGTGCAGGACCTCAATCACTACAGCTACGCGCGGGCGCTGACGCGGGAGAAGATTCTGGCCAAGCTGGGGCCGGCGCTGACGGCGGACCTGTACGTCAATTCGTCATGGAGAGACCGGCCACCTGCCGCGACTCGGCCGCGCATGGACGAGGAAACCCCTTCCGCAAACGGAGATGACGATGATGACGACGACGAGGGCGAGCCGGTGGGAGATAGTTCGAGTTTGATCTCGAGAACGGATGCCGATGGCAGCTCGGCTGCGGGCAGCTTGACCTCAGGGGCTAAAGCCCGGAATCAATGGGCTGAATATTTCGCAGCGGTGAACCGCTGCGCCACGCGAACACGGGTTGAAGCCGCAGGTTGCGACGCTGTGGCCTCGGCGGAATCGATGGTTGACGAGTTCTCTGCTCAGGAGGCCGACACTTTTCGCCCGGGGTCGAACAACTGGGTTGTGTCAGGTGCGCACACGGTTTCGGGGAAGCCACTGCTTTCGAATGATATGCACCTTGATCACCAGATGCCGAATTTGTGGTTTGCGGCGCATCTGAAGAGCGGGAGCTTCGAGGTCGCAGGTGTCACTCTGCCGGGGATGCCGTTCGTGATCGTGGGGCACAACCAGCGCATTGGGTGGGGATTCACGAACGTCGGGCCTACGGTGGAGGACGACTTCATCGAAGAGTTCAACGACAAGGGACAATACAAGACTCCAACGGGATGGAAGGATCCGCAGCACCGGCAGGAAGTAATCCACGTCAAGGGGCAGGCGGATGTGACGCTTGACGTGGTGGTGACGCGGCACGGGCCGATCATCACCGAGATCATTCCGGGCGAAACGCGGAAGATCGCTTTGCGCTGGACTCTCTACGATGGCGTCACACTTCCCTTCTTTGACGTGAATTCGGCACAGAACTGGGATGAATTCCGCAAAGCGTTTTCGATCTTCATGGCTCCGGGGCAAAACGTGATGTACGCGGATGTTGACGGGCACATCGGGTATCAGGCCACGGGGAAGATTCCGATTCGAGCGGCGGGGGACGGGAGTCTGCCGGTGAGCGGGGCGGACGACGCTCACGAATGGAAAGGATACATTCCGTTCGACGAGATGCCTCGGGTCTACGATCCTGAAGGGGGCATTCTGGCGAGTGCGAATGGACGCATCACGCCGGATGGATATAAATATTCGATCAGCACGGAATGGGAAGCGCCCTGGCGAACGGCGCGAATCTATCGTGTTCTCGAGTCGGGCAAGAAGTTTGCGACGCCCGACATGCTGACGCTGCAGATGGATGTTTCGTCGACGTATGACCGGTTTGTCGCCGACAAGTTTGTGTATGCGCTGGACCATGCGGGCAAGATTTCCGAACGAGCCAAGAAGGCAGCCGACATCCTGCGCGACTGGGACGGACGGATGTCGGCGGATTCGGCGGCGCCGACGATCGAGAGCAAGGCGCGGCTGGAACTGGCGCGGATGATTCTGGAACCGAAGCTGGGGGTGGCGGATGACAAGGCGGCGCCCGGAACGTTGAGCTGGAAGAGTTATCGCTGGAGCATGAGCACAGTGTGGCTGGAGAACGTGCTGTCCAAGCAACCCGCACGATGGCTGCCAGCCGGATACGACAATTATCAAAGCTTGCTGGCGGCCGCGGTTGAAAATGCTTTGAAGCAACCGGGCGTTCCAGCTGATGTCAGCCAATGGAAATGGGGCAAGAACTATCCGGTGGAGATTGAGCATCCGGTGCTGAAGCATCTCCCCCTAGCCGGCTCATTCACTGGGCCAGGATTGCATCCGTTGAGTGGCAGCTCCTATACGGTGAAGGCGGTGGGACGGGAATTTGGCCCGTCGGAGCGCGTGACGTGGAATTTCTCGGAGTTCGACAAGAGCACGCTGAACCTGGTCACTGGGGAGAGCGGGGTTTTTCTCAGCCCCTATTACATGGATCAGTGGACAGCGTGGTACGGGGGTTCGACATTCACGTTGCCGTTTTCAGCGGCGGCGGTCGAGCAGCACAAGAAGCATGAGATGACAATGGAGGGGAAGTAGCTTCTAGCTTCTAGCTTCTAGCTTTCAGCTTTCAGCTTTCAGCTCGGAATGGTATGCGGGGGAGCGGACGCTGCGTGCGACAGGCTGAAGCCTTGGCCTCCCGAAAATCCATTCCCTCGCCTGAAGGCCACTCTAGAAATCCACGGTTTTGACGTCTACGGCTTCGCCGCCGATGTCGATCTGCGTCTTCTGGAGTTTGTCGGTGGTGGTGTCGTAGATCTGCAGTTCTCCGCCCTGGATGAGATACACGACATTGCGTTTGGCGATGGGCTGTATACCGGTAACGTCGCCACTGGCGGGAGGAACTACGACGGCTCCGGTTTGGGCGTTGTAGATCGAGAGACAGCCGCGAACTTCTGCATCCGGCACTGGAGGAATGGAGGGAATGATCTCGGTGCAGTGGTGCGCACCGACGAACAGTTGGCCATTCGCGCCCAGGGCCATGCGGTTGTGGTAGCCGTCGGTGATGACGATCGGGTCAGGATTGACGACGGTCATGCTGGTGAGATCCAACACGGTGAGGAGGCCGCAAGAAGTGGCGGCGGTGGTCTGGCCGGTACACGGCAACGGGTCGGGATCGGGAACGGGTGTACCGGCGAGGTACATGGTAGCGCCGCTGACCACGGCGACGGTTGCCGCCGGAACCGCAGTGGCTGCGCCTGCCACAGGCGGATCCTGGGTCAGGTCGAGAGTCTGCACGCTGGCCTGGGTTCCGCCGCACTCGGCTCCGCAATTGACGATGTAGGCGGTGCTGTCATTGGAAGTGAAAAATGCAGCGACGGGGCGGTCGAAGCCGTCGATGAACGTGATAGCGGGCTGATTTGTCGCGACATTCGCAGGGGTGATCACCGCGATAGAGTTCGAGTTGTCGCTGAAGGCGAGGATTCGGTTGCCGCTGTTGCTGATCGCGAGGTAGCGGTATTGGAGGTTGGTGCCGGACGGAACCGACGGGGAATAAACGCAAACAGGCGGATTGGGCGATCCGGGCGGACAGCTGATCTGGGCGGTGATAGCGCCAGTACTCAGATTCACCCGAACGACTCCGCCGGGCGATTGCGCGACGACAGGCGCGGTCGGAACGGCGACGTAAGCGGTCTGACTGTCGGGGGCGACGACGATGCTTTCGGTGAAGCCCGGCAACGTAGTGTTATTGGCGGCACCTTCCGACGAATTGGAGACCAGCGCCAGGCTATTGCCAGTGTGGCTGAAGACCAGGGTTTGAGCCCGGTTGGGGGTGACGACCATCATGCCCGGGGTCGTGCCCGCTGAAATGGCGCTTTGCAGGACGCGTTGATCCTTGTCTGCATCAATCACTTGCACGCCAGCGAATACACTGCCGGCGGTGACGTCCTGGGAAATGAACGCCCGCGATGCAACTTGCGGTGCCGGGGTGGCGGCATTGGAGCCGCCGCAACTCAACATCAGCAGAGTGGCCGGTACGAGCAACAGCAGAATCAGGGCTCTTTTCAAACCTGGAAACTCCAAGAGCATGCAGGATAATCACTTGGATGCAAGAAAGGGATTATAGCAAGATCAGGGTTTCAAAGTTTCAGGGCTTCAAAAACGGAGACGTGGCTAGCCGGGTCTCTACATGAAGAAGGACTTCAAGTTCTCCATCTTGACTTGCTCCTTGGCAACAGCTTGTCCGATGCGTCTCATGTTGGAGATCTGGTCAGCGGCGTCCATTTCGCCGGCTTTGTCGGGGTCGATATCGGTCAGCCCAAGGCCGTCTAGCCGCTTGCGCGTCAGTTCTACGGTAACGCGCTGGTACGTGAGTAGCTTGGCGGTGGTGGCCGACATGGCATCGAGAGAGGTGGTGCTGGGCGTGCCCGGTACCGCTGCCATGGCAGTTGCGGGGAACACGGCGCCCTGCGGCTTTTGTCCTATCAGGTGCATGAGCACGTTCTGCTGGAGGTTGGCATCGCCCATGAGCTCTTTGATGATGTATCGAGCCCAATCGAGGACATTGAACCTGGCAGCGTCACCGGCTGGGAGTTTTGGCGTGTTGAATCCTGTTCCCAGAGACATAAGCAGGAGTTTGTCAGGGCCGGTTGGCCATTCAAATCCATAGTTGCGGTCGGTTGCCTCGAGGAAAACTTGAAGGCTGGGGTTGTTGTAGGTGCTGACGCCGCCATCGACGAACTCGAAGTTCTGCGGACTGTTGTTGGCGTCGGGAATGGTCATGGGCTGAGGCGGAAAGTAGGTTGGAGCTGCCGTGCTGGCGCGCACGACTTGCCACAAGGGCAGGCCGGCATTGCTGGAATAAAACTTCGACTTCTTGTTGTTGGTGAAAAACCAGGTGCTGCCCTGGGTAGCATTCTTGGTGACGATCAGCATGCAGGTCTTGAGCTTCGAGCTGCCCAGCGTTGTGTCCTCGCCGAAAACGTCTTTCAAGTGCTTTTCCAGCGGGCCGCTGGGATACATGTGCCACAGACGCGTAAGAATGAAAGACTTGGTGAAAATCTCTTTCCCGAACTTGAGGTAGAAGTCGCGCAGATCCGCCGCTTTCAATCCGAGGCTCAAACCGGCGGCGAGAATGGCACCGGTGCTGGTGCCGCCGATCAAATCGAACCGCTCGCAGAGTGGGGCGGGGCGTCCGGTGATGGTGTCGAGCTGCTTTTCGATCTCGATCAAGGCTTCGGCCGGGATCAGGCCGAGCAGGCCCCCGCCATCAATGGAGAGGAGGCGCCTGGATCCGTTTTGCGGGCGGGGTGCGGTTGTGCCCATAGGTATTCCTCGCTTGGGGATGATGGAGTCAGGGAAGGATTGGTACGTTAGTGCGGTTGGTGGGGAAAGTCAACACTGCGGGACATGCGGAGGCAAGGCCTAGTGCGTCCGATGCCGACCCGGCTGCGGCGGGGGAGCGGCGCCGACGCTACTTTCGGGGGCGCCTGAGGACCACGATCGGTCTCTTACGATCGGCTTCTCGATTGGTGCACCTACACTTGCCTTCTTGTATTCTCAAATAGATGCCAGAAAACTTTCTTGATCGGTTGAAGAAGGCTCCGGTGTTGTGTGACGGCGCCATGGGCACTCTTCTGTACTCCAAGGGAATCTTCATCAATCGGTGCTATGACGAACTGAACCTGACGCAGCCGGAGCTGATCCGCGGCGTGCATCACGAATACCTGCAGGCAGGTGCGGAGATCATCGAGACCAACACCTTTGGCGCCAACAGCTTCCGGCTGGCGCGGCATAGCCTGGCGGACCGGGTGCGCGACATCAATATCGCGGGCGCCAGAGTGGCGCGAGAGGCAGCCAAGAGCTTCGATGTCTATGTGGCGGGGTCGGTGGGTCCGCTGGGAGTGCGAATCGAACCGCTGGGCAAAACCTCGTTCGACGAAGCGCGGGCAGCGTTTCGCGAACAGGTTGCGGCGCTGGTGGATGGCGGCATCGACCTGCTGATGCTGGAAACCTTCGGCTATGTCGAGGAATTGCACCAGGCCGTGCTGGCCTGCCGCGAGGTGAACGCGAGGATTCCGGTGATTGCTCACGTCACGATTGATGAAGATGGCAATTGTCTCGACGGGTCCGATCCTGAAGCGTTCACCGCCCGCCTTACGGAATGGAAAGTGGACGTACTGGGGATCAACTGCAGCGTTGGACCGGTAGCCATGCTGGACGCGATCGAGCGGGTGCGCGCTGCTACCGACCTTCCGCTGGCTACACAACCGAACGCCGGGATGCCGCGGTCGGTTGAGGGGCGGAACATCTATCTGTGCTCGCCAGAATACATGGCCAGCTACGCGCGCAAGTATGTGGCGGCGGGCGTGAACCTGGTCGGCGGCTGTTGCGGAACGACGCCCGACCACATTCGAGCGATGAAGGGAGCACTGCGCGTGCGCGGGGCGCAACAGAAGACGACGGTTGCGCACGCTGCTCATGAGCAGGCGGCGCCCGCGGTCGCGGCCAGCGTGCCGCTTGCGGAACGCTCCAAGCTGGGAGGCAAGATTGCTGGCGGCGAATTCGTGACTATGGTGGAGATCGTGCCGCCCAAGGGCATTGATATCCGAAAAGAGTTGGAGGGTGCGAAGTTCGTCAAGTCGGTGGGCGTCGACGCCATCAACATTCCTGACAGTCCACGGGCGTCGGCGCGGATGAGCAATCAGGCGCTGTCGCTGCTGATGCAGCGTGCGGTCGGCATTGAGGCGATCCTGCACTACACCTGCCGCGACCGGAACGTGCTCGGAATTCAGTCGGACTTGCTGGGGGCGGCAGCAACTGGGATACGCAATCTGATCTGCATCACCGGGGATCCGCCGAAGATGGGAAATTATCCCGACGCTACGGCGGTATTCGATGTCGATGCGATTGGACTGGTGAACATTGTTCACAATTTGAATCGGGGCCTGGACCTGGGTGGGAACACGATCGGCCAGGGAACGGCTTTCGTCATCGGAGTGGGGGCGAACCCCGGGCTGCCGAACATTGACGAAGAAATCCGTCGTTTTGAATACAAAGTCGAAGCCGGTGCGGAGTACGCGGTCACGCAACCGGTCTTTGACCTGAATTTGTTGGAGAACTTCCTCAAACGGATCGAGCACTGCCGAATACCCGTCATCGCCGGCATCTGGCCGCTGGTCAGCGCGCGGAATGCTGAGTTCATGAAGAACGAATTGCGGGTTTCGGTTCCCGAATCGATTTTGCAAAGGATGACGAAGGCTACAACACCGGAGGCAGCGCGGGAAGAGGGCGTTTCCATTGCTCGCGAGATGCTGGTTGCGGTCCGCAGCCGGGTTCAGGGCGCCCAGATCAGCGCGCCTCAGGGACGGTATGCGTCGGCTGTGGACGTACTGGAGGCGCTGGGTTAGTCGGAGGCGATGGGCCGCATTGGTCGTCAGGTAATCAGTTACTAAAAAATTACAAGCAATCGAAAATTTCATTGGACACTTCGACCCCCAAACGGCGTTAGAATGGGTGCAGGAGCAAATCCTAATTGGCGAAGTTTGAAGAGTGCCTTGAGCGCCTTGAGAAGATTGTCCAGGAGCTTGAAAAGGGTGAGGTACCCCTGGAAAAATCGCTGACGCTTTTTGAAGAAGGCATGCAGCTGTCAGCTTCCTGCCGGAAACAATTGGAGGAAGCGGAAGGAAAAGTAGAGATTCTGTTAAAACAGAACGGAAAGCTCCAAACTGTGACGTTCGAGCCCCCGGCCGAGAAGGCGTTACGCAAGTAAACGCCGTTCGCGCTCGGAAGCATCAACGCCTGTGGTAGCAGATACGCTGTCGCAGCCAAGGCCATCGCGTACGCGGTGAAAGTCAGGGGGATGTATGGAGCCACTCAACGTGGTCCTCTATCAGAATGACGCCAGAGCCGCCCAGGCGCTGGCAGCCAGCCTTTCCAATTTGACTTCTGTCTACCAGGCCGGCAGTCGCGAAGAGATTCGTCCAACCATTGCGCGGCATCGCGCCGAAGTGTTGGTACTGGACGTGGAATCTTCGTGCCACGGCGAGGTGGAGCGGTTACATCATGAGTTCCCCGGTTTGTCGATCGTCTGCACGCATCGGCTCGCGGACGAGGAACTGTGGACGGAAGCCCTCAACCAGGGTGCGGCCGACATGTGCGATCCCTGGAATACTCAAGACGTCGTGCAATCCATCATGCGTGAGCGCGCTCATCGTTCCGCTGCCTGATCACAAAATAGCGCGCTAATGAGGAGGGACGCCGAATCGGCGTCCTTTTTCATTCTGACTGCGAGCTACGATCTCCGAGCCGCGAGCAAATGACGTTTCAGGCGGGACCGCGGCGCGAACGCACCTCGCGATCCGGCTTGTTATACTGCGATGCCATGCTGAAGCAGGTTCTGGAGGACGGACGCGCGGCCGCAGACAGCGCGCTGGAACGACTATTGCCCGCGGCTGATCAGCATCCTACGTCCATCCATCAGGCCATGCGGCATAGCGTGTTTGCGGGTGGAAAGCGCTTGCGGCCGATTCTGTGCATGGAGGCGGGAGGCATGGTTGCGGGGACGCTGCCGTCTGGCATCGAAGACGTGGGGGCGGCGCTGGAGATGCTGCACACCTATTCACTGATTCATGACGACCTGCCGGCGCTCGACAACGATGATTTGCGCCGTGGGCGTCCGACCTGTCATAAGGCCTTTGGCGAAGCGATCGCCATACTGGCTGGAGATGCGCTGCAGACTCAGGCTTACGAAGTGCTGGCGCAGTTGCGTTGTCCAGCAGAGGCGCGCGTCGCCATCATTCGCGAAATCGCTCATGGGACCGGCACGATCGACGGGATGATTGGCGGACAGGTCGTCGATCTCGAGGCTGAACACAAGAAACCGGACCTGTCCACGCTGGAGTACATTCATCGTTCCAAGACGGCTGCGCTAATCACTGCCAGTGTGGTGAGCGGCGGATTCTATGCGGGAGCAACGGAAGCGCAAGTCGCACGGCTACGCTGCTACGGGCAGTCAATCGGGCTTGCGTTCCAGATCGTCGATGATGTTCTTGACGTTACGCAAACTTCGGAGCAACTCGGCAAGACCGCAGGCAAGGACACTGCCGCAGAAAAGACGACCTATCCTGCGTTGTTCGGAATTGATGAATCGCTGCGTAAGGCCGATGCGCTGGTGGATCGCGCCTGCGCGGAGCTAAACGAATTTGGTCCCGCCGCGTCTACTCTGAAGGAACTTGCTCGCTTTCTGGTTGAGAGAAAAAAATAGGCCCAGATCCTGGTGCGAATCTTCCGTCTCTTTCTCACGTTGACTCTGGCGCTCGGCTGCCTGGCCGCCGCACAGAGCGCGCCGCTGTGGCGTTACGATCTTCGCTCCGGAGACCGCCTTGTCTACTCGTATACCTTTCGCAAGCAAGTCCACTCGAACGACGCGGAGACCGTGGTCGAAGCGCGGTTTCACACGCAGGTTCTGATTGCGGGCGTTAGCGGTGGCGTGATCAGCGCCGGGTTTCAGCGCAACCGGGACAGCGCGGAACTGCTCACGTTTCGCGTCAAGGGCAAGGACAAACTTGCCGAGGAACGGCTCAAGTTCGAGAAGCGAATGCAGGCCCGCCCTGCTCAGTTCTCGGAAGGGATGGAGCTCAACACGGTGGGCGAACCGCGATACTCGTGGGAGACGGCGCGGGAAACTCCGAGCCATCTATTGCCGGCGGTTCATGAAATCGAAGTGCTGCCGGCGAATGCCGTGAAGACTAGCGATCGATGGCCTGCCATGAGCCTGCTGGGCATGGATTTCGAGTGGGCCGGATCCGAGCCGGTGCATGGGAAGAACTGCTATCGCGTAAAAGGCGCTACCGCCGACGGTTCAGTGACGCTGTCGTATTGGTGGTCGGCGGAGAGTGGCGTTGTCGAACGCATTGAATTGGATGGAACCTATCCGGTGCCCGGTGGGACCAGCCACGAGCAGGCACGGTTGGAACTGGAATCGCGTTCGCGGGGCGAGGCGATGACCGTCTGGCTGGCCAGGCCTGAGACTCGGCTGGGCGCTCTCGAAGCCCTTCTGCTGTCGCCGTCGGCGCCGGTCACGGCGGAGCAGATCGCTTCGGCTCTGAACGCTGCCGATCCGAGAGCGCAGCAGTTGGTTCTGGCGGTGATGCGACAGCGAAAGGTGACGGTACTGGCGTCGATCGTGCAGGAGCTTACGGGCAGCGCGAATGACGAGGTAAAGGTGCTGGCGAGCGAGATACTTTCCGCGGACGCGCCCAGGGTCGCGGCGGAGAAATGCGGTCCGCCTGCAGGGAAGAAGGTGGAACCTGCGAAGTTCGGCACGTTGTTTCGCGTGGCGTTGCCGGAAAAGGCGGGGCCGGGCGTTCCTTACTTCCTGCGTATTCCACTTAGCTATCGTCCGGATCGGCCAACGCCGATGCTGGTCTATCTCAGTGGCGGGCCGGGGCTCGCGCTCGACGGCGTCAACACGGCGACCGATGTTATTGCCGGGACGAACTATCTCGTCTTGTATCCGCAGGCGGGTGAGTATTGGTGGAAGCCGGAAGTGGCCCATTGGTTGGACGTTGCGCTGCGCGACACCTTCAAGGAATTCAATGTGGACCGTGATCGCGTGTATCTGGCGGGTTTCAGCAACGGAGGCACGGGCGCGTTGTACATGGCGGAGTTGTGGCCGCAGCGCTTCGCCGGGGTGGTATCGCTGATGGGGGCCGGACAGTGCAATGAAGACGTCCAGAAGATGCTGCCGAACCTGGCAAACGTTCCGCTACTGTTCGTCCACGGCGACAAAGACCCGATCATTTCCCCGGATTGCTCGAAGGTCACGCATGAGGCGATTGGAGAACTCCGTCCGCGAACAGCACCGCAGCTGCGCGTGCTGCCGGATCGGGAGCACGACATCACTCTCAATTCCGACGATGGGCTTACGCTTCCCTTTCTGCAGGACAAGGTACGAGAGGCTTTCCCGAGGCGGATCACAGCGCGGATTCCGGATGCGACTTTTCCGCGGCAATATTGGGTTGAAGTGTTGGAGAAGAAAACCGGCGAGGCGGAAATCAACGCGGAGATCAAACACGACAATGAGGTAGACATCCGATCGCGAGAAGTGAAGAAACTCCGACTCTATTTGCGTCCAGAAATGTTTCCGAAGGCAGGGCCGGTGCGCGTGCGCTGGAACGGAAAGCAGGTATTTGAAGGAGCGCTGCAGGATGTGTGCGCAGCAGGAGTTGGTATGACTGGCGACCCTAAGCTGGATTTCGCGGATCGGAAAGAGTTGATCGTTCCTTGATGGTCACAAGGAGGTCCAAAAAGTAAGTCCGGCCCCTCTATATAATGAGGGCATCGCGGTTCGTAAGGCAGTTGCGGCTGCTCTCGAGGAGAATTAGCTGTGAAAAGTATCTTCTGGCTTCTGCTGGTGTTGGGTTTGCCCATCGGCTTTTCTGGTTGCGGGGGCAATTCCGCGTCCGGACCTCCGCCGCCGCCCCCGGTTACGAATACGTTTGCCTACCTGCGATCAGTTGGGCATTTCACGCCCTACCAGATCAAGGTGATGAAGAGCGACGGGAGCCAGGCGGTGATTGGGTCGCCCGACTATTTCCTGTCTGTCCGCCTATCGCCGGATGGCAAGAAAATCGTGTACTCCTACTCGGCGGCCAACGGATACCAGATCGGGATCATGAACGCCGACGGTTCCGGGCAGACCACGCTCACAACCACGGGCGGCGTCTACCCTCAATTCGCATTCAACGGCTCGAAAATTGTTTACGAAGACGAAGCGAGCGGAGGCGTTGTCTTGATGAATGCTGACGGGACAAACCCCATTACTCTCTCGCAGAGCGGCTACAGCTATTGGTGGCCTAGCATTTCCCCGAACGGCAGTTTGATTGTGATGGGCTTTTCGCAGCCCGGCGGAGCAACGGGCCTGGCGACCATGAACATCGATGGATCCGGATTCAAGGTTATCGAGTACTGCAATTACTGCTATACGCCTACCTTCAGCGCGGACGGCACGAGGCTTCTCTTACAGGACGATCCCCAGGCCTACCTGTGGTCCATCAACCTGGACGGTACAATGCCTCGTCAACTCACGACCACTTCTACCAATCTGGGCCCGGTCGTTGTTGGAAATCAGGTGATGTATGACGCAATCCCCGCCGGCACGCAAAATCCGGACTGGGGAAGCTATCGAATTTTCAGCATGAATCCCGACGGGTCGAACCAGACGCAGGTCACCACCGACAGTGCGTTTGACGGCTTCATGACGAGCGAGGCCCCGTATCCTCAGTAGGTGAATGCTGCATGCCATGGGCATCTCTTCGCAGACGCCCGCGCAGTTTCAGGATTGGGCCGGAAGAGCACAACTCGTCGATCCTCCGGCCCCAATGCAGTTTCCTACATAACCGTGAAACTTGTCTTACTGCTGGCATTTCCGCCGGCTGTCTTGATGGCGATTTTGCCGGTCTTGGCTCCAGCCGGAACGGTCACTGCAATCGAAGTACCCGACGGATCGACGGTATAGGTGGTTGCCTTGACTCCGCCAAAGGTCACCTGCTTCGTGCCGACGAAACCTGAGCCGGCGATCGTGACCACGGAGCCTACAGGCCCACTCGATGGAGAGAAGCCGCTGAGCGTAGGCGTGACTTTGTACTGCTTGTTGCTGGTCAGCGTGCCTGAGGGTGTCGCGACGGTCACATAGTCGGACGTTCCGTTGGCGGGAACGGTCGCGGTCATGTAGCTGTCTGAGACGACATTGAAACTGGCCGAGCCAGAACCGAATTTCACCGACGTGGTTCCTGTCAGCCCGGTACCCAGGATCTGCAGCGTCTGCCCGGCCGCTCCGGTGGTTGTCATCAGGGCGACAAAGCGTGGAAGAGAATTGTTCAAGCTATAAGCTACGCCTCTGTTACTGAGGCCACCCACGGCAGCGACACCGTAAATGGTCCCGTTGGTATGCTGCATCGGGGTCGCGTATGGGTTGCCGCCATGGGTGTTGTCGAAGCTGTAAAGCGTGCTATAGGCCCCGGTCTTGGTGACCTGATACAAGGTTCCGAGGTAATTCGCTCCACCCCCGTACATTGCACTGTAGAACTTGCCATCACTGGCGGCAATCAGGCCGGCACATTCACCGTAGTCGACCGTTCCGGTGATATCGTGGAGCACGGTGTAGTTTCCGGTGAGGGTCATCTTGTAGATCGTACCGGCACCATATGCACCGCCATTTGCGCTCGCTCCATAGAGCAGGCCGTCTGTTCCCTGCACCAGGGCACCCCGGGGATAGGAGCCGTGAGTAAAGTCGAAGCTGTGCAGTATTTTCACGGCGCCGCTGGGGGACAGCCGGAAAAGATAGCCGTAGCTGAAGGGAAAGCCGCTGATCACACCGTAGAGATTGCCGTCGCTGGCTAAGGTCAGAGGGTCCTGAACGGTTCCACCGACGTCCGGATTCAAGAGTT
>Ga0335076_10005193_pt1 | contig 13184 bp, 4 predicted proteins | sample Lox_Sample_25_FD_206717 | JGI IMG/M metagenome (GOLD analysis project Ga0335076, IMG submission 206717) | Soil microbial communities from Loxahatchee National Wildlife Refuge, Florida, United States - Lox_Sample_2.5 | ecosystem: Environmental > Terrestrial > Soil > Wetlands | place: USA: Florida...
GGATACGGAAACTGTGTGCTAGCGCTTGGAACACCGTTCAACCGCGAAGTGTTGCAGGATTACGGAATTCTGTTCGAGAACGACCCGGCGGATCTCGCGATCAAGATGCGGTCGATCGAGGACCATCCAGAGATCGCCGCAGGACATCGCGTGCGCGCGCCACAGCGAATACACGAAGCATATACCTGGGAACACATTACGAACCAATATGAAGAGCTCTTCCTTCAACTGGCAAGCGGACAAGACCCCACGAGAGTGCATTCGACTATCACTGAGCCGTCGGATCTGCGTGAGCTACGAGCAGTTTCGGTAGCTAGCGCGGATGACTAGAAAAGAGAAGCCGATTCAGTTTGAGCCGACTAATTGTGGAGACAGATCACAGCTGATGTCAGCCTGTTTGCGCACCAGATTCTATCTGACATTTTTGGTCTAGTCTCGGGTAAACCATAGGATGGGGAAGTGGGGGACTTGGTCAAAGCGGAGGTCGAGTACGAGCTAAGCCCGGAGAATTTCGCTCACGGGATGTCATCGTCGCGCACCGGATTAGGGAACTCGATATTCACATACTGCTGGAAGGCATCGACGCTTTCCTGGATCTTTCTGCTTCTTGCGACTCCGTCCGTAATATTTCTTGCAGTCTGTACACCTCCATTTCAAAGCCCGGATGAAGTTGCCCATTTTGAGCGTTCTTATCAGATCAGTCAGGGTGGTTTGTATGGCGGCAGCGGTGGATCCGTCGATCGAGGGATCGACGAATCGTTTGCCCCTTTTTCTCAGCTCCCCTTCAACCCGAATGCGAAGGTCACGGAGGCAGATGAAGTCGCCGCTTCAGGAGTGAAATGGACGGGAGAGGAGGTCAAACACGAGTTCTCCAATACAGCCACCTACCCACCCGTCGGATACCTGCCACAGGCGTTGGGAGTAGCTCTTGGGAGGATAGCCGGGCTGAGCGTAGTACATACATTGGTGTTGTCACGTTTGTTGAACGGCGCGCTCGCCATTTTTATTTCGACTCTAGCTCTATATCTGTGCCAGCGCGGCAAGCTGACAATGTTTGCACTGTTAATGATGCCAATGACTCTGTCCCTCTTTGGATCGTGCAATCAGGATGCTTCACTAATCTCAATCACCAGTTTGGCCTTTGCCCTGATCTCTCGTCACATTTCCGAAGGCCCCCCGCTCTCCTGGCGGATGGCCGTTGTCCTGGCCTCTGCGCTTCTCATTGTGTCCCTGGAACGGCCTCCCCTGATGATGCTGCTACTGGTCCTTCTTATCCCAGGCATTTTACCGGGATGGGGCGGAAAACCCGCTTGGCTTACAGGTCTGAGTTTGGTCGGTCTGCTGGCTATCTTGGTTCTTGTCTGGTGGCTGGTCGCGTTTTCATCGACGAAGGTTTTTGTGAACACTACCCCCAACGGCATTGTAGATGCCAGGATGCAGGCACAGTACATGCTTCGGCACCCGATTGTTTTTCCAGAAGCAATGATCGAGTCTGTCCATCATCTTCCTGCCTACGCTGCGGGTATCGTTGGAGATCTTGGATGGCGGGATACACGCATGCCTCTACCATACTACGGCGTTATGTTATTGATGTTGCTGGTTGCTCTTAGCGCCGAGTTGATCTGCACGAGCACATCCAGAAGTAGCGCTACGGTTCTTGTACTTCTCGCCGTTCTTTCCAGTATTATTGGCGTCTTCTTACTCGAGTATCTGATCTGGACACAGGTCGGGTCGGGAGCAGTCGATGGCGTCCAAGGCCGATATCTGATACCACTAATAATCGCTTTCAGTGTCGGCTTACCTCGTCTGATTCGATCAGATCGAGGATACCATCTTGCAACGGTCGTTGTTTTGCTATCTCAGCTCCTGACATTCTTCTATCTGCCTAGGGTAATCATCGAGAGATATTATCTTAGGTAAGTGATGGCTTCAACTTATTCGGTTTGGGGCAAGCCGCATTGACTGAATCACACCCCTTCCCAAAGTTACCACCAGCCCCTGCCCCGATCCTCTCAGCTGCGATGTACCTCTCGAACTAACTTCCCTCTCATGACATCATAGCCCTCGTGTTTCCAAAGAGGACTTACGTCAAGAAAAATCAAGGTAGTTCTTTGATTGTTTTCGGGGCTTTCCGCACCGCGTCCAAGCTTCGAGTTCGCGACGGAGGACGCACGTCTGAACGCAGCGCGGCAGCCGACCAAGTTTGACCTGGGTATAGGCTTGGAATACGAAAGCCTCGATAAGCTAACTGATCGGTTACGTCGAGTTTCCACAGCAGATCCTTTGAAGGACTTACCTCTTCGATATAAGAGACACCGGGAGTATTTACATCGGCGGCGACATCGAATTCGGTGTTGCCATTCGGCAAAATCTGAGCATCTCCACAGCATATCGAGTATGAGGGTAGGAGATCATCCTCCCAGAGTACCGTACCTGTTCTACTAGATTCGTCAATCTGAAACAAAGGTACGCTGCTATAGCAGGGACCTAGACTAGGGGTGGAGCCACAGACATCATCATTGCTGTCCACCAGACGGTTGTTGCCGTTATTGAAAAATAGCAAGTTAAAGACACCCGAGCTGTTCGCACTCATGATCACGGGATAGTGCTGCCCGTAGTTCCACTCAAGCGGCATATCCTGATTAGGTAAGGTGAAATCCCCCTGGTATCCAAAACGCCATAGGACACTCCCGTCGCCAGTGCCATTCGCGTAGTTGATCTTGATGATCCAATTTTGGTTTCGCATGGAAAGAATCAAATTCCCGTCATCCGGTGAATAAAGGATCGCGTTCCCATGCGTCCAATCTGAGATGCCGTATGGAGCACGCGTAAGATCGAGGTGGTCGAAGGTAGACCAGCTCCAAGCCACGTTCCCCGAGGGATCCAAATCTATAATGTCGTCACCTGTCACAACCGTTCCTGGCGGAATTCCAGAAACATTGCTTGGGGTTTCAGTGTGGTGGCTCAAGAGTATCCAATGTCCGTTGGGCAAGACCTGAAAATCGTGATGCAAAGAAGCAGCAAATGGTGACGGAATATCTGTGTCCTTAACTTGGCGGATGATGTTGCCGGCGAGGTCAACTTCGAGAATCTCAGTAAAAGATCCGGGCGAAAGTATTCCCGATACCGCCGCTACTAGTATCATCACATGACCATTCGGCAGAAGCTTTGTTGGAAATGCGGCATTGCCGGATCCGACGTCGTAATACCAGATGACGTTGCCTTGTAAATCGGTAGCCACAGCCGAGAGTAGAGTGGGAGGACCGGCCCCAGGAATCAACGAAAACAGCTCAACGCCATCGCTGGGAGCACCCTGGGCCACGATGTTGGGTATTTGGTCCGCAGAAAGTGCACTCGTCGTGAAAGCATGATCCGTATCAGACGCTTTGGTTCCGTCTGCCAAGTCAACCACCGCCTGCATGTGATAAGTGGTGCTAGCGCGCATTCCTGCGACTAAGACCGTAGTGTTCCCGCCTCCGGACGGCGCTGGGAGACTCGATGTCGCGAGGCCATAATTAGTATCCGGACCAAACTGGACATAGACGGAGGCGCCAGTAGGCGCGGCGATCGAGTAAGAAGCGACGAGCGGATTTTGAGTCGCACTCACTGAACCTGGGGCGGGATGACTGGGATCAAAAAAATTAATCTGCGCCGGAATACACGCGGCCTGCAGGCCGATCGTAATTGGTTTAGCAGGAACAGTGCTCGGGGCCGTGTATATTCCCTGGCGCGTGATCGTTCCCATCGCCGATGAACCGCCCAAGACGCCGTTGACGGTCCATGTCAGAATTGTGTCCGGCGCATGGCCCTGTTCGCTGAATTGAACCGTCTGACCGGGCCCTATCAGAGCAGATGAGGGCGTGATCACAGCCTGCCCGCCAACAGAATCCCCCCCGCACCCTACCAGAGCTTGCAGCGAGAGCATCAGTAATATAGCTGATACGTACGGCAGTGTCCCAAAGCGCACCTTTTCCCTCCAGATACCAGCTCGACAAAATAGGTTTTGTGTGAGACGGGAAGAGATTTTACAGCAATAACCTCGAAATAGTCATCAACAATTTTGCGATGCTCTAGTAGAGGTTAACTAGAACTTAGTCTCCGGCTCGCGCTTCCGCAGCGACGGGACATTTCAGGCTGCGACGAACATCGGCCCTGGTGGTTCGTGGTTGGCGTTGGGAGACTTCAATGGCGATGGCTACCTGGATTTCGCAGTCGCGAGCGATTTTGGCAGCATCTTGAAGTATATCGAGAAAAACTTCGATCTCGACACACTTTGGATACGCCGACGAACCTGCGGATGACTTATCAGATTGCTTTGATTACAGCCAAACTCCTGTAACTTTTCAGAACATCCCATCGGCTCTGAACGGCGACTATTTCATCAACGACAAGAGGTCTCCTCTGCCACCGGATGATGACTAGACTCCTGCGGTTACCACGTGGTGGTACGGGCCATCGTCGCGGTGCGAAACTGCTCGACTTTGATGATGAAATCGCATCTCTCCGTGGGCAGGACTCTTAATTCCTGAACAAGGTTGAGTGCCGGCGGAGCGCACAGAGTAGCAAGATGCCCAGGTGCTTTTCGATCACCGGCCGGCAGGTTCGGGTTTTCTCAGTATTTCTTTGCCGGCGAGCGGCTATACTTCCAAAGCAATGTTTAAAATTCTTTCTTTCGTTCTGCTTTCTTCGTTAGCATCTTTCGGGCAGACGACGGTCGGCGCCGCCCAACCTCCGGGTGTCACTGTGAACGTACCGGGCACCTTCACCAAGACGCAGATGAACCTCTACATGCAATCGCTTTTGAATGGCTGTGATCCGAAGGTAGAAATCGGCGGCAACGCCAACGCCACAGAGGCAATCACTGGATGTGTCTCAGTTCCGTCAGGAACGGTAAACAACAATTCGGCAGCGATTGCTGGTTTTGCCAATTCTTACGCCGATTCGGGTGGCAGACGGCATGGCAACGCGGTGGGGGGATATTTCCAGGGACGGGCACTGGCCAACAACTCAGCCGTTTGGGGAATCAATCCCCTTGCTTACGACACCGCCGGAATTGCTGGACACCATATCACTGGAGCAGAATTTGATATTGGTGTGTCGGGCACGCCCGACACCGTCAGGGGCGCGACCTTCATTATTGATACCGGTCCAAACGGGCTCGGAACGGTTCCGACAAACGCAATCGGAGTAGAAATTCTAGGCGCCAATCGTGCAAAGTGGAATCGTGGGCTTCAGCTTGACCGTGGATCGTTTTCGACCGGAATCGGTATCCTCCTGGACGGGGCCACCTATAACAGCACAAACTCGAATGCGATAGCTTTTCATGGTTATGACCGTGCGGGTAACCGGTATCAGTCAGAGATCTTAGGTGACTCTGCGGGAAACTTGCTGCTTCAGCCAGCGAGTGGAAACGCGGTCTCTGTTAAAGCCGGGGGACATATTTCAGTCAGCGGAAATCTTTATACCTCTGGATACGGCACGCTTTTGCTTTATTCGAGCACCGATCCAACAATCTCCTCAGGCTTTGGGACGGGAGCTTCCGTATTGGCGAGTAACGGCACAGGGGCATTTGCGATCAATGTCGGTACCGGTGGAACGGCATCGAGGGGCGTGATCGGATTGCCAGCAGCAACGACGGGCTGGGTGTGCAACGCTTTCGATATCACCAACCCCACAACCGGTGGTGGTTATTATGTGAAGCAGACTGGCGGCACAAACACCTCAGCCATGCTCACCGGCTATGACACGACGGGCAGGGAAATGGCATGGACTGCCTCCGACATTCTGCGCGTTAGTTGTTTTGCGTTCTAACTTGCTGGGCTCACTCCCCACAAGAATTTCTCTTTTGTGGCACTGCCGGGGGGCGACCTGATCGGCATTTTCGGCGCTTCCTTGCCCGACCGAAGTCGGCGAGATTCTCTAAAATCACCTGGAGGCTGATCGCCGAGGTCGCCCATTTACATCCTTCCACACCGCCGTATCCGTCTGAGGTTTGTATTTAACCTCGAACGCATGCCCCGCATACTCGGTGGGAATGCGTTACACCCGGACCATGTCATGCGGCGATGATGGTTCTGGTGGGATCGACAAAGATCGCGCTACCTTGCGAACCATGACGGAACGGAAACTCAGAAGGAAGGAACCCCTATACTTGCGGCGGCCGTTTGACTCGGTAAATGGCGTACCACGCCCCCGCCAGGAGCACGCTCGAGAAAACCCGCATCAGCGTGTGCATGGATGCAAAATAACCCGCGTAGCCGGCAATCCCCACGACCTGAAAGAGCAGACGTCCAGCGGAACGAGCGCGGAGCAAGTCAGGACTCCATCGCTGGGGCAGGTTACGCGCGGATTGCAACCGCTGTTTGATCGGGACTGCCTGCTCCGGGCGCTTTTTGAGATCAATTTCTGCCCGTTTTGCGGCAAACGCCTTTGGCTGAATCGTCGGTCGCCACAACAGTCGCCGCTCTAACTCGCTCTCCGGCATTTGGAGCACGGTGGCCTCCGAACGGAAGAAGAAGAACCCCGAACGAAAAGCCTTAAACCCACCAGTTGCCGGAAAGTTGTTCCCCCCGAAGAAAACAATTCCGAGGTCTACATAACAACTCCATGGCGAGAGCCATGTCTGGATTGACTCGGTCCCTTCACGATCCCGTGAAAAAATGCCGGCCTTTTGCAACCAGGCCGGCGTTTGCATGTTTCACGCCCAATCGCTTAAGTGTCCGATAGCAATATCGCTGTGCGCGACTAAGAACGCTATTTAGTTTTTGCTACTGCGTCGTGAAGAATACAATTGTCGCCGGAATCGTGTTCCCCGCGACGTCATACACGTGGGAGAAGTACGAGATAAACATTGAGTACGTCGCCCCACCGCTGGTGAGCGCGGATTTCGGCGTCAGCGTCACCGTCTTATAGTCCGAGGAGAAGCTGATCGTCGCCGGCACCTGGTTGTGCGACGAATCCCGCAATACAAAACTGTTGGCAGGATCGAAGGACGCCGGATCGACCGCCAGGCTAAATACTGCCTGAACTGTCGAGGTTGCGGCCACACCAGTGGCCCCGTTTGCCGGTGTTGTCGACACTACCGACGGCTGGGTCAAGTCGATGCCTGTCCCCGTCGTGAACGACTGGGATGGGAAGCTCGTCTGCGCATTGCCGGTTATGTCGAGCACTCCGTTAACGACGATGGTGTACGCCGTGTTCGGAGCGAGGGGAGTCAGGGGCAACAGTTGGACGCCCTGATCGCCGTCAAACAGAGTTGCGGTTGTCGAGACCACGGAGCCGCCCTGCTTCAACTGAATGCCTGCAATTGAAGCGGCGTCGATCGGCTCATTGAAGAGAACTGCGATCGGTGAGTTGATGGCCACTCCCGTGAATCCGTTCGGCGGGTTTACTTGCAGCACAGACGGTCCGGTCGTATCGGTTCCGCTTCCGGAGTAGAAACTCACGCAGAAATTCTGTTGCGTGTTCCCCGAATTGTCCATCATCGCGCTCGCGCACATCTGGAACTGATGGCTCGCCGCGAGATTCGCCGTTGGCTTCAGGAAGACCGTCGTAAGGTCGCTGCTGAAGCTGATCGTCGTCCCAGCGTATACAGAGGCGGTCGCATCGTACACGTAGACGTCCTGCGCTCCTCCCGGATTCACGCTTCCCGGATCCATGGCCGTGTTGAATTGCATAGAGAAGGCTGCGTTGGTTCCAACGAACTGGTTACTTGCGACGCTGGCGTTGACCACGTATGGCGAGACGAGCTGCGGTCCGGCCGACGTCGTGAAGTGTGTCGTCTGAGTCGCCACCGCGACTCCGGCCTGACTTGTAACGCCATTGATCGCGATCGTCATTTGCGTGCTGGCCGGCAGCGGCGCCTGCGGAATGACCGTGGTCCGCGTGAAATCAGGCGTGAAGCTGATGCTCGATGGCACAGCCGTCACTCCGCCGCCGCTCACTTGGACCGTGCTCCCCGTCACAGACAGCGGATTGATCGCCTTGTTGAAGTTCACGCTCACGCCCGCGTTGGTTCCAACATTGGTCGCTGAATTCGGAGGTGCAACTGACACCACAGTCGGCGCGTTAGTATCCGCAGCCGATCCAGCTGTAAAGCTGTAGCTGACAGGCTGCACCGCAACGCTGTCGGTGTTAGTCACGGTGTTGTTGACGGTTATCTTATACGTCGATCCCGCGACAAGATTGCTCGTGGGAACGATGTTGATGATCTGCCCGCCGCCCGTGACCGTGCAGGTCGGTGTCAGGTAAGTTGCTGTGCTGCCCTGGTAGAGCGTCACCGATCCCGAACTCCCGTTGCAGGTGACGGTGCTCGACTGCAACGCCTGATTGAACCCCAACTGAATTATCGTATTCAAGGGAACATTGGTTGCATTGGGGAACGGGTTCACGGTTTGTGCCGATGCCGCCGTATTGGTTAACGAACCCGCCACGGTGAACGTCGCCGCAAAATTCGTCAGATTGTTTCCGTAAATGTCCTGCGCCGTTGAACTCAGGAACACCTGAACCGGCGCTCCCGCGGTGAATGCCGAGCTGGGCGTAAATTCAATCGTCTGGCCGTTGCTCAACAGCGTGGTGGTCCCAGAAATCAGCACGCCGTTCTGCGAAACATACAGCGCTCCAGTAATCGTTCCCGTATTCATCGGAGCACTGGTGAAGAGCGTGATCGGACTATTTGCCGGCACGTTCGTCGCGCCGTTCGCAGGCCGCGAACTTACTACGCTTGGTGCCGACGTCAAAGGCACCGCAGTCGTGGTGAACTGAGTTTTTGTGTCAGCAAGCGCATTCCCCGAGAAGTCTGTAATCGAGTGGTTCGCCACCACGGTGATGGTCGCGCCCGCGGGAAGCGCGGCTCCAGTGGAATTAAGAACCACCGTCCGGTTGTCTTGCGAAATGGAGATTGCTGGATTCAGAGCGACATCTCCGTTGAACAAGTTCACCGAATTGCTCGTGACCGCGTTTGGATTGATCGACTTCGAGAACGTCAATACAACCTGCGTATTGAGCCCCAGATTCGTCGAATTGTTTGAAGGAGTGACGGCCACTGTCGGCGCCGTACTGTCGACCGTGCTCGCCGTAGTGAACGTACCCCCATCCTGACTGCTGGCCACGTTTCCGGCTTCATCCAGCAGTCCATCTACATACATGGCGACTGTCGCCCCGCCCGGATACGGACTCAGCGGCGTGAACGTCACCGTCGTACCGCTCACGGAATAAGTCCCCGAGAGATAGAACGACGGGCTGCAGATGTTCACGCAAACCTCAACTGTCGCCGCGTTTACCGATGCGGGATCGATAAGATTGCTCATCGTAAAGGTAACCGGGCTGGTCACCGACACGCCGCTCGCTCCAGAGGCGGGGCTCGTCGATGACAAAGTGAAGGAGGCGCTGCCGTACGTAGCGTAGCCAGTTGTAAATGAGCCACTGAAGCTGGCAACGACGTTCCCTTGCACGTCGTTGAAGCCGCTAACCGATACGTTGTAGACCGTCTTGCTGGTCAACGGCGCGCTGGGCGCGAATGTGAGGGTCACCCCATCGGTCGCCAGCGTCACCGTCCCTGCTATCGGGCTGCTGCCCGAGGGCGTAACTGTAATGGAGCTATTCGTGACCGTGGTCGGATCGATGCTGTCGCTCATGACCGCGATGATTTGCGCGTTCAACGGTACTGTGGTCTGGCCATTCGTCGGAACGATCGTCGAGACCTTTGTCTGTGCCGTGACTGTGCCCGATCCGGTCGTGAAGTTGCCGGTGTATGCGACACCGCTGTTGCCGGCGACATCGTAATAGTTCACGGTCTGGCCGATATACAGCTGATATTGCGTGTTCGGGGCGAGAGCTGACGTGGGCGTCATTGTGGCCGTCAGACGATCCGTCGACATCGTTACCGTCACCGGAACAAATTGGTTGGTTGCGGTGTTCAGTAACTCGACTGAGCCCTGGTTATAAATCTGGTTCGAGCTTGTGACCACGCTCAGCGGGTTGAGTCGCTCTGAAAACACGACGCGTGGGACCACGTTGGTTCCCACTCCCACTGTATTCGCTGCAGGATCTGATGACACTACTGACGGTGCACTCAGATCGAACGTTCCTCCCGTCGTGAAGGTGTTTGTCACCGTACCAGAGAGCTGATTACCAGCCGTGTCCTTCACGCCCGTGATGGCAATCGTGTAAATGGCGGTCGGAGCCAGCGGCTGAGACGGCGTGAGAGTGAGCAACTGGTTGGCATCACTGAATGTCGCCGAGAATGCAACCGGGTTCCCGCCTGTTGCCAGCGTCACCTGGTTGATGCTGGTCGGCTGAACCGGTTCGCTGAACAGCACCTGTACTGGCGAGTTGGTTGGAACTTGCGTCTCACCATTCTCGGGGCTGGTGTTTAGAACTGTGGGTGCGTTTGTGTTGGAAGCAAATGCCGCCGTGAAGCTTGCGCAGAAGCTCTGTTGCACGTTGCCATCGAGATCCGTCATGGCGGAACTGCACAGTGAATATCCGTCTCCCACGTTGAGTGGGCTGGTCGGCACAAGATAGATCGTCGTCTGGTCCGCACTCCACGAAACCGTGCTGGGCACAATCTGCGCCAAGATTCCGCCCGACACGTAGACATTCGCGGCATTAAAGCTGCCGATGTCCATCGCCTTGCTGAATTTCATGCTGAACACGGAGTTTACGGGAACGTTGGTCTGCCCAGACTGTACGCTGCTCAAGATGACGTACGGCTTCGCGAAATCCGGCTGTGCGGCTGTGGTGAAGGTTGTCGTAGTAGTTGCTACACTCTTGCCTGCCTGGCTCGTCACCCCATTTACCGCCAACGTCATCAGCGTGCTTGTTGGCAATGGCGCTTGCGGGACAATCGTGACCCGCGTGTAATCCGGCGTAAAGCTGATACTCGACGGAACAGCAATTACCGAGTTACCGCTCAGCTGAATTGTGCTGCCCGTCACCGAAACCGGGTTGATCGCCTTGTTGAAGTTCACGCTGACCAGGGAATTCGTCCCGATGTTTGTCGCATTATTGGTCGGAGCTTCCGAAGTAATCGTTGGCACCGCATTATCGACAGCCGTACCTGCAGTAAAGCTTGCGCTGAACGGCTGCACAGGAACACTGCTTGTATTCGTAACCGCGTTCGACACTTTCACCTGATATTGCGACCCCGACGCCAGATTGCTTGTCGGAGCAATATTGATGACCTGACCGTTTCCAGTCAGAGTGCAGGTCGGCGTCAGATAAGTTGCTGTGCTGCTCTGGTACAGTGTCACTGAGCCCGAGCTTCCATTACAACTGATGCTGCCGGCTGCCAATGCCTGGTTGAATTGCACCTGGATGAGGGTATTCAGCGGCACATTCGTCGCTCCGGGGAACGGATTGACTGCCTGAACATTCGCCGCTGTGCTTGCGGATCCCGCAACCGTGAACTGTCCGCTGTAACTGGCGAGTAAGACTCCGGACGCGCTTTGCGCTGTCGAATCCAGGAAAACCTGAATGACATCCCCGGGATTGAAAGAGTTGCTCGGCGTGAATACGATTGCCTGGCCATTGCTGAAGAGCTGCGCTGTTCCCGATAGCACTACGCCGTTATCGGTCACATGCAGTGCGCCGCTGATCGTCGAGCCGTTCATTGCCGCGCTCGTAAACAAGGTTATTGGGCTATTCGCCGGAACATTCGTCGCACCATTGCCCGGGCGCATCGCGGCTACCGCGGGTGCGCTTCCAGAAACGGCCGATGCCAGCGTGAATTGGCTGTTGGTGTTTGCCAATGCATTCCCAGACAGATCTTGAATCGCATTGCTCAATCCGATATTGATGTTCGCGCCCGGCGTCCACGAGTTTCCGCCAGGCGTAACTACCACCGTCCGATTATCCTGAGAGATGCTGTATGCGTAACTGACCGGCACATCCCCATTAAAGATTCCCAGCGAACCCGTATTGATGGTCGATGCATTGATCGACTCTGAAAAAGTCAGAACGATCTGCGAGTTGAGTCCGACATTGATGGCTCCATTAGCGGGCGTGATACTTACGGTAGGAGGAGTGGAGTCCACTGTGCTCGCCGTTGTGAACGTGCCAAACTTCGGAGTGACGGTGTCGCCGGCCACATCCAGCAGACCCGTTACATACATGCCGATGATCGTGTTCGCCGGATACGGAGTCAGCGGCGTGAACGTGACTGTTGTTCCGCTCACGACGTAAGTCCCTGCCAGTAGTTCATTGACCGTGCAACCCGTGCCGTCGAAACAAAGCTCGACTTGCACCGTCTGGTTGTTCACCGCTGCCGTATCGACCAGATTCGTCATCGTGAACGTCACAGGACTGGTCACGGAGACACCGGTCGCTTTGTTGGCCGGACTTAAAGCAGTGACTTTGAACGACGTGCTGCCGTAGGCGCCCGTTGTCGTTGTGAACGTGCTTGTGAACGGCGCAACCGAATTGCCTTCCACATCGGCAAATCCACCCACCGAAACTGTGTAGAGCGTCGACGCGGTCAGCGCCGCGCTCGGCACAAACGTCAGCGTTACTCCATCGGCCGCCAAAGATACGGTTCCCGTGATCGGGGAGCCGCCCGCCGGCGTAAGCGTAATCGAGTTGTTGTTGACCGAGGTCGGATCCAGCTGATCGCTCATTACCGCAACAACTTGTACGTTCGTAGGCACTGCGGTTGTACCGTTCGCAGGCACAATCGTGCTCACCGTTGTCTGGTTGGTGTCGGCAGTGCTGCCAGTAATAAATGTCGAATTGAAACATGTGCCCGCGTTGCCGGCGAGATCGCTGAACCCGCATAGACTCAATCCATATTGCGTGTTTGGCAGGAGCTGTGAGCTCGGAGTGATCGTCGCGCTTAGGCGATTGGCTGCGACCGTAACTGTTGCTGCAACGGCTGGTCCCGCGTTCTCATAAGTCAAGCTGAACGCATTCGGAATCGTCAGCTGGTTCACTGGCTCCGTAAACGTTATATGTGGAGCGACATTCAATCCGACGTTCGTGCTCTGGTTTACCGGATTCACCAGCAATACGGCCGGCCCCTGTGTGTTGCTGATGCCGCCCGTGGTAAACGTAAAACTCCCCGGATTCGTCAGCGCGTTACCCACCGTATCGGAGATCTGCGAACTGTAGCTGACCGTGTAGGCTGTGCCTGCAGTTAAAGGACTCGCCGGTGTGAATGTAACTGTCTGGTCGTTCGGGGAGTAACTGAA
>Ga0335076_10005194_pt1 | contig 13184 bp, 9 predicted proteins | sample Lox_Sample_25_FD_206717 | JGI IMG/M metagenome (GOLD analysis project Ga0335076, IMG submission 206717) | Soil microbial communities from Loxahatchee National Wildlife Refuge, Florida, United States - Lox_Sample_2.5 | ecosystem: Environmental > Terrestrial > Soil > Wetlands | place: USA: Florida...
AGCTCGGCTACAACCGCGTGCAGGGCTTCTACATCGAGATCGCGCGACGCGACGCCGAGCGCGTGCCCAAGGACTACGTCCGCCGCCAGACGGTGAAATCGGCCGAGCGCTTCATCACCGCGGAGCTGAAGAGCTTCGAGGACCGGGTGCTCGGTGCGCGCGAGCGGGCCCTCGCCCGTGAAAAGGAGCTGTTCGAGGGGCTGTTGACGCAGCTGATCGATGGCCTCGGCCCGATGCAGGAGAGCGCCGCTGCGGTTGCTGAAGTCGACACGCTCGCTGCTTTGAGCGAGCGCGCCTGCGCCCTCGAGTGGACGCTGCCTGAGCTCGTGAGCGAGGCGCGCCTCACCATCGAGGGTGGGCGGCATCCGCTCGTCGAGCGCTTCAGTGACGCCCCCTTCGTGCCGAACGATCTGCGTCTCGATGCCGAGCGGCGCATGCTGATCATCACCGGCCCGAACATGGGCGGCAAGTCGACCTACATGCGCCAGGCGGCGCTCATCGCATTGCTCGCACACATCGGCAGCTACGTGCCGGCCGAGCGCGCGGTACTCGGCCCGCTCGATCGCATCTTCACACGCATCGGCTCGGCGGACGATCTCGCCGGCGGCCGCTCGACCTTCATGGTGGAGATGACCGAGGCCGCGAACATCCTGCACAACGCGAGCGAGCGCAGCCTGATCCTGCTCGATGAGATCGGCCGCGGGACCAGCACGTTCGACGGCCTGTCGCTCGCCTGGGCCATGGCGCGCGATATTGCAACGCGGGTGCGGGCGTTCACCCTGTTCGCCACCCATTACTTCGAGCTGACCACGCTCGCCGGCGAGGTTGAGGGCTGCGCCAACGTGCACCTCGATGCGACCGAGCATGGCGAGGGCATCGTGTTCCTGCACGCGGTGAAGGACGGGCCCGCCAACCGCAGCTATGGCCTGCAGGTGGCGCAGCTCGCCGGCGTCCCGCCTGGCGTAATCGGCGAGGCGCGCCGCTATCTCGAGCACCTGGAGTCTGAGCGTGACCGCCATCGCGCGCGGTCCTCCATGGCGGGCGACGGTGCTGCTGCGCAGCCCGAGCTGCCGCTGTTTTCAGGGGCAGCCTGCTCTTTTGCCGCCGCAGCCGACCCCGCGAGCCAGGACCCGCTACGCACTGCGCTCGCGGCCCTCGACCCCGATCAGCTCTCGCCGAAAGCGGCACTCGATGCGCTCTATGAGCTGCGCCGCCTGCTCGGCGACGGTTGACGGACGCATCCGCCATCGCGGGACAGGCTCAGCGTAGCGAGAACCGTCCCTGGGTGAGAAACAACCCGGCCTCGTGCGCGACGCGTGCCGAGACCAGCATCCCGAAGTGACTCACCGGCAGCACGATGTGATCGGCGGCGCCCGGCATGCGCGTTTCGCTCACCGCGACCGTGCCGTCATTGTCCTCGTCGAAGCCTGCGATCAGCTGTCCGAAACCGATCCGCTGCGTCCCCGCCACGATCCCGAGCGGCCGTGCATGCGTCCAGTGCCGCGTCCGCGGCGCGAGCAGCTCCTCTGCGACCGAGGGACCCATGAGATGTGCGATCGGCGCAAAACGGGCCGCGCGTTCGGCCGCACGGCTGGCGATGCAGGGTGTGCCGAGAAACACTGCGCGGCCGGCCGGCTGGTCGGGAAAATGCTCGAGGAAACGATGGATGACGAGGCCGCCGAGGCTGTGACCGAGGAAATGCAGCTCCGGCGCCTCGAGCTTGTGCACGAACGCCGCCAGCTGCGCGGCGATCGCGCTCATGGTCAAGGAGGCAGCAGAGTAGTGGAAGGAGTGCAGCGTGAGGCCGAATTCCTGCTCCAGGCGGTGGCGCAGGAGCATCGACTCCTGGCCCGGCATCCAGAGGCCATGCACGTAGACGACCGCGGTCACGGCAGCTCAGACGGCATGCCCGGCCCGCGCTGCGGGCGCGTGCTCACGAGGGCGGCGGCACGCGAACCCGCACGTGCAGCTCGCGCAGCTGCGCTTCGCTCACTTCCGTCGGCGCATCGGTGAGCGGATCCGCCGCCGTCTGCGTCTTCGGGAAGGCGATGACCTCGCGGATGCTGTCGGCGCCGGCCATCAGCATGGCGAGGCGGTCCAGCCCAAAAGCGATGCCGCCGTGCGGCGGGGCACCGAACTTGAGCGCGTCGAGGAGAAAGCCGAACTTCTTCTGCGCTTCCTCGGCACCGATGCCGAGGAGCTCGAACACCGTCGACTGCATCTCCTGGCGATGTATGCGCACCGAGCCGCCGCCGATCTCCGAGCCGTTGAGCACCATGTCGTAGGCCTTGGCGAGTGTTGCCGCGGGCGCAGCGCGCAGCGCCACCGTATCGTCGCTCTGCGGAGCGGTGAACGGATGATGCATGGCCACCCAGCGCTTCTCCGCCTCCTCCCATTCGAACATCGGAAAGTCGAGAACCCACAGCGGCCGCCAACCGCTCGCCACGAGCTTCAGGTCCTGCCCGATCTTGAGCCGCAGTGCCCCGAGCGCGTCGTTCACGACTTTCGCGCGGTCTGCACCGAAGAAGATGAGGTCGCCGTCGGCCGCCCCGGTACGCTCGAGAATGCCCTCGAGCGCTGCGTCGCTCAGGAACTTGATGATCGGCGATTGCAGCCCCTCGCGTGCCTTGTCGCGCTGGTTCACCTTCACGTACGCAAGGCCCTTCGCCCCGTAGCGCGCGACGAACGCGGTGTACTCATCGATCTGCGAGCGCGGCATCGCCCCACCCCCAGCGACGCGCAGTGCCGCCACGCGGCCGTGCGGGTCCCTGGCAGGTCCCGCGAATACCTTGAAATCGCAGTCCCGCACCAGATCCGCGACGTCGGTGAGCTCGAGCGCGATGCGCAGATCGGGCTTGTCGGAGCCATAGCGACGCAGCGCCTCCGCGTAGCTCATACGCGGAAAGGGATCGGGAAGTGCCGCGCCGAGTACCTCGCGAAAGCAGTGCCGGATCAGCGCCTCCATGAGTGCCATGATGTCGTGCTGGCCGAGAAAGGAGGTCTCGACGTCGAGCTGTGTGAATTCCGGCTGGCGGTCAGCGCGCAGATCCTCGTCGCGGAAGCAGCGGACGATCTGGTAGTAGCGATCGAAGCCCGCGATCATGAGCAGCTGCTTGAAGATCTGCGGCGACTGCGGCAGGGCAAAGAACTTGCCCGGGTGCGTGCGGCTCGGCACCAGGTAATCGCGCGCGCCCTCCGGGGTCGCCTTGGTGAGCATCGGCGTCTCGAGATCGATGAAGCCGTGGCTGTCGAGCCAGGTGCGCATCGCTCGTGTCAGCCGGTGCCGCAGCCGCAGCCGCTGATTCATGACCTCGCGACGCAGGTCGAGATAGCGATAGCGCAGCCGCACCTCCTCCCCGACCTGCTCATCGAGCTGAAACGGCAGCGGCTCGGAGCGATTGAGGAGCTCGAGCTGCTGCGCCACGAGCTCCACGCGCCCGGAAGCGAGGTTGGGGTTCACCGTGCCCGGCGGTCGCTCGCGCACGCGCCCGGTCACGCGCACCACGAACTCGTTGCGCAGCCGCTCGGCTTCAGTGAATACGGCCGCCGCGCCCGGGTCGAACACGATCTGCAGCAGGCCCTCGCGATCGCGCAGATCGACGAAGATCACCCCGCCATGGTCGCGCCGGCGATGCACCCAACCGGCGACCGTCACCTGCTGGCCGAGGAGCTGCTCGTTAACGTGTCCACAGTAATGTGAGCGCATGAACGGACGATGTTACGGAGGGCCGCAGTGCCTAGGCAACCCGATCAATCACGCCGATCAATCACGCGGCATTTCGAGCACCGCGGCGCCCTCGAGAGCCCCGGTGCGCAGTCGCTCGAGGGCGAGGTTCGCGTCGGCGAGCGCAAAGCACTCCACCGAGGCCTTGAGGCCGATGCGCGTGGCCAGCGCCATGAACTCCTCCCCGTCCCGGCGTGTGAGGTTCGCGACCGACGAGACCGAGCGCTCGCCCCACAGCAGGCGGTACGGAAAGGCTGGGATGTCGCTCATGTGAATGCCGGCGCACACGACACGCCCCCCCGGGTGTACCGCGGCGAGAGCGGCGGGAACGAGTGCGCCGACGGGCGCGAAGATGATCGCGGCGTCGAGCGGCTCGGGCGGCGCCTCGTCCGAGGCACCGGCCCACACCGCCCCGAGCTCGCGTGCGAAGCGCTGCCCCGCATTGTCTTCCGCGCGGGTGAAGGCGAACACCCGGCGCCCCTCGTGGCGCGCGACCTGCGCGAGCAGGTGCGCGGCGGCACCGAAGCCGTAGAGTCCGAGGTTTGCCGCCTCGCCCGCCTTGCGGTAAGCACGGTAGCCGATGAGCCCGGCGCACAGGAGTGGTGCGAGGCTCGCGGCCGGCGCGTCAGCCGGCAGCGGCAGGCAGTAGCGCGCGTCGGCAAGCGCGGTCTGCGCGTACCCGCCGTCGCGGGTGTAGCCGGTAAAGCGCGCGTTGACGCAGAGGTTTTCGAGACCCGCACGGCAGTACGCACACATCCCACAGGTCCAGGCGAGCCACGGCACGCCGACCCGATCGCCGCTACGAAAGCGCGTCACTTCGCGCCCGCATTCGATTACGACGCCGACGATCTCGTGCCCCGGCGTGAGGGGGCAGTGGATGTCGGGCAGCTCGTTATCGACGACGTGCAGGTCGGTGCGGCATACGCCGCAGGCCTCGACCCGGATGAGGACCTCCTGTGCCGCTGGCGCCGGCAGCGCCACCTCGGTTGGTGTGAGCGGTGAGCTCGGCGCGAGCAGACGCATCGCCTGCACAGGAACCTCAGGCGGCCGGCTTGGCGAGGGGATGCGCTTTGGCTGTGGCGGGCGGTACCACCACGCCGCAGGTGATGATCATTTTCATGGCCGCATCGACCGACATGTCGAGCTCGATCGCCTGGCGGCGGGGCACGATGACGAGAAAGCCGGCGGTCGCATTGAGCGCGGAGGAGATGTAAACGGCCACGTGCGGCTCACCAAGCTTCTCGCTCACCTCGGGCACGTCGTCGGCGGTCAGAAAGCCGATGCTCCACACCCCGGGCCGCGGGTACTCGACCATCACCACCTTGCGAAAGGCGTTCGATTGCGAGAAGACGCTCTCGGCGAAGCTCTTGACGCCTCCGTACACCGAGCGCACGACCGGGATCCGATTGAGCAGTTCCTCGCCCCAGATGATCAGCTGCCGGCCGATCAGGTTGGTCACCAGAAGCCCGGTGAGCAGCAGCACGATGAGCGCAACGACGGCGCCCAGGCCCGGCAACGGGAAGCCGACCAGTGCCTCGGGTCGGTAGGCCGGCGGCAGGAGCACCAAGGTGCGATCCATGATGTGCAGCAGCGTCACCACCACCCACACGGTTGCGACGATCGGCAGCCACACGAGGATTCCGGCGACCAGGTAACGTCGCACGTTCCATCGGCGCTTGCTGCTTACGCCGCTCACGGTCCTCACCGCCGGCGCTTGCCGGCACTCTTGCGCGCCCTGGGGCGCACGGGGGAGCGCGCCGTGGCTCGACGCGCCCTGACCGGGACGCTGACGCTCTTGCGCGCCGGGGCGGTGCCTTCTGTCGCCGCCTTCGGCGCCGCGGGCGTCGGCTCCTTGGCCTCCTTCGGCTCCTTGGCCTCTTTCGCCTCGGGCTTTGGCTCCTTGGCTTCGGGCTTGGCGTCTGCCTTGGCCTCTTCCTTGTCGGCGCCGAGCAGGTTGCGCTTGTTTTCCTTGTCCGACTTGAAGTCGGTCTCGTACCAGCCGCCGCCCTTGAGGCGGAAGACCGGCGCGGATACGAGCTTCTTCAGTGCCCGCTTGCCGCACGAGGGGCATTTGGCGAGCGGGGCGTCGGTAATTTTCTGCATGACCTCCGCATAGAACTTGCAGGCCTGGCACTCGTATTCGTAGAACGGCATGAGGTGCCTTAAGTCGTATGTTGTGAAGCGATTATAGCGAAAGCCGCACAGCTCACCGGGCGGCGACTGCACGCTGTGCGTAAGTCGCCGCCGCTGCAGGGCGTGCCGGCTCTCATCGGGCCTTGGCGAAGGTGAGCTCCCCGTCGCGGGTGCCGATCCGGATACGATCGCCCGGCACGAACTCGCCCTGCAGGATCTTATTAGCCAGCGGGTTCTCGATCTGCTGCTGGATCGCTCGCTTGAGGGGCCGCGCGCCGTACACCGGGTCGAAACCTGCCTCGCCGAGGAGGTCGCGCGCCGCATCGTCGAGGGTGAGGTCCATGTTGCGCTCCTGCAGGCGCTTGCGCAGGTAGACCAGCTGGATGTCGACGATCGCGCGGATCTGCTTGGTGCCGAGCGGATGGAAGACCACGATGTCGTCGATGCGATTGATGAACTCCGGGCGAAAGCTCTGCTGCACGATCTCCATCACCGCGCTCTTCATCTTGGCGTAGTTCTTCTCGCCCGCGTACTCCTGGATCACCTGCGAGCCGAGGTTGGACGTCATGATGATGACGGTGTTGCGGAAGTCGACCGTGCGCCCCTGGCCATCCGTCAGGCGCCCGTCGTCGAGCACCTGCAGCAGTACGTTGAACACGTCCGGGTGTGCCTTCTCCACCTCATCGAGCAGGATCACGGAATAGGGCCGGCGCCGCACCGCCTCGGTGAGGTAGCCGCCCTCCTCGTAGCCGACGTACCCGGGAGGTGCACCGATCATGCGCGCCACCGAGTGCTTCTCCATGAATTCCGACATGTCGATGCGTACCAGGGCATCCTCGGTGTCGAAGAGGAACTCGGCGAGCGCCTTGCAAAGCTCGGTCTTGCCGACGCCCGTGGGACCGAGGAACAGGAACGAGCCGTTCGGCCGGCGCGCATCGGAGAGCCCGGCGCGCGAGCGGCGGATGGCGTTGGACACAATCCGCAGCGCCTCGTCCTGGCCCACCACGCGCTTACCGAGTGCCTCCTCCATGTGCAGGAGCTTCTCTTTCTCGCCCTGCAGCATCTTCGACACCGGGATGCCGGTCCACTTGGAGACGACCTCGGCGATCTCTTCCTCGGTCACCTTGTTGCGCACCAGCGTCGGAGTCTTCTCCTCGGCGGCGGTCGCGGCCGCGAGGCGCTTCTCGAGCTCGGGCATCTTGCCGTACTGCAGCTCCGCCATGCGCCCGAGATTGCCGGCGCGCCGCGCGGCATCGAGCTCGAGCCGCGCGCGATCGAGCTCCTCGCGGATCTGCGCAGCGCCCTGCACGGCGGCTTTCTCCGCGTTCCACACCTCTTCGAGGTCGGCATACTCCTTCTCCAGCGTGCGTAAGCTCTCCTCGAGGGTAGCCAGACGCTTGCGCGAGGCTTCGTCCTTCTCCTTCTTCAGCGCCTCCTGCTCGATCTTGAGCTGGATGATGCGCCGCTCGAGCTTGTCGAGCGCTTCGGGCTTGGAGTCGATCTCCATGCGGATGCGTGCCGCCGCCTCGTCGATCAGGTCAATGGCCTTATCCGGTAACTGGCGGTCGGTGATGTAGCGGTGCGAGAGCGTCGCAGCGGCGACGATGGCCGGGTCGGTGATGTCGACTTTATGGTGGACCTCGTAGCGCTCCTGGAGTCCCCGGAGGATGGCGATCGTGTCCTCGACCGAAGGCTCATCGACCAGCACTTTCTGAAAGCGTCGCTCGAGCGCTGCGTCCTTCTCGATGTACTTGCGGTACTCGTCGAGCGTGGTGGCGCCGACGCAGTGCAGCTCGCCACGGGCGAGCGCGGGCTTGAGCATGTTGCCCGCGTCCATGGCGCCCTCGGCCTTGCCTGCGCCCACCATGGTGTGCAGCTCGTCGATGAAGAGAATGATCTGGCCTTCCTGCTTGGCGAGGTCGTTGAGCACGCCCTTGAGGCGCTCCTCGAACTCGCCGCGGAACTTGGCCCCGGCAATCAGAGCGCCCATGTCGAGCGCCAGGATGCGCTTGTTCTTCAGGCCCTCGGGCACCTCGCCGTTGACGATGCGCTGCGCGAGGCCCTCGACGATCGCGGTTTTGCCGACTCCCGGCTCGCCGATCAGCACCGGGTTGTTCTTGGTGCGGCGCTGAAGCACCTGGATAGTGCGGCGGATCTCATCATCGCGGCCGATCACGGGGTCGAGCTTCCCGGAGCCCGCACGGGCCGTGAGATCGATGGTGTACTTCTCGAGTGCCTGGCGGTTCTCCTCGGCGTTCGGATCGGACACCTTCTCCCCGCCACGCACCTCGTCGATGGCCTTCTCGATGGCGCCGCGGACCATGCCGGCTTCCTTGAAGAGCCGTGCCAGCGCGCGATCCTCGAAGGCCGCCAGGACGAAGAGCTCGCTGGAGATGAACTGGTCGCCGCGTTGCTGCGCGAGCTTGTCGGTGACGTTGAGCACGCGGTTCAGGTCGTTGGAGATGTGGATCTCCCCCGGCGTGCCTTCCACCTTTGGCAGCCCGTCGAGCAGCGTCAGCAGCCCTGCCCGGAGCTTATTGACATCGGCGCCCGCCTTCATGAGGAGCGGCCGCACCGAGCCGCCGGACGCGTCGAGCAGCGCGAGCATCACATGCGCCGGCTCGATGAACTGATGGTCGCGTCCGAGGGCGAGCGACTGCGCCTCGGCCAGCGCCTGCTGGAACCGGCTGGTGAGCTTATCCATGCGCATCGAGATTGACCTTATAGGTGGATCGCGGGTCTATGGGGACAAACCGTAGTCCGTTCAAGAGGCTACGGCCGCCGGGGCCGGATCACCGCTCCCATCCGACCTGGCTGCTTAAAGATAGCGCATCCGCGGCCAAGGCGATTACCGGGCATGGCTGGTCCACTCGCGTCCAGTTCACGGGTTTGGCGCCACACGGGACTCGGCTGCCAAGGCCGCGCCATCACCGTCTAAGTGTGAAGGTCCTGCAACTCAAGCAACGGGCCGATGAACTTCTCGTAGTTGTGCCAGCGGCCGACAGAGCTCTTGAACATCTTCTGGCGCACCTGCCAGACACTGGCCGTCCCGACGGGACGTTTCGTCTCATGAAATTGCAGGCAGCCCTCATACCATTCGAGCTCGAGGAATTCCAGGATCCTCCGGGTCCAACCCTCCTGATCTGCGACCAGCCCTTCGTACGGCACTTCGAGCAAAGTGCCGTGTGGCAATACGGCATGCCAATGCGCCATCAGGCGCACATGCTCACGGTAGTAATGTGCCAAGTCCGAGAGATCCATGGTGAAGCTGAGATTCTGAGCAAACGGCTGAAAGTAGCACGATAGACAGACATCCATCGGGTCGCGTCGTAGATAGATCACACGCGCCTTGGGGAAGACACAAGCCAACAGACCGAGGTAGTCGAAGTTGAACGGTGACTTATCGACAATGCGCACCGCACTCCCGCGGTGTTGCTCCAGAACGTGCAGGTAGTCTCCGGTCATCTTCCGTGCGAGCGCGGCATCCGGTGGCTTCTGCCGCAACACGGCTTCGTGCTTACGGAAGGCTACGGCCCAGAATTGGAGCTCCCCGGCTCCGCTCGCAGAGGGGTGGGAAGCGATGATCTGCTCGACCAGCGAGGTACCTGCGCGCGGCATGCCAACCACGAACACGGGCAGGCTCGAGCCTGAGGCGCCGGTGTTTGACGCCGAAAGCACCTCGTGCGTGTAAACACGGATCAAGTCGTCAACGACCTGCTCACGTGCCTTTCTGTAATAGGGTTTGGCAGCGACTTTCCACAGCGTATTGGCACGCTCGTAGCTGCGAAAAGCGCGCTCGAACTGTCGCGTGTCGTCGTAATACTTTCCGATTGCAAATCGGATTGCGGCCTCGCCGACCGGGGTTAGGCCGCTGACCAGGCTGCCTTCGGCCCCCCTAAGCCAATCGCTGTCGTCCGCCGTCATTTTGCGCAGCCCCGCCAGTCCGACGTAGGCTGCCCCTGCCTTCGGATCGGCTTCCAGCGCGCGCCTGTACAGTGTGTCGGCTTCGCCGAACCGTCCCTCACGCGTCAGCACCTCGGCCAAGCCGGTGAGTGCCTCCACGTTCCCCGGAGCGGACTTGAGCGCACGCTCGAACATAGTCCGGGCATCCGACAGGCGATCCTGCACCATCATGTTGAAGCCGAGACCGATCTGAGCCTCGAGGTAGTTTGGCTTGAGCTTCAAGGCGCGTCGCAGCGGCATTTCGGCTTCGAGTACGCGGCCCGTGGTCCGCAGCAGCGTGCCCAAGTTGTATTGGGCATCGGGATAATTCTCTCTGATGCCGATTGCGCGGCGAAATTGCGCCTCGGCTTCCTCATAGTGGCCCAATCGGATGTGTGCCACGCCGAGGTTGTTGCACGCGACCGCGTGGCGCGGCTTGAGCTCGAGGAATTCCTGGAAGCAGTTGACTGCGTCCTCGTAAGCGCCCTTCGTCAAAAGATCATGGCCGTTTATCAGCAGAGCCTCGGCGTTGCGCGCCGCGGTCCGCTTCGGCACCGACGACATCGCCTGCGACGACGGCGACGCCGCGTGACGTGTGGACAATCGCAATACCAGCGCCTGCGTCAGTTCGTCGACGATTTGCCGCTCAACGCCCTTCTCGAGCAATCTCCACTTGAACGAGTTCGCAAGCTTGGCCCTCTTGAAGAGGTTCAGTTGCAACGGACGCGCCTCGCGGTCCACGCGCTGCAGGAACTTCTGCAGAAAGCTCTGCAGATCCCTGCCCTGGGCCTGAGGGCTGGTCGCCTTCTTCGTCCGTGACGACGATGCGCTCTGCAAGACGAAGTCGTCCGCCAAGGCGGTGCCAACCTCGGTGGCTTCGCGAGCGTTAAACCAGTTGAGCACCATGGTCCGGCTACCGTGCAAGCCTTGTTACGTTAAATGATAATCGATGGGAACCGCCGTAGGTCCCGTAGCCCCTCCGATCAGTGAGAAGGGTCACACTCGGCACCGCGAACCCCAGGCGACGGCGGATCTGCGGGCGCTTGGCGCGCGGGCGGCTGGCTATACGCCCATCAATCGCTCGGTAAAAGCAATGACCGCGATGCCCGCGGCGATGAGGACAACCTGGGTGGCACTGGTGCGGGGATCAGCGCGGCGATGGAGACCGGGAATGAGGCCTGCGACCGCGATGTACAGAAAACCCGCCGCGGCGAAGGCAAGAGCATAAGGAAGTATACCCATGGCCTGGCGCAGGCCCATATAGGCCGCCGCCGCGCCGATCACCGATGCGATGCCGGTCGCGAGATTCAGCAGCAGCGCCCGTGGACGCGACAGTCCTGCCTGCACGAGGATCGCGAAGTCTCCGACGCGGTGCGGAATCTCGTGCGCCGCCACAGCGAACGTCGTGACCAGCCCGAGCGACGTGCTGGTGAGGAACGCCGCGGCGATCAGCACGCCGTCGAGCGCGTTGTGCAGGCTGTCGCCGACCAGCACGAGCACACCGGAGGCGTGATCGCGGGCATGGTCATGCCCGCTGTGACCGTACCCGGCGTGTGGGTGGCGGTGGGTATGTGGCTCCCGGTCATCGTCGGCATGCTGTGGGCAGCTACGCGCATCTCCGGCGCTCTCATGCGCATGAGCGTGCCACCAGAGCACCAGCTTCTCGATCACGAAGAACACCCCGAGTCCCGCGATCAGGGCCAACCCGAGGCGATGTGCGCCTGCCGCTCCGGCACCCTGTATCGCCTCCGGCAATAGCGCCAGCAATGCCGCCCCAAGCAGCGCACCGGTGGCGAAGCTGACGAAGTGCGGCAGGATGAGCGCACTGTGCTCGTCGCGCACCCAGAGAAAGACGATCGCGAACGCGGCGCTCGCAATGCCGCCGAAGGCAGCGAACAGCACGATTGTCAGGAGCAGCGGCACAGTTCGCGCGCCGATCAGGTAAGCCAGAGCACCGCGGCCATTCGACCACACTGACCGTCGCGACGATAGGAAAAGAAGTCTACCGGATCGGCGTAAGTGCACCAGCGGCCGCCGAATATCTGCGTAACGCCGAGCGCGACCAGCCGACGCCGCGCGAGCGCCAGGAGATCGCATTGCCAGCGGCCGCGGGCATTCGCGACGAAAGCCTGGGCAGTCTCAGGTTCACGCGCCACAAAGACCGCGCGCACCTCATCGCCGACCTCGAAATGCTCGGGCCCGATCGCCGGACCAAGCCACGCCACGAGTCGCGACGGGTCGACGCCGAGTTCCGCGACGGTAGCCTCCAGCACGCCTGCGGCAAGGCCGCGCCATCCGGCATGTGCCGCAGCGATGGCGGAGCCGTCGCACGCTGCGAAGAGGACGGGCAGGCAGTCCGCTACCTGCACGACGCAAACGCGGCCGGCGCGACGGCTGATGACGGCATCCGCCGTCACGTGGGGTGCAGGGCCCTCTGGCAATACATCGAGCTCGGCCACGTCGGTTCCGTGGACCTGCTCGATCCAGGCCGGCTCCGCGGGGAGCTGTAGCTGGGCACGCAGGCGCCGGCGATTCTCAACGACCGCCGCCGCCGCATCACCCACATGCGCCCCCACGTTGAGTGATTCGAACGGCGGCGCACTGACGCCGCCCATCCGCAGCGTGAACGCAGCGCGCACGCTCGGCGGTGCCGGCCAATCCGGGGTCAGCACCTGTATGGCGGGTCCGGCAGCGGCCCTCACGGACGGTCGGCCTCGAGTGCGGCGAGAAGGCGCTGCATGTCCGAAGGCACGGGTACTTCCCATTCCATCTCGCGGCCGGTGAGCGGATGCGCCACCCTCAGGCGTACGGCGTGCAGCGCCTGGCGTGCGAACGTACGCAGCTCCTTTGCGAGCGCTGGTGTGGCGCCCGCGGGAAGGCGCCGGCGACCTCCGTAGACCGGATCGCCCACCAGGGGAAACCCAACGTGCGCCAGGTGCACGCGGATCTGGTGTGTGCGGCCCGTATCGAGCGTCACCCGTACCAGCGTGTGAGCGCGGAAGCGTTGCACGACCCGATAGTGAGTCACGGCGGGGCGGCCGTCGCTGCGTACCGCCATGCGCGTGCGCTGCCTGCGGTCGCGGCCAATGGGCTCATCGACCGTGCCGCCACCGGTCATCAGCCCACTACATAACGCCAGGTACTCGCGTGTGATCTTGCGCGCCGCCATCGCGGCAGTGAGCGCCGTGTGAGCCTCGGGTGTACGCGCTACCAGGAGCAGTCCGCTCGTGTTCTTGTCAAGACGATGAACGAGCCCGGCGCGCGGCACGAGCACAAGCTTCGGATCGAGCGCGAGGAGCGCGTTCTGCAGGGTATGGCGGGGATTGCCGGCGCCCGGATGCGCCACGAGTCCCGCGGGCTTGTCGATGACGAAAAACGCGCGATC
>Ga0335076_10005198_pt1 | contig 13181 bp, 7 predicted proteins | sample Lox_Sample_25_FD_206717 | JGI IMG/M metagenome (GOLD analysis project Ga0335076, IMG submission 206717) | Soil microbial communities from Loxahatchee National Wildlife Refuge, Florida, United States - Lox_Sample_2.5 | ecosystem: Environmental > Terrestrial > Soil > Wetlands | place: USA: Florida...
TTCTTTCCTGTTGTTTGGCTTCCAATATCGCTACCTGTTTTTCAAACTCCTTTCTTTCATTTTCCAGTTTTAATCTTTCCCTTTCTTTGATTCTTTCAATCAAATCTCTTTTGTTTTTATAAGATAATCCTGACATGAAAAAGATGAGTTCCAACACCAGGCCGATCTGGTAATACAGCAAAGAATCATTTAACAGGCTGTTTGCAGTCGATGATATTTTCATTGGTGTGATGAGAAGTAGGAAAGAAATGATGGAAAAAAAGGTCAGGAAAAACTGCCCAATGATCAGATAGTTCATAAGGGGATCTTTTTTCCTGATACCATAATAAATAAAAATAAGACTCAGGATGAGCAGCGCCTGCTTAGTGAAATTCTCAATCACATTGATGATACCGAAACCGGCTGACGAATAATAAAAAACAGTGAATAAAACCATTGACGTGAGCACCATCCATCCGCTGATTTTAAATAATTTTTCAAGAAAGGGATGATCCTGCTTTGTCTCAAGGAATTTTCTTAAAAATTGTACATAAAAATAATAGCCGGTCATCTGTATGATAAAGTCCAGGTATCCTTCAAAAAAATAGTTAAAGCCTGAAGTAGATCCGAAGAGGAAGGATTTCAGGAAAAGCAATGCAGCCATACAGAATGCGTATCCTGAATAATGCATGAATTCAATTGAATAATTCTGCAGGTAAACAGCTACAGAATAAAAAATCATCATCAGAAGGATGCCGGCCGTGATATAGCTGAACAGGTTGACAGTCGTTTTATCACTAAGCATGCTGATTTTGAAGACAGGGATAAAAGGTTTTTTAATTAATGTAGGCGACAAATTATTTACCGTTGTTAGTATATAGCTTAGCCTGGCAAAAAACATCGCACTTTCTTTAGGCCTAAGACTAATTAATATAAAACCGTCTTTAAAATTTCCTACTGGCAATGCACTCTGATTAGACGAGCCCTGTATTTGCTTGAATAACGTTAAACTCCTGCAATACTTTCCCGGGAAAAAATAAAGTTCTACAGCCGAATCAGAACTGTTGTACAACGGAAATTTAAGGTAGATGTCTTTTCCAACTGTAATCAAAGGGATTCTCTTTTCGAAGTCGGTTGGAATTTTTTGCGAGATGTCTAATGATAAAATATCCTTATCGGGAAGCGAATTTTTTTTGAATGTGGTATAATAGATCGATTGTTTGATTGTATCGATAGGGTCTGATTTTGCTACATCCGTAATTCCGGAATCTATCGTAACCTGGGATATTCCCACATGCGAAATAAACAACAAGGAAAGCAGGCAGATTTTTTTGAGGAATGCTTTGGAGGAAATATAATGATCTGGCTGAAAAAAGCGGCAGGACATGATATCGACGATCAAATTTTTCATGGCCAAAGGTTGTTGCGCAAGGATCAGGTATTGTTCCGTAATTTAAGATACATTAATTCGGTGAAAAATGGAAGCGTACACATACAATTATTAATTACTTAAACCCGTTAAGAAACTTAGTCTAGTTATAACGGGTTACTTATCTTTGTTACCATGGCGAAGCGCTCGAAATCAAAGAAAAGCCAGTCGTCCGGCCCCGATAAACTGAAGCCTGAAAAAGAAGAAAAGGTATCGGTTAGGCAGGTTATTCAGGATGGACGCATCCGTAAGATTACCGGCGCTGTTCTATTGCTGCTGGCCTCCTTTCTTTTTATTGCTTTTGTTTCCTATCTGTTTACCTGGAGGGAAGACCAGGACAAAGTGTTCAGGGGTGCGTCCATTTTGTGGCCCTCAACTGATGTAAAAGTGGCTAACCTGCTGGGGAATCTGGGGGCATATATTTCACATCTCTTTTTTTATAAGGGTTTTGGTATCGCTTCTTTTTTCATTTGCTCTTTCTTTTTCACAACGGGAGCCAACCTCCTTTTTGCCAAAAAAATATTTTCTATCAGTCGTAATCTTCGCTATGTTGTTGTCAGTACTTTATTTTTCTGTGTGGCTTTAGCTTTTATAGCAAAGGGAAGCAGTTTCTCGTGGGGTGGGGCAGTGGGTGAAATGATCAGTGACTGGCTGATCCGCTTCCTTGGCAAAATAGGAACTGGTGCATTACTTTTCGTAGGCGCTTTAGCGTATTTTATATGGAGATTTAACCCGGTTTTTAAAGTCCCCCGACTCCCTCAGAAAAAAGAAAGACTACCGGTTGCGGCAACGGAAACCGGAGCGAAATTATTTGTGGAAGAATCATTCGGCGACGAAAAAGGAAATTCATTGAAGAGTGAAGGCGGGATTGTGGTAATTCCTCCCAAACCGGATCCTAACAAGGACGACTTGAATTTTTCGTTGATTGAAAAGGAAATGCCGGAGGAAGAGGAAGTGGAAAACAAAAGCCAGATTCCCCAGGCACAGGTGCAGAAAATTACTGTCATTAAACCTGATGATCAAAATAAGACAGTAGCTAAACCCAAAGCGGCGTCGCTGGAACTGGAAGTAAAAAAGGGCGCTCAGGAAGAAACAGAATCTGATAGAGGCAACGATTCAATCCCCAGAGAAAAACTCCAGCCATTACCTGATTACGAGCCAACATTGGATCTGCGCAACTACAGATATCCTTCACTCGATCTCCTCGACTCTTATGGGAATGAAAAAATAATCCAGGATGCAGGCGAACTGGAGACGAATAAGAATCAGATTATCGCCACCCTGAAAAACTATGACATAGATATTCAGAAAATAAGCGCGACAGTAGGGCCGACAGTTACACTATATGAAATTGTTCCTGCTGCCGGCATTCGTATTTCGCGAATTAAGAATCTCGAGGACGATATTGCCTTAAGTCTGGCTGCGCTGGGTATTCGCATTATTGCTCCGATTCCGGGGAAAGGCACGATCGGGATTGAAGTGCCGAATGTGAAGAAAACAGTCGTGAGTATGCGCACTTTGCTTTCTTCCGAAAAATTCCAACATAACAATTTCAACCTTCCGATTGCTATCGGTAAAAAAATTGACAATGAGAATTTCATTGTTGACCTGACCGCAATGCCTCACCTGCTGATGGCGGGCGCCACAGGACAGGGTAAATCCGTTGGGATCAATTCGATCCTCGTATCCCTGCTTTATAAAAAACATCCTTCACAGCTTAAACTGGTATTAGTTGATCCCAAAAAAGTTGAACTGAGTTTATATCGGACTATCGAAAAACACTTTCTCGCCAAGTTGCCCGGAGAAGATGAACCCATCATTACCGATACAAAAAAAGTAATTCATACATTGAATGCGTTGTGTATCGAGATGGACAACCGGTACGATCTGCTGAAAGAAGCCGGCGCAAGAAATATCCGGGAATACAATGATAAATTCATCAAGCGCAGACTGAGTCCGCAGAAAGGTCATCAATACCTGCCATTTATTGTACTGGTGATCGACGAATTTGCCGATTTGATTATGACTGCGGGCAAAGAAATCGAGATGCCACTTGCAAGGCTTGCCCAACTGGCGCGTGCAGTGGGCATTCACCTGATCATTGCCACACAAAGACCCTCTGTCAATATCATTACCGGAACAATCAAAGCAAATTTTCCTGCCCGCATTGCATTTAAAGTTTCTTCCAAAATTGATTCAAGGACCATACTGGATACCGGCGGCGCCGAACAATTGATTGGGAAAGGAGATATGCTCGTTTCCTATAATGGTGAGCTCACCCGGTTGCAATGTGCTTTTGTTGACACACCCGAAGTAGAGGAAATTGCTGAGTTCATCAGTGCCCAGCAAGGCTACCCTCAGGCTTTTCTGTTGCCGGAATATGTGGATGAAAAAGATCTTGAAAACAAGGATTTTGACCTTGATGACCGCGATCCATTGTTCGAAGAAGCAGCACGGCTGATCGTGCAAAACCAGGTCGGTTCAACTTCACTTCTCCAGCGTAAAATGAAGCTGGGATATAATCGTGCAGGCCGCCTGATGGACCAATTGGAAGCTGCAGGTGTCGTAGGCCCCAGCCAGGGAAGCAAAGCCAGGGATGTGCTGATAAAAACAGAAATGGAACTCGATCATTATCTTGATGCGAGAACTGGCAACCACAGTGATCTGTAATCCTTTATTTCCGATCTTTTTATATTTCTAATCCAAATCTCTATCTCTACTCCACAACCCGTATCTTGCATCCCGTTTACTAAGACCAATGAAAATTTTTTGAATGTATTTATCCCTCATTATTAAATTCATCTGCTAATATGAAAAGGATAGTGTTCCCATTTTTATTATTTGCTTTTTGTGTGACAGGACAGGCTCAGAATAACAGCATCGGCAATAGTGATCCCGAAGCAAAAAAGATATTAGACGAAGTGAGCACTAAAATAAAATCATATAAGGCGATTCAGGGAACATTTACTTTGAGGATAGAAAATGCACAGGGAGATCCGCAGGGATCAAAAAAAGGAACAGTATACATAAAAGGAAATAAATACCGTGTGATTATTACCGGGCAGGAAATTTTCTGTGATGGTAAAAATGTATGGACTTATGATAAGTCATCAAATGAAGTAACCATTACAAAATATGATCCCTCCATGACGACTATGACACCTCAGAAACTGCTTACTGATTTCTATGACAAGGATTTTTTGTACAAGCTGAACGGTGAACAAAAACTGGGCAATAGGATGGTCCAGGAAATTGAAATGACGCCTGTAGATAAAACAAAAAATTTCTATAAAATATACCTGTATATAGATAAGGCAAAGAAAACTGTCTATTCCGGGAAAATGCTCGACAAAAATGGGAACAGGTACCTGTATACAATAGATACCATGAATGGCAATGTTGCAGTCAGTGATGCCGTTTTCGTTTTCGATAAGTCGAAGTACCCCGGCGTGGAAGTGGTAGATTTGCGGGAAGGGTAGAAGATATCAGCTTCCCCACCTGAACGTGCTGATATCTAATTTTGCCAGGTCCAGAATTCTGTCTACTACACTGGCTGCGACTTCTTCCAAGGTTTTTGGTTTGCTATAAAAAGAGGGTGTAGCAGGGCAAATAATTCCACCTGCCAGGGTCACTGTTTCCATATTGCGTATATGGATGAGGTTATAGGGAGTATCCCTGACGACACAAATCAGTTTTCTTCTTTCTTTCAATACCACATCAGCAGCTCTCGTAATCAGGTCATTTGAAATCCCGCTTGCAATTCTGCCAAGTGTGCCCATTGAGCAGGGTACAATGATCATGACATCATATTGGCCCGAACCTGAAGCGAAGGGCGCGGAGAAATCCTGTTGCTGAAAAAAACGATAGGGATAATTTTTATATGCTTCATTGCTCAGCTCTGTTTCCCAAACTTTTTTTGCATTTTCCGTCATGACAACAGATAATTCCTGCCATTGCGCTTTCAAAAGTCCCAGTTTATCAAGCAGGAGTCTTGCGTACAATGATCCGCTGGCTCCTGTGATGGCAACAACAATTTTGTGCATGGAATGTATATTTTTGTAAAGCTTTTGTCGTTTTATATTGAAATTAGATAATGTCAGGCGCTGATCAAACAAAAGTATAATGCAAAAGGTAAAATTATTTTTGCTTACAAGCTGGCTTCTTGTGTTTTCCTGTGCTCAAAAATCGGCCAGTTCATCGGATCATTTAAAATGGATGAACCTGCCTGAAGTGGAATCCAGCCTTCAAAAGGAAAAAAGACCCGTACTGATCGATTTATATACCGACTGGTGTGGCTGGTGTAAGGTAATGGATAAAAAAACCTACTCGAATAAAAACGTTATCGAATATCTGCAGGGCAAATTTTACCCTGCCAGGGTAAATGCTGAATCAAAACAGGCAATTGTATGGAACGGAAAAACCTATCAATTCAACGCAGATTATCGTACCAATGAATTTGCAGTGTATGTAACCCAGGGACATCTTGAATTTCCGACAACCATTATCATTCCTCCCGATGGCAGCGAGCCACAGGCAATTCCCGGATACCTTGAGCCAAAGGATTTCGAGCTTATCGTGAAATATTTTGGGGAAGGAAGTTATGGTAAAATTCCCTTTATGGAATACCAGAAGAACTTCAAATCGACTTGGTAAACTCTATTGATTTGCTATAGCGATATGATAAATTTGAAGGAATCTTGACTGGAAGAAATTTTTTGCACAATTAAGGAACATCGCGGGTACATATTTCTGTTAACAACCCATTAACGGTCTGATTTTTGATTAACCACAGAAGATAACTCTCTACTTTTTCAAGATTAATTGTCGAAAATACACTTGATTTTGGTCAATTTTATCGTTTTTTGCAAAAAAAAAGGTGAGTTATGCAACCATTATATTGGTACTATCGTGCTATATTTGACTTTTCATAGGATAAGGTTTAATGGTTAATGGTATTTGATTAGTGCGGCCTCCTTAATAAGGAGGCTTTTTTTTTGACATGCTTCATCCGGTCAGTTCAACCGATAAAAGTCGGTCTAATAAATAGCAATAATTTCAGCACTTCAGTTTTACCAATCAATTTATTTGTAAGAAGTATACCTGGTAATGGAAAGATTTGCAAAGTCTATTTTTTCCTGCGGGATTGAAACCAGGCCGGGTGTGAAGAGTGCAGATGCCTGAAGCCTCAGAAGAATTTTACTCTCTTTTTTTGATTTCGCTGTGATGATCCTGTCGAAGTATTCGCGGTTGTATGTTCCGAGACAAACGATGTTCACATAATATTTTCCTTTCGGCACCACAACTTTTATCACGTTATCTACAGGGTAGAATATTTGTCTTATAATCCCCGCACCACTTCTGTCATACCGGTCAAATATGAGATATACGGAATCTATGTAAGATGGCTGATTGGAAGAATTATCCAGTTGGATGATAACTGTTGTAGAATCTTTAAGCGGATTTTTGATGGCAGAAAAAGCCCAGGAATACGCAAGAATCAATAGGGATAGTATAATACATTTCCGTAGCACGTTTTCAGTTTAGGGACGAATAAATTATTGGTTAAGTGAGGGCCTTTAAGGAGATCTTCTCTCTCAAAGGAGGATCAATACTGAAGAATTCAGAACGTAGGCTATCTGATATTATAAACGAAAAATGCCTGGTTTTATTAGAACCAGGCACTCATTTTTTAAGCTACTATATGTTAATCCGGTATATCGATCTAAGCCTGAGCCATATCCGGAATTGCTTCCACTTTATATTCACCGGCATCCAGTTTTTTCTTGGTTTCTTCGAATGCCCTGAGTGTAGCCTGTATATCTGCATCAGTATGTGAAGCGGTGGGGATTAGCCTGTAAATAATATGTCCCTTGGGAATTACAGGATATACTACGATGGAGCAGAAAATGCCATAATTTTCACGCAGATCCATTACCATTGCTGTGGCCTCCGGCACATCTCCTTTCATGTAAACAGGAGTGACCACGGAGTCGGTGTTGCCGATATCAAATCCTTTTTCTTTCAAACCATTCTGCAGCTTTCTTGCATTCTCCCACAATTTATTTTTTAATTCGGGGTGCCTGCGCAATAGCTCAAGTCGTTTCATGTTGCCGATTACAAAAGGCATAGGAAGGCTTTTAGCAAATATCTGGCTGCGGATATTGTAGCGGATATAATCGATGATTATTTTTTCTCCGGAAACAAAGGCTCCGATCGAAGCCATCGATTTGGCAAAGGTGGAAAAATACAAATCAATTTTATCCTGAACACCCTGCTCTTCACCGGCGCCTGCGCCTATTTTACCCAAAGTACCAAATCCATGCGCATCATCAACGAGCAGGCGGAACTGGTATTTGTCTTTTAATGAAGCAATCTCCTTCAACCTCCCCTGGTCGCCCGCCATTCCGAATACGCCTTCCGTAATGACAAGAATGCCTCCGGCTTTTTGCTTTTCAACCAATGTGGTTGCTCTTTGAATTTGTTTTTCAAAATCATCGACATCATTATGCTTGAAAACATAACGATGTCCCGGATGCAAACGAAGTCCGTCGATAATGCAGGCATGACACTCTCCGTCGTATACAACAACATCATGTCGTCCGCATAACACGTCAATAATACTAACCATTCCCTGGTAACCGTAATTCAGTAATACGGTATCTTCTTTCATTACAAAATCGGACAGTTGTTTTTCCAATTGTTCGTGATAATTACTGTTCCCGCTCATCATTCTTGCGCCCATGGGTGTAGCCAGGCCGAATTTTGCAGCGCTTTCTGCGTCTGTTTTGCGCACTTCCGGGTGATTCGCCAAACCGAGATAGTTGTTGAGGCTCCATACAATCATATCTTTTCCACGAAACTTCATTCTGCTGCCGATTTCCCCTTCGAGTTTGGGGAAAGCAAAATAGCCATGTGCTCTTTCACGATGCTGCCCGATTGGACCATAATGTTTAATCAATCTTTCAAAAATGTCTGCCATTGGGGATTGTGTTAAGGTTCAAAAATTGTCGCAAAAATAACGCATTTACAGTAAAGGACAAGCTAAAATACATGAAGTCATTATATCATAAGTTTGTCGGTGAATGGTAAAAATTGTTTTTTGTTTGATCACTCAACAAAAAAGCAATTCCTGATTTTGTTTTGGAAATGCCTCAATTCAAATACATTTGTTCAAACTTTATTAATGGGTGCCAGTAAATTGTTATTATCTCTGCTGTTTTTTATTTTCATTTTGTTTACAGGATGCAATAATAAACCCGATGCAGGAACAAAGCGTCCGAAACTCGTGGTGGGTATTGTTGTTGATCAGATGCGCTGGGATTTCTTATATCGATATTACGACAGATATGGCAGCGGTGGTTTCAAACGATTGCTGAATGAAGGATTCGAATGCCAGAACGCGATGATCAATTACCTGCCTTCTTATACTGCAGTCGGACATAGCTGCATATTTACGGGATCTGTTCCTTCGATCAATGGCATTACAGGGAATGACTGGATCGAACAACTCAGTGGCAAACCGATGTATTGCACATTTGATAGCGCCGCAGAAAGCGTGGGAGATAATTCCGAAGACGGCAAGATGTCTCCTAAAAATTTATTGACTTCTACTGTGACGGATGAATTGAGAATTGCAACCAACTATCAGTCGAAAGTAGTTGGCATATCGCTCAAGGATCGTGCAGCCATTCTTCCTGCCGGACATACGGCCAATGCCGCTTTTTGGTTGGATGATGCCAGCGGACATTTTATTACCAGCACTTATTACATGCAGGAGCTCCCGGCCTGGGTAAAAGATTTTAATCAGAAGAATAATGTGAGAAGACTGATAAAAGATGGCTGGCATACCTTGTATGATCTGAAAACTTATTCGCAAAGCGATTCGGATATTCAATTTTACGAAGGGTTATTTAAAGATGAAACGGCATCAAGTTTCCCCCATGAAGTTCAAAAAATATACGAAACAAATAAAGAAACTTTTCGGAGGACTCCATTCGGCAATACACTGACTTTGGATTTTGCTAAGGCGGCAATCGAAGGTTATCAGTTAGGGCAGGGCAATGCAACCGATTTTCTTACGATCAATTGCGCATCTACTGATTATGTCGGTCATTTTTTCGGACCTAACTCAATTGAAATCGAAGACACTTATTTACGGCTTGATCAGGAGTTGGAAAAGTTTTTTCAGTTTCTTGATGATAAAATAGGCAAGGGCGAATACACTGTTTTTCTCTCGGCAGATCACGGGGTAGCACATGCAATAGGATATATGCAGAAACACAGGCTGCCGGCTGATTTTCTCATCTCAAGGCCAATCATTGACAGCCTGAATCGAATTCTCGAAAATAACTTCAAGGTTCCACACTTGGTTCTCTCAGGACAGAACTACCAGGTAAATTTTGACATGCACAAAGTATATGATCACCATCTTGATTTTGAAAACATCAAAAAGATTACGGTTGAATTTTTAGAGCAGCAACCCGGAATCTCTTATGCAGTGGATGTGGCTGAGATTGGAGAAGCACCCATTCCCGAGCCGATAAAGAAGATGATCATTAACGGGTATAATTTCAAGAGAAGCGGCGCAGTACAGGTTATTTTAAATCCGGGATGGTTTGAAGGTCTGGGCAAAACAGGCACTACGCATGGTTCCTGGAATCCGTACGATACGCATATACCGCTTGTATTCATGGGATGGGGTATTCATCACGGTAATTCGAATGCAGTGGTTCATATGACCGATATTGCCCCTACGATTGCTGCCCTGTTGCATATACAGATGCCCAATGGATGCATCGGAGAGCCGATCACAGAGGTTCTTAAATAAATATTGGAAGGTTCTTCATAAAACCTGGAACAAAACCTTCCGGCAAATTTTCCGGACGCTTCAAAATTTTGTAATAAAGACCACCGATTATGAAAAAAAGAAAGCCCTTATTCTATATCCCTGTTCTTGTCTCGGCATTGATTTTATTGCTTGAACAGCCGGTCTGTTCGCAATTTAATCTAGCTGATAACCTGCCGGTAGATCCCGCTGTTAAAACGGGCAGGCTTCCCAACGGACTTACTTATTATATCCGCAAAAATACCAAACCAGAGAAAAAAGTTCAACTTCGGTTAGTCGTCAACGTTGGATCGGTCCTGGAAGATCCGGATCAGCAGGGCCTTGCCCATTTTATGGAGCATATGAATTTCAATGGCTCTGAGCATTTCCCAAAAAATGAATTGGTAAGTTATCTTCAGTCCATTGGCGTGGAATTCGGGGCAGATCTTAATGCAAGAACCGGTTTTGATGAAACAGTATATATTTTACCGATACCTTCAGATGATACGGTTAAAGTGGATAAGGGATTTACAATTCTGGAAGACTGGGCTGGTAATGCCCTGCTCGATACAACGGAAATCAATAAGGAGAGAGGTGTTGTATTGGAAGAATCGAGACTTAGCAAAGGCGCCGGGGAAAGAATGGCAAAAAAATATCTCCCGGTATTGTTCAATGGTTCTAAATATGCTTCCCGTTTGCCGATTGGCAAGGACGACACCATCCGACATTTCAAACCCAAAACCCTGAGTAGGTTTTATAAGACCTGGTATCGCCCCGATCTCGAAGCTGTTATTGTCGTGGGAGATATCGATCCTGCAGTGGCAGAGGAAGAAATCATCAGGCATTTCTCACATTTCAGGAATCCTTCGCCCGAAAAATCCAGGCCGGCAATTATCCCGATTGCTACCCGCAAGGCAAATGAAAGCATGGTACTGACAGATAAGGAACAGCCCTATACTATATTGCAGATATATAATTTTGTTGAGAAGTCCAAACCCTTGGTCACCTGGGCCGACTACCGGGAATCCATAGTCGAAGAATTGTTCAGCACAATCATCGACCAGCGACTGAATGAACTAACCCAGCAGGCCGATCCGCCCTTTGTATTCGCCAATACAGGATTTGGATCTTTTCTGAGAGGTTACCGGGCATTTACGTCTTTTGCGGTTTTGGGAGATAAGCCCGTGAAAGCCGCTGTGGATTCATTGGTATCAACCCTGGAAGCCGTTAAAAAGTTCGGCGTTCTTCAATCTGAACTGGACCGGGCAAAAAGCAGTTTCATGAACCAGACGGAAACAGCGTACAAAGACAGGGACAAAACGGAATCCGGCCGTTATGTGGAGTCATATATTAATTATTACCTGAGCGGAGCCCCAATTCCGGGTATTGATAACCGTTATAAATTTTTGCAGCAAATATTACCGGGCATCCGCCTGCAGGAAGTTAACGCTCTCGCAGCCGGGATGGAAAATACGCAGGGAAAATTCGTTTTGCTCACTGCCCCGGAGAAGAGCCAGGCCCAACTGCCTTCAAGCAAACAGCTGCTGGATATGGTTGCAGCGGCTCATCAGCTGCCAGTCAGACCATACCAGGAAAAGGCAATTGCAAAATCTCTTATTGACAAGTTACCTGTGCCGGGTAAAATTATTACTAAGACGACCACGGCTGCCTTAGGTACTGCAGAGTTGTCATTAAGCAATGGAATAACAATAACGATACGGCCGACAGATTTTAAGAACGATGAAATCAAGATGGATGCCTGGCGCTGGGGTGGTTCGAGAAATTATGGGCTTGAAAAAAAACAGAATGCTGAGAATGCCTCTTTTCTTGTGCAATCGATGGGTGTAAAGGATATGTCACCAGTTGACCTGCAGAAATTTTTAGCGGGTAAGACAGTTGAAGTGCTTCCCTATATCAATCCATATGACGAAGGAATTCAGGGCGACTGCAGTGTAAAAGATTTCGAAACTTTTCTGCAACTCGTATATCTTTATTTCACTGCGCCAAGGAGAGATGAAAACCTCTTTCATTCTTATGTAAATACACAAAAGGCTTTTGTAAAGAACATACTGGCAAATCCTAATGCTTTCTTTGAAGACACTGTTTCAAAAATTGAATATGCTAACAGCCCCTGGGCAGGCGCATTTCCAAAAGCCGGTGATTTTGACAAACTGAATCTGGATACTGCTTTATCTATTTATCGGAATATTTATGGCAATGCGTATGGCATGCATTTTACTTTTGTTGGAAATATAGATCCCGATAAGGCCCTGCCATTACTTGAAATGTACTTGGGCAGTTTGCCTTCTGTTCCCAAAGAAAACAAGTTTACGGATGTGGGAGAACGCCCGGTGAAAGGGGTAGTGCAGGCTACTATTCAAAAGGGAACGGCAAAGAAAAGTATGGTATATATAATTTTCACCGGAGAAAAGCCATATAGCCAGGAAGAAAATTTGAAGTTGCATGCATTGACTGAGGTGTTGACGATAAAGATCATTGAACAATTACGTGAAGAAATGAGCGGGATCTATGGAGGCGGCATGAGCGGAAGTCTGGAGAAAAGACCCTACAATAATTATTCTGTATTGCTCAGATTTCCCTGTGGGCCGGAGAACGTGGATAAATTGACCAGGGCTGCTTTCGATATTATCAAAACAGCACAGGAAAAAGGAGTTGAACAAAAAGACCTTGACAAAGTAAAAGAAACCCTGAAAAAACAAAACGAGGATCAGATGAAGCAGAATGATCACTGGCTGGATGGACTCAGCTTTGCCTGGATCGAGCGGGATGATCCGATGTGGATCCTCAATTATGAAAAAAATGTAGAAGCTTTAACAGTGAAGGATATCCGGGATGCTGCAAATAAGTACCTGAACATGCAGAATTACATTATAGCAGTGTTGAACCCGGAGAAAATGTGAAAATGTGGTTAATGTGGAAATATGGAAA
>Ga0335076_10005199_pt1 | contig 13180 bp, 10 predicted proteins | sample Lox_Sample_25_FD_206717 | JGI IMG/M metagenome (GOLD analysis project Ga0335076, IMG submission 206717) | Soil microbial communities from Loxahatchee National Wildlife Refuge, Florida, United States - Lox_Sample_2.5 | ecosystem: Environmental > Terrestrial > Soil > Wetlands | place: USA...
CACGAACTCGGAGCTGGCCGCGGCGGTCGGCGCGACCAACGCGATCTTCGCTCCGCTCAAGACCGAGGAGGAGACGCTGGGGGTGGCCTGTGCCGTCAACCGCCCGGGCGGCTTCGGACAGGAGGAGGTGGACGGCATGACGTCCTTCGCGGACCTCGCGTCGCTCCTCCTGCGCAACGCGCGCCTGTACGCGGCCTTGAACGCCACCGTCGACGAGCTCCGCCACGCGAGCCGGCTCAAGGACCACTTCCTGCAGAACGTCAACCACGAGCTGCGGACGCCGCTGACCGCGATCGTGGGCTGGACCGACCTCTTCGAGGAGGAGGAGAAGCTCGACGAGAAGACGCTCCGCCGGGGGCTGCGTCAGATCCGGCAGTCGGCGCGCGTGCTGCTCGCGCTGATCGACGACCTGCTCGACCTCGCCCGCATGGAGCGCGGCGCGCTGACGCTCGACCTGAAACCGGTCTCGCTCTCCGAGGTCATCCAGCGCTCGGTCGAAACCGTGCGCCTCATGGCCGAGTCGCGCGGCGTCGTCCTGATCCTCGCGCCCCTGCCCGAACCGATGCCTCCCGTCCGCGCGGACCCGCTGCGTCTCCAGCAGATCCTGTGGAACCTGCTCGCGAATGCGATCCAGTTCACGGCGCAGCACGGCCGGGTGGTCGTGCGCGTCGAGCGCGAGCCCGAGCGCTATCTCGTCAGCGTCGAGGACGACGGGATCGGCATTCCGGAGAGCGAGCTGCCGCACGTCTTCGAGCGGTTCCGCCAGGTGGACGGCTCCGCGACGCGAGGTCACGCGGGGATGGGCATCGGTCTCGCGCTCGCGCGCTCCCTCGTCGAGCTGCACGGGGGCTCGATCTGGGCGTCGAGCGTCGTCGGGCAGGGGAGCCGGTTCATGTTCGCGCTGCCGATCCGGCCGGCCGAGCGGCGGGCAATGGAGACGTCCGCGGTCGCGGAATCGCCCAGCCGCCCGTCTTAGGGAGACGCGGCGTCAGCGACTTTCCCGCTCAGGTCGGCGCGTCGAGCGCCGCTCAGAACATCCGTCCAGCGCCGCTCAAGACGCCGCGGGGAGGCCGGTTCCCTTGAGGAGGTCTTTCACGATCCTGGCGGTCTCCTCCTTGCCGGGAACGCAGAGATTCGGGTCCTTCTCCTTCCCGTTGGCGAGCGCCGCGGCGTAGCCCTCGCAGTCGTAGCCGCACGCGGTGCAGTCCGTCTGCGCCATGGCGGCGTAGAGCTTGAGGGCGAGGTTGCCCTCCTTCGCCATCTCCATGCGCTTCGGCAGCGGGATCGTCTCGTCGTGAAAGGCCGGCGCCTCCTTCTTGGGCTTGGCGGCGGTGACCTCTTCCTCCTCGCGCCCCGTCTCGATCCACTGGCCGTAGGAGAGGCAGCTCGGGCAGACGAACGAGTAGTCCCAGCCCTGCGGCAGGAAGACGGCGGGAGTCCGGTACACCACGAGCGGCTGGAAGTCCTGGGGGCAGGCGGGACCTTCCCGCTCCTGCGCGTCCCGCACCATCGTCTTCAAGTGAGGCCGGGAGAACTCGATCTGCTTCGGCTTCTGCGCGAATCGGAACATCTCGCCCTTCGGGCAGACCATGACGACCTGCGGCTTGTAGACCCGATCGACGAAGAACGACCGCATCGGCACGTCGTGCGAGGGGCAGACCGACGGAGCGTCCTTCCAGAACGAGGCGACGAGCTGGGACTGCTCCGGGAGCGAGAGTCTCATCGAGCCGGAATTATAGCGGAGCTAACGGGAGAGACCCGCAAACGGATTCAGCCGCTTCTCCTCGTCGATCGTGGTGCCGGGTCCGTGCCCGCAGACGACCGGCACGTCGCCGGGCAGCGCGAACAGCTTCGTGCGGATCGAGTCGAGGATCGCATCGGTGTCGCCGCCCCAGAGATCCGTGCGGCCGATCGAGCGGCGGAAGAGCGTGTCGCCCGAGTAGAGCGCGGGAGCGTCGCCCTCGAGGAGGAAGCAGGTCGAGCCCGGCGTGTGGCCCGGCGTGTGGAGCGCGCGCAGGACGTACGGGCCGAAGCGGATGCGCTCGCCCTCGAAGAGCGGCGCGTCGGGAGGCAGCGGCGCGTCCGCCCGCAGGCCGAAGAACGCCGCCTGCTCGGGCAGCGCGTCGTAGAGCGGCCGGTCGGCCGGGTGCAGGCGGATGGGCGCGCCGGTCGCCTCCTTCACTTCCCGGGAGGCGGTGATGTGGTCGAGGTGCGCGTGGGTGTGGAGCAGCGCGACCGGCGAGAGCTTCGCCGCCTCGAGCGCCCGCAGGATGCGTTCCGCCTCGTCGCCCGGATCGATCACGACGGCCTCGCGCGACGCGGGATCGGCGAGGATCGTGCAGTTGCACTGGAGCGGCCCGACCGGGAACGTCTCGACGAGCGGCGCGCTCACGGGTTCACGGCGACGACCGTCTCGACGTCGTGCCGCTCCCGCCGCTCCGGAGACGCCCAGATCGTCTCGGGCGAAGAGAGGTTCAGCTGCACGGCCCACTCCTGGTTGTCCGTCCGCCGTCGCTCCGAGGCGAAGAGCTTGCGGCGGCTCCGCGGCGTGAAGATCTCCCAGCGGACCCAGCCGAAGTCGGCGGCGTCGCCGTCGAGGTGGAAGGCCGGCACCTTCTCGCCCGCCGCGATGTCGACGGCGGCCACGGTCGTGGGGACGAAGCCGTTGGCGGCGAGGCGTTCCTCGAAGTCGGCGCGCACCGCGCGGCCGCGGAACGTCAGCTCGTGTCGTCCGCGCGCGACGCCGCGGCCGAGGAGGAGATCGTCGAGTGCCCCGGAGAGCTCCGCGTCCATGGCACGTCCGATCTTAGCGGGAAAGAGCCACGGAGAGGGGACGAGGCCCTTCCGATAGAGTGCCGCGCGTGGACGGGCCGTCCCTCGCGATCCGCTTCTCGCTCGCCGTGTGGGTCGGCGGGAGCGTCCTCGCGATCCTCGCGGCGCCCGTCGTCTTCCGCGAGATCGCCTCGCGCGACCGCGCCGGCGCCGTCTTTGGGGAGATCCTCCGGCGCTTCGAGATCGTCAAGCAGGTCCTCTCGCTGGTGCTCGTGATCGGCGTCTTCGTGACGCTCGAACGCGGGGGCCGCCTCGGCGGCGCGCTGACGGCCGCCGTGGTCGGCATCTTCGTGGCGATCGCGACGAACGTGTATCTCGCCATGGTCGTCCGCCCGCGGATGGACTACTGCCGGATGAAGGTCGGCTCCTTCGACACGGCCGCCGCGGACGACCCCTGGAAGTCCCGCTTCGACCGACTGCACCGCCGGTCGACGCGGGTGTTCGCGCTCGGGGCCGCGGCGGCCGCCGTCGGCCTCGCCCTCTGGCCCTAGCTCAGCGCCGCAGGCGGGCGATCGCGTCGATCTCGATCGCGGCGCCCTTCGGCAGCTCGGCGACGGCGACGGTCGAGCGCGCGGGACGGTGGTTTCCGAAGCGTCGGGCGTAGATCCCGTTCATCTCCGCGAAATCCGACATGCGCAGGAGGTAAACGGTCGTCCGCACGACGTCGTCCAATCCCAGTCCCTCCGACTTCAGAATGGCCTGCAGATTGTCGAACACGCGCTCGACCCCGGCCGCGAGGCCGCCGGAGACCAGCTCGCCGGTCGCCGGGTCGAGGGGTATCTGCCCGGAAAGAAACAGGAAATCGCCCTCGGCGATCGCCTGCGAGTACGGTCCGATCGCGCGGGGAGCTCCCTCGGTGACGACGGTCTTCATGGCGGTCCTCTTTTCCGATCTAGAATAACCGGAACCGCGGTACAACAAATGTCCGTCGAGCGAATCCAGATTCTCCACGAGGACTACATTCGCCTGACCGAAAGGTTCAAGGCGTCGTGGACGTTCCATCAGTTCCTGCGAGGAGTCCGCAAGACGTTCTTCGCCGCCGAGCCGGGATACGCGCTCGACTTCGGCAAGCTGTACGACGACGTGCGCGCGGTCGCGAGCGCGATCGACACGACGTCGCCGGAGAAGGTGGCGCCGCGCCTGCGCGAGCTCTCCGACCGTCTCGACGCGTTCGGCCGGAAGCTTCGCGAGGCGGACCGGATGATCTCGCCTTCGTACGTGCGGCGCTTCTTCGAGAAGGTGCGGCCGCAGGACGAGAAGATCGCCGTCCACCTCCTGCGCTTCTACTTTTCGCAGCCCGACGCCGACGAGGACGTCGTCGACAAGGTCGACTTCCTCGCGACCGTCGTGGCGGCCGGTCAGCGGGCCTCCGACGCGGAGTCGCCGCGCCCGCGCCCGGACCTCCGGCGCTTCTTCGAGGCGGTCACGTCGGGGTCGGTATGGCCGCGGCTCGAGGGCACGGCGACGCCTCCCATCGTGCGCGCGTTCGACGAGCTCGCGACCGAGATGGCGCGCGCGCAGGAGTTCGAGGACCTCGTCACGGCGCGGCTCCTCCACAACGTGCGGACCCTGAAGCGCCGCGTGTCGACGGGTCTCGCGAATCCCGAGGTGCTCGTCGCCGTGGCCCACTGCAACCTGCGCACCCGCTCGGTCTTCCACCGCCTGTACGAGCGCGAGGAGCAGCGCCTCGAGGAGGCGACGGACCGCATCGGCGAGCTCGAGCGGGAGCTCGCGCGCGGCGGCCTCGAGGCGCCGACCACCGAGGAGTTCCGGCGCTTCCGCGAGACGCGCGAGCGCTACGAGCGGCAGAACCGGGACGGCAACGTGAAGGCGTTTCAGGTCGTCGAGCTGAAGGAGGCGATCGGCGCCGTGCTCGGCCGCTTCGAGCTCGCCGGCCTCGCGGCCGAGGACATCGACGAGGCGCTCGGCCTCGTGGAGGAGGTCGAGTCGGAGGGAGCCGAAGAGGCGTTCTGGAGGCCATACCTCGACCGCATCCTCGGCGCCGTCGAGGTCTACGACGACGGGGTCGGGGCGCTGCGGACCGAGATCGCGGGGCTCGAGAACCTGCGCCTCGAGCCCTGGGAACTGAAGGCCGCCCGGCGCACGGTCGCGGCCGGCGGCGAGCCGCCGAGCGAGCGGGACCGCACGCTCCTGCGCGCGGTGGCGCTGCGCCTGAAGGCGGAGGAGGAGACCGACACGCTGCGCGGCCACGCGGGCGCGCCACCGTCCCCCGAGGTCCTCCGGGCGGCCCGGGCGACGCTCGGGCGCGCGCCGCTGCTCGACGCCGCGATCTCCTCCGTCATCGACGAGGCCGAGGCGGTCTCGTCGTCCGAGGAGATCCGGAGCTGGACGCGCACGCGCTTCCGTCTCGTCCGCGCGACGGCCGACCTCTGGCTGATGCAGGACGCGCCCCAGCGGGACCGCCGCGACACGCGCTAGCGCTCCGACGGGCCGGCTCTCTTCGACGCGGCGTTTCTCCGCCGCGGGCGCCTGCATATACTCCGCGCGATGAGTGAGCGCGAGCCGGAGGCGCCGGGCGAGGCCGCCCCTTCCGAGAGCGATCTGCTCCGCAACCGGCGCGAGAATCTAAGGCGGGTCGAGGAGCTCGGGCTGCCGACGACCGCCTTCCGTTTCCCCGTCGACGCGACCGTGTCGGCGATCCGGGAGCGGCACGAGGCGGCGGACGCCGAGCGGCTGGAGCGCGAGAAGCCCCAGGTCGTGACGGCCGGCCGCGTCCTCGCGCTCCGCACGGCCGGCAAGGCGGGATTCCTCGACCTCTCGGACGGCCGGTCCCGCGTCCAGGTCTACGTGCGGCGGGACGCGGTGGGCGACCCGGCGTTCGAGCTCTACCGCGCGCTCGACCTCGGCGACTGGATCGGCGTCGAGGGCGAGGTGTTCCGCACGCGCACGGGCGAGTTGTCGGTCAAGGCTCATCGGCTGAGCCTGCTCGCGAAGTGCTGGCGGCCGCTGCCGGAGAAGTTCCACGGGCTTCGGGACGTGGAGCGGCGGTACCGCCAGCGCTACCTCGACCTCGCGGTCAACCCGGAATCGCGCGCGGTCTTCGAGCGGCGCGCGGCGATCGTGCGCCACATCCGGGGCTTCCTCGAGGCGCGCGGCTATCTCGAGGTCGAGACGCCGATGATGCAGCCGATCGCGGGCGGCGCCGTCGCGCGGCCGTTCGTCACGCACCACAACACGCTCGACCTGCCGCTGTACCTCCGCATCGCGCCCGAGCTCTACCTGAAGCGTCTCGTCGTGGGCGGCATGGCGCGCGTGTACGAGATCAACCGCAACTTCCGCAACGAGGGCATCTCGACGCAGCACAACCCCGAGTTCACGATGCTGGAGTTCTATCAGGCCTACGCCGAGGCGAAGGACCTGGTGCGCCTGACCGAGGAGCTCCTCTCCGGTCTCGCGGTGGCCGTGAGCGGGAGCGCGCAGACGCCCTGGAACGGCGCGACGATCGACTGGACGCCGCCGTTCCGACGACTCACGATGCGCGACGCGGTGGTCGCGTTCTCGCGGGAGGACGCGCGCGGCGCGATCCCTCGCGAGGACCTGGCGACGGAGGAGGGCCTCCTGGCCGCCGCGGCGCGCTACGGGGTCGACGCGCCCGAGCGCTTCCGCGGCCGGAAGGGCAAGCTCCTCGCGGAGGTGTTCGAGGCCGTCGCCGAGTCGCATCTCGTCCAGCCCACGTTCATCGAGGAATTTCCGACGGAGGTCTCCCCGCTGTCGCGGCAGCGCCCGGACGAACCCGAGTGGGTGGATCGCTTCGAGCTCTACGCGGGCGGCATGGAGATCGCGAACGGCTTCTCGGAGCTGAACGATCCCGAGGAGCAGGCGCTGCGTTTCCGCCGCCAGGCCGAGGAGCGCGAGCGCGGCGACCTCGAGGCGACGGCGTACGACGCCGACTACGTGGAGGCGCTCGAGTACGGCCTGCCGCCGACGGCGGGGGAGGGCCTCGGGATCGATCGCCTGACGATGCTGCTGACCGACTCGCACTCGATCCGGGACGTGATCCTCTTTCCGCTGATGCGGCCGAGGACGTGAGGCCTCCGCCGGCGCGGCGATGAGATTCGAGACCGCCGTCGCCCTGCGCTACCTCGCGGCCTCGCGCCGGCGGGCCCACGTCGCCCTCGTCGCCTTCATCTCGATCGCGGGACTGGCCGTCGGCGTGCTGGCGCTCGTCGTCTCGCTCGCTCTTTTGTCCGGGTTCCAGGACCGGATCCGCCGGCAGATGATGGAGCGAACGGCGCACCTGCGGGTCTCTCCCGCCCGCGGCGCGCGGCTGGCGGAGCCCGAAAAAGTGCGGGCCGCGCTCGAGAAGCTGCCGGGCGTCCAGCGCGTCTCCCCGGCGATCGAGGGCCGCGCGTGGGCGTTCAACGCCGCCGTTCCCGGCGTGGTCCCCGTGCCCGTGCGATATCGCAGCGCGGCCGACCGCCCGAGCGCCGCCCACGGCGCGGTCATCAGCGGGGCCATCGCCGCGCGCCTCCACGTCCAGGCCGGCGACGAGATCCGGCTCGCCTCCTCGAGGACGCGGCTCTCGCCCATCGGCCTCCTGCCCGTCACGGCGGTGGTGCCCGTCGACGAGGTGCGGCTCGGCAGCGCGCTCGACAAGCCCGGAGAGGTCGAGGTGTCCGTCGAGACCGCGCGCGTCCTCTCGGACACCGCGACGGGCGCCGGCGCCTACGAGGCGCGCCTCGAACGGCCCGCCGAAGCCGAGCGCGCGGCGCGCGCGGTGCAGGCGGCGCTCGGGCCCTCGTACCGCGTCGAGACGTGGCGGGAGCTGAACGGGCCTCTCGCCTTCGCCCTGCGGCTCGAGAAGGCGGTCATCTTCTTCACGGTCGGGCTGATCATCCTGGTCGCCGCGCTCAACATCGTTTCGAACATCGCGATGACCGTCATCGAGAAGAAACGCGACCTCGGCGTGTTCACCGCGATGGGGGCGGCGCCCGCGTCGCTCGAGCGGATCTACCTCGCCCTCGGCGCGGCGATCGGCGCGGTCGGGACCGTCGCGGGGATCGTGCTCGGCGCCGGAATCTCGATCGCCCTCGACCGGTACGGCGTGGTGCCGCTGCCGTCGGACGTGTACATGCTGTCCCACGTGCCCTTCGCCGTCCACCCCGTCGAGGTCGCGGTCATCGGCGCCTTCGCGTTCGCGACGGCGGTCGCGGCGGCGGTCCTGCCGGCGCGGGCCGCGGCCCGCCTGGCTCCCGGCGAGGCGATCCGGCTGTCTCGATGACGGGATTCGAGACGCGAACGTCGAACGCCGAAGCCGTGAACGCGCCGCTCGCGATCCGGGCCGAGGACCTCTCGAAGATCTACACGGGCGAGGGCGCACCCGTGACGGTCTTCTCGGGGCTCTCCTTCGCCGTCGAGGAAGGCGTGCTCGCGGCGGTGATGGGTCCCTCGGGCGTGGGCAAGTCGACGCTGCTGCACCTGCTCGGCGGGATCGACCGTCCGGACAGCGGCCACGTCGAGATCCTCGGCGCCTCGCTCGACGGCATGCGGCCCCGGGACCGCGCGCGTTTCCGCAACGAGAACGTCGGTTTCGTGTTCCAGTTCCACCACCTCCTGCCGGAGTTCACCGCGGAGGAGAACGTCGCGTTCCCGCATCGCATCGCCGGCGTTCCCGAGCGCGAGGCGCGGCGGCGCGCGCGGGCGCGCCTCGCGCGAGGCGGCCGCGCCGCACGGGGACACCACGGGGCCCGCGCCCTGTCGGGCGGCGAGCAGCAGCGCGTCGCGATCGCGCGCGCGCTCGCGCGCGGCCCCCGGCTCCTGCTCGCCGACGAGCCGACGGGCAACCTCGATGCCGCGGCCGCGCACTCGGTGTTCGAGCTCCTGCGCGAGCTGCACCGGGAGCGCCGGATGACGACGGTGGTCGTCACGCACAACCCGGACCTGGCGGCTCGCTGTGATAGACTTTTCGCGATGTCCCGGGAAGGAATCGCGGCGTCTGTCCGTTTGCCCGAGCGAGGATGAATCACGAGGTCCTTCGCTCCATGGACACCCTCCTTCCCGTGAACCCCACGTCCGACGCCCATGTTTGAGAAGTACAACGAGAAGGCGCGGCGGGCGCTCTTCTTCGCCCGCTACGAGGCCTCGAAGCTCGGTTCCAAGGTGATCGAGTCCGAGCACCTGCTGCTCGGCATCCTCCGCGAGGGGGAGGACATCATCAAGGAGATCTTCGCGCGCTTCAACGTCAAGCCGGAGGACGTGCGCCGCGAGATCGAGGGCGACCGGATCTTCGTCGAGCGCATCTCGTCGACCGCGGAGCTGCCGCTGTCCGAGGAGTCGAAGAAGATCCTCGCGTACGCCTCCCACGAGGCCGAGTCGATGATGCATCCCTACGTCGGGACCGAGCACCTGCTGATCGGTCTCCTGCGCGTCGACGGGTGCGTCGCCGGACGCCTGCTGACGGCGCGCGGGTTCAACCTCTACGGCGTCCGCGAGGAGACGATCTCGCTCATCAAGGAGCGCGAGGTCTCGAAGCAGAAGAAGGAGCTCCCGTTCCTCGCGGAGTACAGCCGCGACCTGACGCAGCTCGCCGGAACGGGGACCTTCGACCCGCTCATCGGCCGCGACAAGGAGGTCGAGCGGATCATCCAGATCCTCTCCCGCCGCACGAAGAACAATCCGATCCTGCTCGGCGAGCCGGGCGTCGGCAAGACGGCCATCGTCGAGGGGCTCGCCACGCGCATCGTCGAGGGCGCGGTGCCGATCTTCCTCGCGTCGAAGAAGATCCTCGCGCTCGACCTCTCGCTCATCGTGGCGGGCACGAAGTACCGCGGCCAGTTCGAGGAGCGCCTCAAGGGGATCATCCGCGAGCTGCGTGAGAACCCCGACCTCATCATCTTCATCGACGAGATCCACTCGCTGATCGGCGCGGGCTCGGCGGAAGGGTCGCTCGATGCGGCGAACATCCTGAAGCCGGCGCTCTCGCGCGGCGAGGTGTCGTGCATCGGCGCGACGACGCTGAAGGAGTACCGCAAGTACATCGAGAAGGACCGGAGCCTCCTGCGCCGGTTCCAGGCGATCAACGTGACCGCGCCCTCCGAGAACGAGACCTTCGAGATCCTCGAGGGCGTCAAGGATCGGTACGAGCAGTTCCACAAGGTCCGCTACTCGGCCGAGGCGATCAAGACGGCGGTCTACCAGTCCAACCGCTACATCACCGATCGCTTCTTCCCCGACAAGGCGATCGACATCCTCGACGAGGCCGGCGCCAAGGTGAAGCTGAAGCGCGTGGCCGACACGCAGAACCTGCGCAAGCTCGAGCTGGAGATCCGGCAGATCGTCAAGGAGATGAAGAAGGCGATCTCCGACAAGGACTTCGAGAAGGCCGTCTTCCTCCGCGAGCGCGAGATCGAGCTGAAGGAGGAGATCGAGCGCGCGAAGGCGCAGTCGGCGGAGCGCAGCGAGGCCACCCAGGAGGTCACGCGCCGCGACATCGAGGAGATCATCTCCTCCTGGACCGGCATTCCGGTCGCGTCGCTCGAGATGGAGGAGGCCGAGAAGCTCCTCCACATGGAGGACGCGCTGCGCCGGCGCATCGTCGGCCAGGAGGCGGCGATCGTCGGCGTCTCCAAGGCGATCCGGCGGTCGCGCCTCGGCGTGAACAACCCGAACCGTCCGATGGGCTCGTTCATCTTCCTCGGCCCCTCCGGCGTCGGCAAGACCGAGGTCGCGCGGCGGCTCGCCGAGTTCCTCTTCGAGAACCAGAAGTCGCTCGTGCGCTTCGACATGTCCGAGTACATGGAGAAGCACGCGGTCTCGAAGCTCATCGGTTCGCCGCCGGGCTACGTCGGGCACGAGGAGGGCGGCCAGCTCACCGAGCGGATCCGCCGCAATCCCTACAGCGTGATCCTGTTCGACGAGATCGAGAAGGCGCATCCCGACATCGCGAACCTGCTCCTCCAGATCCTGGAGGACGGGATCCTGACGGACGCCTACGGCAACGTCGTCGACTTCAAGAACACGCTGATCATCATGACCTCGAACATCGGGACGAAGCACCTCGTCAACCGGAGCCGGGTCGGATTCGGCGGCGGCAAGGAGGCGCAGACGACGCGGGAGATCGAGGAGCTCGTTCTGAAGGAGCTCCGCCGCGACTTCTCGCCGGAATTCATCAACCGGATCGACGATGTGATCGTGTTCCACCCGCTCGGGCGGCCGGAGCTCTCGAAGATCTGCCGCCTCCTGATCGACGACGTCAATGCCACACTCGCCCCGAAGGGCGCCTGGATCGACATCGACGACGCGGCAGTCGAGTGGCTGCTCGCCCAGAGCGGCGAGGATCCGAACATGGGTGCGCGTCCCCTGCGGCGGGCGATCCAGAAGAACATCGAGGACCCGGTGTCGGAGCTCCTGATCGCGGCGCGCGACGAGCGGCTCGAGGCGATCGAGGTTCGCGTCGGGCCCGACAAGCTGAGCATCACGGCCCGCGAGGGCGAGCCGATTTCTCAGGGACGGTAGCTTTTTGCGGTACGGGTCCTTCGGGGCCGCGGTCCTCACCGCGGCGCTGACGGGCGTTGCGGTGGCGCAGGAGCCTCCCGCGCCGCCTCCGACTCCCATCCCGACCCCGCCGGCGGCGGCCCCGGCGCCGGAGCCCGGCGCCCCTCCCGCGGTCATGGCGCCGCCGACGGCCCCCGCGCCGACGGTGCCGAGTCCCGTACCGACCCCGGCGTCGGCCGCCCCGGCGCCGGCTCCCGGCGCCACCCCCGCGGTCGTCGCCCCGCCGGCGCAACCCTCGCAGCCGGTTCCCCCCGCGGACCGCATCATCGGGATCCGGGTCGTCGGCTACCAGACCGTCTCGCCGGATACGATCGCGCACTATCTCGGCATCAAAGTCGGCGATCCCTACGACCCGGAGAAGCTGAGGCAGAACTTCCCGCAGTTGTGGGAGGCCGGACTCCTCGAGAACGCCCGAATCGAGGCCGAGCGGTCGCCCGAGGGGGTGACCCTGGTCGTCACGATCGAGGAGCGGCCGATCATCAAGGACGTCGACTTCGTCGGGAACAAGAAGCTCTCGACCTCCCAGATCAAGGACGCGATGAAGGACGGCAAGGTCGAGGTCCACGCGGGTGCGCCGCTCTCGCAGCGCGACGTCGCGCGGGCCCGGGCGGTGATCGCCGACTTCTACACCACGCAGGGCTTTCGCAGCGCCACCGTCGACTACCGGATCGACGACATCTCGAAGACCGAGAAGAAGGTGGTCTTCCTCATCGACGAGGGGGACAAGGTCAAGATCGAGTCGATCGAGTTCACGGGCAACTCGGCGGTCTCCTCGCAGACGCTGCGCAACGCGATGTCGAAGACCAAGGTGGCGGTCTGGTGGCGCTTCCTCTCCGACAACACGGTCTACAGCCAGGCCAACTACGAGGCCGATGTCGAGAGCATCAAGGGCGTTTATCAGTCGAAGGGCTACAAGGACGTCGTCGTCAAGGATCCGATCCTCGACGTCTACGTCGTCAACCCGAAGGCGAAGCCCGAGAAGATCAAGAGGCGAGTCCGCATCACGATTCCGATCGTGCAGGGCGAGAAGTTCTACACGAACGAGATCACGATCACGCGCGTGCTGCAGAGCGGCCAGCCGGCCGATCCGCCCGACGCCTCCGTGTTCCCGTCCCGGTTCCTGCTGAAGAATTTCAAGGACCTCCCGCCGGGGTCCGTCCTGAACCACGACAAGCTCATCGAGGGTCTGGCCGCGATCGAGACCATGTACAAGACGCGCGGGTACATCTACTGGTTCGCCGACCCGGCCTACAAGGAGGTCGGCAAGGACCGCGTCGACGTCGACATCCGGATGTTCGAGGGAGAGAAGTACTACCTCGGGCGGCTCGAGGTCACCGGCAACACGCAGACGCGGGACAAGGTCATCCGCCGCGAGTTCGCCCTCGACGAGGGCGACGTCATGGACATGGAGGCCGTCAAGAAGAGCATCCAGAAGATCTCGCAGCTCGGCTACTTCAAGCTCGGCGAGGAGCCGCAATTCTCCGTGCGCCCGGAGGAGAAGAAGGTCGACGTGGTCCTGAAGGGCCAGGAGACCAGCCGCAACGAGATCCAGTTCGGCGCCGGCTACTCCGGGTACGACGGCTTCTTCGGCCAGTTCTCGTTCCAGACCCGGAACTTCATGGGCCGGGGAGAGATCCTCGGCGTGTCGGCGCAGATCGGCAAGGTCTCCAAGTTCTTCAACCTCTCGTACACGGTGCCGTGGTTCATGGACAAGAACCAGTCCGTGGGCGCCTCGCTCTTTTCGCGGAACACCATCTACTCGACGGTGCAGGAGACGACGCGGGGAGGGACGCTCTTCTATGGAAAGGGGATCGGGCTGTTCGACTCGATCTCC
>Ga0335076_10005200_pt1 | contig 13180 bp, 12 predicted proteins | sample Lox_Sample_25_FD_206717 | JGI IMG/M metagenome (GOLD analysis project Ga0335076, IMG submission 206717) | Soil microbial communities from Loxahatchee National Wildlife Refuge, Florida, United States - Lox_Sample_2.5 | ecosystem: Environmental > Terrestrial > Soil > Wetlands | place: USA...
TGCGGGCGTCATGGCCACGCGACCAAAACAAGCCGAGCCGCGCCCGCAGCCGCGCCTCTATCTGATCACGCCGCAGATTGCGGACGCGGCGGCGTTTTCACCGCAGCTCGCTGCTGCGCTCGCGGCAGGCGACGTCGCCGCCGTGCTGCTCCGACTGGCGGGGGGCGATGAGCGCAGCCTAATCAACTGCATCAAGGCGCTGTGCCCGGTCGTGCAGGACCGCGGCGCCGCGTTGCTGCTCGACCGACACATCGATCTGGTGGCCCGCGGCGGTGCCGATGGCGCGCATCTGACCGGCATCGACGCATTCAACGAAGCGCTCGAGCAGCTCAAGCCTGACCGCATCGCCGGCGTCGGCGGGCTCGCCAGTCGCCATGACGCCATGGTCGCTGCCGAAGCTGGCGCCGACTACGTGATGTTCGGCGAGCCCGACGTATCCGGCGTGCGGCCTTCCTTCGAGGCGATCGAAGAGCGCATCGACTGGTGGGCGGAAGTTTTCGAGAGTCCTTGCGTCGGCTACGCAGCCGCCCCGGACGAAGTCTCGGCTTTGGTCAAAGCGGGCGCCGATTTTGTCGCGCTCGGCGATTGGATCTGGCAGCACGACGCTGCAAGAACGATTGCCGACGCCGCGCGCCATTTGCGCCTGCCGGAGACCGCGGCATGACGACGGCTGCGCGCATGTTCGCCATCCTCGCCGCGCTCGCATTGAGCGCGCAGGCAACCGCGCAGCCTGCGCAAAAGGCGGCGCCCCAGGCTCCGCCGCCGGCGCAAACCGACAGCGGCGATGTCGATCTCGCCTACGGCGCCTACCAGCGCGGCCAGTACATCACGGCCCTCCAGGAAGCGACCAAGCGTGCGCAGCAGAACGATCCCGCGGCGATGACGCTGCTCGGCGAACTCTATGCGCAAGGCCTCGGCGTACCGCGCGACGACGGCAAGGCGGCGGATTGGTACAAGCTCGCCGCCAGCAAAGGCGACCGCAACGCCATGTTCGCGCTCGCCATGTTCAATTTCGAAGGCCGCGCCGGGCCGAAAAATCCGGACGAAGCCGCGCATCTCTTGAGCGACGCCGCCAAGCTCGGTCATCCGGCCGCCGAATACGATCTCGGCCTGCTCTATCTGCAAGGCAGTCAATTTCCGCAGGACTTCAAACGCGCCGCCGAACTGTTCACGGCTGCGTCCAAGGCCGGCAATTCGGAAGCGCAATACGCGCTCGCCACCATGTACAAGGAAGGCCGCGGCGTGCCGAAGGACATCGGCAAGGCGATGGCGCTGATGGGTCAGGCTTCGCTCGCCGGCAATCTCGACGCGATGGTCGAATACGCCATCGCCGAGTTCAACGGCACCGGCATCGGGAAAGACGAGGCGGGCGCCGCCCAGTTGTTTCTGAAAGCCTCAAACCGGGGCAGCGCCATCGCGCAGAACCGGCTGGCGCGCATCCTGATGGCCGGGCGCGGCGTGCCCGCCAACCCGACCGAGGCGGTCAAGTGGCACATCATTTCCAAGGCGCTGGGCGACAGCGATCCGGAGCTCGACGTGTTCGCGTCCAAGCAAAGCCAGGACGTGCGCGACGCAGCCGATAAAGAGGCGCAGAAGTGGCTCGCCACCATGGGTCCGCGCTCTTGACGTAACGCGCCGGCGCGGGCAGACCCCACGCTCCATGCTTCATTCCGCTCTCCTCAATGTCATGATCGCCGCCGCGCGCAAGGCCGCGCGCGCGCTCAAGCGCGACTTCGGTGAGCTCGAGAAGCTGCAGGTTTCGCTCAAGGGCCCGGCGAATTTCGTCACCGCCGCCGACCGCCGTGCCGAGGAAACGCTCTATCAGGAGCTTTCGAAGGCGCGTCCCGGCTACGGCTTCCTCGGCGAAGAAGGCGGCAAGCGTGAAGGCGCCGACAAGACGCACACGTGGATCGTCGATCCGCTCGACGGCACCACCAATTTCCTGCACGGCATTCCGCAATTCGCGATCTCAATCGCGCTGGAGCGCGAAGGCACGATCATCGCCGGCGTCGTCCACAATCCGGCGGCCGAGGAGATGTTCATCGCCGAGAAGGGCAAGGGCGCCTTCCTCAACGAGCAGCGCATCCGTGTCGCCGCGCGCAAGACGCTCGCCGACACGGTGATCGCCTGCGGGCTGCCGCACCGCGGCCGCGGCCAACTCGAGCTTGGCACCAGGGAGACCGGCGCCATGCAGCAGGAGGTCGCCGGCCTGCGCCGCTTTGGCGCGGCGGCCCTCGATCTTGCCTGGGTGGCAGCCGGGCGGCTCGACGGCTACTGGGAGCGCAACATCAAGCCGTGGGACATGGCGGCAGGGTTAATCCTGGTGCGCGAGGCCGGCGGCTTTGTCACCGATTGCGACGGGGGCGACGATATGTTCGCCAAAGGCCATGTCGTGGCCGGTAACGAGGCCATCCAGAAAGAGATCGTGCGCGTGCTCAAGCAGGCCGATCGCGGCTGACCGCAATTTCAACTCATTCGGCCGCTTTACATTTTAAGGGTTCCGGCACGTTTGCTTTTTCCTTGTCACGGGTCTGTGTCATATTGCGCCGCAGATTCATAAGGCCGCCCGTTAACTTTTAGGCACATGTAACTTTCAGGCACATGGCAAAAGACCTCGACCCGCTGAAGCTGTCCTCGCCCCGCATCTTCCTGTTCCGGATGCTGGTGTTCGTCGTGCTCGTCGGCCTGGTCGCCTTCCTGCTGCACAAGCAGATCGAAGTCGCCTTCATGTCCAACCCAGGCCTCAACGCGCTGATCCTCGGCGTCGAGGTGATCGGCGTCGTGCTGGCGCTGCGTCAGGTGCTGCGGCTCTATCCGGAAATCGCCTGGGTCAACAATTTCCGCCTCGCCGACCCCGGCCTCGCGGTCGAGCGCCCGCCGGTGCTGCTCGCGCCGATGGCCGCGATCCTCGGCAGCCGCATGGGACGCATGGCGATCTCGGCGCAGATGATGCGCGGCATTCTCGACTCGATCGCGACCCGCCTCGACGAGGCGCGTGACATCTCGCGTTACATGACGGGCCTGCTCGTCTTTCTCGGCCTGCTCGGCACGTTCTGGGGCCTGATCGAGACGGTGAGTTCGGTCGGCGGCGTCATCCAGGGCCTGAAGGCGTCCGGCGACGCCGGCTCGATGTTCGACTCCCTGCGCGAAGGCCTCGCCGCCCCGCTCGGCGGCATGGGCATTTCATTCTCGTCATCGCTGTTCGGGCTTGCCGGCTCGCTGGTGCTCGGTTTCCTCGACCTGCAGTCGAGCCAGGCGCAGAACCGTTTCTACACCGAACTCGAAGACTGGCTCTCCACCACCGTCTACGACCACGCGGCCGAGCCGATCGTCGCGGCCGGCGGCGCCGGCGAAGTGCGCGGCGCGATCGAGCGCCTCCGCGAAGCGGTCGATCAGGCCGGCGGCAGCAAGGCCGCTTCCGCGGCCATGTCCAATCTGGCCGAGGCCATCCAGGGCCTCGTCCACCACATGCGTACCGAACAGCAGATGATCCGCGACTGGGTCGACAGCCAGGCCGAACAGCAGCGCGAGATCAAGAAACTGCTGGAAGTCATGGTGCGCGAGAACGTGAACCGGTAGGCCGCGATGGCCCTTGCCCGCATTCGCCGCGGCGAAACCGGCATGAATTATTGGCCGGGCTTTGTCGACGCGCTGTCGACGCTGATCCTCGGCATCATCTTCCTGCTCACCGTGTTCGTCGTGGTGCAGTTCTATCTGCAGCAGGAAGTCGCCGGCAAGGACACCGCGCTGCAACAGCTCAACGCGCAGATCGCCGAGCTCACCAGCCTGCTGTCGATGGAGAAAACCGGCAAGGCCGATCTCGAAAATCAACTCGCCGCCTTGCGCGCCTCGCTCGCCGGGGCCGAAAGCGACCGTGACAAATACAAGAACCAGGCTGACAGCGCCGGCGCCGGCATCGCCGCGGCGCAAGGCAAGGCGAGCGATCTCTCGACCCAACTCGAGGGCCAGAAGAAGATTTCGACGCAGGCACTCGCCCAGGTCGAGGTGCTCAACCAGCAGATCGCCGCGCTGCGTCGCCAGCTTGCAGCGATCGAGCAGGCGCTCGATGCCTCCGAGAAGAACGTCAAGGATTCGCAGGCGCGCATCGCCGATCTCGGCCAGCGTCTGAATGTGGCGCTCGCCGAGAAGGTCCAGCAGCTCACCAAGTACCGCTCCGACTTCTTCGGCAAGCTGCGCGAAATCCTCGGCAACCGGCCCGACATGCGCATCGTCGGCGACCGCTTCGTGCTGCAATCGGAAGTCTTCTTCGACACCGGCAAGGCCGACCTGAAGCCCGAAGGCCGCGCCGAGATGGACAAGGTGGCGAGCGCGCTGACGCAGCTCGAGGGTCAAATTCCGTCCGACATCCAGTGGGTGTTGCGCGTCGATGGTCACACCGACGTGCGTCCGACCGGTACCGGCGGTCAGTTCAAATCGAACTGGGATTTGTCGGCGGCGCGCGCGATTTCGGTGGTGCAGTATCTGATCAGCAAGGGCGTGCAGCCGAAACGGCTGGTGGCGGCCGGCTTCGGCGAATTCCAGCCGATCGACACCGGCACGACCGAAGACGCCTACCGCAAGAACCGCCGCATCGAGTTCAAGCTGACCGAGCGGTGAGCGCGCAAACTGTCACACTGCGTCCCTACGCCGCCGCCGATGAAGACGCGGCGATCGAGCTGTGGCGCCGCACCTGGGCCAAGCATTACCCTCACATCGACTTCAACGCCCGCGTCGATTGGTGGCGCGAGCGCTGGCGCAAGGAGCTGGTGCCGGTCGCGCAGATCGTGCTGGCCGAACAGGACGGAGCGCTCATCGGCTTCGTCACCATCGATCCGAAGACGATGTATCTCGACCAGATCGTGGTGGCGCCGGAAGCCTGGGGCTCGGGCGCGGCGCTCGCGCTACTCGATGAAGCCAAGCGCCGCTCGCCCAAGGGCGTCGACCTTCTGGTCAACAAGGACAATGCCCGCGCCATCCATTTCTACGAGAAGCACGGCTTTCAATATGCCGGCGAGGACAAGAACCCGGTCTCGGGCATCGCGGTCAACAGGATGAGCTGGCGCGCCTAGGCCGCGCGCGCTACCGCTTCCGCCACGGAAGCGTCGAAGGCCTTCGTATCGACCTTGAGGTAAGCGAGCTTTTCGTCGGCGATCACCACCGCCTCGGCGACGCCGGGCAGCCGGCGCAGCCGCGCCGCGAGCCGCTCGGCATCGTCTTCGTGCACATCGCCGGTCGGTATGACGCGTGTCGTCAGGTAGCTCAGCTTCGCCATGCCGAGTGCGGCGACCAGCCAGATTACGGCGAACGCCGTCGTCAGCGCGAACACGCCGGCATTGCCGGCAAGCTGATTGATGCCGCCGCCGATCGCACCGCCGGCGAAGATGCCGAGGAACTGCAGGCTCGAGTAGAGCCCGGTCGCCGTGCCCTTGGCGTCGGGCGGCGCCACCTTGGTGACGAGCGACGGCAGCATCGCTTCCAGAATGTTGAACGCCGAGAAGAATACGACCAATCCGCCGAGCAGCAGCGAACCGTCGGAGGCGCCGAGATAGAGCATCACCTGGCTCGCGACCAGCAGCGCCACCGCGAGGATGAAGACGGGCTTCATCAACCGATATCTCTCGGCAACGAAAATCGCCGGCAGCATGATGACAATCGACGTCACGAGCACCGGCAGGTAGACCATCCAATCGCTCTGCATCGAGACGTTGAGCGTGTTGCGCAGGAGGCCGGGCACGACGAGGAAGCTCGCCGTCAGCATGGCGTGCAGCGCGAAGATGCCGATGTCGAGCCGCAGCAATTCCCTGTTCTTGAGCACCGAGCCAACCAGCGACGGCACGGTTTCCGCGTCGCGATGCCGGCGCAAGATCGGCGGGCTCGGCACGATGTAGATCGTGATGGCGATGCCGACGACGGCGAGCAGCACCATGACCCAGAAGATGCCGGTCACGCCGATCAAGTGCGCGAGGATGGGCCCCAAAACCAACGCGATCATGAACGACGCGCCGATCGAGAGCCCGACCATCGCCATCGCCTTGGTGCGGTTGTCCTCGGCGGTGAGATCCGCCACCAGCGCCAGTATCACGGAGCCGACCGCGCCGCCGCCTTGCACGGCGCGGCCGACGATGACGCCGCCGATGGTCGTCGCCTTCGCCGCGATGGCGCTGCCGACCGCGAACAGGATGAGGCCGAAGACGATCATCACCTTGCGGCCGATCTTGTCGGACAGGAGGCCGAACGGGATCTGCAGCAGCCCCTGCGTCAGGCCGTAGATACCGAGCGCCTCGCCGATCAGATAGGGCGACGCCCCGGAAAGGCCCTGCGCATAGGCCTCGAACACCGGGTAGATCATGAACAGGCCGAGAAGCCTGACCGAAAAGACCGCGGCCAGCGAACCGGCCGCCCGGAATTCCTGTTTATTCATCGTAACTAAGCCCGCCTTCGGCAACGCTTGCCGCCCCTGCCCGCCTCCTGTATAGAGCCGCCAAATCCAATGCAATTGCGGCGCTATAGGCGCCCCGGAACAAGGCCATGAAATCCGAGATCCATCCCAATTATCACACCATCAAGGTCAAGATGACCGATGGCAGCGAATTCACCACCCGCTCCACCTGGGGCAAGGAAGGCGATGTCATGCATCTCGACATCGACCCGAAGTCGCACCCGGCCTGGACCGGCGGGCAGCAGCAACTGCTCGACCGCGGCGGCCGCCTGTCGCGCTTCCAGAAGAAATTCTCGGGCTTCCTGAAGGAAGACAAGAAGTAACAAGATTCCGATCCGTGAAAATGCAAAACCCCCGCGCTTCGCGGGGGTTTTTCATTGAGGCTTGTGCGAAGCGGCTTAAACGCTCTCGGCGCCGAACGCAGCCTTGAGGAGCCCGAGCTGGCGCTCGACCGGATTGATGGTGAGCGGGCGGTCGGCCGACGGCGGATTGTGGATGGTGGCGTCGAGACGGCGCACCTTGGCGTGCAGCTTCTGCGAGCGCTCGATCAACGTGCGCAGCATCGCCGGCAGCAATTCGATGTTGTTCGGATCGTGATGATCGGAAGCCGACAGCTTGACCTTGGTCTTTTCCTTGTTGGCCTGGGCAAGCGACATCTCGCCCTCCTTGACCGCGCGGTGCAGCAGCAGCCACGAGGCGAGCTGCATCAGGCGCGTCGTCAGCCGCATGCTTTCGGTGGCGTAGGCAAGGGCGGCGGCGCGTTCGAGGGTCTTGGATTCGGCGCGGCCAGGACCATCGAGGTAGGTTGCGGTCTCTTCGACCAGCGCCATGCCATCACGGAACAGATCAGCGAAGGCCTGCGAATTGGCGAGCCGCTCGCCGAACGACACCGGCTGCGCTTCGCTGACTTGGGAATTTTCGGACATAACGCTACGCCTCACCACTCTACTGTTGGCCCGCCCCCGTAACGATTGGGTAAGCATGGCGCGGCGGGGCCCGGCCTGTCCAGCCGAACCTTGCGACATAGTTGCCGGGCAAGCTTAAGCGCGCTGCATTTGCGCGGGTTTGTGACACCTGCCCCGAAATGGGACAAAAAAAGGAGCCGCTGTTGCCAGCGGCTCGAGGTGATAACAGGGAGGCGTCAAACAGAGTGGACAGGAGCCACTCAATGTCCATGAAGATGGACGCGAACAGTAATGGTCGAGAAAGCTTAACGGGACCTTACCGAATTGGGGCGAAGGCAAGATATTTTGCTTAGCCTGAGCTACTTGCCTACCGTTTGAAGAACTGATCGGCGGCCGAGCGCGAGGCGCGCTTCTGCGTCATGTCGGCCTCGAGGCGTTTGATCTCGTCCTGCAGGAGCTGCACGCGCGCGGCGAGCTCCTGAACCGACAGCAAAGTGAGGTCCTGCCCGATCTCGTGCGCGACCTTCTTCTTCGGTTTGTCATCGTCGTCGATCGCGGGCATGGCGCGTCTCCTGCCGGCAAACTTAACGCCGCCGATCCGGGTTGTCACACAGGAACCGCCCGCCTAAACAATCGGCCGGCAAAAACGCGAGGAATTCGATGGCTGACGTCCCTGCCCGCATGACTGCAATCGGCATCAAGACGCCCGGTGGGCCGGATGCGCTCGTGCCCGAGGAGCGCGCGGTGCCGAAGCCCGGTGCGGGCGAAATTCTGGTGAAGGTCGCAGCCGCCGGCGTCAACCGGCCCGACGTCATGCAGCGTCAGGGTCTCTATCCACCGCCGCCCGGCGCGCCGGATATTCCGGGCCTGGAGATCGCCGGCGAGGTTGTCGCGCTTGGCGCCGATGCAAAACGCTGGAGGATCGGCGACAAGGTGATGGCGCTGGTCTCGGGCGGCGGCTACGCCGAATATGCGCTCGCGCACGAGAGTCACGCGCTGCCTGTCGGCTCGCTCTCGATGGTCGAGGCCGCGGCCGTGCCGGAAACCTTCTTCACCGTCTGGCACAACGTGTTCGAGCGCGGCGCCTTGAAGAAAGGCGAGACGCTGCTGGTGCACGGCGGCACGTCCGGCATCGGCACCACCGCCATCATGCTCGCCAAGGAATTCGGCGCGCGTGTCGTCACCACCGCCGGCTCGGACGAAAAATGCGAGGCCTGCCGCAAGCTCGGCGCCGACGTCGCGATTAACTATAAGACCGAGGACTTCGTCGCCCGGACCAAGAAGGCCACGAACGACAGGGGCGCAGAGCTTATACTCGACATGGTCGGCGGCGATTACATCGGCCGCAATTACGAAGCGGCGGCGGTCGAAGGCCGTATCGTGCAGATCGCGTTCCAGGGCGGACCGAAGGCGGAAGTGAATTTCATGCGGCTGATGCTCAAGCGCCTGCATCACACCGGCTCGACGCTGCGCGCGCGCTCGGTCGCCGACAAGGGCGCGATCGCCAAGGCGGTCACCGACAACGTGCTGCCGCTGTTCGCCAAGGGAAAGGCCAAGCCGATCATCTACAAGACGTTCGCCTTGCGCGACGCGGCCAAGGCTCATGCGCTGATGGAATCGAGCGCGCACATCGGAAAAATCGTGCTAACTGTTTGAAGCTGCGAGTGATATTGTCTCCGGACGGGCCGCGAAATCGGCGCAATCACGGGCCAAACGGGAGCATGTTGTTTGCGTATATTTCTGCGCACCGGGGCGTGGGGGGTTTTGGTTTGATCATCGCACGGTGGCTCACCGCCGCTGCTCTTGTGCTGCTCGCGCTCGCGGGATCACCGGCGCGCGCGGTCGAAGCCGTCAACGTGCGGCTCGATGCTTCCGCGATCGACCTCACCGCCGCCACCGAAACGCTCAAGACCGAAACCGACCGCATCCAGGTGTCGACCGCGCCTGGCCCCGACGGCATCGTCCGCCGCATCGAGGTGCGTGCACGCGAGGGCTCGACCAACTGGGCGGTGTTCGCGCTCACCAACAACAGCGACGAGCAGATCGACCGCCTGATCGTCGTGCCGCATTACCGCATGGTCGGCTCCGGCCTGTTCTGGCCGGACCTCGGCCTGTCGCGCATCGTCGCCATCACGCCGTCGTCCGGTGACCGGCCAGTGCGGCAGGAGAGCACCAGCGCCGACATCTTCCGCATCACGCTCGACCCCGGCACCGTCATCACGCTGGTCGCCGAACTGCGCACCGACAAGCTGCCGCAGCTCTATTTGTGGGAGCCGGACGCCTACAAGGACAAGGTCAACTCGTTCACGCTCTATTACGGCATCGTTATCGGCATCGCCGGCCTGCTCGCGCTCTTCCTCACCATCCTGTTCGTGGTGAAAGGCTCGATCATGTTCCCCGCCGCCGCGGCGCTCGGCTGGGCGGTGCTGGTGTATATCGGCATCGACTTCGGCTTCTGGGGCAAGGTGTTCGACATGTCGGCGGGCGCCGAACGCGTCTGGCGCGCCTGCGGCGAGGCCATCCTGTCGGCGACGCTGCTGGTCTTCCTGTTCGCCTATCTCAATCTGTCGCGCTGGCACGTGCGCTACGCCCACATCACCATCGCCTGGCTGGTGGCGCTCGCCGCCCTGATCGGCGTCGCGGTGTTCGACCCGGCGGTCGCCTCCGGCATCGCGCGCATGTCGCTCGCGCTCATCGCGGTGTTCGGGCTGGCGCTGGTGATCTATCTCTCGACGCACGGCTTCGACCGCGCGGTGTTGCTGATCCCGACCTGGCTCTTGCTGGTGGTGTGGACGGTCGGCGCCGGCGCCGCCGTCACCGGCGTCGTCACCAACGACATCATCGGTCCGGCGTTACTCGGCGGCCTTGTCCTGATCGTGATGTTGATCGGCTTCACCGTGATGCAGCACGCCTTCGCCGGCGGCATCACCCACGGCATCGTCTCCGACGTCGAACGCCGCGCCTTGGCGCTCACCGGCGCCGGCGACATGATCTGGGACTGGGACGTCTCGGCCGACAAGGTTTTCACCAGCCCCGAGACCGAGCACATCCTCGGCCTCAAGCGCGGCACGCTCGAAGGTCCGGCCGCGAGCTGGCTCGACGTTTTGCACCCGCTCGATCGCGACCGCTTCCGCGCTTCGCTCGACAATGCCGTGGAGCAACGGCGCGGCCGCCTCACTCAGGATTTCCGCCTGCGCGGCGCCGACGGCCACTACGTCTGGTTCACGCTGAAGGCGCGGCCGGTGGTCGGCTCCGACGGCGAGGTGGTGCGGCTGGTCGGCACGCTCACCGACGTCAGCGACTTCAAGAAGGCCGAAGAGCGCCTGCTGTTCGACGCCGTGCACGACAATCTCACCGGCCTGCCGAACCGCGAACTGTTTCTCGACCGCATGGAAGCGGCCTTCGCCTATGCCCGCTCCGATCCGCAGATCAAGCCGTCGGTGCTGGTGATCGATCTCGACCGCTTCAAGCAGGTCAATGATTCTGTCGGCATCGCGCTCGGCGATTCCGTGCTGCTGACCATTGCGCGGCGGCTGTCGCGGCTGCTCAAGGCGCAGGACACGCTGGCGCGGCTTGCCGGCGACCAGTTCGCGCTGATCCTGATGTCGGAGAAGGAGCCGGCGCGCATCGTGGCCTTCACCGAGACGCTGCGCCGCACGTTGCGCGCGCCGATCGCGTTCAACGACCGCGAAATCTTCCTCACTGCCTCGATCGGGCTTGCGCTCGCCGAGAACCAGCCGCATCGCACCGAAGAAGTGCTGAAAGACGCCGAGCTGGCGATGTATCACGCCAAGCGCATCGGCGGCGACCGCATCGAGATCTTCAAGCCGGCGATGCGTTCGCGCAAGACCGACCGTCTCACCATGGAGTCGGAACTACGTCGCGCCATCGAGCGCGAGGAGATCAAGGTGCTGTACCAGCCGATCGTGCGGCTGGAAGACCGCGCCATCGCCGGTTTCGAGGCGCTGGCGCGTTGGGATCACCCCAAGATGGGCCGTCTGTCGCCGGCCGAGTTCATCTCGATCGCCGAGGAGATCGGGCTCATCGTTGACCTCGGCCTGTTCATGCTCGATCGCACCGCGCGCCAGCTCGCCACCTGGCAGGCCGCCAACCGCGGCCGCGAGCCGATCTTCGCCAGCGTCAACGTCTCGTCGCGGCAGCTGCTGCGCCATGACCTCATCCAGGATCTGCGCAGCGTGCTGGCGCGCTCGACGCTTGCGCGCGGCACGTTCAAGCTCGAAATCACCGAATCCTTGGTGATGGAAAATCCCGAGCACGCCTCGCAGATGCTCACGCGCATCAAGGAGCTCGGCGCCGGCCTGTCACTCGACGACTTCGGCACCGGGCATTCGTCGCTCGCCTACCTGCAGCGTTTCCCGTTCGACACCATCAAGATCGACCAGTCGTTCGTCCGCACCACCGTGCGCGGCACGCGGCCGGTCATCCTGCGCTCGATCATCGCCATGGCGCACGATCTCGGCATGGAGGTGGTGGCGGAAGGCGCGGAGACTGACAGCGATGCGGTTGAGCTCTACCAGCTTGGTTGCGAATATGCGCAGGGCTTTGCCTTCGGCGAGCCGATGAGCCCGCAGGCCGCCAGCGGCCTGCTCACCGCCGCGCATATGGAGCCGGCGCGCTAACTACCGAAGATCGTCAGGCGTGGCCGGACTCGCTCGACAGCATGCCAAGGTCGATGCCGATCTTGCGCAGCGCCTTGTCATACTTTGCGTCGATATCCGAGCCGAAGATCAATTCCGGATCGGCGGCACAATGCAGCCAACCGTTTTCCTGAATCTCGTGTTCGAGCTGGCCGGGCGCCCATCCGGCATAGCCCAACGCGAGAATGGCGCTCGAGGGCCCGTTGCCCTTCGCGATCGCCTTGAGAATGTCGAGCGTCGCGGTGAGGCAGATGCCTTCGTCGATCGGCAGCGTCGAATTCTCGATGAAATAATCGGCCGAATGCAGCACGAAGCCGCGGCCGGTCTCGACCGGACCGCCCTTGAGCACCTTGACGCCCTCGGCCGTGGTCGGCAGCTGGATGCGCTCGGCCGCCGGAATGACCTCGAGCTGCACCAGAAGATCCGGAAATTTGATGTTGCCGGCGCGCTGGTTGACAACGATGCCCATGGCACCTTCGCTCGAATGCGCGCAGACGTAGATCACCGAGCGTGTGAATCGCTCGTCGTTCATCGCCGGCATCGCAATCAGCATCTGGCCGTCGAGATAGCCTCGCGCGGACGCGGGCTCCGCCGCTTTGGCCGATGCTTTGCGCGGAATCTTCATGACAAAAGGTTACCCAATCGGTCCGCCTTTGCAAACGACGCAGGATGTAGAAAGTTCAATCACCCACTGTCATTATTGAAGCAGGAAATTGTGGCGAAATGGCTGGAATGCTTTGTTCTTGTTCAACCACTGCTCACGATGAATTCAGTGGCGCGGCACGGTCCTACCATCTAGAGCGGACCACATGAAAAGCGTCGATAAAATCTTGCGTTGCGCGATTCTTATCTGCGCCGCCGCCACCGTATCGACAGCGGCTGCGCGGGCCGACGATGCTTCGGCCTGGAGCGAGGACAGCCATTCAGCCTTTCGGTTGATCGCGGGCAGCAACAAGCCGGACGCCGCCGCGCTGCGCGCCGGGGTCGAGATCAAGATGCAGCCGGGCTGGAAAACCTACTGGCGCTACCCGGGTGATTCGGGCGAGCCGCCACGATTCGATTTTTCAGGTTCGGAAAATCTGGCCCGCGCCACCGTGCTCTATCCGGCGCCGCATCTCTACACCGACGAGTCCGGCAATTCGCTCGGCTACAAAGACGGCGTGACCTTCCCGTTGCAG
>Ga0335076_10005201_pt1 | contig 13177 bp, 14 predicted proteins | sample Lox_Sample_25_FD_206717 | JGI IMG/M metagenome (GOLD analysis project Ga0335076, IMG submission 206717) | Soil microbial communities from Loxahatchee National Wildlife Refuge, Florida, United States - Lox_Sample_2.5 | ecosystem: Environmental > Terrestrial > Soil > Wetlands | place: USA...
GCGCGAGAAGGGCTGGACGTGGAAGCATATTTGCGACGAGATCGGGGGAATGTCGCCCATTCTGGTCGTTGGCGCGCTGCTCGGCCAGATGAAGCTGCCGAAGCCGCTCGCAGAGCGGGCCGCGAGTCTGTTCGGCCTCAGCGAGAGCGAGAAGCGGATGCTCAACGAAGTCCCGGTCCGCGGCGCGACGATGCCGCCGACCGATCCGCTGATCTACCGCTTCTATGAGCTCGTGATGGTCAACGGCCCGGCGCTCAAGGCGCTGATCGAGGAGGAATTCGGCGACGGCATCATGTCAGCGATCGACTTCGACCTCGAAGTCGGCCGCCTCAGCAATCCGAAGGGCGACCGGGTGCAGCTGACGATGAGCGGCAAGTTCCTGCCGTACAAATATTACGGCGCCGAGCAAGGCATTCCCGAGTACGGCTTCAAGGAGGAGTGAGCCGCGCAGCCGATCGCGGGGACTTGACGTAGGGCGTCCAGTTTAGTAAGTACAATTAACTTTTGCTGATGGGAGCGCCCGTCAGCAGCCACTGGAGCTTCGACCATGAGCTCGTGGAAGTCGTATCTCAGCGCATTGCGTCGTTGGCGAACCCTCGGGTTCGCGACCGCGGTTGGAGTCTTCGCGGCGACGTTGCCGTTAGGGGCGGACGTCGCCCGCGCGACGGTCTACGAAGTTACGGCCTTCGGCAATAACGGGATTTTGGGCGACCTCACAGTAACGGGTACGTTCACTTCGCCCGACGCTCCGTTCGGAACCTTCAGCTTCACGGCGACCGAAAGCCGCTCCCCGGGTTACACCTATGTCTTCACCAATGCGACGGGGACGACTCTCCCCACCCAGACACCGCCGATATGCGGCTTTCCGCCGTGCGCACCGCCAAATCCGCCGCTAGTCGCCGTTTTGACGCCTTCATTCGTTCCCACTGGCCCTACGAGCGGCACTGCTTCGTTTGAGCTAGAAGACGCCTTGCAAATCTTCGTGGCGGACGGGACCTATGGCCCTGCGCCGAATAGCGGCAATACGCCCGAGCCTTCGACCTGGGTTCTGCTGATTCTCGGTTTCGCCGGCCTCGGCTGGGCCGCCCGGCGGAGGGTCAGAGACCGGGCTGGGCTCGCAACCCTCGGCGACTAAGGCTCGGGCCGGGTCAGCCGCCGGGCCGGTCCATCAATCCGCCCACCCTCTCCGCGATCTGGCGCGCCAGCCTGGCGGTGACGGTATCGGGGATGTCGACACCCGACAACCGCCAGGTTGTCCCGGCGAGGTTCATGTGGACGCCATAGCGCCCATCGGGGCTATTGAGCCCGACGACGAAGCTTGCCGGCCCATCGAAATGGGAATGGGCCACGGTCTCGATCAATCCGCCGCCGCGGAAGGCCTCGCCGAACGACGGCATCTGCAGCCCGCCTGCGTCCGCGGGCAGGCCGGCGCTGCCGCGATTGAGGATCGCGGCGATGTTCTCGGGGGTGAGGAACGCGCGCAGGAGCATCTCGGCGGCGGCGGCGTTGATGGCGATGCCTCCCTTGATCCCTTTCGCTTCCAAGAGCTTCTGAAGCTCTGGATTCTGCTCGAGATAGGCGCGTGAGATCTGGCCGCTGAGCGAACGGCTGAGCGCGGCGATATCCACGCGCTCAATCACCGCCGCGGCGTCGCCGCGCGAAGCCGCCGAGGCAAGCTCAGCCGCGCCGGCGAGCGCCCAGGCCCAATAGGCGGCGACAACAACAACGAGCGCTATCGCGCCACGGACAACGTTTCGCATGATCTTCCTTATCGACTGACCCCGGTCCCAACGACCGCCTGTAGACAATCTCGAAGCTGTTGTCTTCTCTTGTCGCGTCGCAATTGTGGCGGCCTCGCGGCGTTGCGAACCGGAACGAACCGGGGCTGGATGGCCCGCCCTCACGCTCTCAGTAGCCGGCCTGGCCGGCTCTGAGTCGCCCATGGTTTTTCTCCGCTCTCGCTAGCCCGAGTGGAGCGGCGCGGTCAGGAAGCGTTCGCGCGAGACAGGCAGCGGCGGCTCGTCCTCGACGATCGAGGCCGCCGCTCGTTCCGCCACCATCGTCCGCAGGATATCGAATCCGGCCGTGAAGTCTGCCTCGACCGTCGGCCTGACGCGCTCGTAAAAGGGCATGTCCTTCGACTTCGGCTTCGCGACCCGGAATTCGAAGTGGGTTCCGCCATCACTGCCTTCCTCGAACGTGTAGGAGAACAGGATTTTCGGCGCGCCCGGGATCGGCAGTAAGGCCGTGAGCGTCACATAGTCGAACGGGCGCCAGTCGACGATGTCCTCGATGACCGCATCCTTGCCGTGCAGGCAATGGTTCTGCGTGCCGGGGCCACGACGCCCCTTCGTCGTGTTCTCGACGACGCCGTCGCTTCGATGCCAGCGGTTGTGATGCGCAGGCGACGTGACGAGGTCCCACACCATTTGCCGCGGCGCTGCGAAATCCCTCTCCATGATCATTAAGGCGTCGGCGCGCTGAACGAGCGTGCGCGCCGTCTCGGTCTCCCGCGTCCACGCCTCATCGAGGTCGCTCACCCAACACTTGGTTTCGCCGATGTGCTCGATCGACTCGGTATGCTCTTTAAGACCCTGCGCGGCGGGATCGATCCCCAGCGATTTCACGCAGGCATCGGAGTAGAGCGCGTAGGCGTGCGGGCCGAAGGCGGCGCCGACCTCGTTCTTGAGCAGGCGGTGGACCAGGATCACGTCCCGCCCGGCAAGCTCCTCGCGGCCGGCCATCTTCTGCCGGATGAACTCGCCGTGATGGACCACGAACTTGACGTCGAGGTTCTGCATCCGGCTGCAGGCCTGGCACTCGCAGCTGTTGGCCTGCTTGATGCTGCGCAGCCGCTTGCGGAAGGCGAAATAGGCCTGTTCGATCGAATCCTGCGCGAGCGGGCCATCGATCTTGTCGGCGAGCGCGTAGACGAAAGCCGCGTCGCCCTCGAACTTGGCGAGACGGAACGGCGGACGCAGCGCCCTGACCAGGGTGTCCATCACGTCGGCGATGATGTCCTGGGCATGGTCGAGCTCGACGCCGGACACGAAGTGGGTGTACCCGGATATGTCGGCGATCGCGAAGCAGGCCGTCTCCGCCTTCGGAAGCATTTGCCCCGCCCTCATTCGAACCGCGGTGGAGAGGGCGGAGACGCCCTTACCCGGCCCGAGAACAAGCCCCAATCTAGCATGGGAGGTCGAAACCGGTCCAATTGGCTTCGTTATGAGTTGCCCCCCATATTGGGCGACTGACCGCTCACGCCGTTCTTCGCAGGGCGCAAATCCGCTTGGACCTGATCGCCTCCACCGACCGCGGGCTCTATTGCGCCGCCGGCGATTTTCACATCGACCCCTGGCGCCCGGTTCCGCGCGCCGTCATAACCCACGCCCATTCCGACCACGCCCGGTTCGGCTCTGAGGTTTACGTCTGCCATCGCGACACCGCGCCGATTCTGAAGAAGCGCCTCGGCGATGTCGCGATCGAGACGGCGGAGTACGGCGAGACTCTGACGCGGAACGGCGTCGAGCTTTCGCTCCATCCGGCCGGGCACGTGCTGGGCTCGGCGCAGGTCCGGGTCGCTGCCAGGGGCGAGACATGGGTCGCCTCGGGCGACTACAAGATCGAGAGCGACGGCGTCTCGCCCGCCTTCGAGCCGCTGCGCTGCCACGCCTTCATCACCGAATCGACCTTCGGCCTGCCGATCTATCGCTGGCGCCCGCAAGCCGAGCAGTTCGCCGCGATCGACGCCTGGCGGCGCGAGAACATCGCCGCCGGACGCGCGAGCCTCCTTTACGTCTACGCGCTCGGCAAGGCGCAGCGGGTGCTCGCGCATGTCGACCCCGCGCTGGGCCCGATCGTCTGTCATGGCGCGGTCGAAGCGATCAACGCGCTCTATCGCGCCGCCGGCGTTGCGCTGCCGCCGACGCGGCTCGCGACCGAGATCACGGACAAGCGCGACCTCGCCCGCTCCCTCATCCTCGCGCCGCCCTCGGCCGCCGCGAGCCCGTGGCTCAAGCGCTTCGGCGACTATTCCGACGCGCTGGCCAGCGGCTGGATGCAAGTCAGGGGAAACCGCCGCCGTCGCTCTCTCGACCGCGGCTTCGCCCTTTCCGATCACGCCGATTGGCCGGGACTGATCGCGGCGATCCGCGCGACCGGCGCGGAGCGGGTTCTCGCCACCCACGGCTCGGCGGGAGCGCTGACCCGATACCTGCGCGAGACCGGTCTTGACGCGCTCACGCTCGAAACGGCTTACGGCGACGACGAGGATGCGGGCGACGGCGCGGTTTCGGAGGGCGAGGCGTGAAGGCCTTCGCCGCGCTCTACCGCCGGCTCGATTCGGCGACCTCGACGCGCGCCAAGCAGGCGGCGATGGTCGCCTTCTTCGCCGCGGCGAAGGCCGATCCGGCGCAATGGGCGAGCGCGGCGTGGGCGGTCTATTTCCTCGCCGGCGGCAAGCCGCGCCAGACTGCGCCGACCCGCCTCCTCTGGCACCTCGCCGTTGAAGGCTCGGGCTATCCCGACTGGCTCTGCTCGGAATGCTATGGCGCGGTCGGCGATCTCGCCGAGATGCTCGCGCTGATCCTGCCCGATGGCGGATCGGGCGAAGAGATTTCGCTCAATCAATGGATGCGCGAGCGGCTGCTGCCGCTGCCGTCGCTCGACGAGGAGGAGCGCTACGCGCGGCTCACGCGATGGGTCGGGGAGCTGCCGACCGACGAGCGTCTCGTCTTCTTCAAGCTCATCACCGGCGAATTGCGGGTCGGCGTGTCGCGGCTGCAGGTCGTGAAGGCGCTCGCCGAAGCGGCGGACGTCGATGAAGCGCGCATGGCGCAGCGCCTCATCGGCTATGCGCAGGCGCGGCGCATCCCGAGCGGCGCTGATTTCGAGGCGCTGATCGGCGAGGTTGAGCGCGCGGAGGCGGAGGCGCTCGACGCCGGCAGGCCCTATCCGTTCTATCTCGCCCAGTCGTGGAGCCGTCCGCTCACTGAGATGCTTCCGGCGCTAGGGCCGCCCTCGGACTGGATCGTCGAATGGAAGTATGACGGGATCCGTGCGCAATTGCTCAAGCGCGGCGACGCCTGGCGCTTGTGGTCGCGTGGCGAGGAGCTGATCTCCGACGCCTATCCCGACCTTGGGCCGCTGGCGCGCGCGCTGCCGTCGGTCGCGGCGCTCGACGGCGAGCTCGTCGTTCTCATCCCGCCGGAAGGCGAGTATGCGGCGAATTCGCTCGACGGCCTCGCCTTGTTCGCGAGCCTGCAGCAGCGGCTCGGCCGCAAGATCGTGAGCGAAAAGACGCTGCGCGAATTGCCGGTCGCCTTCATCGCCTACGATCTGTTGGAGATCGACGGGCGCGACATTCGCGCCGAGCCGCAGCATATGCGGCGGGCGCAGCTGGAGCGGCTGGTCGATCGCCTGTTCGCCGAAGCGAAGGCGCTCGGCGAGCGTCTGCCGCTGAGGATCAGCCCGACGGTTTCCGCCGCGACCTGGGAAGAGCTGGCGGAAAAACGCGAGCAGGCGCGGACCCTGTTGCGCGAGGGGCTGATGCTGAAGGCGCGCAACAGCGCTTATGGGATCGGCCGCCGCAAGGGCGACGACCGCACCAATGTGTGGTGGAAATGGAAGCTCGATCCGATGAGCGTCGATGCGGTGGTCATCTACGCGGAGCGCGGGCACGGGCGCCGCTCGGGGGTGTTCACCGACTATACGTTCGCCGTCTGGAGCGCTGGCGAAGACGCGCCGGCGCGCGAGCTCGTGCCGTTCGCCAAGGCCTATTCGGGCCTGACTGACGCCGAGATCCGCGAGATGGACCTAATCGTCCGCCGCACCACGGTCGAGAGCTTCGGCCCGGTGCGCAGCCTCACCCCGACGCAGGTGTTCGAACTCGGCTTCGAAGGCATCGCGCCAAGCAAGCGGCACAAGAGCGGCGTTGCGGTGCGCTTCCCCCGCATGCTGCGCTGGCGGCGCGACAAGCCGGTCGCGGAAGCCGATACGCTGGATGCGCTGAAAGCGCTGCTGGCGGGGAAAGGGGGCTGAGCTCGCCTGCGTCACCTCTTTGCCAGCAAGCCGTTGACGATGCGCAAATAGGCGTCGATCGAATCTGCCGATATCGATTTGCGGTCAACTAGGAGACCGACGCATCGGCAGGCGATGTCCCACGACTGGTAAAGCGCATGGGCGATCATCGCCATCTGCTTGAGCTGGTCGTCATCCAGATTGGCGTCATTGCGAAAATCCCGGACATAGATGACATCGCCGTCAATGACCTGCTGCAGAGCGATCCATGGATTGTCGTTCAATTTGAGCGGCGGAACCATGGCGAAGTGGAATTCGCCAAATCTGTGAATGACGAACCCCTGTCGGCGAAGCTCGATGTCGACCTCTCCAAGCGAAGGCTGGTTTTCATACAGCGGAATGTAGGAAACCTCGGTATCGATGAACACGGCATCAGCCAGCTTCTTTCTTGCGTTTGAAAAAACCGCGAGCTCGCCGCCCTGAATGTCGATCTTGAGCAGATCGATCGACGGGACCTCGTCGATGTCGTCCAGGCGCCTCGTTTCAATACTGTGCTCGGAAACGACGCGGCTGTTGTCTTGAAATTGTGAGAAGACGGAGATTGTCGTCTCGCTGGGCGCGAGCGTGCTGGACCACCCCGAGTGCTGGCATTTCCGGAATGTCTTCCGGGTTCCGTCGCCGACTGCGTCCGGCAGAATTCTGACCAGCGGATTGGAAATGGCCCGCATGGTCTCGGTTTGTGGCTCAAATGCGGTCACCGCGCAGAGTCCCGCTGTGAGCAAAGGACCATAGACGGGAGCCTCATCCAAAGGATTGGCGCCGATGTCGACGACTTGCGTCGGGCGCCTGAGTTGGAGGATCTCGCGCAGCGACCAGAGCGTTGGCGCAACGTCGGGGTGGAAATATCGAATGGGCAATCGATGATCCTTGGGATGCCGCGGCCAGGGCTAGTCGAAAGCTTCGGACGCCGAGTAGTTCTCGCCGACCGAAAAAGCGCAGATGCGCGAGAGCCAGGCATAGGGCAGGCCGGTCTCCTTCGCCCAGGCGTTGAACTGCGCCTGAATCGCTGCGAGGTCGCGTTTCGAGGTCGGCGTCTCGGCGACGTCGAGGCCGGCCGAGCGCAGGCAGGCGACGACGTCCTTCGAAGTCACCAAGCCGTCGTAGCCGAGAAACCTCAGCAGCATCTGGCCGGTATTGCCGCCGAGACGGGCGCCGCGCTTGGCGAGAACCTCGAGCAGCCCGACCTCGTCGGAAGGCGGCCACGCGGCGAGAAACTTGGCGAACGAGCCATGCTCCCTCGCTACATTCAGAACGAAGCGTGCGTTTTCGCGCACCGAGCGGATCTTTGCGCCGTTGCGGACGATGCGCGCGTCCTCGACCAGCCTGTCCCAGAACTCGTCGGGCTCGAAGGCGAGCCGCTTGGGCTCGAAGCCGAGGAACGCCGCTTCGAAGCCCGCCCATTTCGATTCGATCACGCTCCAGGCGAAGCCGGCCGAGAACACCCGCTTGGTCATTTCTGCGAGCACGCGGTCGTCGGTAAGCTTGATGAGCGCCTTGGGGTCGGGCTTGGGCGGCATCAGCTTGAGAAGCGCGTCGGCCCCGCCTTTGCGCTTCTCGGCCCTGGCGCGGATGGTCTTGAACGGCGTCACGGCTTGCTGCCCCTCGCACGTCGCGCAAGGCGGCGGCGCGGTCAAACTAGGCGCGGCCGGCGTCCGGCGCAATTGGCGCGCTCACGGAGATGTGAGCCAACTCCTCCGCTTTGCCGACGAATAGCCTCACGCCGCGGCCTATGCCGGCCGCGGCGCGGCGGATATGCTTTCGCTCAGGCTCGCGGTCCGCCCGCTCCTTCCTCCCGGCAAACCGACGCCGCTCCATCACAGGAGACTTCGTTTGATCAGATTCTACTTTCATCCAGCGCCCAATCCAGCGAAGGTCGCGCTCCTTCTGGAAGAACTCGGCCTGGCTTACGAGGTCATTCCGGTCGACACCGCGAAGGGCGAACAGCACTCGCCGGCCTTTCGCGCCATCAATCCGAACGGCAAGGTCCCGGCGCTCGTGGATACCGAAGGGCCAGGGGGCAAGGAAGCGCGGGTGTTCGATTCGAGCGCGATCCTGCTTTATCTCGGAGAGAAGAGCGGACGCTTCATCGGTTCACCCGGCGATCGGCCGGAGCTCTTGTCGTGGCTGTTCTTCATCGCCAGCGGAGTTGGCCCGTTCTCCGGCCAGGCGGTGCATTTCCAGCACGCGGCCCCCGAAAAGCTTCCCTACGCGATCAACAGATACCGGCGCGAGATCGAGCGGCATTACCGGGTGCTCGACAAGCATCTGGCCGGGCGCGATCACATTGTCGGCGGCCAATATTCGATCGCCGACATCTCCGCCTGGGGTTGGCTGACGCGGGCGGGCAGGGTGCTGCCCGGGACTGACGAGCCTCTCGCGGCGTTCCCGAATCTGAAGCGCCTTTATAAGGCCGTCGACGCGCGGCCGGCGGCGGCGCGCGCCAAAGCGGTCGCCAAGGACCATCCGTTCAAGCGGGAGACCGACGAAGCGACCAAGCGCGCGATGTTCCCGTCGAACTATCCAGATATCGCGATGTGACCAAGGGCTCGGCGGCGATCAGATTCTTTTGGTTACGAAGTCAAGGAGCTTGGTCTGTATCGACGTTATGTCGTTTCGGTCCTTGAGCGGAAGGTAGATTCCACCCCCGACGTCGGCCGGGATCTTCGCGCCCTTTTCGCGAACTATGAGGACACGGTCCCGGCCTTTCTCCTGCATGAATAGCCCCATTTCAAATATGACGTTGTCGCGCGGAGCCCAGCTTTCCTCGCCTTCCAGAGCGTCGTCTTTTGTCAGGAGCATGATAGCGCCCAGGCAGCTCTTCGAGGCATCCAACAATTCTTCAATGATCGTTGGCCCGGGTGAAAAGTCGTGTTCCCAATTTAGAATAGAAACGCCTTGGTTTGAAAGAAAAGTCTGAATATCATTCGCTGTTGCGCGGGCCTTGCTGCTGAACGCCAAGAATATATCTTTGGTTTGCTTTACTGCGTCAATCCAAGCGTCCAGCTGAGTCTCGTATCCTTAAGTCGTAGCCATGCTGCGTCAGCTGACTCCGGAGCAGATATTACGATCTGTCCACCACCCCTCCAAGTGATACCGTCTTCAGCCACGGTGTCCTCTGTGATTACAAGGATTTCTTTCTTCAGCGCGATCGCAAACGCACCCTCAAAATGATTCCAAACCGTCGGTAAAGCTAGCTTCTGTTTAGTAGATGGATCATGCCAACGCGCGAAAGCCAAAATCAACACACCGTGACATCGTGACATAATGTCGCGAACTGCGTCAAGCGTATAAGGCTTACGCCGAGGAAGGCCAGAGACCTGAAATTCCTGCGGTTCAAATTCCTTGTCTTGGAGCAATTCGAGAATGGCGCTTTTTAGTGCCTTTTGACGGTCATCCAAATGGTTATCACGTGGAACGCTGATAAAGACTCGCTTCGGCCGATCCATGACTGTCCCCGTCCCGATATTTAATATCGTTGGCCCAGCGTCCACGAGTAGCATCTTACGAACTTTCAGCCAATAACGCTTAGCACCTTATTCTCCTGCGACCTCGCTGCGACAACCGAACACGATCTGGTCGGCCCATTTCAGCGCCGCCTGGTGCTGAGCGGGAGTGCGGACCGTCCAGGCCATGACCGGCGCGCCGGTGAGCTGCTTGACCAGGAACGGGATCTTGTGCGGCAGGTCGTCGACCTTCCAGCTCAGGAAATCGGGCCGGGCGAGGTTGAAATGGTCGAAATCGGCCCAGTCCCGCTTCTGCTCCGCGCTGAGAAAGGACCAGTCTGGACCTTCAAAGGAGGCCTCGGCCAGAATGCCGATCGGGCAGGGGCTTCCCGACCGCATCTGGGGGCAGCGCAGGCGCAAGTAGGCGACAAGGTCGTGGTCGAAGCTCTTGAACGCGAGCGGGCCGTCATAAGCCGCTGCCAGCGCAATGAGGCGGTCGGCGATCCGCCAGTCCCCGTCGAAGGCGCTCTTGAGTTCGCAGATGATTGGGGTTCGGCCGCCGACGGCGGCGAGGAACGCCGCGAAGGAGGGCGGCGGCTCATTCGACCTCCGGATTCGGATCTTGGCGAGCGCGACCGCGCTCAGGGCGCAAAGGGGACCTGTCGCGTCGGTCAGGCGATCGAGCGTTTGGTCATGGAAAACAAAGACTTCCCCGTCGCTGCTCAACTGGACGTCGCATTCGATTGCGTATCCGGCGGCGATCGCCGCCTCGGCGGATCGAAGCGTGTTTTCGATCACGCCCTTGGCCTTGTCGTGCAGGCCACGATGAGCGATCGGACGCTCGACCAGCCAGGCGGGAGCGTTGACCGGTCTCAAGCCTTGATCTCGAACACAGCCTCGATTTCGGCCAGCGCGTCGAGCGGCAGATGCGACACGCCGACCGTCGTCCGCGCATGACGGCCCTTTTCGCCGAACAATTCGGCGATGAGATCGGAGGCGCCGTTCATCGCCTGAGCGAGGGCGTCGAAGCGCGTCGCGACGTTGAAGAACCCGCCAAGCCGCACGACCTGGCTGACCCGGTCGAGATCGCCGAGCGCCGCCTGCGCCTGAGCCAGCACGCTGATCGCGCAGAGCCTGGCCGCCTCGCGCGCGGCTTCGATTGGGGAGCCAGCCTCGAGCTTGCCTTTGTGCCACTCGGCCAGCTTGCCGTCCGGCCCAAGCGGGATCTGGCCGGAGACGAAGAGAAGATTGCCGGTACGGACGAAAGGGACGTAGTTGGCGACCGGGGCCGCGGGCTTAGGGAGAACGATTCCCAGTTCGTTCAGGCGCCTGGCGGCTTCGCTCATCGGGCGAACTCCTTGACCAAAGGGACGTCAGCGCGCCGAGCGACGGGCGTCTCTCCGGAAACCTATGGGAGCCGCGCCGGCAGGCGGGGTCAGAGGGGTTCCCGCGCCGGTTCACGCCTATGTCGCTCGTCCCGCGAAGGCAAGCTTGTTTTTGCCCCTCCGCGCGCTTAGGTTTGAGCCAAAGAGAGGATGCGCCGGCGGCTTGAAACCGGGCGGCGCAGAATGGGATGACGGCCATGGGTAGTTTCAGCATTTGGCATTGGATGTTGTTCGGCGCAGTCGCGCTCCTCCTGTTCGGCGGCAAGGGGAAGATTTCCGACCTCATGGGCGACGTCGCCAAGGGCGTGAAGTCGTTCAAGAAGGGTCTCGCCGATGACGACGAGGAGCCGAAGGCCGCGCCGACCGTCCAGCCGCGGACGATCGAGAATCGGGTCGGCGTCGAAGCCAACGACGTTCACAAGGTCGGCTGAACCGATCCTTCTAGCCGAGCGCGGGCGACGACCCGTGGCGCGGGCCGCGCCGCGTCCCGATCGTTGCGGCCGGTGAGCCATGTTCGATCTCGACGTCAGCAAGATGATCGTTGTCGGCATCGTCGCTCTGGCGGTGATCCCGCCGAAAGACCTGCCGCGCGTTATGCGCACTGTCGGCCAGACGGTCGGCAAGATGCGGCGGATGGCGGCCGAGTTCCAGGGCCAGTTCATGGAGGCGATGCGCGAGGTCGAGCGCGAGGCCGACCTCGATAGCGTGAAGAAGGAATTCCAGGCGATCAGCGACCAGGCGAAGATCGACTCAAGCTTCGATCCGGTGGGGATGGTGCGCGACGACATTTCCAAGGCGGTCGAACCTGTAGCCGGGAGCGCCGCCACTGAGCCCCCGGCTGTCGGCGTAATCGCCAAGCCTGAGACAAGCGAGCCGCAAGCCGCCGCCTCCGGGAGCAGCGCCTCGGCCGCCGAGATCGGGACCTCCGAAATCGCGCTGACCGGTTCGGCGCCAGCCGAGGCCCCGCCCGCCCCCGTTCCGGCGGAGGAGGCGGCGCCCGAGGAGCCGCCCGCCGCCCGCAGAAGCGCGGCGGAATGACCCAGGAGGACATCGACGCCACCAAGGCGCCGTTGATCGACCACCTGATCGAGCTGCGCGCCCGGATCATCAGGTCGCTCTACGCCTTTCTCGCCGCCTTCATCGTCTGCTTCTTTTTCTCGCGGCACATCTACAACGTGCTGACCTACCCCTATGTGCGGGTGGTCGGGGCCGACAAGGCGACGCTGATCGCCACCCATTTTCTCGAGCAGTTCTACACCAACATCCGGCTGAGCATGTTCGGCGCGGCGGTCATCGCCTTCCCGGTCATCGCAGTCCAACTCTACAAGTTCATTGCGCCTGGCCTTTATCGAAACGAGCGGCAGGCGTTCCGGCCCTACCTCGTCGCCACTCCGATCTTCTTCCTGTTCGGCGCGCTGCTCGTCTATTTCGTGGTCATGCCGCTCCTGATCCGGTTTTCGGTGTCGCTGCAGCAGGTCGACGTGCCGGGTGAGGCGACGATCGAGCTTCTGCCAAAGGTCAGCGAATATCTCTCGCTCATCATGACGCTGATCTTCGCTTTCGGCATCGCGTTCCAGCTGCCGGTGATCCTGACCCTGCTCGGTCACGTCGGCATCGTCGATTCCGCGTATCTCGTCCGGATGCGGCGCTACGCGATCGTGGCGGTGGTCGGGATCGCGGCGATCCTGACCCCGCCCGACCTCATCAGCATGACGTCCCTGGCGTTGCCGATGCTCGCGCTCTACGAGGGCTCGGTGATTGCGGTGAAGATGGTCGAGAAACGCCGCGCGCAAGCCCAGAGCGCGGCGAACAGCCCGGCGACCTAGCGTCCCGGATTCGAAGTTCGCTCGAATATCCGGCGCCGCCAGCCGGGCGGGCCACCATCCTCATACTGAGGAGCGGGGCGAAGTCTCGCGTCTCGAAGTATGGTCCAGCAGGCGCTGTGGGTTCGGGGCTGACTGAAGCGTCCTTCGAGACGCGCCTTCGGCGCTCCTCGGGACGAGGGAACTGGAGATGCTCGCGCATGATTTCCCGATTCAACCTCCGCTCGAGCCATCTTCGGGACAGAGCGGCCGATCGGCGGTTCGGAATATGAGCGCGCGCGACATCGCAGCGGCGCTGAGCGTCGCGATCGTCTGGGGCCTGACCTTCATCGCCATCAAGGTCGGGGTCGGCGAGACCTCACCCTTGATGCTCGCGGCGCTCCGGTTCTTGTTCGCCGCCGTCCCGATGGTTTTCTTCCTCGCTCCGCCGAAAGCGCCGGCCTGGGCG